>Ga0102924_1000738_pt1 | contig 39515 bp, 31 predicted proteins | sample PaiPotPPM11metaG_FD_80116 | JGI IMG/M metagenome (GOLD analysis project Ga0102924, IMG submission 80116) | Iron sulfur acid spring bacterial and archeal communities from Banff, Canada, to study Microbial Dark Matter (Phase II) - Paint Pots PPM... ...
GAACCAGATCTCCGCTAGCTTTCAGCTTCTCAAGCTGCTTATCGTCATAAATGCGCGGAAGGTTTAGCCGGTCGATTTCTTCATTTTGCAAAAGAAGAGATGCATGCGATGGCCTGAATGCCGGATTCCACGGAATGCGACGAATGCGATGCATTCTATGGTAACGTGGCGAAACCATGGGCCGAACTGCAAATGCCTGGCAGCTCATGACCACAGTTGCGAAAAAGACGATAGCGTGTTTCTGAATTCTCATCGGCGAACTTGGCAGAATGCGTTCCAGGTGTTCATTCCAGGGGTTCATTCTATGACAGTTCCTGAAAAATCCAAGCTCAAAAGTAGAAACTCACGGGTTACCTTGGACTCATCACCTGTAACTCCTGCGGGTTACCTCCAATTACTCAGACTGTCTTACGCCTATTCAGTTGCAGGTAAGATGCCGTTCCGAGTAGCTTGAGCTACCGAAAAACATCTGCTTTGGATGCAGCGCCTCCTGCCCGGAAGTTGCCGAAGGCCCTGCCCATCCGTGCTTTTAGAGGACAAGAAGAACCTAAAAGTGGCAAAACTTTTCGGTCACGTTACGATAAAGTGTCATAGGTAATGTCGCCCTTGGAGCTAGGCTAAATAGAAGGAGATCGGCAGCTGAGGTCCTGCGATCTACCTACGAAAGACGGTGATTCAGGGGGAAAAAGCCGGAGAAGTCGGGCGACGAATGATTTCGCGCCGAATGACGCCGGGATGCGAAGTGGCGCCCTGCAATCAGCTCCGGAGTTCAGCGCCGAAACAGATCCCCAATCGCCTGCTTCATCACTGCGCCGCCCACTTCAGAGATCGACCGGGTGAGCGGAATGTCCTTAGGGCAGGCCTCGACGCAATTCTGCGCATAGCCGCATTCCTGGATTCCGCCATCGCCCATGAGCGCGGCCAGTCGCTCGCGTTTTAAGGCAGCGCCGGTGGGGTGGGTGTTGAACAGCCGAACTTGCGAAATCGTTGCGGCGCCCACAAAGCCGGTGTGCTCGTTGAATTGCGGGCAAACCTCCATGCAGATACAACATGAAATGCACCGTGACAGCGGATACGCCTCTTCCTGCTCCTGCATGGTGACGCGAGGGCCGGATCCGAGATCGTAAGTGCCATCCACTGGTACCCAGGCTTTAACCCGCTTCAGGTTTTCAAAAAGCACGCTGCGATCGACGGCTAGATCTCGAACCACGGGAAATTTTGACAGCGGCTCCAGCCGGATCGGCTTTTCGAGGTTATCCACCAGCGCCGAGCAGGCCATCCGCGCGTTGCCGTTGATTAACATGGCGCACGAGCCGCACACTTCTTCAAGGCAATTCGAATCGTAGGTGATCGGTGTCGTCGGCTTGCCATCGCGCGTGACTGGGTTACGGGCGATCTCCATCATCGAGGAGATCACGTTCATCCCCGCGTGCCAGGCCAGCTCAAACTCCTCCCAGCGTGGGCTAGCGTCCGGAGAATCTTGGCGCCGGATTTTGAAGAGAACGGTTTTTTCAGCCATTTGGTCTATGTCTGAGAGACTTGCGCTTTCCTCAAGCGAAAAACAATCGTAGCAAAATTCACGGAGAAGCACAGGTGTCCTCCTCAAGAGTTAAGATGTGGGAGCTACGTGCGGTACAACCTGAGGCTTGAGATTTGAGGCCATGTTTGACAAGGTGAAGATGGAAATATGATCCGCGTCGTGCTTCCATTCCATCTGCGAAATCTGGCGCATGTCGGCAGCGAGGTGACGCTCGAAGTCGACGGCCCGATTACTCAGCGTTCCGTGCTCGACGCCCTCGAGGCACGTTATCCCATGCTGCGCGGCGCCATTCGCGATCACGATACGCTGCAACGCCGGGTGTTCCTGCGCTTTTTCGCCTGCGAGCAGGACCTCTCGCACGATCCGCCCGACACGCCATTGCCCGATGAGGTCGCATCCGGCAAAGAACCATTCATTGTGATCGGGGCAATTGCCGGGGGATAGCCGACTGCTTGCCAATTTTTTTCGTTATCCTGTCGACTTAGCCCTACCCCATTCGTCGTGATAATAGAGCGAGGCTTAACAGCGCAAAGATTGCAGGAGAGCCCGCTCCAAAATCAAAAGGAGACATAACAATGCGAGTCATGGTCATAGTGAAAGGCGACAAGAATTCTGAAGCAGGCATTTTGCCTAAGAAAGAGCTTTTTCCCGAAATGGGCAAATTCAACGAGCAGTTGGCCAAGGCCGGCGTGATGCTCGCGGGCGAGGGCTTGCAGCCTACTTCGAAGGGTAAGCGTGTGAAGTTTTCAGGGGCAACGCGCACCGTGATCGACGGGCCGTTTACCGAATCGAAGGAACTCATTGCCGGCTTCTGGCTGTGGCAGGTCCGATCGATGGAAGAAGCGGTTGAGTGGCTCAAACGTGCTCCATTCGACGGAGGAACCGAGATCGAGATTCGCCAGGTATTCGAGGCGGAGGACTTCGGTGCGGAGTTCACTCCCGAACTCAGGGAGCAAGAAGAGCGCATTCGCCAGCAGATCGAGAAGCAAAAGGCATCGTAAAAAGATTTTTGTTGATGTGTCGATTTTGCAGTCCTTCATTCGACGTATCTATAGAGCGAGGATTCGTGGCGAGGGGAGAACCTCGGGAATCCAGCTCGCGAGCTGAATCAATAAATCCAAGGAGAGACACACATGCGATTCCTGAGCATCTACAAGACAGCAGAACGGGCAACTCCGCCGACAGCGGAGGAAATGGCAACCATGGGTAAGTTAGTCGAAGAAGGAATGAAGGCGGGCTGGCTGCTCGCGACGGAAGGCTGCCTGCCGACGGAACTCGGCGCGCGTGTCCGGCGGTCGAGCGGCAAGCTGACCGTAACCGACGGGCCGTTCACCGAGGCAAAAGAGGTTGTGGGTGGCTTCGCAATATTGAAGGCGAATTCGAAAGAAGAGGCGATCGAGTTAGCCAGACAGTTCCTTAGGGTCGCCGGAGACGGGGAGTGTGAGTTGCGCCAGATTTACGACCCGGGTGAGGCGAGTTGTTATGAGCCGAAGACGGTTGCAGTGGCGAGCTAAACATGATGTGATCGGTGGCAGTGAGTGCCACCGATCTACATCGCACCATCGACGCCGTCTGGAAAATGGAAGCGGGGAAGTTGATTGCCGGACTCACGCGCATAGTGAGAGACGTGGGTCTGGCGGAAGACTTGGCGCAGGACGCTCTGGTTGTTGCGCTTGAGAAGTGGCCGGAGTCGGGTGTCCCGGAGAACCCGGGCGCCTGGCTCATGGCGACCGCAAAGCATCGCTCAATTGATCTCTTCCGCCGCAATCAGCTCCTGGCGCGAAAGCACGAGGAAGTCGGCCGCGAAATTGAGGCCAAGCAGATGGCCATGCCCAACTTCGACGCCGCCGTCGAAGACAACATCGGCGATGACCTGCTCAGCCTGATGTTCATTTCGTGTCATCCTGTGCTCTCAACTGAGGCTCGCGCTGCGCTCACACTTCGGCTGCTCGGGGGTCTGACGACCGACGAGATAGCACGGGCTTTTCTTGCGTCAGAGCCGGCCATCGCACAGCGCATCGTGCGTGCCAAGCGAACGCTCTCTGATGCGCACGTTCCGTTCGAGGTCCCGCGAGGCGGGGAACTGGTCGCGCGTCTGTCTTCGGTTCTCGAAGTCATCTACTTGATCTTTAATGAGGGTTACTCTGCGACAGCGGGCGAAGACTGGATACGCCCCGGCCTTTGCGAAGAGGCGCTGCGGCTGGGCCGCACGCTAGCGGAACTTTCTCCATCGGAGCCGGAAGTCCACGGGATTGTCGCATTGATGGAAATTCAAGCCTCGCGCATGAAGGCCCGGGTCGGACCATCGGGGGAGCCGATCCTACTCTTCGATCAGGACCGCTCACGATGGGACCAGTTACTTATTCGCCGCGGGCTAGCTGCCCTGGACCGGGCAGAAACACTAAGCGCCACGCGTGGCTCCTACACTCTTCAGGCCGCAATCGCCGCATGTCACGCGCGAGCCCGCGCACCGGAGGAAACCGATTGGGGACATATCGTAGCCCTGTACGATGCACTCGCGGAACTCGCGCCGTCTCCGGTTGTGCAATTGAATCGCGCAGTCGCGGTAGCAATGGCGTCGGGGCCGGCTGCGGGCTTTGAACTGACGGAGAAGCTCACTTCGGAATCGTCGTTAAGAAACTATCATCTGTTACCGAGCGTGCGTGGCGATCTCCTAACTAAGCTGGGACGTTTGGCTGAGGCCCGCGCGGAGTTTGAACGTGCAGCTTCCCTTACACGCAATGCTCGGGAGCGGGAGTTGCTGCTCTCCAGGGCCGAAAGACTACGCGAATCGCATTGATCAAATTTCCTTCGAGCTCCGCAGCCCAGATGCCTGCCAGAGCACTATGCGTATCATTTTTCGTCAGCACCTCTGTTTCATGTTTGAAGTACCTTCAAATTGAGCGAAACTTCCAAGGTTGATCTTGTCGGCGTCGGGCTTAATGCCACCGACACACTCATCCTTGTTCCCGAGCATCCCGCGCGCGGTTCCAAAGTTGAATCACGATCGGTGACTGTGCTGCCCGGCGGACAAGTGGCAAGCGCCGTGATTGCGTGTCGGCGCTGGGGATTGCAGACCCGCTACGTCGGAAAACTCGGAGACGATGCCGCCGGGGTACTACATCGAGATGAGTTTGCACGATCGGGAGTGGAGGCGCAGATCGTCACCGCTCAAGGATGTGTCAGCCACCAGTCGTTCATTCTTGTTGATACCAACGGCGAACGCACGGTTGTTCGTCGTAGCGATGAGAAGCTTCTGCTTCAGCCTTCCGAACTCAAGCGCGAGTGGATCTCGAATGCGCGCGCGCTTCTCGTAGATGGATGTGATACTGCCGCAGCGACGACCGCAGCCGAATGGGCCCGCGAAGAGGGCATCCCCGTGATCGCCGATTTCGACGAAGCGTACGACGGGATCGAAGCTCTGATCAAAAATATTGACTATCTCATCGTGAGCAAAGATTTGCCGGAGAAACTTTGCGGGGAATGCGATCTCAACCAGTCTTTGCCGCTGTTGCAGCGCCGCTTCGGATGTCGGCTCACAGCAGCGACCCTCGGGATCGGAGGGGTGCTGGCGTGGGATGGCGAGCAATTTTTCTCGGCCTGCGCGTATAGAGTTCCGGTCGTGGATACAACCGGAGCCGGGGACATCTTCCACGCAGGATTCATCTACGGGCTTCTGCGAGGCTGGCCACTACAGCGGCAACTGGACTTTGCTTGTGCCGCTGCCGCTCTGAACTGCACAGGTCACGGCGCACGCGGCGGAATCAGGTCGGTGGAAGAAATCGAACAGCTAATGGCTACCAGCGAACGGCACCCCCCAAGCCTCGAACTACGAACGTCACAACGCTGAATAATCGGCCGCTAGAACGGCAATCGGACCGAAAGGATCGCGTTGTGATTATTGGTCTGGAAGTGGGTGGTCGCGATCTGGTATCCGCCGCCGAACGTCAGACCCAGGCGATGAGTCAGGTGCAATCGTCCAATCACCAGGCCGGGAGTTACAAAGTTTTGCTTCTTGCTGTCACGAGGTCCATCCTGAAAAAAAGTGGTGTTCAGCTCCACCTCGGGCCAAAGCTTTCGCAGAAGATGATATTGAAACGCATTGTTCCAGTTGTAGGTGCGGCCGATCAGGGCAGTGTCTGCTACCGGCAGGCCGACGCCGAAGGTTCCTTGCGCGTCGAAATAGTGAAATCCTTTGCCGTAAGCAATCGTCGGAGTGATGATGGCGTGGAGCGCGCCATTGGTGTACTGCCCGGTAGGTAGGCTCCATCCCAGAAACGCGGTCAAAATATAATTTCCGTGCTCTTCATTGGATGATAGGAGGCGGTACTTTACAAGAAATGCGATGTCGCTAAAGCCATCCTTCGCGGTTGGACTGTTGTGTACGAGGTACGGAGGCGCGTTGAAAATCACTTCAACTTTCTCCAGCGGAATCAACTCGAGTCCTTTTCCGCCGTCGTAGTTGTCGGTAGTAACTCCCTTGGCATTTACCTGCCACAACTGGTCGTAACGGAGTTCCTCCTCCAGGCGAGGAGTCGTCGTCGCCAATGGCGTAACCCAGTGGGGCTGCTCGGCCTGGGTCCGGTCCACCCGGCTGAACCAGTCGTCGAAATACCCACCTTGCGCATGCATTAGCGCGGGTGCAAAACAGAGGGGAAGGAATAACAATCTGAATGCTAGCCTCAGCATAATTTCCGCGATCTCCGAATCGATACGTATATGAAATACGCTTTGTATTCTCTCATATGTACGATTATGTATCATTAAGTATGGCCCTGAGGGCTGAGAGCCAATATTGATCTACTGCACCCGGCGCGGTAGGATTGCAGCGATGCCGGGAAAGAAATCACGAAAGCCTTCCTCGCGCGGAGTACCGTTGACCCCTCGAGATGCGGCGCTACAACTCGGCGTCAGTTTTCCGACCATCAAGCAGTGGATATATAAGAAGAAGATTCGCAGCGCGCAAACGGCAGGCGGGCACCACCGGGTGCCGCAGTCCGAAGTTGACCGCTTACTATTCAGGGTCCGTGGCCGGACAGCGGCCGAACGCAAGGACGTTATTCGCCGGGTCAGTGGGCGCAATCAGTTGGTCGGCCGCGTCGAGGAAGTCCATATCAGTGGATTGATGGCAGAAGTCGTGCTATCAATCGGCGGCCAACAGATCACGTCCATCATAACCGCCCGCTCAGCTCGCGAGATGAACCTCAAAGCGGGTCAAACCGCAGCAGCTCTCATCAAGGCCACTGAAGTTATGATTCTGCGCATCTGATCACGTCCGCGAACATCAAACATGTTTATGAACCGCAGTGGATTCCGCCTCGGAACGCTTCGCAGAAGCGCGTGAGGCATTGCCTGCGCGCATTAGGACCTGCAGAGCCGGTTGCTTCTTCACATGAGAGTATTCGCACGATTCAGTACCGCAGTGATTGTGGCGGCAATCTTTTTCTTGCAGTGCGATGCGGTTTGCCAAGAGCCTTCCTCCGCCAATCGCAACTGGGATTTCAGCATCTGGGCCGCCGGCGCGACCGGCGAAGAAAATACTAATTCGCTTACTGAGGCGCAGCTTGTGAGTGCCGGGGTCTTCGTCGGGAAGGCCATTAAGCATGATGTTGGCTCCGGATGGAGACAAGGGAACTTCGAGTATGCAGCTGCGTTGAGTCCGCTGTTTCTACAGTTAGGGCCGCATAGTTTGCATGGAATAGAGTGGGACCCAGTAATTCTGCGATGGAACTCCAACCTGCGTTTCGGCCGGGCAGCCCCTTACATGGAGCTCGCCGGCGGCGGCGTGCGGACCAATCGGAATTTTCCCGCGGGCAATACATCGGACTTCAACTTCACGGTAAGGGGCGGCGGAGGTGTTTACCTGCCCAATCCAACCGCGGATGAGATGTAGGAGCGCACTGGACGCATATCTCCAATGCAAATTTGGGCACGCAGAATCCCGAATTCAATGGCGTTGAGATTCGCGTGGCATATCACTGGTATCGCTAATTCCTAGGGCAGCGATTTGGCAGCGCAAACTCAGACGTGGAATGAAGCGCGCCACTCCTTGGGATAGGAGATATAGGTTGTGTCGAGTTCGTTGACCGAACGGCATCCGAGCAAGCGCAGCGTGCGCTCGACATCATTTCTCAAAATCTGAATCGCGCGAGCGACTCCCGGATGGCCGGCGGCGGCAAGGCCGTAGGCGTAAGCGCGGCCCGCCAACACCGCGCGGGCTCCCAGGCAGAGAGCTTTCACGATGTCGCTGCCTCGGCGCACGCCTCCATCCATGAGCACCTCGGTTTGATGACCGACGGCCGAAACTATTTCCGGAAGCGCGCGGATCGTAGGTGACACGGAATCCAACTGCCTGCCGCCGTGATTTGAGACTACGATCGCCGATGCGCCCTCGTACACAGCGCGTCGTGCGTCGTCTGCGATGAGTACACCCTTAATTACGATTGGTCCGGACCAGCATTCGCGGATCCAGCGCAGGTCATTCCAACTCACCGCGCCGCGGGACAGCGACTCGCTAACATTCACCATGTCTAGCGGACCTTGTCCCGGCACGACAACATTTTCGAGCTTAGGCACACCGCCATCGAGCGCGAATGAGATCAGCCATCCGGGGTGCAGGAGCAAGTTCGGCAGGAAGGGAATCTTTGCGAAAACGCCACTGCCCAGAAGTTGCGGAACACCATTGCGCGAATCACGTTCCCGCATGCCGGCAACCGCGGTATCGATTGTGACCACCAGCGCAGAGAATCCTGCTTTGTGCGCGCGTTCCATCGCCCCTTCGGCTGCTAGCCTGCCTCCGGCTAGATAGAGCTGATACCAGGCAAATCCCTTTGTGCCGGCCTTCACGTCCTCTAGCTTGTGCCCCGAAATCGTAGAGAGAATGTAGCCGGTGCCGGCTTCTCCCGCAGCCCGTGCTGCTGCGACCTCGCCTTCGGGATGCATCAGGCGGCTGTAGCCGACGGGTGCCAGCATCGCTGGAAAGGAAATTTCCTGCCCTAAAACCGTAGTGCGCAGGTTGCAACTTTCCATCGCAACCGCCTGGCGTGGCCTGAAGATGATTTCCTCGAAGGCGCGACAATTTTCGCGCAAGGTGATTTCGCCGTCCGCCCCGCCATCGAGATAGTCAAATACGGCTCTCGGCACACGCCGTTCCGCAATCCGACGGAGGTCGGCGATGTTCACCACACGCGAAGCAGATAATTTGCGCATTTCTCGGCCGCGAAAAAAATTACTCATGAAGCTAGCAGCATAGCGACGCCGGCGCAACTCGACGTTGAGCCCGGTTATCATCAGGACATGATTGCACGGCACTGGCGCGGCTGGACAAGACTTCAGGATGCGAATGCGTATGAGTCCTTGCTGAGAACCAAGGTTTTGCCCGGCTTGAAAGCAATTAAAGGTTATCGCGGTGGATACGTTTTACGGAGTGATGCAGCGGAGGAATCAGAGTTTGTGGTCCTAAACTTCTTTGATTCGCTTGATTCCGTGCGCCAATTCGCTGGACAAAACTACGCAGTGCCGGTGTTTGAGCCGGAAGCGAAGCGGCTGCTGAAGAGATTCGATACTATCGCGAACCATTACGAAGTGCGGATGGACACGATTCGCTGAGTCAGTGACACTTGCCGCTGCCGGAGTCCGCAAACGTCTTTGCTTCTTCTGGAACGAACTCTTAGTCGTAGCGGAACTAGAGCGGGTTTAGCGCCAGAAACGTCATCGGCTAGGCGGCGGGATTGAAGAAACGAATGGCCCAGAATGTCCCCGCGCCAACCAATGCAGACGCCGGTATGGTGAGAATCCAGGCCACGACAATGCGTCGCGCGACCCCCCAGCGAACTGCTGACAAGCGGGTGGTGGCGCCTACCCCGACAATTGCTCCAGTTATGGTGTGCGTCGTGCTTACAGGAATGCCGGCCAGCGAAGCGGAAAACAAAGTAATTGCACCTGCTGTCTCTGCACAGAATCCTCCTACTGGCCTAAGTTTTGTAATGCGAGAACCCATGGTGTGAACAATTCTCCAGCCCCCGAAATAAGTTCCTAAGGCTATCGAAGTTTGGGCAGCAAGAATAATGGGCCAATGAAAACGTCCCCAATTGCCAGCAAGTTCCGAGCTGGTGAGAAACTTCGCTCCGAACAGTGCAGTAGCAACAATTCCCATTGTCTTTTGCGCATCGTTCCCTCCATGCCCAATGCTGTACGCTGCGGCAGAGAGTAGCTGAAGTCTGCGGAACCATGCATCCACCCGTTGCGGCGCTTTATTCCGCAGTAGCCAAAAAATGGCGACCATGAACGTCAAGCCAAGTACCAGACCCATCAGCGGAGCAACTAAAATGAAAATCAGAGTCTTGGACCAGCCACTAGGGATGATTACTCCAAATCCGGAGCGCATAATGGCAGCGCCCGCATAACCACCGATCAAAGCATGCGAAGACGAAGTGGGAAGAGCCCACCACCAGGTCAGAAGGTCCCACACGATTGCTCCTATTAGCCCGGCGATGACCACATACTGTGTAACTTCGGAAACTCGCATCATGCCTTGGCCGATGGTTTTGGCAACAGCAGTTCCCAAAAGAAAGGCTGCGACAAAATTGAAGAAGGCCGCCCAAAGAACGGCGAGTTTTGGGGAAAGTACGCGAGTGGAAACTACGGTCGCGATGCTGTTGGCCGCGTCGTGAAATCCGTTTAGGAAGTCAAACGCCAGCGCGATTAACACAGTGATAACCAGCAGCAGAATATTGCTTGTCACCGGCAAGTTTCCTGTTTCGTCGGCATCAGGCGTTTTTCACGACTACAGTTTCTAGGACGTTCGCTGCATCCTCAGCCCTGTCGGTCGCGCTTTCCAGAACCTCGAGCAATTCCTTGATCTTTATGAGATTGATCGGATCCTTTTCGCGGTCGAACAACTTGCCGATAGCTTCCCGGGATGCCTCGTCCGCTTCGTTCTCGTAACGTTTGATCTCGACGCATCGCGCCAGCACGTCACCGTTCTTCTGGAGGTGGGATACCGCGTGTCCTAATTCTTCGCATTGCGACAAAATCAGCTTGGAAATCTGTGCTGCTGCGGGAGGCGGAGTAGTGATTTTGTACATCGCGATTCGCTCGGCTGCCGCATTTATAAAATCTAGAACATCGTCCAGAGACGAGGCGAGGCGATGGATGTCCTCCCGATCAAATGGAGTGATAAATGTTTGATTTAATTTCGTAAGAACAGAGTGCGTGAGTTCGTCACCGACATGTTCGATTCTTTTGATTTCGGACGTTTTATGTTCGGTTTTTTCGTAATGCTCGAACAAATCCACTAAGACGCGGGCTCCCGAGATCAGATTTTCGGCTATCTCGGAGAACATCGTGAAGAAAGTCGTGTCTCTGGGAATGAGGCGAACCATTTGGACTGACACCCCCCAAGTCCTCAAGTGTGAATCACTTCATAAGCGGAAAGCGAAAACTGGCCACTATCTCATGCATTATCATGTGAGTCAATGATTGATCGCCCGAACCTTCCTGTCACGATTGTGTTGGTGGAAGACGATGAGGATATAGCTCGACTGATTGGCTTTCATCTCAAGAGGGCAGGATTCGGCACCCTTTGGTTCAGGAGCGCTACAGGCGTCATAGCAGAAGCCGAAGGCAAGCATCCCGCTTTGTTTTTGCTCGATCTCATGCTTCCGGGCGTTGATGGTTTTCACCTGTGCCGAAGCATAAGGAAACATAGTCTCTTGCGAACGCTGCCGATCATCATCCTTACAGCGAGGACCGGGCAGGGGGATCGCAAACTTGCCTTTGAGAGCGGCGCAGACGACTACCTGACCAAGCCATTCAGTCCGGCAGACCTGATAGCGCGAGTGCGCGGGTTGTGTGAACGTCGATGCTGATTAGCGCCAGGCGTGCTTAGCGGGATTTGTTAGCTAAATGCCGCCGGAGATTCGCAGACGAGCGGCGCGGAATTCCCAGACTGATCAGAACGATGATTGCCAGCACTGTGCCTGCACCCACCGTTATCCAACGCATGAAATCAACTACAACGGTTTGAACGCCCATCCTCAGAGTGTGGATCGAATAGGAGCGGTACGCAACGTTACTTTGATACCCATGACACTCGTGAATCAACACCCCAAACTGCCCGTGTACCGGTGTGCTTGATGGCTTTTTTAAGGATCAGCAATCTGCTCCGGGGGACAAAACGAATTGCGCCGGTCATTGAACTCCGTATATTGCAGCTCCAATTTCCCGTCCGGCTTGCCTTTACCTGAAACTGCGACATAGAGCCGTTTCATGTCGGGCACAAAAATTCTTATTTTAGGCGCACGTGGTGAAATGATGAGTTTAATTGGTAGTTGGCTACTTGAACGCACCGTAGCCCATTACGGTTTATTCCGGCCAGATGCTCAGGGCTGTCTTCGAAAGAATTTGCTGCCGAGTCTCTTCACTGATCGGGAGCGCTCGAAAATCGTCGAGATTCGCTTTCACCTCGGGTACTCCAGGGCCCGGCCAGTCGGTGCCGAAGAGTGTTTTCGATGCGATCTCATCCAGGCGAGGGAAGTACTTGAGTAGGGACTTGGGCGGAATTCCGCTGATGTCGAGATAAACATTCGGATGCCGTCGCAAAAGAAAAAATGCTGTCTGCATCCACAGCGGCCGGCCCCCGTGGGCAAGAACGATCTTCAGCTTGGGGAAATCGACAGCCACATCGTCGATGAAGATTGGATCACCGTAGCGGTTTCGGGCGCCGGGAAAGATCGAAGTTCCGGTGTGAAACATAACTGGAATGCCGTTCGCTTCGGCGGCGCGATAGATGATCTCAAGTTCCTTCACGCCATTCAGGTAATCGTTCGGGAAAAGGAGCTGGTGCGGAGGATGGATCTTGATCATGCGGAGTTTCAGCCGCAGGATTTGTTCGATCTCCGACTCAATGTCTCGACTCTGCCGTGGATGAATCCCGCCGCACGCAATCAGGCGCTTCGGATCTGCCTTCACGTAATCCGCGATGAACTGATTCACTTCTGAGCTAAATCCGATCACATCTGGCGCAACGTAGTTGATCAGCACCGCGCGGTCCACGCCGGCAGCGTCCAAATGCTTGAGGAATGATTTCGGAGAACGAGTGAACTCGACAATCTGCTCGAAGTTCGGTCTTCGTTTCTTGATCAGCTCCAAAGCGTGCGGCCGAAACATGTGCAGCGGCTGGATATGAATGTGGCAGTCAGTGATCACAATAGGTCCGCGTGGGTGCTTCATGTTGAGGTGCTTGGCTTGAATTCGCGCCGCCTGTCAGTGTAAGCTCTGAATGACTTTCTGTGGGCAACGCCTCACCCAGTTGGTCTCAAGTACCCAATAAAACGCTGAAAAGTGCTCAGTTTAGCGGAAGTGGTGGAATTGGCAGACACACCATCTTGAGGGGGTGGCGCCGAAAGGCGTGGGGGTTCAAGTCCCCCCTTCCGCACCAGGTTCCGGAGCACTAGCTCAGAGAAGACTCGTTCCAGCAAAGGTTTCCTCATTCATGCTTACTACACTTATCTATATAGTTCACATTTTCGTTTGCTTCTTTCTGATCATTGTCGTTCTGCTGCAGAGCGGCAAGAGTGGCGACATCGCCGCAGCCTTCGGCGGACAAGGCAGCCAGACCGCCTTCGGCCCGCGCGGCGCGGCCACCATACTCACCAAGGCCACGACTTGGTGCGCGATAATTTTTATGCTGACGTCTATCACGCTGTCGATTGCGGCCTCGCACAAGACTGGACCAAAATCGGTCCTGACGGACTATAAGTCCACGCCGACAGCCCCCGCAAAATCTGGGAATTCACCTGCTCCCAAGAAATAGTCGCAAGCAGCTTTTAGCCATTAGCTCTGAGCTTCTAACAATGTACGATCCCATAAGTCGCCGACTCGCTATCAGTCCCATTAAACTGACGACTAGAACCTAAAGGCTAGAAGCTAAGAGCTTTTTCCATGATCCACGAAATTCTGCCCGTCGGTCCTTTGCAGTGCAATTGTTCCGTCGTCGGCGACGAGATTTCCCGCGAAGCGATGGTCATCGACCCAGGCGACGACATTGCGGACATTCTGGCCATCATTGAAAAGCACAAACTTACGGTAAAGCAAATCGTAATCACGCATGCCCACATCGATCATGTCGGCGGCGCGATGAAATTGCGCGCAGCCACGGGCGCGCCGATCCTGCTCAATGAAAACGATTACGCCCTTTTGAAAATGATTGACATCCAGGCCGCGTGGATTGGAATGCAGTCGCCGGGAAAAGTTGATGTCGATCACAGCCTGGGCGAGCAGGACTCCGTAAAAGCCGGCTCTCTGCTCGCGAACGTCATGCATACGCCGGGACACACCGAGGGCAGCATCTGTCTCTACTTTCCCGCTGAAAAGAAGTTGATCGCCGGGGACACGCTCTTCGCTGGCAGCATCGGCCGCACTGACTTACCCGGTGGGTCATTTGAAAAAATTATGCGCTCGCTGCACGACAAACTGCTTGCCCTCCCGGATGACACCGCCGTTGTTCCCGGGCACGGACCGCTCACGACTATCGGGGCCGAGCGTGAAGCGAACCCATTCCTTAAGAAGCGTTAGTGGGCATGGCACCCATCACTCGCTGGCGCGCTCCAACAGGTACGCGCCGGGCCCCTGCTGTCCTCGAATCGACCGGCAGAATTCTTTCACGATGAACCCGGCTTGCAGAGCTTCGGTGAAAGCACGGCGCGTTGCAAGCCTCCAGTGACGGGCAAGTTCTTTATCCTTCTTCTCAATACGGTCCATATCGCCGGGAATCTCGATCGCAATCCTTTGCCGTGATAGCGCTGCAGCCAGATCTCCTTCCGCTGGCTTGCCATCGCCATTAAACCGCACGAGCGGCTCCAGATGTTTGAGCGCGTCCAGGACCTCAACGCTTGGTTCTTTACCGCCCATTCGTTCCTGTACGCGCTGACCCACCATGTGCCACGTTACCCATAGCCGGTCAGTGCCGTTGGTGTGCAGGTGGCTGGATGTTTGGGGACCATAGAAGTCCACTCTGTAGCTATCCGAGATGACGCCGAGTTTGCAAAAATTCAGATGTGCATTCAGACGGCGCAACGGATCAAAAGTCCACGTCATGTCCGTAATACCAAATGACAGCGCTCGCTCCCGTTGCGCCAGCTTTAATCGATATCCCAGACCATGTTCTCGATATGCGGGACGGACCGCCAGCATATGGGAGTGGAACCCGACCCGGCCCCGCTCAAAGCTGGGAAACGCCAGGGCAAACCCTACCAGCTCGGGGCCGTCAAAAGCGCCAATCAGTATGCTACCGGCTGCTTTTAAGGCCACGGCCAGCGTAATTGGAGTCATGTCGGCGTCGGCAAGGGCCCACACTTCTTTCTCCAGCCGGAGCATAGGTTCGAACTCCGCAATGGTTTCCAGATCGCGGATCATGATTGCGGATTGAGCAATTGGGTGTGACATCGCGCTTACCATTGGCCGTTCAATATACCCGAGCCGGTCCAGGTTCGCCATCGGGAATGACCGGCGGACGCCGCCTCCTCGCCTGGACCGGGTAAATTTTTGTAAATCTCTGATGATAACCGACTTCAATACTCATCCAAGCTGGTGGACAATTCGCGCACCGGTCTGGGCAAGTCTGTTTCGATTATTTAAGATGATTGCGCACCGTCCTTTTGGAGGCGAGCTACGCAATGCGTTCCAATCTGCTGAAATCTGAGTGGGCGCCTTTACCAGTCGGCGCCCTCCTGGCGCCGTTCATTTTGGCCTCTTTTTTTACGGCCTGTTCAGGACCAAGCCCTTCGCCGGCCCGTGCAAATGCGCCGCAGGCCGTGCAAGTAACGGTGGCTCCCGCCCAAAAGCAGGACTTACCAATTTACCTGACGGGTCTGGGTTCTATTGAGGCTTACTACACGGTAAGTGTGAAGAGCCGCGTCGACGGCCAACTTGTCGATGTGAAATTCAAAGAGGGCGAGTCTGTGAAAAAGGGCGCATTGCTGGCGGTAATAGATCCGCGACCCTATCAGGTGCAATTGGATCAGGCGCAGTCACAGCTGTTTAAAGACCAAGCGTCATTGCGCGACGCCAAGCTGAACTATCAACGATACAAAGACCTGTTACAGAACTCTGGCGCGATGTCGCAGCAGCAGGTTGATACTCAGCAGGCGACGGTCGATCAACTGGACGGTACTGTTAGGAACGATCAAGCCACGGTCGATAACGCCAGGTTGAATCTCGTCTACTGCCATATCACGGCGCCGGTGAGTGGCCGCATCGGTCTGCGTTTAGTCGATCCCGGCAACATCGTGCATGCCGCCGACACCAATCCCATGCTAGTTATCACGGAGCTTCAACCTATTACTGCAATCTTTACCCTGTCGGAAGACCAACTGCCGAGCGTGTCACAGCATATGACCAAAAGCACGCTGCAGGTGGACGCCTACAGCCGCGATGACGTGACGAAACTCACCACCGGAAAATTGCTCACTATCGACAACGAGATAGACCAAACCACGGGAACCGGAAAGCTGAAGGCGGTTTTCGAGAACAAGGCCAATGAACTCTGGCCCAACCAATTTGTAAATATCCATTTACTGCTCGAAACCCAGAAGAACGTGACCGTGGTTCCCTCCGCCGCAGTTCAGCGCGGACCGCAGGGAAACTACGTGTATGTAATGAAGCCGGACAAAACCGTGGAAGTTCGTCCAGTGACGATTCCCATTACCCAAGGCAATCTAAGCGAGATTTCAAACGGAGTCTCGCCTAACGAACTTGTTGTCACCGACGGCCAAGACAAACTGCAACAAGGCAGTCATGTTGAACCGCACATGCAAGGGGAAACTCGGAATGTACAGAGCGCAACAGCGAACCCAAGCGCTCCGAACGCGGCGCCTGGCACTAATCCAGCGCAGGCCCAGCACGCTCGACGCGGAAATGCTTCGGGGACTGATCAGAATCGCGGAACTGCTTCTCAATGAATCCGTCACGGCTTTTTATTCTCCGCCCGGTCGCCACCTCGCTGCTCATGATCGGCGTCTTGTTAGTCGGCATTGTGGCCTACCGGCAGCTTCCGGTTTCGGCTTTACCCGAGGTGGACTACCCTACCATCCAGGTCATGACGTTTTATCCCGGCGCCGATCCCACGGTGATGGCCTCCTCGGTGACGGCGCCGCTGGAAAGGCAATTCGGACAAGTGCCTGGACTGAGCCAGATGACCTCCACCAGCTCGCTGGGCAGTTCGGTCATCACTCTCCAGTTCAATCTTGATCAGAACATCGACATCGCTGAACAAGAGGTGCAGGCCTCAATCAACTCAGCCGGAACTTATCTTCCTGTGGATCTGCCGAACCCTCCCATCTACAGCAAGGTGAATCCTGCGGATTCGCCGATTCTGACTCTTTCGGTCAGTTCCGACACGCTACCTCTGTCGAAGGTCGAAGACCTGGCGGACACGCAACTCGCGCAAAAAATTTCCCAGGTCACTGGCGTCGGTTTGGTTTCAATCAGCGGAGGACAAAAGCCGGCAGTTCGCGTCCAAGCGAATCCGACTGCCCTGGCCTCCTACGGCTTGAGTCTCGAGGACATTCGCACTGCACTCGCGGCGGCGAACGTTGATCAAGCCAAGGGAACACTGGACGGGGCGCGGCAATCGTTCACCATTGGCGCAAATGACCAGCTGAACGCGGGAGCGCAGTACCGTCCCATCGTAGTTGCATACCGCAACGGCGCCCCGGTCCGCTTGGATAACGTCGCCGATGTTGCCGACAGTGTGGAGAACGTAGATCAATCCGCATGGATGGGCCAAGGGTCGGTGCTTTCGCCAGCCGTGATCGTAAATATTCAGCGGCAGCCGGGGGCGAACATCATCCTCGTGGCGGATAAGATCAAACTTCTGCTGCCACAACTTCAGGCCTCGCTTCCCGCCGCCGTCAAGGTTTCGATTCTCACCGACCGGACTGAAACCATACGCGCATCGGTCAAGGATGTGGAATTTGAGCTGACGCTCACCATCGGCCTGGTGGTGATGGTTATCTTTCTCTTCCTGCGAAATCTGCGGGCGACAGTTATTCCTAGCGTCGCCGTTCCCTTGTCGATCGTTGGAACCTTCGGGGTGATGTATCTGCTGGGCTACAGCCTGAACAATCTAACCCTGATGGCTTTGACCATCTCGACCGGCTTTGTGGTCGACGACGCCATCGTGATGATCGAGAACATCGACCGCTTTCTCGAAGCCGGTGACCCGCCCTTGGACGCTGCCCTGAAGGGCGCAGGACAAATTGGTTTCACGATCGTCTCGCTGACGGTTTCGCTGATCGCGGTTTTGATTCCGCTGCTGTTCATGGGCGACATTGTAGGTCGCTTGTTCCGCGAGTTCGCGGTAACGCTTGCGGTAACAATTCTGGTTTCGGCTGTGGTGTCGCTGACGCTCACGCCTATGATGAGCGCGAGGCTGTTGAAGTCGAAAGCCGACCAGAAGGAAGGGCGGTTCTACAAATGGTCTGAGCGCGTGTACGAGCGCGTCGTTCAGGGTTATGGCCGCACGCTGAAATGGGTGCTGCAGCACCAAACCACCACGCTGCTGATTACCGCCGGAACTCTTGTGCTTACCTTGTTGCTATACATCGTGGTGCCGAAGGGTTTCTTCCCGGTGCAGGACACCGGAGTGATTCTCGGCATTTCGGAAGCGCCGCAAAACATTTCCTTCAGTGCCATGTCACAGCGACAACAGCAGCTGGCGCGGGCCATTTTAAAAGATCCTGACGTATTGAGCCTGTCTTCGTTTATCGGGATTGATGGAACCAATCTCACCCTGAACAGCGGCCGCATTCAGATCAACCTGAAACCGCGAAACCAGCGCAGTGCGACCGCTTCCGACATCATTCGCCGTTTGCAGCCGCAGCTCGCGCAAATCGAGGGGATCACGCTTTACATGCAGCCCATCCAGGACTTGACGGTGGAGGACCGCGTAAGCCGGACCCAATTCCAGTATTCGATGGAGGACATTGACGCGCAGGAGCTCGCCGTATGGTCGCAGAAGCTGATTCAACAACTCCGTTCATCGCCCGTACTCAGCGACGTAGCCAGCGACCAGCAAAATGGCGGACTTCAGGCCGACGTGGTGATTGATCGAGATTCCGCATCTCGTCTCGGAATCCTGCCGGCGCAGATCGACAGCACTTTGTATGACGCCTATGGCCAGCGGCAGGTCTCGACCATCTATACGCAGCTGAACCAATATCACGTGGTGCTCGAGGTCGATCCGCAATTTCAGCAGGATCCCGAGTCGCTGGACAATTTATACGTGAAGTCGAACACGGGAACACAAGTTCCGCTCTCAGCATTTAGTCACATCGAACGCTCCAATGCCACTCTCGCCATCAACCATCAGGGACAGTTCCCCGTCGTCACTCTCTCTTTCAACCTGGCGCCAAACGCTTCGCTGGGAGAGGCGACAAAAGCGATCGATGCCGCCGAGCAGGCAATTCATATGCCCGCCAGCATCCATACCAGTTTCCAGGGAACCGCGGCTGCATTTCGCAATTCACTTTCGAGCGAACCGCTGCTCATCCTCGCGGCAATCATCACCGTGTATATCGTGCTCGGAGTGTTGTATGAGAGCTACATCCACCCGATCACGATTCTTTCGACACTACCATCAGCTGGCGTCGGCGCGCTGCTCGCCCTGATGATTACGGGCAATGATCTCGGGGTGGTGAGCCTGATTGGAATCATCCTGCTGATTGGCATCGTAAAAAAGAACGCCATCATGATGATCGACTTCGCGCTGGAAGCAGAGCGCGAGGAACATAAGCCGCCTGAGGAAGCGATCTACCAGGCTTCCTTGCTGCGGTTCCGTCCCATCATGATGACGACCATGGCCGCGCTCTTTGGCGGCCTACCGTTAGCCCTGGGTAGTGGAACAGGTTCAGAGCTGCGCCATCCTCTGGGAATCACAATTGTGGGCGGCCTCTTGGTGAGCCAGTTGCTGACTCTCTACACCACGCCCGTGGTCTACCTGTGGTTCGACCGATTGTCTGAGCGGTTCTCGCGGTTTGGGTTCCGCCATTTTGAGGAGCAGCCCGCGACGGGAGATTAGTATTGAGCGTTTCTTCTCCATTTATTAAGCGCCCGGTCGGCACTTCGTTGCTTACCATCGGTCTTCTCCTTTCAGGAGTGCTTGCGTTTCAACTCTTACCGGTCGCGCCCCTGCCGCAGGTCGAATTTCCGGTCATTCAGGTCGGCGCTTCATTGCCGGGTGCCAGCCCCGAAACCATGGCATCGGCGGTGGCAACTCCGCTGGAGCGCCAATTCGGACGGATCGCCGGCGTAAACCAAATGACCTCGTCGAGCCAGATCGGTTCGACCAGCATCGTTTTGCAATTCGATCTCAACCGCAATATCGATGCCGCCGGACGTGACGTACAAGCGGCGATCAACGCAGCACGCAGTAACTTGCCGTCGTACCTGCCGGGCAATCCTTCTTACCGCAAAGTCAATCCGGCCGACGCGCCAGTCCTCATCATCGCTCTTACCTCGGATACCATCACGTTGCCGCAGATGTACGATGCCGGCGACTCCGTCTTGTCACAGAAGCTGTCGCAGGTCAGTGGCGTAGGGCAGGTATTCGTAGGGGGATCTGCACAACCAGCAGTTCGCGTCGAGGCGAATCCGAATCTGCTCAATAAGCTTGGTATCGGGCTTGATGCAGTACGCACGGCCCTTGGAGCCGCCAACGCGAATAGCGCGAAGGGCAGGCTGGCCAATGCGATCAATGCCTGGACGGTTCGCGATAACGATCAAATCAAAACTGCCGATAAATACCGTCCGCTTATTGTCACCTACCGGAATGGAGCAGCGGTAAGACTGAGCGACGTGGCCGATGTGCAGGATTCGGTCGCGGACACGCGCGTGATTGGTTTGGCTGCTCACAACACCACAGACCCTTCAGCGCGGGGCAAGCCCGCAGTTCTGATCATTGTCTTCCGGCAGCCCGGCGCCAACATCATCGACACCGTCGACCGCGTGTATGCGCTGATGCCGCAATTGGCTGCGTCGATTTCGCCGGCCATTCATCTCGATGTGGTGATGGACCGCACTACCACGATTCGCGCATCGGTTCGCGATATCGAGATCACTTTATTGATTTCGGTCGTCCTGGTCATTTTTGTAGTTTTCGCATTTCTGCGGACGATTCGCGCGACCATCATTCCCAGCATCGCGGTACCTCTTTCGCTGATTGGAACCTTCGGGGTGATGTACTTGCTCCACTACAGCCTCGACAATCTGTCGTTGATGGCGCTGGCAATTTCAACCGGCTTTGTGGTGGACGATGCCATTGTGGTGCTGGAGAACATTACGCGCTATCTGGAGCACGGGATGACACCGGTCGCGGCAGCCTTCCGGGGCGCGCGCGAAATAGGATTCACCGTGCTTTCCATGAGCACTTCGCTGGTCGCGGTTTTCATTCCGATCCTGATGATGGGTGGCCTGGTCGGACGTTTGTTCCGCGAGTTCGCAGTTACTCTGAGCATCGCCATTGTCGTGTCGTTGCTCGTGTCTCTCACCACCACGCCCATGATGTGCGCACAGATTCTCAAGACGATCGGGGAGGAGAAGCACGGAAGGTTCTACCGCGGCTCACAGGCATTTTTTGACTGGACACTGAAAACTTACCGCACGAGCCTGGGTTGGGTTTTGCGTCATCAACCGCTGACGTTGGCAGTGACCCTCGCCACGATGTGCCTTACGGTCTATCTCTACATCCAGGTTCCAAAGGGATTCTTCCCGCAACAGGATACTGGCCGCGTGATGGGTTCGGTGCAGGCCGATCAGGACATCTCGTTTCCCGCAATGCGACAAAAAATGGAACAGTTTGTCAGCATCGTTATGCACGATCCGAACGTTCAGACCATCGTCGGATTCGCCGGCGGGAACACCGCAAGAAATCAAGGGCGGATGTTCATCACGCTCAAACCGAAAGGCAAGGAGCGCAAACTTACGTCTGACCAGGTCATCGGCGAGATGCGCCGAAAATTGACAGCGGTGCCAGGGGCGACGCTATTCATGCAGTCGGCCCAGGACCTGACTATTGGCGGGCGCCAGAGCCAGGCTCAGTACCAATACACGCTCCAGGGCGAAGACTTGAACGAACTTAACTCCTGGTCTCCCCGGTTGATGCAGAAGTTGCGTACGTTGAAGGAACTGCGCGATGTAAACACGGACCAGCAGGACAGAGGTCTCGAAGCCAACGTGGTCATCGATCGTGACACCGCGTCGCGGCTGGGAGTTTCTCCGCAGGCCATCGACAATGCTCTTTATGACGCCTTCGGCCAGCGCCAGGTTTCGACTATTTACGAACAACTCAATCAATACCATGCGGTGATGGAAGTTGATCCGCAGTACCAGCAGACCCCAGTTGCATTGGAGACGGTTTACGTTGGATCCTCGAACGGCACTATGATTCCTCTCTCGGCGATTGCGCATTTTGCGCCCGCCAATACCGCGCTCGCAGTCAGCCACCAGGGACAGTTTCCGGCAACCACGATTTCGTTCAACCTGGCGCCCAACGTTTCTCTTGGCCAGGCAACTCAGATCATTGAAGCAGCGAAGAATGAGATCCAGTTTCCCGCTACTATCCACGGAAGTTTTCAGGGGACAGCTGCCGCGTTTCAGGAGTCTCTAGCGAACGAGTGGATCTTGATCCTCACCGCGGTGTTCACCGTTTACATCGTGCTCGGAATCCTCTACGAGAGCTTCATTCACCCCATCACCATTCTTTCGACTTTGCCTTCTGCCGGGCTTGGCGCGCTGTTGGCGTTGCTTATCACTCACAACGAACTCAACGTGATGGGGCTGATCGGAATCATACTTCTGATCGGCATCGTGAAGAAAAATGCGATCATGATGATCGACTTCGCACTCGACGCCGAACGCCGCGAAGGCAAGTCTCCCGAGGACGCAATCTTTGAAGCCTGCATGCTGCGTTTCCGCCCAATTCTGATGACCACCATGGCCGCACTGCTCGGCGCGTTGCCGCTTGCTCTGGGAACCGGCGTCGGATCAGAATTGCGTCAGCCGCTGGGAATTACTATTGTCGGCGGCTTGATCCTCAGCCAGGCACTTACGCTGTTCACTACTCCTGTTATTTATCTCTACCTCGATCGTATGCGTTGGGCCTGGAGTCGCAGGCATCGCCCCGTCACCGGGCAGATTGCCCCCGCAGGCAGCCAGGCTGACTAAGCAATCCCATTCCTGAAAACGACCCGGCTCTAGTTACTCCGGTTACTTGCGTGCCGTAGCTCCCAGACTAGGATTTGAAGATCACTGGGCATTGTGGGTAGCTGGAGTTGCTTATGGCAAAGCATTTCTGTATCTCTGTCGCGGGCGCTGTGCTCGCACTCGTTGCGGCTCTGTCCGCGCAGGATTATCAGGTAATCTCTGTCCACGATGGCGGGACGATAAGTGGAACAGTCAAATGGTCGGGGCCCATGCCCTATCTGACGCCGGTGACGATCAACAAGGATCCGTTAATTTGTGATCCGAACTCGCAGAAGACCCGTGATCTCGAACGCCTCATTGTCGGACCTCAGGCGGGAGTAGCGAATACCGTCGTTTTTCTGAAAGAGGTTTCCCGCGGCAAGGCGATGGATTTGCCGCAGCAGCGGCGGTTTCTAGACCAGAGACATTGCCGCTACGAACCGCACATTATGTTGGTCCCGTCCAATGCAACGCTGCAGATGAAAAGTTCCGACGCCACTCTGCACACCATCCACATGGACGGCGCGGCCACCTACAATCTGCCCTTTCCTTTTACAAACCAGATCATAACCCGCGAGATGCCGACCGTAGGCCTGGTCAATTTAAGGTGCAATGGTGGCCATACCTGGATGAATGCGGAAATGTTTGTGGTGCCGCATCCGTATTATGCGGTCACTGATGAGAGCGGAAAATTCGAGCTTTCGGACGTGCCACCCGGAGAATACGAAATCGTCGCCTGGCATGAAGGATGGAAGGTTTCTCACCAGGAAGCGACATACGACGTGCTCACCGAGAAACGCGTTGAGCGCCCTGTCTTTTCTCTACCACGGACCTGGGAGAAGCCGGTCAGCGTTAAGCCTAATTCCGGTGTCGTAGTGAATTTTGTGATTTCGGAGAAATGAGCGGTTCCTGTTCCGAATCGGATCCGCTTCGCAAACCGCTGGTCATCGTTGGTACTCACAAGTGACTAGCCGACCGCCCACACACCACTGAGCGCCGATCAATATTTTCAGTAGCTTAGGCGTTTATGCCCCTTACGTCCTATGACGTCGGTAACGTGCGCCGGTGTTTCTTTCGACTTAGGCTAATGGATAGTTTCTTGGGAGAGATCCTATTCCGAGCACCGGCACAAGTAAATCGATCACTCAGGCGTCAGCCCGCCCGTTCATTCACAGCCTGAACATCCTGGTGAAGTACGTCCGGCTCTATGGTTTCGCCCATAAACGCACCCAAACACAGTTTGAGGTGGCGTGGGCCGAACTGAAGGATGCACTTCCGGTAGGCAAAGGCAGCTTCGTTCTGGGAGTCGCCGGTGAACGCCTATTGCTCGACGGGGTTGCTATTGAAGCTGGACAAGCCGAACGCGGCTTTGCCCAACTCCTTACTGCTTCCGGACTCGCCAGCATTCAGTTCTGCAGCGATATCGTACCTGAAGAATTCGAGAAACTGGTGCGGGCTTTCGCATTCAACGGCGCAAAGGCACAGGACCTGGCCGACCAGATTAAGATCGCCTTCGCCGACAACAAAGGAAATATTCGCGTTAACGAAGTTAAGTTCGTCATCTCCGATGCAGCGTCCGCAAACATGACAGCCGCGGCGCAGATTGTTGCTCAATCCCTCGGCCCGGAATTCAAAGATTGGCTTAACGATCCCAACAAACTGGTGCAGGTAATCGCCGCTGCGGAAGGCTCTCACAATCGCAAAACCGGCCCGGGTAAAGGCGCTCAGGGCGGAGAGGCTGCCTGGACAAATTCGCCTTTCCTGTTGAACAGTAAGGAAACTCAACAAGCGCTGCAACTCCTGACGCGTTTTGGGGAAATAGGCACAGCCAAATCTCCCAAGCCGGAACTGATTGGTTCGGAATTAGATCGCGCCGAAGACAAGATCAAGAATTCGGTGCTTACGTTGCTCGATGAGCTCTCGAGTTCTGGCCCCGACCCCAAGGATGCAAAGCCACTTCTCATGCGGGCTGCCGAACAGTTAGCTATTCGCTACGCACTCGAGCGCTTCGAAAGCGGCGACCTGAAGGTGAATGCTGTCCACGAAATGCTGGAGCAGATGAGCCAGCAAATGGGTAATCTGCGCAAGATTCTGCAGATGCATGAAGCCAAGATGAGCAAGGCCGGCATCATGGTCGAGTCGCACGCAGACATTCTCGATCGAACGTTCTGGGCCGGGCTGCCGGAAAGCAGCAAGAAAAAAGCATTGCAGTCCGAAGACGCCGCGTGTGTCCCGGCGCGAAATGTCCGCCAATACCTCGAGCTTCTGCTTCAGCGTGGGGATCGCGAAACCGCTTCTGCAATCCTCAGCAATTATGCCAACTCTGTATCGGCAAAGGACCCAGATTATCGCTCGCGAGTGGCGGATGGAATCTCTCAGCTCTCCGACTTGTTCGCAGAAAGCGGAAGTGTACTCGGCGAGACCACGCAGAAACTGGGCGACGCAATCGCCAAGGAATCGAATCCTGAAATTGAAGCTTTGCTGAGCGCAGCGTTCGTGCGGCTAAGTTCGGAAGCCGCTCATCGCAAACAATACCGCGCGGTCGCGCAGACTTGCGAAGCCATGGATTATGTCGCCACCCGCCGTCCCGCGCTCGAAAAGGAGTTGCGCTCGCGCATTGGCGTCGAAGGGCGGTTGCCGGAGTTCATTGAGGACGCTCTTTCGCAGTCGAAATTGAACCCCGATCTGGTCGGCGTGTTGCGTCGCAACTCGAAGGCCTCAGCCGAGCACTTGGCGGACCGTTTCTTCCGTGCGATGAAGCGCGAAGAGTGCGACCGCATTGTGGAGCTGGTGAACGAACTTGGCTCGGGGGCAAATGAATATCTGCGAGAGATGCTCTGCAGCGGCCCCCAGCGGCAGGCGGTTTCTGCCGTCGGCTTGTTGAGCCGCCTCGATGTGCCGTCTCTGTTGGAGCTGCTTCCGTCTCGGCTCACTCAACTGAACCGTTTCTATCACGATTTGATCGTGAGGCAAATCGCCTATGGTGCGGCCGGCGACCGTGGCCGCACTTTGCTTGAGATTCTCGAAGTGCTCGATCCCGCTGTCGTGCCCCAGGCGCTCGATGAGATTGGGATGAGCGGTGACCGCAGCGCGGCTCCTCCACTCATCGTAATGGCAGCGGCCGGCGAGGCGCAGGGACGCTCCCCGTTGCTTCAGCTGAAAGCAATTGAGGCGCTCGGAAGACTCCGGGAATCCGACGCGGTGCCGGTACTAAAAATTCTCTTCGAAGCGAAAAAGATGTTCAAATGGCTGCACCACCGCGAGCTGCGCATTGCGGCGGCGCAGGCTTTAGCGAAGATTGACCTGCGCTATGCTACGCAGCTTATGTCCGAAAGCAGCCTGGAGCCCGGCGAGCTCGCGATTGGACCGCTCGATTCTGCTCCCGCATGTCCGTGGGTACGCCAGCGCCGCTACGAACGCATCATTCTTAAGCGGCCGGTTCCGGCAAGCATCAGCAGTTCGTGGGGAAAATCAAACATCGCAATTCACGAGCTGAGCTTGGGTGGTGGCATGGGAACTAAAGCGGACACATTACGGGTGGGCTCCGACGCGGACCTTCAAATGACCGTCGGCATGCGTAACATTCGGGCTCAAGTGGTTCTGCGCCGCGCCCACGTCAACGAAGTTGGGTTTGAGTTCGTGAACATCGACCTCGAAAGCCGCCATCGTCTGCGCCGTCTGCTGATGGGATCACTCGAGCACGGCCCCGGATTCCGCGGCAGCAAGGGATACGAACGCCAGCAGTAGCCCGGTCTCAGCCGATATTTCCTTCAAACCGAGATTTCGATGCTGTGGATTATTATTCTTTAAGAGCTGCGAATTCGGCCGGCGATCTCCTCGATTGCGGAATACGGATCGCGCTTGTGTTCGGCAACCTCCGCGGCTAATTGTGAAAGTTCGCCGTACGGCATGGCAGCGTGCGCCCGTTGCAGCAAGGTGTCGCGCAGCATTTCGAGCAGGCGCGCTTCCCAGTTCTGAATTCTGCGCTGCGAAACCAAACCTTGCTTTTGCTGATGTGATTCATAAATGGCGATCGCATCCGCGAGCTCTTTGATTCCGCCGCCATCGGTTGCGACAGTCTTCACAATCGGTGGAGTCCAGTTGTCAGCACGAATTGCCAGTGACTGCATAGCGCGAATCTCACGCTCCACCCGTTCCGCTCCGTCGCGGTCGACTTTATTGATCACGAAAATATCGGCAATTTCCATGATGCCGGCCTTAATGGTCTGCACATCGTCGCCCATGCCGGGAACGAGAATCACGACGGTGACATCAGCAAGTCGAACGATGTCGATTTCGTCCTGGCCTACGCCGACAGTCTCAATCAACACTAGATCGCGGCCAGCAGCGTCGAGTACCAGCGCGACATCGGCGGTGGTCCGCGCCAGCCCGCCAAGTGAACCGCGGGTGGCCATACTGCGAATGTAAATGCCAGGATCGGAAAAATGCTGCTGCATGCGAATGCGGTCGCCGAGGATCGCGCCACCGGTGTAGGGACTCGTGGGATCGACGGCTATGATTCCGATCGTGTGGTCCTGTTCGCGGTAATCCTTTGCTAATTGATCGACAAGCGTGCTCTTGCCTGCGCCGGGCGGACCCGTAAGGCCGATGGTGCGGGCCTTGCCGGTGTGAGGGAACAACTGCTTGAGCAACTCCACCCAACCTGGAGAGTGATTCTCCACGGTTGAGATCGCGCGCGCCAGCGCACGAGCGTCGCCGGAACGGAGCTGAGAGATGAGGCTTTCTTTCGAAACGCTCAAGAAAGAAGTGTAAAGAAAAAAGTGCGGCGACGGAAACGATATCAACCGAGGCCTGACGCCTAGTGGCCTTAATCTTTTAGCAACTGCCTTGCGATCACCAACCGCTGTATCTCGCTGGTGCCTTCGCCGATGGTGCACAGCTTCACGTCGCGGTAATACTTCTCCGCCGGGTAGTCCTTAATAAAGCCGTAACCGCCGTGGATCTGCACACCCTCATTGGCGCATTTTACCGCGACTTCACTGGCGAAAAGCTTGGCCATGGATGATTCGAGCGTCGTCTTGAGCCCGGCGTCTTTCATTGCGGCGGCACGAAACGTTAGCAGCTTTGCAGCTTCTATTTCCGTGGCCATGTCGGCCAGCTTCCACTGGATCGCCTGAAAGTCGCTGATGGCGCGGCCGAACTGCTTGCGTTGCTTGGAATAGTTCAGGGCCGCATCGTAAGCGCCCTCGGCCATCCCCAGAGACAAAGCTGCGATCGACACGCGGCCGCCATCGAGTACCCGCATGGCGTCGACGAATCCCTGGCCCTCGGTCCCGAGCAGATTTTCAGCCGGCAGAACGCAGTCTTCGAAGATCAATTCCGCGGTATCGCTGGCGCGCAGCCCGAGCTTGTCTTCTTTTTTCCCCGGACGAAAACCCGGAGTTCCTTTTTCCACGATGAACGCGGAGAGCCCATGCGTATGGGCAGCACGGTCGGTCACGGCCACGACGACAAGCGCATCGGCATAGTGGCCGTTTGTGCAGAAAGTTTTGGTTCCGTTCAGGACCCAGTTCTTTCCTTTGCGCACCGCGGTCATCCGAGCGCTTCCGGCATCGGATCCCGAGGACGGCTCGGTTAGGCCCCATGCGCCAATGAATTCTCCGGTCGCCAGCTTGGGAAGATATTTCTTCTTCTGGGCTTCGTTAGCGGCAAGAAAAATATGATTGGAACAAAGCGACGTGTGGGCCGCAACGATGATGCCGACCGAGCCATCCACGCGCGAAAGCTCCTCGACGGCGGTAACGTACTCCACATAGCCCATTCCCGAGCCGCCCAAATCCTGTGGGAAAATGACGCCCATCAATCCCAGCTTGCCGAGTTCCTTGATAGTAGAAAGCGGAAACTCTCCAGCGTCGTCCCACTTGCGAACGTTGGGCGCGATCTCGCGCTCGGCAAACTCACGAACACTTTTCTTGAGCTGCAGTTGCTCGTCGTTGAGCTGGAAATCCAAGTCGTACCCTCTGGGAGACGTAAAACCACAGAGTTCACAGAAGACCACAGGGATTATCGAAACTCCTCTGCGCTCCTCTGTGACCTCTGTGGTTAAAAGCCTTTCAGTAATTACACCACAAGCGCACATGTGACCAAAAGACCCATGCCGACCGGTTGGTTACGTCCGACTAGCGGTGTGTTTTCCAAAAATCTTTTTCGCCATCCACATTGGAGCGACGAATACGTGCACAGGATTGGTGAGAAATGCAGGCTTGTTTCCCTCGATCAAGTGCCCCAGCCACGCCAGCGCAAAGGCGGTCGGAATCAGCAGCAGCCCGATGATCCAGTGAAACCACACGACAATAATGGATGAGAAGCCTACAGGAATGGCGATCAGGTGCAGCGCACGATTTACAGGATGGTTGTGCGCCCCATCGTAATGCGAGTAGAGCCCCATGAGTGTCCTCGCTTTCGGGGCGGATTATACCGCGGAATCGACGGAAATGAAGCGCTCAAAAACTTCATTCGACAGCATTCTGCCCCTTGACGTGAGCCGAATCGTGCTGCCGTCTTCCTTCAGAAGACCGGCAGTCTCAAGCTCAGAGATGCTTTCCGTGTACAGAGAAACTGCATTCTCGCCAAATTCGTTCACGAGACCCTGCAGATCCACTCCGTGATTCAGCCGCAGCCCCAGAAAAAAGGCTTCTTGCAGCGCATATTCCGACCAGACTCGTGTGCGCTCTTTCGCGGCGCCGGCCAGATATTTCTCCACCGAGTCGGGATTGGAAAATCTGACTGCCTGTCCATCACGCGAGCCCAGCATGGAATGCGCGTCCACTCCGACTCCGAGATAAGGCTGACGTGTCCAATATTTCAAGTTGTGCTTTGATTCGGAGCCGGCGCGCGCGAAATTTGAAATTTCGTATTGTGGAATTCCGGCGGCATTCAATCGCTCACAGGCGACTTCATACATGTCAGCAGTTAAATCCTCATCTGGCACGAAGTGCGCATGGTATTTCTGACCTCCGGCCATTAACTCGCGTCCGAGCCTGGAGTCTTCATCCACTTCGAGCATGTAAATGCTGGCGTGAGGGGCATCAAGCAAAATTACTTGGGTGAGCGACGTTTCCCAACTCTCCCGTGTCTGGTGTGGCAGGCCAGCAATCAGGTCAATATTGATGTTCGAAATTCCTGCCGATCGCAGGTGAGCGACATCGTCAATAACCGTTGAGCGCTTGTGCAATCGTCCGACGGAAGCCGACTCCCGGTCATCGAAAGATTGCACTCCCAAACTCACGCGATTGACCCCGTTGCGCTGCAGACCTTCAAGCACCGGTAAAGTTAAAGTTCCCGGAGCGCACTCGACCGTAATTTCCGCCGCTGCGGTTACATCGAAATTTTGCCGAATAGTGACAAAGGTACGTTCCAGCTGTGCTACATCCAACAGCGTGGGAGTGCCGCCGCCAAAGTAAACGGAGTCGACCGGGGGTTCGAGCAAACCACCCATCTGGTTGGCGGTTTCAGCGGCCTGCTCAATCTCAGCGCAGATTGCCGTCACGTATTTGTCGAAAACCGCACGCGAGAAAACGTCTGAGGCGAAATTGCAGTAGCTGCACTTAGTCCGGCAGAAAGGCACGGAAATGTACAATCCGAGCGGCATCTGTATGATTATCCCACTGTAGTCGTAACGCAGGTGGCAACTTTGCTCTACAGCCGGAGTTTAACTGACTAATGCTACCCCGCGTCGTCATTACTGGAATGGGCGCCGTCAGCCCAAATGGAATCGGTAAAGAGGCTTTCTGCCGCGGCGTGCTGGCGGGAAAGTCTGGAGTGAAGCGCATCTCGCGGTTCGATTCTTCCCATCTGCTGGTCCACATTGCCGGCGAGATCCCCGAGTTGGACGAATTGGCGTGGGTGGACGCACGAGAGCGCAAGCATGTTTCCCGCGTGGTGCCTCTCTGTCTCGCTGCGACCACGGAAGCCGTCAATGATGCTGGTCTCGACATAGCTGCAATGTCGGTTGAAGAAAAACGAGAGATTGGGATCGTACTCGGTACTGGCGGCGGCGCGCAGGAGTTTTCCGAGCAGCAGTATCGCTTATGGCATAGCGGGAAAGAAAAGCAGGTGAGCCTTTTTTGCGTTCCGAGCGGAACCATGGGAACGATCCCGAGCGAGATCAGCATGCGATTCGGGTTTCGGGGATACAGTCACGTCGTCACTGCGGGATGTACTTCGTCCACTGACGCGCTCGGCTATGCCTATCAGCATATCCAAGCCGGAGTGCAGCCAATGTTCGTCACGGGCGGAGTGGATTCGCCAATCACAGACGGGATTGTGAAAGGCTACACCATGATTCGCGCGCTGACGCAATCATGGAATGACGAACCTGAGCGTGCCTCCCGTCCTTTTTCAGCCGATCGCGACGGGTTCGTACTGGCCGAAGGTTCGTGGATGTTCGTTCTTGAGGAGTACGCGCACGCCAAGTCCCGTGGCGCGAGGATTTACGCCGAGATTACAGGCTATGGCGCGACGTGCGAGGCTTATCATCGCGTACGCATGAGCGATTCGCCGGAAGAACCTGCGCGTGCCATCAACCTTGCCCTCGAAGAAGCACGCGTGGCTCCCCAAGATATTCAATACGTCAGCCTCCATGGCACATCCACCGAAATGAATGACCGCGTGGAAACCCGGGCCTTAAAGCTGGCGCTCGGTGACCACGCCTACAAGATTCCGATGTCAGGCCTGAAGTCGCAGATCGGACACGCCCAAGGCGCATGCGGCGCGGCCAGCGTCGCGGCCACGCTGATTGCCATGGAACACGGGCAAATTCCTCCTACCATCAACCTCGATCAGCGTGATCCAAATTGCGATCTGGACTACGTGCAGGACGTTGGGCGGAAAGCCGGGATTGAGCACGCGATATGCAATTGCGTGGGCTTCGGATCAAAGAATTCAGCGCTGGTACTAAAGAAGATCGCGTAAAATTCTGCTCAGCGATTTGTGTTCAGTTCGCTCGACGTCTGTGACTGCCTCTCGAATCCCCAAATTAATCCTGTTCTTACTGGCCACCGGATTTGCGGCGGCCCAAGTAGATTCTTCGCCCTACTTACTGCGATTAGATCACGAAACTTCCGGAGCTCACGTGTGCGTGCTGCTGCAGAAAACTGGCGCTTTCCACATGGAGTCAGACGGGGTTGATTCCACGAGAGTATTTGAAGGCCAGCTGAGTGCTGGAGGACTCCTGCAAGTTGAAAGTGACTTGCATGACAGTGCGCTTGAGGCGTTATCGCAGAAGCAGATCGAGGAGCCGTTGATTCATAGGCGCGACGTGTTGCACGTAGATATATCGCGGGATGATCACTGGCAGGAACTTACCTTTTACAGCGCGGAAAGCCAAGAACCCTATCGCCAGTCCTTGCAACCGCTAATTCGGTGGTTGAATGAACTGCACAAACTTCCCCACAAAGAACTATCGGAAGATGCGGGTAAGAACAACTGTCTCGCCCCGGGTAAAATCGCGCTCACAAAACGCGGAGAAGAAGCGCCGGTCGAGTCCCCCTCCGGAAATATGAACGCCTCGATTGCCCCGCAAGCCCCACCGCCAGCTCCCAAGCGTGAGCCAGTGGAGGCTTTATTACGCGTATTCTCGATGAGCGCAACATCGGACGCGGTTCGCCAAGGCTGTGTCCTCATAACTGCAAATGGAACTTATCGCGCCGAGGAGCGAGCACAAAAAGTGGGCAGCAAGAAAGTGATGACGAAAATCACTGGCGGGCAAATTACACCCGAAGAAATAGTACAGCTGCAGCAAACCATCGAAAGTTCAGCCTTAGCCAAAATTCATCACCGTGAGACTTCGCACCTTGTGTTGCCAATGTCCGGCGAAATGCTCAACTTACAGATATCTAGACCCTCAGGCGTTCAGGAGTTAGTTCTTTCAAGCACGTTCGCGCGCCGCGATGTTCCATTCTTCTACTCCGGGGATGGAGACATCAGCAGCGCCCAATCATTGCTGAAATTCATTGCTGAACATATCTGGACTAATGGATCGGGAGGTTTAGATCCTGGCTTGCGGAACGATTGCCAAGACGCGCCTTAACATGACGCGGCTTGAAAGGTGGGCTAAAAAACGAGAAAAGTTAAACGAGGCAAGTTAAACGATCCGCGCGACAAGATCGTAATCGTGGGTTTCGGTAACCTGGCATCGGTAGAATTCGCCAGGGGAGGGAATCATTCCCTCAGGAACATCGGTGATGTAGAGCTTCCCATCAATCTCGGGTGCATGCATAGCGCTGCGACCCTCGAGCAACAGATCGCTTTCTTCGGATGGTCCTTCCAGCAGGACGTCGAATTCCTGACCGCGCATGGCCTTCTTCTTTCGTCGACTGATTCCTTTTTGAATCTGCATCAGGTGCTTTCGGCGCCGCTCGATTTCGCGCGGTGAAAGCTTTTCGTCGAGGGCGAAAGCTGTGGCGCCCTCCTGGTCGGAGTAGGAGAACGTTCCCATCCAGTCGAATTCAGCTTCCTTTACGAAGCTGCAGAGGTCTTCAAAGTCTTTTTCCGTTTCGCCCGGAAACCCAACAATAAACGACGTGCGCAGAGCCACGCCTAGAATAGTGCTGCGCATCTTCTCAATAGTACGCAGAAAAATCTCGCCGCCACCACCGCGCTTCATCCGCTTCAGGACCGCCGGAGATGCATGCTGCAAGGGCACATCCACGTAGGAGCAGATCTTCTCGTATTTCGCGATCGTATCCAGCAATCTTTGGGTAATCTTGTTCGGATAGGCATATAAGAATCGCACCCAGCGCAGCTCTTCGATCGCTGCAAGTTTTTCCAGCAACAATGCAAGGCCGTCTTTCAGCCCGAAATCTTCGCCGTAGCAAGTTGTGTCCTGTCCAATCAGCGTGATCTCGCGCACGCCCGAACGGGCCAGTCGCTCGGCCTCCGCGACTACCGATTCAAATCGGCGTGACCGGAACTTCCCTCGCAATTGCGGAATGATGCAGAAGCTGCACGGATGATCGCATCCTTCGGCAATTTTTATGTATGCGGAATAGCCCGGCGTCGCGAGCACGCGCGGGGTGGCTTCGTCGTACAAATAATTTGGCAGATCAGCAATTGCGCCGTCCCAATTCTCGCGGGAGAAACGGCCGCTGGCAGCGCGCGCATCGCCTTCCGCCCGCGAAGTCAGAATCCGGAACGGCGAATCGCTCGGCTGGGTTGGAGTAACGGGCGCTATGCCCGCCGCTGCGAGAATACTTTGCAACTCGCCGGTGCCGACCACGGCATCAACTTCGGGAATGTTTTTGCGAATATCTTCCCGAAAGCGCTCAACCAGACAACCTGCAACAACCAGTTTGCGCGCCTTGCCCGACTTGAGCCGCGCCATCTCGAGAATCGTATTCACCGACTCCTGCTGCGCGCTCTCGATGAACGAGCAGGTGTTGACGACGATAACGTCGGCGTCTTCAGCGCGAGAAACGAGTTCCGCTCCGGCCTGCGCTAGCATGCCCATCATCACCTCGCTATCGACGAGATTCTTGGGGCACCCCAGGCTCACAAATCCAACTTTGGGGGCGGCAGACTTAGGCGGTTCTAACGTGGATACAGGTGAGGATTTGGACGACATGCAATCTTTTCATTCTAGCATTCTGACGATTCCTTGCGAGTGAGGCTCTCATTGCTATAACCGGCAGAATGCGACCGTTTGGCGCAGACCGAGTGTCCTGGACAGGACAATAGATTTTGCTCGATCGACAATTCGTTGACAATCGATCGCAGCAAATGACGGCACCTAAAAGGGTTGACAGTCCCAAATGAGCAGTGATACAAGAGCCGACACTGCCCTAATGCGCCGATGCGCGCCGTATCGGTGTGGAACTCTGTGCACCGGAATAAATGAGCGTTGACGCCCAGCGCTGAAAATTGCGGTTTATTGAAGGGACTCTATGCGCAGCCTACGAACTGTTGTCTCGCTCTCCCTGCTTTTTGCGGCCTCCTTCTCCTGGAGCCAGACCGGCACGTCAACCATCCGCGGAACGATTACGGACCCAGGTGGACGAGTGATTCCGGGTGCAGCCGTCACGCTGACGAACACGCAGACAAACGCGGTACGGACCACAAAGACGACCGATACAGGAACATATGTGTTTGATCTCATCACCCCTGCGAAGTATCGGATCGAGGTCGAGGCGAAAGGCTTCAAGAAAAAAATTCTGGAGAACGTCGATGCATTGATTGGTAAACCTACCGAAGCAAGCGTTGCTTTGGAGATCGGTTCAACCACCGAAACGGTAGAGGTGTCAGCCAGTTCGCAAGAAGCATTGATCAATACCGAAGATGCGACGCTGGGTAATAACTTCAATTCGCTCCAGATTACGCAGTTGCCGCTCGAAGCGCGTAGTGTTGTCGACCTTCTCAGCCTGCAGCCAGGTTCAACTCGAGAGGGCTACGTTACCGGCGCGCGCTCTGACCAGTCGAACGTAACCCTTGACGGCGTGGACATTAATAACGCTGAAACCGGCAACTCAGAGATACCACGCAGTACGAACAGCTTAGTAATCGGTGGGTTAGACAATGACCGCGGGGATATAACGACAGGACCGGTTCTCCGGCTAAATTCTGAATCGATTGAGGAGTTTCGTGTTACTACAGCCAACGGAAACGCGAATCAGGGCAGATCCTCAGGTGCGCAAATTAATATCGTGACAAAAACCGGCACCAACGCATGGCACGGAGCGGCTTCCGAATTTTACCGGTCGAGGGGATTTACCGCTAATGATTGGTTCAACAACCATGCAACACCGGTGGTGGCCAGACCACCTCTCCAGCGGAACACATTTGAAGGGGCGCTTGGCGGCCCCATCATCAAAAACAAGGCATTCTTTTTTTATGATTTTAGCGGCCGGCGCGATGCCAGCAGCCAGACTGTCGGCAGAACTGTACCCTTGGCGTCGTTCGGCCAGGGAACCATGAATTATCTCTATTGCACGGATGCGGCTTGTAGCAGCACACAAGAAGCGTCGTTAACCATGAGCCAACTTCAACAGGTTTACACCCAGAATGGCATTGCTACTACTGGAATCAATCCGACGGCAATTTCCACCTTCGCCGCTGTGGCAGCGAAGTTTCCCGCTAACGATGTCACCACAGGCGATCAGTTAAACACCGGCGGGTACCGTTTTAACGCGCCCACTCCTGTTCATTTAAATGCCAACGTCGCGAAGCTCGACTTTAACCTTACGAACAAACAGAATGCGTTCGTACGGTTGCAGGTGCAGGAAGACCATCAAACTTTGCCGCAATGGCTGCCTGGAACAATCTCACCTCAAGTATGGGAACATAGCTGGGGGTTGGCCGCCGGTCACACCTGGACAATTTCCAATAACTGGGTAAATAACTTCCGATACGGTCTAACGCGGGAGGCATTTACCAAAGGTGGCGACAGCACCACCAATGATACTGACTTCCGTTTCGTCTTCCAGCCTAATGGTGAGACGCATCCGCTCTCCCAGGTCGTGCCGGTTCACAACTTCACCGATGACCTTTCCTGGATCCACGGGAACCACACTGTGCAGTTCGGCGGAAATGTCCGGCTGATCAGTAATTCTCGCGTAGACTCTGTGAACGCCTTCGATTTCGCCGAGGAAAATCCCGACTATTATGCCGGGGGCGGCACATCTGTGGTCAATGCGTTTCAGAGCTATCTGAGCGCAAATGGTTTGCCCGGAGGCGTTGGCGCGCAGTCGCTGGCCAACACAACTGAGGTGCTCGACGCAGCCAGCGCGGTCATCGGTCGACTGACGCAATACAACGCAAATTTCACATTTGCCAAGAGTGGCGCTCTGCTGCCGCCGGGTTCGCCGGCCGTTCGTGACTTCGCCACGCAGGCCTACGATGAATACGTACAGGACACGTGGAAGATGCGCCCCAATCTGACTCTCACAATGGGACTGCGTTACAGCCTTGAACGCCCGGTGTATGAAACTCACGGCTTCGAAACTCAGCCCACCATGCCTTTGGGGCAATATTTAGCGAATCGCGTCGCGGCTGGCAATCAGGGACAAAACTACTTTGTGCCGATTACAATCCAAAGTTCCGGTCCGGCAAACGGTGGGAAGCCGCTCTATAACTGGGACAAGAACAACTTTCAGCCACGGATCGCGTTGGCTTGGTCTCCCGACAATGGCAAGACTTCCCTACGAGGAGGCTTCTCAGTCACGAACGATTATTTCGGCGAGGCTCTGGCCGTGGACTTCGACGTAAATAATGCGTTGGGATATACGCAAGTCTTTAACACTCACGCGAACACCTTTGACATCGGAGGCTCTTCGAAGCCCGTTGCCCCCCTATTTACCGGATTCGGACAGAATGTTCGCTCACTCGTTCCAGTTGCCGGTGGTACGGTCCCGACCAGTCTGCAATTGCCTTCGACGGCGCCTGTTTTTGACGGCATCAATAATTTCGGCGAGCAGATTCAGCAGTCGCTCGATTCTGGCCTGCATTCCCCGACCGAATATGTCTGGAACTTCACCATGGAGCGTGAGTTGCCCAAAGGTGGGTTAATTTCAGCTTCGTACATCGGCCGCGCGGGACGAAGTCTTCTACTGAGGCATGATGTCGCTCAATTTAACGACTTGCGCGATCCAAAAACCGGAGTGGACTGGTACACCGCAGGAACGGCTTTGGAGAAGCTACGAGCGAAAGGCACGGATATTTCGCAGATACCTGCTCTACTGCCGGCGAAAATTAATCAGTATTTCAATGATATGTTCCCGCCAAAGCTGGCCGCGCTGCTGGACAACTACGAGGGTTTGCCCTGCGATCCCACTCAGACCCAGGGGGGCTTCGATTGCAACTGGACCAATGCGCAAGCGTTTCTGGGTTATCAAACACCCAACGTGGGCTTCTTCTTGGGGAACGACTATACCGATGTGCAGGCGGAAATGGATCTCGCACTGGTCGCGCAGGGGTTCCCCGCGCGGTTCATGCAGCCACAGTACGGGGCATTATCTACCTGGGCCACAGTAGGCAACTCGAACTATAACGCTTTTACATTCTCCTACCGTCAGCGCCTGAGCAGCCTGACCCTGGATTTTAATTACACCTGGTCACATTCGCTGGATGACGCATCTGGGCTCCAAACGGAAGCTGGATTCGGCAATTTCCAGACCAACGGTGCGTTTATTCCAAACGCTCTTCGCCAGGGCGACAATTATGCCAACTCTGATTTCGACATCCGGCACAACATAAACGCCGACGTTGTGTGGCAACTACCCTTCGGGAAGGGGCAGGCTTTCATGGGGAACGCTGGACGGATCTCGGACGCTATTCTCGGTGGTTGGCAGCTTTCCAGTATTTTCCGCTGGAATACTGGATTGCCTACCGGAATCTCACCTTTCGATCAGGCGCAGTGGGCCACTAATTGGGACGTGCAATCGAATTCCACTCCAGTCAAGTCGATCAGCACTTGTCCGAATAAACCCGCCAACGCTGCTCCTAAGCTTTTTGGAGGCTGCAACGTTGACCAAATTTACCAGAGTTTCCGCAACGCCTACCCGGGTGAAACCGGACCACGAAATTACTTACGTTTCCCAGCATATATCGATGTGGATCTTGGGCTCTCAAAATCCTGGAAGATGCCCTGGAATGAAGGCCACCAACTTCAAGTTCGCTGGGACGTGTTCAACGTAACTAATACGCAGAAGCTGACTGGCATCGCTGATTTCGCCGTTGCTCAAGACCCCGGTCTCAACCAACTGAGCGCGCCTCCCGACTGGTCCAACTTTACCCAGATCCAGGGGCAACCTCGGGTAATGCAGGTCGGCGCTCGGTACTCGTTCTAGGCAGAGTCGACATCGACAGTGCTGGGCTCTCGTACCCAGCACTCCTTCTTTCCGCGGAATACCTACTCTAGTGTCGGCACCCCTCCATACTTCTGCAACCACTTCAACTCTTCCCGCACTTTGATCTTCCCGAGCCAGGGATTTTTGTCCAGGGAGTGGCCTTCGCCGGGGAAGACCAGGAGCTTGTTGGGTATCCCGAGCGAATAGAGTGCGTGCTCTAAAAGATAGTCCTCAAGCACGGCCACGCGTATGTCATCGGCGCCGGCGACCATGTGAGTGGGAGTACGGACTTTGTCTATCTGGAAAATCGCAGCTTCATCGTGATAGCGCTGTGCGGCTTCCCAAGGGCGCCCGCCGAGGAAGTAGGCGTCGTCGAAGGTGGTGTCGTCGTTGCCCCAGTTGCCCACGTGCTCGACTGCGCCCGCGCCGGTGACCGCAGCCTTCCAGCGCGTGCTTTGCGTGATGAGCCAGTTGGTCATGTAGCCGCCGTAGCTATAACCACCGACGGTGAGATGATCGGGATCGGCGATACCGTCTTTCACCAGCGCATCCACGCCTTCCAGAATGTCTTTCCCCGGTCGCGAAACGATCGCGGGCACGATCTGCATCAGGAACTTGTCGCCGTATCCCGAAGAGCCGCGGTAATTAGGCTCAAAGACGAGCCAGCCGTTCGTAGCGGCGAGTATGCCCCACTGATACCAATCGGCCTCGAAGTGATTGCCATCTGCGTCGGCCGGCCCACCGTGAATAAACGTGAACATGGGAAGGTTCTTAGCTTCGAACTTGCCCGGAGGATAGATCAACATTCCTTCGACAGTGGTGCCGTCATCGGCCTTCCAGCGATACGGTTTGCCCTGCGGCAGATCGCGCTCTGTGAATAACTGATTGAACGACGTAATCGGTCGCGCATGATCGAGGTCGGCTGCGCTATCGGC
>Ga0102924_1000740_pt1 | contig 39455 bp, 33 predicted proteins | sample PaiPotPPM11metaG_FD_80116 | JGI IMG/M metagenome (GOLD analysis project Ga0102924, IMG submission 80116) | Iron sulfur acid spring bacterial and archeal communities from Banff, Canada, to study Microbial Dark Matter (Phase II) - Paint Pots PPM... ...
ACCCAGAACAGCGTTATTCATTTCGAAGAAGTAGGCGACCTGATCCTCGTTGTAACCTCGAACTCCTCCAGCAACGTTGGGCGCATCCGCATCGAGATGAAAAAGGCCCGCCAACAAATTCTGCAACTTGTGGCGAGCTACTAAACGCTATCTTTGCCATCTCACGCGGCCTAATTTTCTCTGATACAACAAAAAAATTAGACCGCGTGGGATGGCGCATCTTTCTCGGCGCGCTGCTGTTTGGATGGAGGTTTCTGGGGCTGAGCCAGACGCCAGCAACATGACTTACTATGGAGGCAGCGGTCCTGCTCTTCAAGCGTTACTGGAGGGGTTCCTTTCATGCAGAAAACCTGGTACATTGGTTCACCGGCCAAAACGTCATTATCCGGAAACCAGCGTTCTCGGTAAAAAGGACAGCCATTTTTATGTTTGCGCCAGTTTGAACTTTCTGACGGATTTGTTTCAATCGTATTTGCCAACGAAAGGCATCCTTCCCTATAGATAGCATTGTTTCAAAGCAGTATGTGTGAGTAGTATACCACATACCTTCTCACGGAAAAGGGTGCAGAGAACACAGACAATTCGCAGATCCTGTGGTATAATAGAAGGTGGAATTATGGAAGATTCACCGCTCTCTAAACCGCCAACTGATACCGTTCCCTGGACATTCCAGCAAACGCTTTCAGGCGCAGCTCTCACCCTTGTTCCGTGGCTGCTTGTGGTCTTTGTTCTTAATAATCTCGGCGGCAAACAATCCATCAGCACACCGCTCAACCCACGAGTTGATCTCACCACCGCCATTATCAACTTCATCCTATCAGCCGCGATTGAAGCGGTTTTCCTCGTTGCCCCTCTGTATATCGCCAATCATTCTTTTCAGAACCTCAGATCGCGCGGCAAACTGGCGCTGCAAGCATTAGGCTTCAGAAAGACAAACATTGGGCAAATGGTAGGATGGGCTATCATGCTCATGATTGCTATCTACGGCGTCAACATTCTGTACCAATATCTTATCGCGACATTCCACCTGAATATCCAGACCAACGACCAGGTACTACTCCAGCAGAGCAAGTACGCGCCGCTCAGCACTTACGCTTCGCTGCTCGTCGCGACATTTATCGCTCCCATCTGTGAAGAAGTGTTTTTCAGAGGCTTCCTTTTCATGGGATTGGCTGGTAGGATGCCCGTTGGTTGGGCGATGGTCGTCAGTTCTCTGCTCTTCGCCATCGCCCACGGGGACCCTGGCTCCTTTCTCGTCCTCTGTATTATCGGACTGGCGCTCGCGTTCTTACGCTGGCGCACCCAATCGCTCTGGCCCAGCATCCTGCTGCACATGCTGAATAACGGGTTAGGGACGCTTTTGATCGCTCTCAGCATGTGGGGCGTGATTCATTAGCATGTTTCCTTGCAGAAGCATATTCCTTGCAGGTTCGCCAATGGGCGCGATAAATCGGCTCCTACAGTTTCCGGCGGTCTTCGACGCGGGCGCTGGCGGTTTTAGATTCGCCGCCGCTGGCGCGTGGCAAGCTGTCAGGCAAGACAAGTTCAACTTTTGGAGAATTCCCGGTGATCGCTTTCACCGCTCGCGCCATGTCATGGCCTAACACGCGGCAGCGCTCGCCCTGTTGTAGCAAAGCGGCATCCTTCACTTCGACTTTGAGTTCAAAGGTGTCCAGATCGTCGCGCCGATCAACGACAATACGAAAATTGGCTCCCGTTTCGGAGAATTTGACCAGGGCCGCCTCAACCTGGCTGGGAAAGACGATCAGGCCGCGAATGGAAACGGCATCGTCAGAACGTCCCTTGATCGCGCCGATCTTGGGATGCGTGCGGCCACAGGCGCAGCGATCTTCCCACCAGGTACGCGACAAGTCGCGGCTGCGATAGCGGATCATGGCAGTGCCGTCTGCCGCGAGCCACGTCCATACCAGTTCGCCCTCTTTGCCCTCTTCGACCCATGCGCCGGTTTCGGGATCGATGCACTCGACCAGAAAAGCATCAGCCCAGGCGTGCATTCCGTCGCGCTCCTGGCATTCACAGGTCATGCCGGGGCCAAGAAACTCGGTCATGCCAAATTCATCATAGGCGGTGATACCTAAATACTCCTCGAGTTTGATGCGCGTCTCCCACGGCCACGGTTCCGCGCCAAACAAGCCGATCTTGAAGTGACTTTCACGAAAATCAATGTCCCGTTCGCGCGCTTTGCCGCCGATGTAGAGACCGACTGATGGCGTCATGCACACGGCTTTGACGCCGAAATCGAGGATAAATTCGATCATGCGCTCATACTGGCGCGCGTCTGATCCCATCGGAATCGCCAGCGCGCCCATTGCCATTGCGCCGTAGTGGAAACCAAAGCCACCGGTAGGCAGGCCGTAGCCATAACAATTCATCAGCACGTCGCCGGGGCGCATCCCAACCATCCATAATTCGCGCGCGTTGAGATTGGCCCAATACTCGATATCCTTCTTTGTAGCAAAGACCGGCACGCTTTTCCCTGTCGTGCCGCTCGTTGCGTGAACCTCCAGAGCGCCATCGTCTCCGCCACGCGGCGCCAACATCATGCCGTATGGATAGGCCGCGCGCACCGTTTTCTTTTCCAGAAATGGCAGCTTTTGAATATCATCTAGCGACTGTATATTAGAAGGCTTGACGCCAGCTTCGTCGTACAGGTCGCGATAAAAGCGGTTCTGCGTGTACGCGCGCTGAACGATTGCCTGTAGACGTTGCAATTGCAATGCCTTGAGTTTCTCTTTCGGCAACGTCTCAATTTCTTCCTGAAAATAGGGTCGGTCACTCACTGTTATCGATTCCTCGCCAGAAAATTATTCTCATAAACACAAAGGGAAGCATGTTCCACCCGCATTGTAGCATGACAAGCGAGAGGCGTCTACCGTTGTGCTAACGCAAGCTGGATGCAATGGTCAACTCGTAGGGGCGTGGGCTTGCCCCGCCCAAAATCCGGGTATCATTGTTCACAAGGGCGGGACAAGCCCACGCCCCTACAAATATGGAGAGATGGTATGATGATGAAAAACAGCGAGGAGTATTTTGTGAGCATGTCACAACCCATCCAGGCAGTAATCTGGGATTTAGATGGCGTCATTATCGATAGCGCGGAAGAACACCGGCAGGCATGGCTGCGCATGGCGCGCGAAGAAGGCTTGCCTATGAACGACGCGGATTTCTGGGCGACCTTCGGCAAGCGCAACGATGATATCATGACCATGCTCTGGGGAATATTGCCGCCGGAGCGCATCAAGGCGATGGCCGACAAAAAAGAGGTGTATTTTCGCGAGTTAGCGCGACAAACGGCCAAACCTCTGCCCGGCTCTATGGAACTGATGCGCGGCTTGCACGAGGCGGGTTATCGACAGGCGCTGGCCTCCTCGACGCCGCCAGAGAACATCGAACTGATCAGTGAGGCGCTAGGTCTCAATCGCTACCTCTCAAAGCTCGTTTCCGGCGAAAGCGTGGCTCATGGCAAGCCTGCTCCCGACATTTTCCTGAAGGCCGCGCAAGAACTCGACGCTGTCCCCACCGTCTGCCTCGTGATCGAGGATGCCGTCGCGGGGGTGCAGGCCGCGCACGCCGCCGGGATGCGCTGCATCGCTGTAGCCGGGATGCGCGATCTGCCCGGACTGCGCGAAGCCGAGCTGATGGTGCGCTCGCTCACCGACGTCGATGTGGCTACAGTGCGCGCGCTGGCTTGACAGAGCAGGGCAAAAGTGGCACAATACTGTCGCTTCCTCCTGTTCTAGCGGGAGGAAGTGATTGCATGGAGGTGTAGGGGCCCCGGTGGGTCTCACCGTCTTCAAAACGGCTGGGGGGCCGCTCGGCGCGGTCCCCGGTGGGTTCGACTCCCATACGCCTCTGCCAGTAGAGCTATAAGTAAGAAAAGAAGTGTTTTTATGGCATTCTTTGACGTGCAGAAGACGCGTGAGCAGTACCTTGAAAGGCTACTTGCTCACTACGGAACTGTGACCCTCCCCATCGATTCGGCCAGGCAAGCATTTCCCCTGTACACCGTTTTTCAACCAATGGTCTTGCGGCGCGATCCACTTGCGCCTCAGAATGTGCAGTCCGGTGTCGTGTCGGAAGTTGTCAAAGCAAGGGATGGCGCCGAAGCTCTCACAAAAAGCGAACACCGGCGCATGGTCGTGCTTGGTGGTCCGGGGATGGGTAAAACAACCGCGCTGAAAGCTCTGCTCTACACGGCAATCATAACAGCTCAGAGTGAACTTTCTGCTCCATTACCGCTCTTCATTTCCCTGCCCGATCTGATGCGTGCAGAACTATCTTTTGAAGAATATATACCATATGTCATTGCCGAACTGGATTTAGATCCGCGCTTCGCAAGCATCTTGATGTCTACGGTACATGATGGCAACGCATTTCTCTGCCTTGACAGCCTGGATGAGGTGTTGCCCGCGCTGCGACCGGATGTGATTGCCTTTCTCAATAAAGAAGCTCCTCGTTGTCAGGGAACGTGGATCATTGGTTCGCGTTTCACCGAGTATAAAGGTGGACAATTCTCACACAGCCAATTCGCAGAATGGGAACTACAGCCGCTAGATGAACAGGAGCGATTAGCGTTGGCCCGCCAGTTGCTGCCCACGCTTTATGATGCTCTATACGGTAATGTGGCACAAAACCTGAAGCCTGCATTGCCCTCGGCGGAAACTTATATTGAAGAACTGCAACAAAGTACGCAGATCGCGGCGTGGGGAGAAAATCCGCTTTTACTCAGTCTCGCTGCCGTACCTTATACACAAACAGGTAGATTACCGGCCAGTCGCTCCGTACTTTATGCGCAAGTGACGGAAGCCATGTTCGCCATGCGTATCCATGATGCCGAACAACGCGCGCAACTGCGTCATTTGCTGGCTGAAATTGCCCTTGAGTTCTATCAAACACGCGGACGCAATTTTAGCATCACCGATGTGTTAGAATTTTTACCTTCGCTTGTCTCAGATCAGAGTACGCAATCTCTCTCTGACACACTAACACTTCTCCTGGATTCTGGTGTAGTAGAACCCGTAGCATATCAGACGTATGGTTTTAAGCATCAAATGCTTCAGGAATATCTGGCCGCCGTAGCTCTGGCGCGTCGCCGTGTTTCATCTACACAACGGCAAAATACCTGGGATTTGCTCTGGCGCAAACGAAGATTGAGTCGCTGGCATGAAATATTGCGCTTGCTGGTCGGCATACTTGTACAGGAGCATGGTGTTGAAGGCTTACAAATAGCGCGCGCGTGGCTTTCGGCTCTGGCGCTAGAATATAGCACGTCGGAGGGTGATCCCGGAAACCTCTGTTTGATCCTGGCGATGCAATCGCTCGGCGAATTTGGGGAGCGTGTATCAGAACCAGAAGTCGCAGATCTGGCGCAGCATACCCTGGAAATTTGGGAGAAGACCCTTACAGAGTCGTTTCGCCTGGGAGGATGGCGGTATGCGCAGCCTTTACGTGAGCAGGCCACCGTATTATGCGCATTCAGCCTACAAATTGTAGCGCCGATCATTCTGCGCTTGCAGCAACATGATCCGCATATCCAAATTTTTTGTCGCTTACCCACAACATCGGGAATGATCTATCAATCTCTACCTATAAACATCCTTTGGCATCTGTTTCAGGACAGGCGCATTATTTTTTTTGCCTGTCATACTCTGCGCGTCTTGCAAACACCAGAAATCGTAGAGCGTTTGGCAGCAATACTGGAGAATACAGATGGAAATTGGAGCGAAGAGGATCGAGAGGTCGTCGCGAAGCTGCTGGGAAAAATGGGAGAGAAAACGCCTCTCTCTCTCCTGGTAAAGATCTGGCAAGACACAACGCTCAACGATAATTTACGTGCCAGTGCAGCAGAAGCCTTGAGCGAAGCCGAAATCTCTGTGCCGCTCGACATATTTGTCGCGATGCTTGGTGATCAGAATTCTTCTATTCGCCACGTCGCAATAGATGTTCTGAGCAAGCAGAGCAGACAAACACACGTTGATCTACTCGTATCCGCTTTAAAAGACCTGGACTTCTATGTACGGGAAAGAGCATTACGACGTTTACATGAGTTGGGCGTCTCTCTTCCCATCGAACTCTTACAAACGTTGTTTTATGATGAAGATGAGAACGTCGGTAACGAAGCCTGGAACTGTTTGCAAGAGTTGGGCGAACTCGTTCCGCTTGAATTGTGGTTGGATGCTTTACAGCATGAGTATGAATGGGTGCGTGATTATGCGTTACTGGCCGTAGAGCGATATCGAGACCAGATTCCCGTTGAGCCAGTCCTGGCAATGCTTGCTCTCCACAAAAAAGATGCCTATACGCAAAGAGATGTCCGTACACACTGTATCCAGGCGTTGGGATTGTTGGGAGACCGCGTGCCACTTGAACCGCTGCTGGAATTGCTCCATCATAATGATGAGCATTTACGCTCGCAAGCCTTAGTAGTGCTAACACAGCGTCATGTAGCCCTCCCCGCAGACATTTTGTTGCCAATGCTGGATCATTCGACTACCGGAAGTGCGGCAGCACAGGCTATAGCTGTGTTGAGAATGGATGCCCCTATCTCATCTTTACTAGAGACAGCGCGGTCTCGCTCTTCCAATAGCGCACATTTTGCTATACAGGCGCTCCGTTTGTTATACCAATACGTTCCCACAGAACCTGTTCTGGAACTCCTTCAGGACGAGGAAATAAAAAATTCCTCCTCTTGGGGTACATATTGGGAGCTTATCCAACTGCTTCAGTTGCAAGGCATGGAAATCTCCCTGGAGTTGCTGTTGCCGGCCTTAAAACGGCCCTCTCCTCACAATGATATTGCTCCCATAGTCGCTTCCCTTTGCCGCGCGGGCGTTCAGGCTCCCATAGAACCGCTATTGCGTTTGATCCATGAAGAAACACATGAGACAACATTCTGTCCAGAGTGGATACAGCAGCTATTTTACGTCCTCTATGAATGGGTATCACCTGACAGTTTGACCAATGCGCTGGGCAATACTCCTGGCGATCAATGGCTGGCTGTTTCTCTGCTCGGTCTAGTGCATGATGATGAAAGTATGCAGTTGATTACTGCTGTGGCGCAAGACCCTGCCAGAGACCCGACGACACGCTCCGAGGCAATGGTCGTCTTGAGCGATCTTGGAGTGAACTTGCCATTGGAATATCTGATCCAGGCAACGCGCTGGTGCATCTATGAGGGAATGGGGGAGTATTTAGCAGATACTGTCGAGCGGCTGGGCAAGCAGACACCTGTTGAGCAACTACTGTCTTTATTAGGCGAGGATCATAATAGATTGCAGCCATCCGTTGTCGAAGCACTGGTTCGCATTGCTGAGTACATTCCGCTTGAAACTGTGCTTCCTCTGCTAGAATACAGCAACCAGTTAGTTCGTCATGCTGCCATACGCATACTTGGCGCAATGAAAGAGCGAACACCTCTTGATGTATTCGCGGCACTATTGAACGATCCTGAGCTAACGCTAGAAACCCGTTGTGCAGTCTTACCAGCGCTTGCTGAATCGGGTACACCAGCAGCAGTGAATCTTCTCCTGGAGGCACTGGAAGATGAGGACGAAGAGATCAGAAGCCGCGCAATCGGGACATTATGGGGAGGACCTGGGATACTCAAGGAACGGCGATGGGAAATTCCACTTGAGCTTCTGCTCAGGTTACTCAACGATCCGATCGATGGTATAATTGAAAGCTCTATTGAAGTGTTAGGTGAGTTGGCAAGCCTGGGCGTGGCTATTCCTGTAGAACCACTTGTCTCGCTCCTGAGTCATGAAGACGAGTTTGTAGCGGGAGAAGCTGCTAAGGCTCTCTGCAAACTTGGTGAAAGTACGCCCATTGACGCTTTGCTCGCGAATATGTATGACACGGATGATGAACAAGTCCGTAGTTATATCTTTTATGCATTAAGCACCTTAAAAACCCATATTCCGCTGGAGGCAATGCTTGCTGTGTTGCTTGATGGTACAAAAACACTGGTCAAATGGCAGATAGAGTATGCATTAGAAAACCTGGCTGAGGCGATGCCAGAGCAAATTCTACAGCGGCTGCATGATGATCCTCGCCCCTTGACGCGCCGCATGGTCTTGCAAGCCATTCAGAAGACCCAGGCATGTGAATGGCTGCCCCTGGTTCTGGCTACCCTGGATGACGCTGATGGTCGATACGCCGCTCACGATAGTGATCTGTTTGGCAACGACAATAGAATACGCTCTGCCGCAGTACAGGCGCTAGGGGCGCTCAATGCCTGCACGCCGATTGAGCCACTGCTCCAGCTTTTGTACACGAACAAAGAGGAATTAAGCTATCATGACGAACGTATTGTCGTACTGGAGGCGCTGGGAAAGTTCGGTTCGCGCGTCCCTCTCACAGCTCTGTGGCCTTTGCTGGGTTCCGATCACAAGGAAATTTGTCGCCTCGCCTTTCAGCATCTTCAGGAAGCTCATCCCGCCACACTACAGGAGCTTGTACCTGAGTTAAAAGCAATAGTGCGAGGAGAGCCAGTACAGGGAGCGTTCGAAGTGCGGATGCACTATCGCATTGCCGAAACCATCGCTTTGATAGGACGAGCGACGCCCGCAGTGCTGGAGATGGTCATAGATCTGCTCGATCATCCCTTCTGGGAGATTCGGGTCAGGGCCGCGAAGACATTGGGAACGCTGCGCCGCAATATTCCCGATAGCGCTATCCGGCGGCTGTTGGAGCTACGTAAAGACCCCGAATCGCCGGATGTGCGGGCATCCGCAGACCGGGCTCTAGCGGAAATATTGTCTTTAGAACAGGGTATGGAAGATGAGTAACATAATCAAAACAGCTAACGACGATTTTGAATCTTTACGTCGTTAGCCGTTCTTTTCTTCAAGCTCAAATGGCGATAACTTTCTACAAAACCATGAGAATAATGACAGCATGAACAGCTTTTTTCATCTCATCCAAACAACTTCCGTTCGATGCTGATTCGTCCTTTGTATTGCAGCCACCTTGTCGCCGCTCAGCGCGCGGATTGTTTTGCGGGGCAGCATTCACGCGGCGCGCGGAAGCGGCAGGTCGAGCAAGCGCGTGCTTGCGCTTGTCTGCTCTCTGCACCAACAATCACCGTAGGAGCAGCGAGCCTCCTCATCTGACCCACGTCCTCTTGTAGCGACCACTAAGCCTGTGGCGCGGCAGACCGCTGGCTCGTACGCCACTTGTCTTGACTTTTCATCGGAGCAGATGAGAAATTTCCACTGTTTCAAGAATGCCCTATGTCGCGGCCATCAGGTATTACTTTGCTGGATAAGCTGCTGCACAACGGTTTTGACGAGGTTGGATGGGATCGCGAAACTGACGCCATTGGCAGCGGTATTGGAACGGGTATTAACGGCGGTCAGGGTTGGAATACCGATAAGTTGCCCTTGCAAATTGATCAGGGCGCCGCCACTATTGCCGGGATTGACGGCCGCGTCGGTCTGGATGGAATGGGAGATTGTTACCCCGGTTGACTCCGTCACACTCCGATTCAGCGCGCTCACGATGCCCTCAGTAGCTGTCTCAGTGATCCCCAGAGGGTTGCCAACCGCCAGTACCTCTTGCCCCACAACAAGCTTAGAAGAATTGCCGATCGGCGCTACAACCATATGGGCGAAAGGAGCAATGCGTACCACGGCCAGGTCATTGGCGGCATTCGTTCCGACCAGCCGAGCCTGTACTGTGCTTCCATTGTCCAGCACAACTGTAATGGTCTGTTCACCGCTGACAACATGGTTATTGGTTACAATATCCCCTTTCGTGTCAATGATGACTCCTGAGCCAATCTGCTCACCCTGTACGGTTCTCACCTCCAATTCGACGACCGCAGGCTCGATTTTGGCAATGGCGCTCTCCTGCAAGGATTGCAGCGTCGTTCCAGTCGATGAGGGAACAGACGTTGTTGCCGCGGCCTTCGTGGTTGCGCTTGCACTGCCGTTATACGCGAACTCCCAACCGGAAAACAGACCTACGCCAAAGATCAGAGCGATGATGAGCATGAGGAGAATGATCGCTCCTGCCCGGCGCGGGCGCTTCCGCCGCGCAGCCGAGACCATCGGCTCCGGCGGATAGTTGGGCGGCTGGAATGCATCTTGCTCGGATGGACCTTGTGTGGCCGGAGGAGCATCTAAGACGCCGACCGGCGCAGACGTTACGGGTTGATAGGGAAGCGCATACGCTTCATAGCCATAGACATTTTTTTCTTCTGATAACATGGATATTACCTCTTGCTTTCTGCTTGATGCGCAAGGCGTCGTTCCTTGCTGATTCTATGGTAAAAGAAAATTATGTGAACTCCATTGGAGAAAGATGGGAAAGTTCTCATTCAGGGTAAAGCTCGTCGGCGCTTCCCTTCAGTGCAGAAGAGGCAGTTCAAACATGGTCATTGTTGGATCAAGGGCGAGCCTTGATCCAACAATGGCTGAACGCCGCAGCCAGGAACCGCTGATCTGGTTTCTGATATGCGGTTGGCTATTAACCGATGTTGATACTCGTGGCGGTGATGCTTCCATCGCTGTTGTGCGTTCCTATGACGCTAATCTGGGTACCAACCTTGATGGCGCTCGCGGCGACAGCCTTGCTGGCCTGCGTGTATTGGGTACTCGCAGTTGTGTGGATCGTAACCGAGTTGCCGTTCGCTGCCTTGGCGACGATCGTGTTACCGTTCACACTCGAGACGGTCAGCGAATCGCACTGACCCTGTGTTCCCGGTCCGGCTGCAAACGTCTGCGCGTTAGTCGAGTTTCCCGACCCAGCAGCCAGCGACTGCACGCTCTCGCTTCCCGATCCGGTAGCCAGCGTCTGAGCGTTCGCGGACGCTGCGCTCGCAGTTTGGGCGGCGTTGACCGTCGATCCCAGGAAAACGCCCATGCCCAGCATGAACGCGAAGGCGAGGGCCAGACCCCCGATCAGAAGCCATCTGTTCTCGCGCCGGCGCGGAGCAGGCAGTTTATCCATCCAGGCCGAGGTCGCATCTTCATGGTCTTTCATTGTCATATCTCCTTTTTTAGAATGTGTTAGCGCGGCGGTCCATCCGCCGCATTCACAGTGTATGGCAGCACGATGTGAAAACGATTGGAATACTATGTGATTTTTCTCATGCTTTCCCAATATATATGCTCCAATTTCTCTCAGATATGGCTTTCTCGGCCTTCTCCTGCCAGGTCCTTGACAGCTTCGAACCGAACAGATATACTTTCTTTATCAATGACTGGTTATATCAATCAAAAGAGAGAATTGGGAATGCCGAGGACAGAAGAAGCGAATCTACGGATTCGTGAAGCGCAACGCGCGAAGCTCCTGGAGGCTGCCTGGAAGGTCTTTGCGCGCAAGGACCGCGCGATGACCATGGCCGACATTGCCACGGCTGCCAATGTCAGTTACGGGCTGGCCTATCGCTACTTTGCCAGCAAGGAGGCCATCCTTTACGCGCTGGTCGAGCAGACTCTTCAATCCAGCGAAGCAGGATTGCAGCGCTTTCTGGAGAGACCAGGGACGCCAGGAGAGCGCCTGGACTGGCTCGTTTCCCGGTTGGTGCAGGCCCGCCGTGACCGTCCTGAGTTCTCCCAACTATTCTTTCAGACGCTGAGCGATGAGACAACGCCGCACGACCTGCGTGAACGGGCTACCAGGTACGGCCAGGCTTTTCAAGGCACGCTGAGGGAGCTGATCGTCGAGGGACAGGCCACGGGAGAGGTTACAGCAGGCGATCCAGAGCAACTGGTGACAGCAGTTCTGGCGTCTCTTGATGGGTTAACCAGGTTGGCTGCCATCAACCCTGAGCGGTTCCAACAGCATTTTCCTGATGCCAGGATCATCCTACAGATGCTCAAGCCACACGCGGACTGATGGTTGGGGCCAGCGCGCGGACGACGAGCGAAGCGGAGGAGAGCAGATTCTCAGAAGAGGCATGACAAGAAAGGCATACATCAATGAAACGTAAAGGGATGAACTACGACGTAGGGCGTGTACTGCTCGGCCACCTCCAACGTCCAACATTTGACACAAAGGTTGTCCACCGTGAGCTTGAGATCATCAAGAATGATTTGCACTGTAACGCTGTCAAAATCCAGGGCTATGCTATCGATCGTCTGATGACGGCGGCAGAGGACGCCCTGGAGCAAGGGCTGGAAGTATGGCTGGCGCCAGAGCTGTTTGAAATGAGCCAGGAAGAGACATTCGACTATACAGTGCAAGCCGCGGCGACCGCCGAAACGCTGCGCCATAAATGGCCTGAGCTGACGCTTTCCATTGGTACCGAGCTGACGCTTTTCATGCAAGGCATCGTAGAGGGCAATACACTTATGGAACGGATTGGGAATCCTACCTTTCGGAAGAATCTCATGGCTGGGGCATATAACAAGCCGCTCAATGCATATCTGGCTAAGACGACCGAGGCTGTCAGGCACGTCTTTCATGGCAACGTCACCTATGCATCGGTCGCCCGCATTGAAACAGTCGATTGGAGCCTCTTTGACTTTGTGAGCGTTGACATATATCGAGATAGATTCACCAGAAATACATACGGCGATCTCATCAAGCGGTATTTCATGTACAACAAGCCGGTCGTCATAGCCGAGTTCGGCTGCTGTACGTTCCAGGGCGCTGAGGATATGGGCGGCATGGGTTGGAGCATTGTTGACTGGAGTAAGATGCCGCCGCACCTGGATGGCGATTACGTGTACGATCAGGGAGTGCAGGCGCGCGAACTCGCCGATCAGTTGCGTATCCTCGATGAAGCAGGCGTTGATGGCGCTTTCGTCTTCACTTTCGTCCAGCCTGGGCCTGATATAAAGGACGCCGCGATTATGGAAATGCTCAAGGATCTCACATTCGACCCCGACATCGTCAGTTATAGCCTTGTGAAGAGCTATGCAGACAAGCACGGCACGACCTACCCCGATATGCCGTGGGAACCAAAAGAGTCGTTCAAAGCCGTAGCCGATTACTTCGCCAAACCATAGGCCCATCAATGCGATCCTGAGCCATTGTAGCCAGGAGCTTAGAATTTTCACATCTTCTTCCAATAGAGTTCCAATAAACCCATGCTATCCTCTCCTTGTCAGAGAAAAAAGCCTCTCCGATAGAAAAGAAACGCGGTTTGAACGTGTTTGCTTGCGCTTGAAGCAGCACACTATTGAAACCGCGCATCTGTATGCACTCGCGAAAAGAGCATTAGACGCACATAGTGATATATTCACTACTAAGAAAACGCTCGCATCTCTAAGTTCCCTCTTTCCAATCTCTTTCCAATGGTCATAGAATAGAATAGAAGAAAGAGGCGTCAATCGAAGGTAGCATACAAGGAAGCGGCGCCGCAACGACGAGGCGCCCAGGTAAGCAAAAAGGAAACAAGTCATGCATATTCTGATAGTAGAAGACGAGCAGCGCCTGGCGTACTTGCTGCGCCGCGTCCTGTTGGAAGAGCGCCATACCGTCGATCTCGCGCATGATGGGAATACTGGCCTCGATCTGGCCCTTTCGGATACCTATGATGTGGTAATTCTGGATGTGATGTTGCCCGGTATAGACGGGATCGAGATTTGTCGCCAGTTGCGCGCGGAACGCATCATGTCGCCGGTGCTGATGCTTACCGCGCGGGGAGCCGTCGAGGATCGGGTGACGGGACTCAATGTGGGAGCCGATGATTACCTCACCAAACCTTTCGCGATGGAAGAACTGCTGGCGCGCGTCAACGCCCTGCTGCGCCGCCGCGATCGCCGCTTCGATGAGTCGCCGCAGCTTTCAGTGGGCGATCTGACGCTCGACCTGATGCGACACGAGGCAAAGCGTTCCGGGCGCGTCATCGAACTCACGGCCAAAGAGTTTGCCTTGCTGGAGTACCTGATGCGCCACGCTGGCCTGGTCCTCACGCGCACGCAAATCATTGACGCGGTCTGGCGCTACGACCTGGAGGCGCTGTCTAACGTGGTCGATATTTATATCCATTATCTGCGAGACAAAATCGACCAGGACTTTGCGCATTCGCTCATCAAGACAGTGCGCGGCGTAGGCTACAAGATCGAAGCGTAGGAAAACCCGAAAGAGATACGAGCATGAAGAGGAGCAGTTTCGCCAGGTGGCCCTGGCAACGTCAAAGAAGACATTTCGCCCAGGAGGCGAGCGTAGCCCTCTTTCGAGAACTGCGCATACGCCTGACGCTCTGGTACTGCGGAGTGCTGGGCGCGGCTCTGATCCTGTTCGGCCTGGCGCTTTACTTTGGAACCCAGTACTTCCTCCTGACGCCTATCACGTCGGATACCCAGATGCAAGCCCAGGGGCGCGTGCATATGTATCTCGCAGACCAGATCGATCACGGCTGCCCATCAAACAACTCGCCGAGTCAATTTGGCCCTCCCGGCCAGAACTACCAGATGAGCGTTCTGTTCGCGTGCTTCGATCAGAATGGCTCCTTGCTGCCATACGAAGTTACCGCGGGACTTCCATCCGCCTTCCTGTCGAATACGCTGGTGAAAACGGCCTTACAGACAGGTCAGTCGGCCAGCAATATCGTCAACACAGGCAGCACATATGGGCAGGTGTATTGTTATGCGCTGGTTGTCTCAGCAGGTGGGAGTAGCGGCGTGATCCTCGTTGGCGAGTCCGTCCAGGCGCAAGAATCCGCGCTTGCGCTGCTGCTCGATCTCCTGCTCGCCCTGGGGGCCGTGGCGCTGCTTGGCGCGGGGTTGGGTGGACTGTTCCTGTCAAACCGTGCGCTGTCGCCGGCGCGTTTGTCCTGGAGCAACCAGCAGCGTTTTATCTCTGACGCGGCGCACGAACTGCGCACCCCGCTGACGCTGCTGCGCGCGGATGCCGAGGTGCTGCTGCGAGGCCGCAAGCGCCTGGAGGAAGAGGACGCGGCGCTGTTGGAAGATATTGTCTCCGAAACAGACCATATGTCGAAACTGGCCTCCAATTTGCTGACGCTGGCCCGCCTGGATGCCGGAGTCGCCCATCGAGAACACGACGTCGTCAACCTTGCTGAACTGTCCAAAGAAACTGCGCGGCGCGTGCAAGCATTCGCCGCGCAACGCGGCATCACAGTGCAGGTGGAAGCCGCCGCCGACCTGTACGTGATAGGGGATCAGGCGCTGCTGGAACAGGCGCTATTGGGATTGCTCGATAACGCTATCAAATATAACCGCCGCGAAGGATATGTCACTGTGCGCGTATTAGCGCAAGATGAACGGGCGCTATTGGAAGTACGCGACACAGGCATCGGCATTGCCGCCGAACACCTGCCACACCTGGGCGAACGCTTCTACCGGGTAGACAAGGCTCGCTCGCGCGAGGCTGGAGGCACGGGCCTCGGCATCTCCATCGCTCGGAGCATCGCGTCTGCTCATGACGGTACACTGACCCTCTCCAGCATCCCTGGGCAAGGAACAACAGTCACTCTCGCAATGCCTCTGGCGCATCTAACCGCGCCAGAGCGGAGCAATGACGTTCCAGGAAGTATGGCATCGCTGCCAGAACAGAAATGGTAAGTGACAAAGTGTATTGGCGCTCAGAGAATAGCAAACCCTATCCCTTCGCCGCTCGCATCTTTTCAATCAGATCCAATTCCTTCTTGCCGCGCGCTTCCAGGTCCGTTTTCCATTCGTCCGCGTAAGGGCGCATAGCATGGACAATCGTATGCGCTACCGCCAGATTGCGATACCATTTGTGGTCGGAGGAGACGATATACCAGGGAGCATCCTTCGTACCGCAATTGGTGAGGGCGTCCTCGTATGCTTGCTGGTAATCTTTCCAGAATTTCCGCTCTGTCCAATCGCTGGCGGACAGCTTCCAGGCTTTGTCTTTATCCTGCTCACGCGCCAGCAGGCGATGTTCCTGTTCCCCGGCGCTGATATGCAGGAAAAACTTGAGAATAATCGTATTGTTATTTGCCAGCAGGTGTTCAAAATGGTTGATTTCCTTGTAGCGCCTGCTCCAGACGCTCTCCGGCACAAGGTTATGCACGCGAGCAATCAGCACATCTTCGTACTGCGAGCGATTGAAAATACCTATAGCGCCTTTGCCGGGAGCAGCCTTATGAATACGCCAGAGGAAATCATGAGCCAGTTCTTCCTGCGTTGGTTCCTTGAAGGAAACGACGGAACAGCCCTGCGGATTGACGTGTGCAAGCACATGGCGAATCGTGCCATCCTTGCCGCTTGTATCCATTCCCTGCAAAATCACAAGCAGACTATGATGCTGCGCGGCTGCCATCAACTCCTGTAGCTCGCACAACTCAGCGCTGAGTTGCTGCAATTCTTCCTCCGCCTTGTCACGATCATGATGATCATGCGTAGCGCCGGGATCATAATCGGCAAGGTTGACTTTCTTTCCATCATCGATCTTCCAGGCATATACCATATTACACACTCCTTCTGTATCTACTATCAAATCCAGTAATGTAGCGGCGCAATTGATTGCGCCAGCACTGCGGACAGAGACAAACCGCTTCTCCTACTTGCGCAATTGATTGCGCCAGGGTCAGGCGCGATCAATCTGGCCCCTACGGGCGTTATCGTCAGTGTTCAACCGGGCATGATAGAACACGCACAATTCGCAGCAAACAGGTACTCGGGAATATTTAAAGTGAGCGGATCACCGGTCTTCCAATGAGCAAGTAACACGAGTATCCGCCGACAAGCGCCGCGCAAACGATAACGGTCATTGGGCCGCCAACTAACGTGATCATGCCGCTCGCGGGAAAATCACCAAGCGGGCGCACGCCCATGACGAGCAGCGTATTGAGGCTCATCACGCGCCCACGCATCTGCGGCGCGACGCGTAACTGCGCCAGCGTGATCACCGTCGCCCCTACGCCATTTTGCGCCATGCCAAACACGAACAAGGCCAGCAGAGAGAGCCAGAGCAGATGGCTGGCCGCAAAGACAATCAGCGCGCCTGTCCAGAGAAAGAACGAAACCAGCAACAGCAAACCTTTATACTTGAAGTCACCGAGCGAAGCGACGGTCAACGCCCCGACAAGCGTACCCAGGCCCGCCGCCGAGAAGAGCAGACCCAACTGAAAAGCATTCAGATGCAGGATTTGCGTCGCGAAAATGGGTAAGATCAGCGTATTAGAAGGGCCAAAGAACAGCAGCGCGCCATAGCCGGAAAGAACCCAGGGCAAGGCAGGATCACGCCGTACCGCTCCCAGCGCCGCGCGAATAGAGTCGAGCATTGGCCCGCGCTTTTCAGTACCCTGCTCCAGCGCCTCTCGCGGAACATGGATGAAATACAGCACAAACAACACGCCGAAATAGCTGACGCCGTTTAGCAAAAAGTTACCCGCGTACCCATTGAGCGATCCCGTCAGCCTGAGCAAATGCCCGGCGCTCGCCAGCAGTCCAATCGCGATACCAGCCAGAGCAGGGCCAACAACAGCCGCTCCATTAAAGACCGTCGATTGGAGCGAGAGAGCATTCATCAAATCCGCGCGTGGGACCAGCATCGGAATAAGCGAAGAGCGCGTTGGCTGATCAAAGCTTAATACGCTGCCGGAGCAGAACGCGAGCAAAACGATCATCCATACCTGAATCACGCCCGTCAGGGTCAGGATGCCGAACAGAAAGGCCAGGCACATCGACAGGCTCTGCGTCATCAGAAGAAAGCGGCGTTTATCGACACGATCAGCCACGCTGCCCCCTATAAGCGCGAAGAGGAAGAACGATGATGACTGCGCCAACGCGACAATACCAAGAGCCAGCGCCGAGCCACGCGTAATTTGCAGAATCAGCAGGCTTTGCGCGACGATTTGCATCCAGGTTCCAACTGAGGACACGATCAGGCTGATCCACAAGAGACGGAAATTGCGATACTGCAAGGCGCGAAAAGTTTGGAGACGCGGTTTTTGTTCTGAGAGCGGCTGCGGTCTATCTGTTTTAGGAACAATGCTACCCATATGCGAGTACCCTATCAATCAGGCTAATTTAGCCCTGATTATACAACATATGGGTTAGCGATTTTTCCTCCTCGACTAATGGCTTTGTGATGACACATTACAGAAGTTACTCAGCAGTCCTGCACGTCAAGACTCTGGTCTCTAATATATCCTTGAGCGTCAGCAGATCATACTCAAGCTGGCGGCGCACGGCGCTCGTGACTACAGGCTCCGCCTGTTCGATTACTCCATCAATCATATCGAATACAGCCTCCTGGGAAACGATGGTCCCACCTTCTACAACCGGCTCGAACAGGTAGTAAATGCAGCAGGACGCGGCTCCTGAGATACTTTTGATCATCAGAGAATGGCCTGGCTCATATTCTACTACCTCAAACGTGATATCGAACCACCTTCCTAAGAAATGAATGGTACTGCGCACTGTCGCCCCGACCTGTATCGCCTCCGCGTAGTTCCTCCTGGCCGCGATCACGATGCTTGACCAATCAACCAGGTTCTCAAGATCGCTCATATAAGGGAAGATACCCTCTAAGGGCTGATTGATATAGATACTTTGCCTGACTTTTAGCTCACTCATGAAGGCTATCTCCTCTTCTACTCTACAGCCTTAGAGGCTATAGAACAATGCCATGTCGCCGCTGCCGTCATCCAACGGAGCAGTGAGCAACATGACGCTGTCCACATGTACCGATCCAAAAAGTTGCTTCAAAAGAGAAGATAAACTATTGCGCACAGCAAGCTTCACATGCTCATCAGTGCGCGGCTGCAAAACAAAGTCCTCGCAATTGCACTGAGCAAGTATCTGGATAGAACACTGTTGAAGACCCATCAAAAAGTTAGAAGCGAAATGAATCATCACATCATCTACCGTTCCCTCACCAAAAAGGTTCAGCAAGACATGGCTCATCATCTCCTCTACAACAAGCTTGCAGCTCTCCACTTCATCCTGGAGAACCTCAAAAAATCTGCCAGAACAATGCGCCTGCACACGGAGTATACCCATAGTGGACCCCCTTCTTTCTCTCTCTGTCGCTGTGTCACGTTCTGCGGCGATTTACCGGTTGATTTACCGCAATAATTCCAGTATACTTATGTGAGGCATTTCATTCCACCGTTTCCGGTAACGCGCAGTCTACCCTTAGTCTACTCAGGCATAAGCAAGGCAGAATATTGTGGGGATGAACAAAGGTGAAAAGTGAAATAGATATGGATGTCAAGCCATTTTGCGCCGCTTTACAAAAGTATTTGCACGAGAGTGGATATCTCCAAAAAGAACTGGCGCGCGCTATTGGTGTGCATCCAAAAGTACTCAGCCGCAAACTGAACGGCAACGCAAGCGCTTCTTTGTCACATGTAGAATTGCAAAGCATCATCAAAGCATTAGCAAATTGGCATGCAATTACCACGCGGGAGGAAGCGCATCGCTTGCTTGAACTGGCAGGGGCAGAGCCTACTATTTTTAGAGACGATGAATGGCAGACGCCACCGCTCAGTACACTGGCAACGCAACGAGCTTTCCCTACGCTCCGGCATAATCTGCCGGCTCCAAGAACGCGGTTCATCGGACGGGAGTGGGCTATCGAGCGACTGCTCAACCTGCTTGAGCGTTCTGATGTACGCCTGGTGACGCTTGTTGGAGCGGGCGGCAGCGGCAAAACACACCTCGCGCTGCATGTGGCAAAGCAAGTGGTTGACAAATTCGCGCATGGTGTGTGGTTGGTGACGCTGGACAGAGAGCGAGACCCGGCCCTGGTGCCTATCAGCATCGCCCAGGCGCTGAACATTCAATCTTCACCTGGCTTAACACCGCTCCAGGGTCTAATGTCATATCTGCGCAATAAACAACTTTTGCTCGTGCTGGACAATTTCGAGCAGGTAGATGAAGCGGCAAACGACGTGGATCAGTTGCTCGCGGCCGCGCCCGGCCTCAAAGTGCTGGTGACGAGCCGGAGCGTCTTGCACCTTCATGGTGAACGACTCTTGAGCGTGCCGCCCCTGGACGTTCCTAATCCCAGTATCGCGCTGGGAAAAGCAGGGCTGATGCAACTTGAAGCCGTGCAACTCTTTGTTGAACGCGCCCAGTCTGTCGCGCCAGATTTCGCTGTGACCGACGAAAATGCCGCCATAGTCGGTCAGATTTGTGAAAAGGTCGATGGTTTACCGTTGGCGTTGGAACTCGCTGCCGCACGAATCAAGGTACTTTCCCCGACCTCGCTCCTGGAACGGCTTTCCAAAGCGCGGTTCCCTTTGCTGACCAGCGGGGCGAGGAATCTCCCCAGCAGGCAAAAAACATTGCACAATACCATCACCTGGAGCTACGATTTACTCTCCTCAGCCGAGCAGGCATGGTTTCGCCGCCTGGGCGTCTTTCATGGAAGCTGGTCGCTCGAAGCAGCAGAGGCGTTGGGGCAAAGCGCCACAGCAAGCAGCGAAAACACTGCCACCGATCTTTCCCCGCTCGATTTGCTTGAACAACTGGCAGATCATAGTTTGTTGATACGACCAGGGGCCGATACGCAAACTCGCTATAACATGCTGGATACGCTCCGTGAATACGCCCTGGAACAGTTGTCTAAGCAGGAAGAATACACCTGGCTGCGCGATTGGCACGCCTGTTATTATTTGAGAGAAGCAGAAACAGCCGAGGTAGGTTTGCGGGGACCACAACAGCTCTTGTGGTTGGATCGCATAGCAGTAGACCGCAATAATTTCCGCTCCGCTTTGGAATGGTCGCTGCAACGAGCGAAAGATGGCGAACGCATACGCATATTCCCTTTCTTCCAGCAGCAAGCCAGTGAAGTTGCTGGCAGCAGCACATTATCTGCACACCGATCGAGCGGCTCCTCATTACAGGCCAGTGAAGTTTGCTTGCGCTTAGCCGCGGCCATGAGGTTCTACTGGGAGTGGCGAGGGCATCTCACAGAAAGCCGTCACTGGCTGGGGGCAGCGCTGGCCCTGCCGTGTGAGAACAATGCTGGAGAATACGCGCTGGCCGCGCGCGCGAAAGCTTTGAGCGAGGCATCGCGCCTGGCGTGCCTGGAAAACGATCAGACGCACGCAGTAGAGCTGGCGGAAGAAAGCATCGCTCTCTGGAGGCAGATCAACGACTCCACCGGGCTGGCAACCGCGTTGATTCACCGCGGCTGGGCCGCGCACGCAATGGGTGAGTATGAAACAGCAAAATCCTCGTACCAGGAGGGGCTGCGCTACATCTCACTGACAGGCGATCCGTGGCTCTATGCCCAATTACTCTTCTATCTGGCAGCGGCGTCAGGATTCACGTCCGAGCTTGAACAAATGGACGCCTATTATAGGCAAAGCAAAGAACTGTTCGAGCGGCTGGGTGACAAATGCGCCGTCGCCGACCTACTGAAAGATTGGGGAGGGCTGCTGATCGTAACGGGCAACCGCACAGAAGCCATCCATCGCCTGCTAACGAGCATAGGATTATGCTATGAACTGCGCCACAAACAGTTCATCGCGACGGGCCTGGGATCATTGAGCTTCGCGCTTGGGCTGAGAGAAGAGCCGGACCCGGCACAGGCAAGCATCGCCTCGGCGCGGATAGGCGGCGCGGCTGAAAGCTTGATGGACGCCATCGGCTTGAAACCCTGGACGCGCACAGATCCGATGGCGATAGCGGTTCGCCGTTATATACGCTCGCAGGTAGATGAGGAAACATGGAAAACGTCATGGGCCGCTGGCCGCGCGCTCAGCATAGAGCAAGCCATCGACCTGGCATATCAGCTTGGAGAGAAAGACCTGGTATGACGTTGTCCCAATTTCCATGAACATGCTATAATCCCTACAAAACACCTGTGGAGATAGAGTTTCTATAAAACATGACTACGAACAATACCGTTCCACCAGAAAACATGAACCGCCGGGATTTCATCGAACTGAGCATCCTGGGAGGCTTGACGGGCCTGTTGGCCTCCTGCGGCGGTTCTACGAATACGAGCAACGCGACACCGACTGTCACAGCAAGCAAAATCACGCCGGGCATCACTCCCACGCAACAATCCACGCCGACGAACGCCGATTGGGCAGCGCTCGCCAACAGTTTGCAAGGCATACTCGTGCGTCCAGGCAGTCCGCAATATACGACCGCGCGCCAACTTTTCAGCACGCGCTTCGACAACATCTTGCCAGCCGCCATCGCCTACTGCGCCTCACCGTCGGACGTACAGAAAAGTCTCGCCTTCGTGCGCCGCTTTAACCTGCCGTTCGCGCCCCGCTCCGGCGGCCACTCCTACGCTGGCTATTCGACCAGCGCCGGGCTGGTTCTCGACGTCACTCGTATGAACACGGTGGCCGTGAACGCGAGCGCGGGAACCGCTACGATCGGAGCGGGCGCGCGTTTGATCGATGTCTATAACGAGATCGCGCCCTCTGGCCTGATCCTGCCCGCTGGCTCTTGCCCAACCGTGGGTATCGCCGGTCTGACGCTGGGCGGCGGCGTTGGCGTCATTGGACGCAAGTTCGGTCTCACCTGCGATAATCTGCTTTCCGCGCAGGTCGTCACTGCCGACGGCAGCGTTCTCACCTGCAATGCCAGTCAGAATGCTGACCTTTTCTGGGCGCTGCGCGGCGGCGGCGGCGGCAACTTCGGCGTCGTCACCTCGTTCGTCTTCCAGTTGCATCCGGTTACGGCCCTATCATTGTTCACGCTGGATTGGCCCTGGAGCAGCGCCGCCAACATCGTCGCTGCCTGGCAGAACTGGGGACCGCAGGCTCCCGACGAGTTATGGTCCAACTGCCTGCTCCTCTCCACCAGTAACAACACCAGCGCCGCGCCGCTCGTGCGCGTCAACGGCGTCTATGTTGGCGGCGCTGGGCCGCTCAACGCGCTGCTCCAACAATTGATCAACCGCGTCGGCAGCGCGCCGACCGGTAACTACGTCTATACCGACAGCCCGCTCGAAACTATGATGGTCGAAGCGGGGTGCTATGGCAAAAGCGTCGCCGCGTGCCACCTGCCCAGCCAGAATCCGCAGGGGACTTTAGCACGCGATACTTCCGGCGCGAAGTCCGATTACTTCACCAGCCTCTTATCGCGCCAGGGCATTAACGTCCTGGTCAACGCGATCAGCCAGCGTCAGTCTGATGCCACCCTCGGCAACGGCGGCATCGGACTCGATGCCTATGGCGGCGCGATCAACCGCGTTGCCGCAGACGCGACGGCCTTCGTCCATCGCAACGCGCTCTTCTCCGCCCAATACACGGCGAACTGGAACGCGGGCGCGTCCAGTTCAGTCATCGCGGCAAACTTCTCCTGGCTGAACGAGATGTGGCAGGCGCTGCGCCCATACGCCAGCGGAGCCGCCTATCAGAACTATATCGATCCGAATCTGAGCAACTGGCAACAAGCCTACTACGGAGCCAACCTGCCGCGCTTGCAGCAGATCAAAGCGACCTACGACCCCACCAACCTCTTCCATTTCGCTCAGAGCATCCCCACGTAGGATACTAAGCCGCAAAAGGAAAGACATGATGCATCGTAAGGGCATAAATTATGATGTTGGGACGCTTACAATAAGCAAAGATACATCGTCCCGCGAAACATTCGATCCAGTGATCGTTCAGCGTGAGATCGAAATTATCAAAAACGATCTCCATTGCAATGCCATCAGAATTTCAGGGCAAGAGATAGCACGTCTGACGCTGGCTGCGAAATTAGCATTGCGCCAGGGGTTAGAGGTGTGGTTTTCACCAAGATGGATTGATGCCAATGAGCAAGAGACACTTGCCTACTTGGCTCAATGCGCGCAAGCAGCGGAACTTTTACGGCAGCAGTCACCACAAATGATTTTTGTCGTTGGCTGTGAGTTGACTTTCTTTATGCAGGGCCTGGTTGCTGGGAAGACGGCTCTTGAGCGCATGAATACGTTTATGAAGCCCTGGCGGTTGCTGAAAAGCACACTGGTGAAGGGGTCGTTCAATAAGCGATTGAACGCTTTCCTGGCTCAAGCAACCGCCATTGTCAGAGAATCCTTTCAAGGGCAACTGACCTATTCCTCTGGACCCTGGGAAGCAGTCGATTGGACGTTATTTGACTTTGTTGGTATTGACTATTACCGCGACGCGAAAAACACTTCCTCCTATCGGCAGACACTGCGCAAGTACTTCACGCATGAAAAACCCGTGGTGATTTTAGAGTTTGGCTGTTGCACCTACCAGGGCGCTGAAGAAAAAGGAGGGTATGGATGGGCCATTGTAAACCGAAATACTACGCCCAGGCAGCTTCAAGGAGCCTTTGTGCGTGATGAACACGGGCAGGCCAACTATCTGATTGAATTGCTGGACATTTTTCAAGAGGAACAGGTTGAGGGCGCCTTTGTCTTTACTTTTATCATGCCAGGCTATCCGTATAGCGAAGACCCGATCTATGACCTGGATATGGCGAGTTACAGTCTCGTCAAAACCTATTTGAATCAAATGGGACAAACTTACAAAGAGATGCCCTGGGAACCAAAAGAGTCCTTTAGACGGTTAGCACACTATTACCAGTAATGAGCAAAGCCGAAAAAGCATCCATTTTAAGCGTCTGTACTACCGTGCCTTCCCTGTCCGGCGGCGAAGCGGCGCACTCCCATCAGCATTTCGCCAGACGAGATAACGCGGCGACCGCGTCGCGTTTCGTTGCGCAACGCGTCAGCGAGAGGGAGCGACCATTGTTCATAGGCTGAGAGGCGGTCTGAATGCAGGCAGGTTTGCGGCAAGCGCGCGAGATCATTTGCCAGCGTCAGAGCCGCGTCGAGCGCGCCGCCGTGAGGAACCAGGCGATTCGCCAGGCCCATCAACAGCGCCTCCTGCCCGGACACTCCCCGGCCGGTCAGGATCAGGTCGAGCGCGTGGCTGTGACCAATCAGGCGTGGCAGCCGCACCGTTCCGCCGTCAACCAATGGCACGCCCCAGCGACGGCAGTACACGCCAAAGACCGCGTCTTCCGCAGCCACACGCAAGTCGCACCAGAGCGCGAGTTCCAGCCCGCCCGCGACGGCATATCCCTCTACCGCCGCTATCACTGGCTTTGAGAGCAACATACGCGAAATTCCTAGCGGCGCGTCTCCTTCTTCGGCAACGCGCAGTGTGCGCTCGCCCCGCGCGATAGCCGTAAGATCGGCCCCGGCACAAAACGTGCCGCCTGCCCCGCTGAGAACCGCGACGGCAAGCGTATCATCTGTCTCAAACAGTCGGAATGCCAGCGCCAGAGCCGCCGCTGTGGGGCCATCGATAGCATTGCGTACTTCAGGCCGATTGATAGTTACAACAAACACGACTCCATGCCGCTCCGTTTCCACGGTATCCTCTTTGCTCATCCTGCTTCTCTCCTTATTCTCATTCCTTGCTCAATAGGAAACGTGTGTGGTTAATATACAGGTAATATAGCATACCATCAGAGTTTCCGAGAGTCTGATCTCTTTCTAATCTTTTTGAGTATCGATGCACTCTAGATTAGCATCTCTAGCCGCTTTATGCTATGTTTACCTTCACAAAATATCATGGTAAAACCATGAAATGGATTGTTTATCGCAAAGAATTGATTTAAGGAAAATTCGTTCAACCACCTTTTTAGTAGCCTTCAAGAAAGAGCTTGCAAGGGGAAACAAATGCTAGTGAAATAGCAAGCACGCGATATTCTTATTCTATCCATGACCCTCAGTAAAATATTACGAGTAACAGCATGGTTTTCCCTGCTTAGCGGCTTTAGAGTTTTTCGTTATCGAAAGGATCATCCTATGTATAGTCTTCAAATGAATTTGTGCGGGCTTAACAAGTTTCACGAGATGCTGCCCGGCGAACTTGAGAGCGCAGAATTGTTGCTGGAAGAGGTTAGCAGCCTGATCTTGCTCGATCTGTTTGATGAGGTTATCGCAGACGATGTCACGCTGCGTTACGGGCAAATTTCTTGCGCCGAAGGCTGCTCGATGTCTTTGCGCTTCTTCTGCCCGGCCTGCACACTGAAAACCTGCTCGTGGAGCGTAGAAGAGTTAAAGGCGGCAGTAGAAGAGCAGATAGGCTGCGCTCTGGGAGAGCTGTTCGGCAAAGTGATCGCCGAAAATGTGACGATCCGCTGGGAGGGTGAGCAGGAAAACACCCTCCTACGCAGCGCCTGACTCCTTCACTCGCGTTCAGACAGAATGTCGATAATCGTGCGCGCCAGCAAATGACAAAGGGAGCCGGTGCGCACAGTGATGAGATCGCCGTCGATCACAATATCGCGGTCAGTGTAGACAGCGCCCATATTGCGCACATCGCTGATGAGGTTGTTATGCGCCGTCACCTTGCGGTCGCGTACCAACTCAGGTAGAGGAGCGGCCAGCCACATGCCATGACAGATAATACCCTTGAGGATGCTTTTCTCGTTGAATGCTCGCTGCAAAAATGCGGTACCCGGCGGCAGTTGCGTGACATCTTCGGTATAGCGAAGACGATCCGCGACAACTCCCGATGGAACGATGATCGCGGAGTAACTTTTGAGCGTCGCGTCATCCATATCTTCAAAGCTTTCGCGGCATTCAAGCGGAATACGGTAGTCATGGCCGGTAAAGGTTAACGCGGGCAAACCCCATAGACGTGTCAAGAAATGGAGTTCAATCCCTTCCTCCGCGAAACGGTGCTCGTAATAAAAGATTTCCTTCTCGTAAAAGTCGCTTTCAATCAGAATCGCGATCCTTTTCCCCTGCAGTTTCATCGTTCCCTCACTCTCATATCATCCGACAACCCAAACATCATCCTATTACCAGTATAGAGGAAAGTACCAAACCACGGAAAGGTCAGCGGATACTGCTGTCTCCCGCCGCGTCTGTCGGCTGTTTGATGGGGTTCCACAAGGGATAGGGAACGCCGGCCAGACGATTAATGACGATGGCTTGCAGCGTCAGCACAATCACCGCGCCCATGAGCAACACCAGTTTCCAGGGCGCGGTTAATATGCCCAGCGAGATAATCAGCGTGGTCGCGCCTGCCGGGGGATGGGGTGATTTGAGCAAAACCATCAAACCCGCCGTGAGGCCGAGCGAGAGCGCGGCGGCGATTACGCGCGGCCACGTCACGCCAACAGTCAGCGCCGGACCCGCTCCGGTCAATCCCGTCACTACAAGACTGAAGTAGCCCGCGATCACGCCGACGGCATGGCCGACAACAGTATTGCGCGGCGAGGCGCTGGGCGCGGTGGGCGTATAGAAAAAGAGGAACGCCGTGGGGCCAAGCGACGGGAAGACGAAGGGCGACTGAGTAATCACGGCCAGGATCGACATCAGGCCGATGCTGATACAGCCGTTGATGAAGCTGAATAGCGCCAGCACGGGAATGCGCGCGTAGTGCTGAAGCAGCCAGGGCAAGCGCACGCGCCCGACAATGCCGCGCACGATATCGGACATTTGCCCGCCGATAGGGTGTTCGAGATCGGTACGCCCATAGACATTAAACTGCTGTTTTACTGGAGGTGGAGAGGTTATTTCTTCCGGTTCCGGCGTTTTTTGTTCCATTGATGTTCCTCTCCTACGAACCTTCAATACGGCGGAGCGGCCAGAAAGCGATCACCAACGCGAGAACAAAGCCGATGGCGCTGACCAGGGCTAACCATCCCAATATGCCCGAACGGCCCGACAGCAGTTCAAAGAGCGCGACAGTAATGATCAATAACTGGGCGATCACGATGATCGCGAGCAAAAAAACCTGCCCCTGCACGATAGCGGCGCGGCCCGGTATGCCCAGGTAATTCGGGCCGGGCCGCGGACCGCGCGGCCCAACAGGTGGGCGCCGCACCGGCGGATCATCGGGATTCGCCACACGATGATGCAGCGTTGCCGCATCCGTGGGTACGTTCTGTCCATGCAAACGGCCGCCATCTTCCCTGTTCTGGCTCATCGCAGCGTCTCCTTTACTGCGTAGATCGTGCCATTATGAATAGCCAGTGAAATCAATGGCAGAGGTCGCGTCGGCGGCCCGGCCACCACGTCGCCGGTTGCGGCATCGAACAAGCCTTCATGGCAGGGGCAATGCAGGCGGCCATGCCCCTCGTAGATGACCGCGCAGGACAGGTGAGTGCAGACATCGCTATAGGCTACCAGCCCTTTGCCCGGCAGGTTGATCAGGATACCCTGAGCATACTGGTCGGGAAAATTGAAAACTTTCCACTCGTCCGCTCCCAATTCGCCGACGGCGGCTATAGGAACAGCCTTGACATTCGGCCCGGCCGGCAGATTGCCCACAATCGCCAGCGCGCCTGTTGCCACGAAAAGCGCGCCCGCCGTCCCCAGCAGAAAGCGCAGTGTATCGCGCCGCGTCACAACCTCGTCCTCGTCCCAGGGATACGGGAACTCCAGACGCCACCCCTCCTGCTCTTGTCGCGGCGCTGCATCAGTGTTTGCGCTTCCTGGCTGTCCCTGCAAAGATGGTAAATTTGCTCCAGCATCTATCTGCTTTGCCATATGTATGCTCCAATTCTCTGCCTATCTCTCAGTTCGATATATCCGAAGGCACGGCGAATGTAGCTGATCCCCGCGCGTGGACAGGCTCCGGCGCTGCCGGGACACGCGGTGTCCAGGGCTGCGGTGGCGCGGCGCGCTGCGGCACGCCAGCCGTTTCGGCATCGACCCACGGCTCAAAGTTGCGCGTGGCCGTCGGCGCTGGCAAATCAGCGTCTTTGCCCAGATCCGCCCGCTCGACGAGCGACATCAAATCTAACACCTCATCTTCATTGGTCATCACCACGTAATTGCGCGTGCGCACTGTCTGGCGGCCAAACTGAAACGTATTGACCGGTTTTGCGCCCTGCTTGCCACGTCCCGCCTCCACCCACTCTTCATATGTGCCATAGAAAATAGCTTGCGTCGGACACACGGTCGCGCACATCGGGCCTTTCCCCTGGCTGGTGCGGTCATAACACAGGTTGCACTTCTGCATGTAATGTCCGGCGATGTTGAATTTCGGTACGCCGAACGGACAGGCAAAACCGCAGTTCTCGCAGTAGATGCAGCGCGTCTCGTCCGCCGATTGCACCACGCCGTCTGGGCTGACCAGAATGGCTTGCGCCGGGCAAACCTGGGCGCACGGGGCGAGCGGTTCCTCGCAGTGCATACACAACGTCGGCGAAGAGGCCACGCTGTTTTGGCGCTCCACATAATCGATATAGATCATGCTCTCGCCCTTGTGCGTATCGCATTCGCGGCAGGCTGCCACGCACGAGCGGCAGCCGATACAGCGCGAGGGATCAAGAAAAATTCGTTTGACGGCGTTGATCATTGTTTCTTTCCTCCCTTCGCTAGTGTATGACTGGAGTTGACTGGCTCGCGGCCATTGGCAATTCATGGCGATGCTCTTTGGCCGCGACCAGTTCGGCAATATCAATATCTTTGGCCCACTCTGGCGGCTGCTCAGCTTTGACAGCGTGCGCCGCGCAGACTTTATACTCCGGTATCTTCATCATCGGCTCCAGCACGGGATTGGTCAACTGGTTGACCGCCTGCGTGTGTCCATAGTGATAGGGAATAAACAGCGTATCGGGGCGAATCGAGCGCACCACCAGGGCCGGGGCGGTCATTTCGCCGCGCCGCGTGCGCACCGTCACCCAATCGCCATCCTGTATCCCTAGCTTGCTGGCCGTCTGCTCGTGCATCTCGACCCACGGATAGGGGGCCATCTCTTTCAAGAATGGCACGCGCCGCGTCTGGTTGCCGGAGAGATAGTGATAGATCACGCGCCCCGTCGTCAGCACGAGCGGGTAATCGTCATCCGGCTCCTCGGCGGCCGGGATGTAATAAATGGGATGGAAGCGCGCTTTGCCGTCGGGAAAGCCGAAGCGTTCCTCGTACAGGCGCGGCGTGCCGGGATGATCCGCTGTAGGACAGGGCCAGAAGACGCCGTTCTGCTCGTCGATTTTCTCGTAGGTAATACCCCAGTAGTCCGACTTCGCGCCCCTGGTGCAGAGGCGCAGCTCGTCGAAAATGTCGCGCGCCGCGTGGAAGTCGAAGTATTGCCCCTTGCCCAGGCGACGCGCAAGATCGCACACAATCTCCCAGTCCACGCGCGCCTCGCCGGGAGGAGCAACGGCTCTATTATATTTAATGACGCGCCCCTCCAGGCTTGTTACCGTTCCTTCATCCTCGGCCCAGACCGAACCCGGCAGCACAATATCCGCCAGTTCCGCCGTTTCCGAGAGGAAAAAGTCCGTCACCACGAAGAGATCCAGCCCGCGCAGCGCCCGTTCGACCGTGTGCTGATCGGGCAGCGAAACCATCGGATTCGAGCAGATCATGAAGCAAGCGCGAATCTCTTGCCGCAGCATGGCAGGAATCATCAGCGTCGCCGGGTAGCCTGAGTGTGGCAGATCATGCTCGTCAATGCCCCACACGGAACAGATATAAGCGCGGTCTTCCGGGTCTTCGATGTCGCGGCAACCCGGCAACTGCGAGGCTTTCTGGCCCATCTCGCGCCCGCCTTGCCCATTGCCCTGCCCTGTGAGCGTGCCATAGCCCGCGCCTGGCCTGCCAAAATTGCCCGTTGCCAGCGCGAGGTTGATGGCAGTCACGCCATTATCCACGCCCTTGCTCTGATGCTCCAGGCCGCGCGCCTGGTAGATCAACGCGGCGTTGGCGCGGCCAAACATGCGCGCGGCTTCGCTGATCGCTTCAGGACGCAGGCCGCAGATTTTCGCCACGCGCTCCGGTGGGTACTGTTCCACTAACTCCTTCGTCTCTTCCCAATTGACGGTACGTTCGTTGATGAACTGCTCGTCGATCAGCCCTTCGTTGATGATCACATGCAACATGCCGTTCAGCAGCGCCGAATCCGTGCCGGAGCGCAGCGGTAAGAAGATATCAGCGGTGCGCGCTATCGGCGTCTGGCGCGGATCGGCCACGATCAGCTTGCAGCCGCGATCGCGCGCCTGCCAGAGATAGCTGGTCACGATGGGGAAACATTCGCCGACGTTGGCGCCAATCACAAAGATACAATCGGCGTGCAGCATGTCGCTGACCGGATTGGCGGCGCGATCAATACCCAGCGAGCGTTCGTTGGCTCCCGTGGCTGACGACATACAGAGCCGCCCGTTGTAGTCGGTATGCCGCGTTCCCAGCGCCACACGGGCGAATTTGCCCATCAGATAGCACTTCTCGTTGGTCAGCGACGAGCCGCTGTAGATGGCAACCGCGTCCTTGCCGTGCTGAGCCTGAATCGCCTGGAAACGCTCAACAATGGTTCCCAAAACCTCATCCCAGGTAGCGCGCTCCAGCGGGCTATCTTTGCCATTGCGGCGCATAAGCGGGTAGGTCAAACGATCGGGATGGCTGACGGTTTGATAGGCGGTCGCGCCTTTGGGACAAAGCATCCCATGATTCAGCGGGAAGTCTTCACGCGGCTCAACGCCGACCACTTTATCGCCCACAACTTTCAGATACATGCCGCACTGCACGCCGCAGTAACAACAATGCGTGGGAACATAGCGATCGATCTGTTCGTCGGATCGCCAGCGCTGCGGTACGCGCTGGCCGCTATGGAAATCATAGGTTTCCGGTTGCGCGATCTTACGACCGCGGCGGAAAATACCTTTATCGACACTCATGCGTTTCTCTTTTCTCAAATGAAGTGAGCCGCGAGGGCGGGGCAAGCCCACGCCCCTACAAAAATTGGTTCCCTTCGCGTCCCAGCGCGGCCAAGTTAGCCTGGGCGCGCATGACTCGTTTACAGCGCGGGCAAATATCCTGCCACCAAAGCTGCGTTGCCACAGGATGAGTTTGACCCACCTGGGTCTGGACGGCTTCCACCTGCGAAGTCGCTTCAGGCAAGGTATAGTCCTCGCTCACATCATACAGCGTCTTCTTGAGGTCCTGGATGAAACGTACCGGGGCAAACTCTTCTCCGCAGCGCGCGCACTTTTGCATCTCAGTTCCCTCTCCAGTCCGCCAATACAGTTCAATACCTACGGTTGCCGGGCGTTCGATCAGGTGGAAAAATTTGCCAAAGGGCAGCGAGATCAGCCACAACACCACCACGGCCTCGTGTACCAGGGAAATAAACCAGTAATATGCTCCAGCCAGCCAGGTACTATCAGCAGTCAGCGCGAGGCCAGTAATCACGATGCTCATCAGCAGGGCGAGCGGCATAATGTCGAAGCCGAAACGCTGGACGGAGACCAGGGCCAGGTCATGAAAGCGGCGGTGAAACGCCAGGACAAGGCCGATCAGCAGCAGCGCCGCTGTAAAATCCAGGGCATGAATCACCACAAAGGCAAATACTGTTCCCAAAGCGAAGGTCAACAGGGGAAATCCAAAAAACCAGATCTGATACCAACCCGTCGGCGTTTGCGTAAAACGCAGCCAGCCGAAGGTCAAAGGAAATGTGATCAGGCAGGACATGATCACGCCCCAGAAGATGCACTGGTGTGTCAGCCAGCGATAGAAGCTGCGCCGCCGGATGAACTGCTGCGAGAACAGGTCAAGAAAAGCAGTCGGGATGACCGAGGAATAGCGGCGGAAGTTCTCGTAGGAGAAAAACAACTGCCAGCTTCTGAGCCAATAACGACCCGTTGGAGGCCGGGCCAGCCAGAACATATATTTATACGTGACGGCTGCCGTGACAAAAACACTGGCGACAGCATAGCCGATGAGCGAGGCATCGAACCAGTGAAAACCGCGCGAACCGAGCGCGATCAGCCCTATCAGAACCACAGCGGCGATCAGGCCAGCGATGCTGGCGCGCAGCCGCAGCCGGGATAAAGAAGATAGCTCCCGGCGCTGCCTCGCTCCAGCAACGGGCGCACCATTGTCGTTTGTCTTTTGAGAGGACACAAAAGCTTGTTTCATAATCTGTAACCTCTACAATTACATCGTAACCCGATACAATTATTGTAGCAGAGGAATTCCCGATTAGCCAATGCTTGAACAGGCTTTAAAGACTGATACGAAGGGAAAAGAGATAGTTTGTGAGAGGATTGTGATAAAGGCAGCAGGTCGTGGGCGCTATGGATCTCTGCCCTTGTATCTCCGTAGGGGCGTGGGCTTGCCCCGCCCAAAAACGACGTATGTCGCGCACAAGGGCGGGGCAAGCGCGGCGTCGATCCGTGCGAAGTGAGCTGCTCCCAGCAAAAACGACGTATGTCGCGCACAAGGGCGGGGCAAACCCACGCCCCTACGGAGATTCCCAATGAAGACCCAGCGCCATGCCATCCTTAATAGCTTCCAAGCACCTGCACCAACTTGATAATGTTTCCGGAAGCGCTACTTTCTACGGCCAGCACGCACAGGGCTTTGTCGATAGGATTCCCCTGACCGTCGAAGACGATACGCCCGCTCACTCCCTCGTAAGGCTGCGTTTTCCCCGTCCCAAAAGCGCGCAACGCCTGTTGAACCGCCTGACCGGTGATAGCATCATGCAGAGAAGCGGCCGCCGCGCCAACCATCTTCACGGCATCGTAGGTGAGCATAGCATACTGACTGGCAGCAGGGGCATCGTAAAGCGTATTGGTGAAGTTTTGGAAAAACCCGGCCCAATCAGTAGCGAAGGTTGGAAACGCTGTTTGCGCTGCCTTCATCATTGAGAGTTCGCCTATATTGGCATAGGCAAGAAAATGGATGCGCAGCATATCTTGCGGATCAGACTGAGCCAGCAGCGCATCGGAAGTATCGCCCTGACCCAACAGCAGAGGCGAATCGAGGGCAGGGCCGCCGAGAATGATAAGTTTCGCCAAAATCGTATTGGTGGGATCGCTTTTCACCGCCTGCCCGATGGCATAGGCCAGGCGGACAGCGTCAGCATCCGTTCCTGGGAGCAGGATCACATTCGCCTTACTGGCAACCGCGTCTTTCACTATGGTCTGGTAGCCGACGACGCTGGTAGCACCCTCTGTGAATGTATCCTGCGGGCGCGCCGCCACAGATGCTCCTAGCGTTGTCGCTTGCCTCGTAAATTCTTTGGCAACCGCGGCGCTTTCAGTATTGCCGGGGTCACTCGCCACGAGAATCGATCTGGCTTGTAGTTGGTCTACCGCGACCGTCGCCATCTCATCAGCCAGAGTGGTATCCGACGGACTCAAACGGAAAAAGTACGAGCTGCTATGGCTTAATGTAACGTCTGATGTCATAGGCGAAATGAGCGGAATCTGCGCTGCCGTAATACCAGCGCGTGCATACGCTGTCGCCCCATTGGAAAGCCACCCTATCACAGAGATGATATGATCGGGATTAGCGGCTTTGTTGACACGATTGGTGATGAACTGCGCTAACGTCGCAGCCGCGGCATCGTTTGATCCAGAACTGGCGATCAAAATGCGCAGTTGCAGGCCATGCGGCAATTGACCAAACTCGTTGATTTCATACTGCGCTTCAAAGGCCGCCTGCATTTCGCTGCGTTCACTGTCAAGTTCAGTGGGATTGCCAGTGATACCGAGGCCGAGAACGATAGTTACATAGGGAAGATCGAGCTGAGCAATATTTAAATCCTCATTGTAGATCAGCGCCTCGCCGTCCGTCGGATCAACGTTCACCGCCTGCGCATACAGGGCAGAGGCCGTCGCAATGTCGCCGTGCTGGAGCGCACTGGCGGCTTGCTCCTTCAAGCTCACATCATAGCGGCCCGCGAATGTATCAAAGACGAAGCGGCCATCGCTAATGCCTGTGCCGGTGCGGGCGAAATTCTGTGCCTCCAATGCCCGCTCCGTCTGAATGGCCGCCTGCACCTGGACGACATGCCGCGATATCGCCGTCTGCTGCGCAATTGCTGTGGCCGTCGCGCTAACGCCGACAGCGCTGCTGGGGCTACGCGAGACAGCGAGAACAATGCTGCCCAGCAAGAGAATGCAGACCAGCGCGGCAACTATTACGAATGAAGCCGTAGAGATTCGGTCGCGCCTTCGCCGCCGCTCTTGCCAATTGTGCATGTCTACCGACATACGACCATCCACGCGCCGGTTCGGCTCAGTGATCGGATAGGATGTCAACACAAAATCCAGGTCGCTCTGCATTTCACCAGCCTTCGCGTACCGCTGGGACAAAGAAAGCCTCAGTGCGTGCGATAGTATCGCCTCCATGCGCGAAGTGAGCGCCGGATTCAAACGCCGGGCTGGAGGAAAGAAGAAGGACATATGTTTATCCGGATCGTATCCTGTCAGCGCGTGATACAGTGTGCCGCCAAGACTATAGATATCCGAACTGAGTTCGGGAGCGCCGCGCACTTGCTCTGGAGCCTGGTAGCCCGACGGCGCCGCGTTCTGGTTCCAGTTATTGCTGTCTGAAGAGACTTGAGAAAGGGGATACAGCGGCACAAAGATCAACGAGGCGCGCTTCCCATCTGGACTGATAATGATCGTATCTGGGGTAATCGCGCCATGGACAATCGGAGGTTGCTGGGTTGCGAGAATGTTCAGCAGCCTGCAGATTTGCCGTCCATAATCCGCGACGGCACGTTCCGGTAACACGCCTTGCTCAGAAAACAGTTGCGTCAGGCTTTTTCCTTCGAAGTACTCCAGAACAACATAATATGTGCCGCGCTCACCAAACATATCAAACACACGCGGGAAGCCTTCGTATTGCCCAAGTTGCGTGACGCGCATAGCAACCCCGCGCAAAAACTGCTGCTCCTGCTCAGGTGATTCTAAAGCGGGGATGTGAATTTCGCGGATAACCACCAGGCTATCGCCCTGCCTGGCATCGGTTGCCAGCCATGCTTTCCCCTGCTGCCGCTGATTCCTGGGTACATTCACTTGCTCTACAAGGCGATAACGCCCCTGACGCAGCATATCAAGGCGCAAAAGTGACGGTACACCAGTCTCAAGTGGGCTAGCGGCAACCGTTTTTTGCTGCGTTATTACCGGACCGGATAAAGACTGCGATGGTATTCCCAAACGACGACCATATCCACAACGCGCACAGCCGCCATCTACTAATGCTCCTGCAAATTGACAGCGCCGACAACGCCTGATCATTCCCTCATGTTGCATTGGACACCTCTCTCCTGGCACACGGCATGATATCATTCTGTGTCATAGCGTGCAACAAAGGATTCAATCTGTCAAAGGGAGTAGGAAATGTGGGTATCATCCACGGTTGTCTCTGTCAAATTGCTGCTTTCGCTGTCAGTTTTACTATATTGCTTGTGTTTGTTTCCACATCTCAAGGTTTTCCCTGTAATCCTGTGCCACAGGAGCCGCCGACTCTTCCATATTGATAGTAAAAAATCTTTCTGGTCGGGATGGAAGTGTTATCTCGTTAAATCCAAAATGCTGGAGTAACCTTGTTCCGCTTCTTGTGGCCCCTACTGCTATAATTTTCTCTATGGTGATTCCTCTTTTACCTAGATTGACTATTGCGCTTCTGAGGTGAGAAATGAGTTTTCCGCCGTACTTACGCTTTGAATTCTTGTCTATGCTTGGTTTAATACCTATTTCGGCCACGTACAGTTGAATGTGATTTCCTGCTTTATATTCCTCTATATCGTTTGAAGAGACATTAACATCTCCTAATAGAATAGATATATCCCCCCCTATAATCTCTTCAAACTTTTCTGAGTTTGCTTTGAATGCTAGTACTGTAGCAATGCCTACTACTTCTTTTTTCCTCTTTAGGATATAGACAATCTCAGGGTTTTTTTTGATCCAACTTGTCCATTTTTCTAAGAGGGTTGCGTCATCGGTACTGTTGCTTACGACAGGGAATAATTCTCTGTTAAGAGCGATGCAGGCAGGTATGTCTTCTATCACGGCTGGTATGAAGTCGATGGTTGTGGTTTTTTCTTGAGAATTGAAAAATGGGCGTAGCTCTCTTGCATATTGGTCAACTTCGCTTCTAAGATAGAACCCTTGTTTATACCCTGGCGGTGTGACGCGATGGAGATTTCCGTTTCGCACATGATTGTATAGTTGGGTGTCAGTTATTTCTAATTTTTCTTTTACCTGGGCTGCGGTGTAGTAATCTGCGTTCGGTGCTTTTCTTGGCATCTGCTCTTCTCTTTCTTGCTTGTGTTTAGCCCTTCATGCGGCTAATAGGTTCATTATACAAAATTTTAGAAACTTTTGCAAATTTGACAGGTTTCTACTTGACAAAGAGAGCTTCCTATGATATAAATATTTTAGAAGTTTTCAAAACTTTCAAACATGCTATTCTTGTAGATGATATCGAGACTTGTTAGTGGATAGCTGATTGCTATATCAGAAAGGAGTATGACTAGTGATTGAGTACGACGGTGAAACCTACCTCACCGCCAGCGACGTGGCGAAGCGGTTTAACGTGTCCAGGGGAACATGCAACACCAACATCCTTCGGTTTGCGCAAGCCTGTTACCTGCCTGGAAGAAAACATGCTTTCTATCGCCAGTCCGATGTAGAACAGTTTGCCGGAGTGCGTTTTGTAGTGCATCAGCAGGGCGTGTGCATCACCACCACGTAGAAGCTCGCCCTGCCTAGCCCTTTGACCATTGGATATGACCAACAGTCGAGACCCATCCTATCATGAGTTTCTGCGCTGGTCAACCAGAACACCCGTTTGTGGACAAGATATCCACAGAAAGGAACTCGATGCACACACTGATGAACCTTGTTTCAACGTTCTTGCACGCGCTGCGTTTGAGCGCAATCTGTCTAGTCTGGGTCTGGTCTACGGCGTTGCGCCAAACCGTGGGACGGCCCTGCACCGACACACTGCATTTTACCCGGTGCTGGCATTGCCATGTGCGCTGGTCTCGCCCTGACATGGTCTATTGTCACCGTTGCCTGCTCGACCTGCAAGCCAGCTATGCTGCCTGGATGGCAAAGGAGGAGAACCGATGAACCGCTTATGCCGTGACCTGGGCCATTCCTGGATGCTGACCACTGCTGCCAACTATCGCGTCTGCACCCGCGAGGATTGCCGCGCTTCCGAGCGACTGGTCAATGGACACTGGAAAAGTAATGCTTCCCTCTACCGTTCCCATCGCCCGATCCTCCCATCGAGCCAGTCGCTTTGGGAGACTGCACACGAAAGGACACCTTCATGACTCTCTCTCCTGAGCAACATTCCTCCTCAGCAGGCGGCGGCTTCTCTGAGCAGGTGCAGGGCGTGTACTGTACCGTTGCCGCCGACGGCTTCGCTGATCTCTTGACCACCGTTGAAAGCTGGTTTGCCGACCGGATTGACGTCGCGCTGGTTGACTCTGGCACGACGGATAAACTCAACCTCAGCTACTTCATGCTCGAATGGATTGAGCGGGAAGTTGACCCGCTCTTCCTGGCAATCCTACGCGAGGATGAGCGCATTGAGGATTACACCCTCTACGTGCGGGAGGTGAACTGATGGCAAGTACCACCACGGCCCACTCGACCACCACGGCCAGCCCAAGCGCCGCGCGGCGCAGCGGACACCCGGCGCTCTTTATCATCATCGTGGGCATCGGCTTCCTGCTGCTGTTCATCGTGGCCTTGATGACGCAGATTCAGACCAACGAAGCCTTTCTCACCAACGTCGGGCAGGTCAGCGTCTACCAGCCAGATTGGAGCATTCTCGTGCAGGTTCCCAACCTCGTGCTTGGCGCGCTCAGTCCCAGCGCGGCCACGGCCACCATTTTCGGTTGGGGTATTGAACTGATGTACCTGGGCTTCATCATTGGCTATGAACACTTGCAAGAGTCCGTGCAGCGTTCCGGTCAGTTCATGGCAAGTCTCTTCAAGACCCTGGCCTGGGTGATTGTCTTCTTCAACGGCTACGCCGACTACACCTATGGCTCGCTGGGCGGCGGCTTCTGGGGCCATCTTGGCTTTGCCGTTGTCACCTCCTTTATCGTTGGCTTCTTTGGAACCATCGGCATGTACCTCATCGAACATGGTTGGAAACGCGCATAAGGAGGAGACGCAATGGACGAACACACACACAATCCCAACCAGGAACCAGGGGAGCAGATCATGCTCCCCACCCCGCATAGACTGACGCGAGAGCAACTGCTCCTCACCGGCGGCACGCTGCTGACCTCTGGCCTTGCCGATATGGCGATGCATGGCGGGGGAACCGGCATCGTCGTGGGATTGCTGGCAACGTTTGTTGTCGCGCGACACGGCGGCGACCTCCTGGATGCCCTCGTTCCTGGCAGAGATGCCGCCCGCGTCGTCGATGCGACCGCCCGCGTCGTGGAAGCGGCGGCCCCCATGACGGCGGCGGACGATGAACAGGCCGTGCTTCCCAAGCTCAAACGCCTGTTCCGCTTGCAGTCACCCGCACCGGCGTTGCCACAGGAGACCGTCGATGAGGAGGAACTGGAACCCATGCCAGAGCGAGAGCCGCGCCAGATCGTCGGGCCGGAAGCAGACCGCTACGATCCAGCCTTGCACCGTGATTGCCTGTACCTGGGAAGCTTGCTGCATCCCCATGCAGGTGATGTCCTCTCCAAACGCATTGGCCTCTTCGGCGTGCCAGGAAGCGGCAAGTCCAACGGCCTCGCGGTGTTCTGTGAAGCGTTAGGCAAACTGGACGACATCGGCGTGCCGTTCGTGCTGGCAGACACCGAAGGGGAAGCCTTCCCGCTCTGTAGCCGGACGTACCTCATGCGGCCCGTCTACGCCCACGCGGGCAATCTCTCCCCA
>Ga0102924_1000742_pt1 | contig 39344 bp, 37 predicted proteins | sample PaiPotPPM11metaG_FD_80116 | JGI IMG/M metagenome (GOLD analysis project Ga0102924, IMG submission 80116) | Iron sulfur acid spring bacterial and archeal communities from Banff, Canada, to study Microbial Dark Matter (Phase II) - Paint Pots PPM... ...
GATTTTGACTGTCCCGGCATCCACCGTGTCGGCGTCCATGATCCGCGGGACAGAAACCAACGGATCTGCTCGGCCCGGCCCACCCGACACCGCGGCAAAAAGAATAGCGACTGCACAAAGGAGTGATACCCGCAACAGACCCCCACCCACGCACATGCTCCCCTGCGGTAACCTATCAGATGTATTTAATTTTTTCGCGCGATTTTTATGCCCAGCAACCGCCGGCGGCGGTATGCCCGGCCCTGCAAAAAGGCAACGGACCAAGGGTTTAATGGCCTTTTCAGCTTATCCGGTTAGCTGCATCGCTTGACGACGGTGATACCATTCCCGAGATTGAACCATGGCCAAGCGCATAAAAGCCCTCGTCGAGCCGACCTTACTGGTCTGGGCGCGCGAAACCGCCTCCTTTTCCCAAAAGGAGATTGCGGAAGGACTTGGCGTGTCTGTCGAACAAGTTCAGGGGTGGGAAAGCGGCAAAGATCACCTGTCCGTCAGTCAACTGCGGAAACTTGCGAAAAAGTGCAAACGGCCACTGAGCGTCTTTTATTTGCCGGAGCCACCGCGCGGGTTCCAAGCGCTGCGCGACTTTCGTCGTCTCGCTGGTGCGGTGACCCAACATTATAGCCCGGCGCTCGCCTACGAGGTCCGTGCTGCACACGAGCGGCGTTTGGTCGCGATAGAGGTTCTAGAAACCCTCGGCGAAACCGCCGAGGATTTTCAACTCACGGCACGCGTTACAGATGACCCTGAGCAGGTTGCCCCCAGAGTGCGCGAACGCTTGGGCATAACGCTTGCGGCGCAAAACCGGTGGGGCGATACGGCCAAGGGTTTTCGTGCGTGGCGTGACGCAATTGAAGCCGCCGGCATTCTGATCTCCGTCGTAAGCGGCGCGCACCATCAAATCGACATCGATGAGATGCGAGGGTTCGCTATCGCAGATCGCCCCCTCCCGATGATCGTCGTCAACGGCAAAGACCGCAGCGGCGGCCGAATATTCACGCTTTTGCACGAACTGGGGCACATTCTTCTTGGCCAAAGCGTGATTGAAAACTCTCTTGAGCCGGGGACCGCAATCCCCGCGCCTGACCGCGCCATCGAGCGTTTTTGTAATCAACTGGCTGCGGCGACATTGATGCCGCGCGACAGCCTGATGGCAGATGCCTTGGTGGCGTCTAAGACGCCCCTCCGTACCGAGTGGAGCGACGAGGAGATCGAGGCTCTTGCGCGCCGCTATTGCGTGAGCCGCGATGCACTTTTGGTCCGCCTAGTAGAACTACGTCAGATCACCGCGGCGTTTTGGCAAACCAAACGCGCGCAATACGCACGGCAACGCGACGAAGAGGAGCAGGCCGAGGAACCGAGCACAAGTTTTGCTCCTTATCGGCAGCAAGTTCTGGGCTACATCGGGCGTGGATTCGCAAGGCTCGTCCTTCAGGGCTATCACCGCAATCGCCTGACGCTGAGCGCTGTATCCGGCTATCTGGGTATTCAAGCCAAATACGTGCCCCCGATTGAGCGGCTGGCATTCGGAGTGCCGGCATAAGGTAGGCGCTGGTGAATTATTGCATTGATACCAGTTGCCTGATCGCCTCCTGGGAGGAGCGGTACCCGCCGGAGAATTTTCCGAAGTTCTGGACGCTCCTCGACCAGGCAATCACGGACGGGAAGATTGTCGCTCCTGAGCCCGTGTTGGATGAGACCGAGCCAAAATCCGCCGACCTTCACGCTTGGCTCAAGGCCAGGCCGGGAATGTTCGTCGCGCTCGAAGAGGATGTCCAGAAACAGGCGAAAGCGGTGCTCGCCAAGCACCCGAAGCTGGTCGCTGAGAAAAAGCAGCGCTATTCCGCCGACCCGTTTGTGATCGCGCTGGCCGCGTTGCAAAAGCGTCAAATCGTTACTGAAGAGAAGCCAACAGGCAGCCTGAATCGCCCGAACATTCCAGACGTGTGCGGTGACTTTGGCGTGAACTATATCAACCTTTTGCAGCTGATCCGCGCAGAAAAGTGGATTATCGGCTAGGCCCAGGCCTTTGCTTAAGCTCGGGCAGCGGAAACTTCAGTATCGTGCGGGGCGGGTGATTGTTCCCGAGCACAGCGATTTCCCAGCTGTTGGTGTAGATCGATGTGCCCGGAAGATTTTGTTCCACAATTGCACCGGTTTTTACGTCAACAAAGCAGGGGAAGTAGCGCGTCGGTGATGGTCCACCGTTGGCGCAAACGTAGATGTTTTCCCCGGCAACGGCGAGGCACACTGGCTTGCGGCGGTTTTCGGCACTCCAGGACCAAGCATCAGCCTCCGTCGGCAGCAAGATCGAAAAATTCTTTCCGAAGGAAAGAACCATCGCCGTTTCCCAAGGCAGAAGAAATGATTCGTTGCAGTCCTCGAAGAATGACGGACCGAGCATAACCATAGTTGTGTTCGGGCCTTTCGGAGGTTGCGCTGTTTTTAGCGCATAGAATTTGTCTGGTCCGCTCATATGGAGAAATAGATCGCCAGGTTCGAGCTGTCCAAAAGGCGTCATCCCAATCGGCGGAATCAATTCCATGGCGGCCCTATCTTTCCATCGGTCGTAAAAACCGACGCCAAAGGTAATCCGCTGCTTGATCTGGCGTCATGTGCTTAAGGTCAAAATCGCGTTCGATGTGTCCGAAGCCGATGCCGCCCATCAGTGATTCGAGATGCAATTCGCCGTCTTCGTCACGGATCGACAATATCTCGTTGGCGGCATTGGTGCCGTGAAACAGATTTCCCTCCGCGTAGGAAATGCCATCCGAAGATGCCAAGCCGCCTTGCCAAACTCGGCAGCGGCAACGAGATTGGCCGTTGACAAAAGCCTCTGCAGTGAAGTCGGTGGCGGTGTTTGGCTGGAAGTCGCATTCGATTCCATCGTTCCGCGCGCCGAGCTGACGCAGGCCCCCTTCAAAATGTTCCTTGATGGTATCGAAGGTCTGACGAACAAAGCGCCGCTTCTCGGCATCGGTGGCTGCCTGTTTCAGATTAGGCATGTACGGAGCAGATGCGGACGAACCGGGGAAAGCCTTCGGCGCCGGTTTGGCCGCAGCGCCGGGGAACGCAGGTCGCCGACTGGGCTTGGCGCGGTTGGCATTCACGCCGCTGAGCAACAAGTCTCGGGCGGTCTCTTCGTCTTGGCCCACCAGTGAAATATGGACCAAAGGGCCAAGCAGGCCCGGCGGGTCGCACGGCTGGACAACGATTGGGATCAGTTTGCGTTCGAGCCCCTGCGGGTCATGCCGAAAAGCAGCCGACCATTCTGGCGAAGTAAACTGGGATTTGAGATAGGCGGGCGAGAGGACCATGATGGTGCGCTCGGCTTCAGATGCCGCCTTCTGCATTTCGACAACGAAATTGCTGCCCGGCCGAAAATCCCAGCCCTGGATGATGACCTTAAAGCCTGCTTCCTCCAGGACGTAGGCGATCCACTCCGCCCAAGTCCGATCGGCCGAGGTGTAGCTGATGAAAAAGTGCACCATGCTTAGATCCCGATAGGCACACGACTCGCTTGCACTATCCAATAAGCATTTAACCACTTGGTCGACCTCGGCAATGCTTGAATAAACCTACGTGGCGCTAATGGTCGTGGGGCGTCGTTTCCTTTGCAGGGTCTTCTGGACCGCGAGAAAATCGCACATTGCCCCGGACGCCACTCTCTCCGCACTCGGCAGCTTCGTTGCAATGGCCTTTGGGCTTTTGGAAGCTGTGCCGCTCATTCGGCGGATCTCGGCCAGAAGACAATGTCTAACCTTCGCGCCGCGTCAAAGGACGTCGGGAAAAAGCCTAAGGCCGCGAAGGGGGTTATTGGTGGGCGCACAAGGACTCGAACCTTGGACCCGCTGATTAAGAGTCAGCTGCTCTACTTTCCGATCTTTTCCAGTAACCTCTGTCTGCATCACTGATTAACAAAACATCATTTTCTATCCAGTTAGTGGCCAAGAGCTCATTTCGCGGGCCACCGCGGAGGCATCTCTCGGCCCTTCCGGTCACGACTACTGCACCAGATATGATCGAGCTTCGCGGTCTCGCATACAAAGGGCGCCCGTCTCGACCCAAGCGCAACACAACTCTTGCATGTATTAGCGATTCCATTCAATCTTATCTTCAAATGGGCGTTCGAGGCACGTGTCGTTTCGTTGGCTTCGGGGTTTCAAATTCCAACAGGGGATACCGCCATGGCAATCGGCCTTGCGTTGTCCGGGGGCGGCTTTAGAGCGTCCCTGTTTCACCTAGGGGTTATACGTCGGCTGCGCGCGGAGGAGCGCTTAAACGACCTAAGTTGCCTTGCGAGTGTGTCGGGCGGAAGTGTCACCGCAGCACATCTCCTTGCCAACTGGAAAGCGTACAATTCCTCCTCCGGTGAATTTAATCGTGTCGCGGAGGAACTAATATCGTTTACGCGATCGGACGCCCGTGGTCGCATCCAAAGAAGATTGCCATTTATTTGGTTGCTTAACTTGATCCCGTTTCTCCCAAGCCGATGGCGGATATCACCCACGGATTTGCTCGCCATAGACTATGACAAACACGTATTCCATGGAAAACATGCAGATGAAGTTGAAGGGCCGAAAACGTTTCTCATCCTCAGCACAAATTTGTCGAGAGCCGAGCTTGCATGCTTTGGCCGAGACAGTGTCTTGTATATTCCTATCAAAGATAAGACAGAGCTCGCGCGAATCGATGCCAAAATCATCCCTTTTGCCAAAGTCGTCGCTGCGTCGTCTGCATATCCTGGCTTTTTCCCGCCGATCTTACTCAACGACTCCGACCTTGGCGCAGACGAAGGCGCTATTCCGCGACAGTACTTCACGGATGCAGGAATCTACGACAACCTCGGAATACACGGGCTGCGCAGAGCGGTGCCCACCTCTCTCAACCGCGTATTAGTCAGTGACGCGGGACGTTCGTTTGTCCCACCCAAAACATTCAACTTCGGCATTTTGCGTACGGCTCTCCGTGCAATTGATATATTCATGTTTCGAATTCGGCAGTCGGACCTTGCATCGAACATGGGTGGGCTACCCGTCGTCACGATTTCGATCTCTGACGAAGCCTGTGTTGCCGGTGCATCCGCGCCAGCTATTCAAGCGCAGCTTGAAAATATCAGGACCGATCTTGACAGGTTCTCTCAACTAGAAATCAGCGAGTTGATGAGACATGGCTACTATGTCACGGCAAAGGCCCTCGCTCTAGACAGAGGGGAAACGGTCCCGCCGACCATACCTGAATGGGATATACCCCAAGAACCGTGGGTCAAGACGACTGCCCCGCATAAAGTGGCCCGAACGTTGCAAAAAAGTGCAAGAAGGAAATTGCGCCTTTTCTCTTTTCGGGATTGGGTAAGTTGGGCGCATTTATTGATCCTCGCGCTGGTGGCTGTGACGCTGATACAGCTGAGCGATGTCATTAACGAACAGATCAGTAGCGCTGTCGCGGTTATTAGGGCCCGTCGATTGACGATCGACGACCCTCACTGGACAGATGAGCCCACGGCTCCGCCAACCATGGTGGCAGATCTCGCGGAGACTAATAACTCTGGCTTCAAAATACTGGCCGACGATCGGGTATGGGATCTGCGCCGGCTGCAGGGTAAGCTTGCTGGCGACACTTTAGTGGTCACCGGCCCAACGTTGCTATTGCGATCCTCGACCTTGGTTCGACTCGATTCAAGTGCAACGTTATATAGATATCGCTATCAGACCGCGGCGTCAGAGTTTGCCGCCTGGTCTCCCAACAAAAACGTCAATATAAAGCTATTGCAGTCAGAAAAGCAGACGAAGAGCGGCGACAATATCCTTAATACGTACGAACTTCAGCTCGACGTCTCACGCTTCGATCTCAATAAGGAATTCGTACTTCAGGCACAGTCAAAAACAATCAACGCGCCCTGGGATCGAAATCACTCTTGGCTTGGAATGAGGATTACCGATGGCGTGTCGGAGGCTACGATGCGCATAATATTTCCCAAGAATTTGCCGTATCATCGGCCCGTCTTTCTATCCTACCCCAACGACAGCCCGCTTGAGGCTCAAACAGTTGATGGAATAGTAGTTGATAGCGATAAAGGAAAGGAACTTTTGTGGACCATCAATCGTCCGCAGAACGGGTGGACCTATAGAATTCAGTGGGATTGGCAATAGGGTTCGCCAGAAGAATTGCCTTTTGAAATTGCGCCGTGCGACGAACCCAAAAGTCGGTGTCATCCAACAGCACAGCCAATCGAGCCATGGACTGAGAAGACTCGGCGGTGAGTAGACGAGGTAGCCAGTACGGCGATGTGGTGGCGTCCTCCCCAAGGCTTGCCTTAATCAGATCATCGATCATCTTTGACGGGACGCGTTCGTTACTCATAAAGTCGGGGAGCGTTCGTTGTCTGGCATCCAGCCACTCCAAGCCTGATGTGACACCGCGGAGCAATTCGGGCGGATTGGGACCCAGCGGGGTAAACTGCGGAGATGCAAACCGATGAAGCAAAACAAGCGAAGAGTCGCTTTCTTCCAACAGCCACAGATGACAGCCGTCGCTTGAGAAGAACACGAAAACCAAGTCGTCAACTAAGAGTGTAGGCGGTTCCGTTGACGATAAGTAGTCAGTAAAAAAGTCGGGCACCAACTTGCTGAGGTTGGCCGCGCCCAAGCGCCCCATGTCATAATAGGACCGACTAACAATCGCGGGTCGTCTATCAGGAACGGGATCTGAATAGACGAAGCACTGTAGTGACTTGTCTAATGCGTAACTTTCGTAAGGTTCGATATTCCGGCTGACCTCGATGCGCGCGTAACCTTGTTCTCGGTAATCAAGAGCCGTTAATTGGTCGCCTGGGATGCGTCGACAGACACCATTAACTGTCTTGTGATCGGATTGCATTACAGTCGCAAATGCAACACGGTCGGCGACCCGCCAATCGGTTGCGTGAACATATCTTTTTGTTTCATTCGTCTCGAAGGTTCGCACCGCGGTCCACCCACGGGTATAGCCCTTGAGTCGCGCTGGTATCACTTGTCCGTCATGCTCGGCGATCGACGTCGCCAGCGAGCCGGCCGCAAGTATGCTTTGGTATCCAAAAATATAGACGTCGGAAGACATCACTGAGCGATCACGTCAGACTACAGCAGCACGACTGAGCCCCGTTGCTGTTATTAAGTTCATAGCACCGCTAAGAATCGAAGAGCAATCCTTTCTAATCACTTTCATGCTTTCGCGACCAAGCAATGCTGATTTGCGTGCGGTGAAGAGTGCTCGTTCGGGAAGCGTGCGATAGCAAGAGACCAAGGAGATATCGCGATACAGCTAGGCGCGACGGGGTCTGGCCTGTTTAAGCCGAGTAGAGTGCCGAAATGAAGTCGCGAGTGACACGCGGACTCGGTGCAATGGTCCATTTAGCCGGTCAGTGAGATTGTGCCTGACGCCCTGGGAACGGAAACAACGCGCTGAACCTAAAGAGTTTCAAAATTCCACCCGATAAACAGTTATCCGACCACTACTGACCGACCGGCACGGCCGATGCCGCGCGTTTGAAACTCCAATCCTCGCATTACCAGATGCAAAGTATTTATCGGGCTATTTGCACATCATGCCCGTCTGGAGCGCGGCGCTCCAGAAGAACAAGGGTCTGGATCGGGGAGGGCGCTCCCAACTGCGACGGCTCGGCTTCGAATTTTTTGAAGGGCGTCAATGCTTCCATTTAGACACTAATGAGGCGCTCACAGCCCGCCAATGCAGTCGGCGCTCCCTAAAATGGTTTATTGCAACGAACGGTAAGGTGTGAGGAGTTGCTATGAAAGCCGACTTTCCTAGCAAGTGTAAAATTGACTGCCTTGCTGCCGCTGGACCTACATCGATTGATGATATTTTCTATACCGCGATGCATCGCCCTCGGCGTTGTCGTTGTGGGTTAAGCCGTGCGTGGTCACGTGCATTCCTGTGACCGCACTGGGCTTTCAACTCCTCTTCGCAAGTCCCATCCCGATACGCAACAGGACCGGCTCTTCAATGCGCTTGGCGGCTGGCAGCAAGCGTTGGATCCGACGAATCGGCGCTGACCGTGCCGTCCATCGGGGTAGAACGTTTGCGCGTTACGCACCACCCGCTGATGAAACCGAAAAACGGCCGCGATTCCGAAACGAATCGCATCACCGGCGCTCTCCCTATAATCCACTTAACAGTTCGCCGCGTAGTTGTACAATGGAACACTTCCCTTCAGTGACTTCCTCAAACCGAGGCGTCGCCAAATGGACATCAAACAGTTTCATGAAGTCTTCCAGGACGAGATCGAGGCGATCAACAAACGCCGCGTGAACAATGGGCGCACGCCGATCGTTCTCGAGGAAGAGGATCGCCAGCGTGACGGTACTCCGGTGCTGCGCCCGACCCCGGAATCACGCCTGATCGGACTGGCGCTATCTGGTGGCGGCATCCGCTCGGCGGCTTTCGGCCTCGGCGCCATGCAGGCGCTTGACGTCCGGGGCGTTATCAAAAAGCTGGACTATCTGTCGACCGTATCCGGCGGCGGCTATATCGGAACGTCGATGACGGCAGCGATGAGCGCCGGGCCCGATGAGAAATTTCCATTCACCAGCGAGCTGCGGACCGGCGAAGTGGCCGCCGTCCAGCATATTCGCGATCATTCTAACTACTTGTTTCCGCAGGGTGCGCTCAATCTGTTCGGTAATGTCGTCGTCTATTTGCGCGGCCTCTTGGCCAACGTGGTGCTGCTTCTGCCCTGGCTCACCTTCGCCGCGGCGCTGACTATTTTTTGGAATCCGAATGTAAAGGCGCTGACGCAAAACGAACATCTTGCGCATCTGCCGATTCCGACCACTTCGTTTAGCACGACGTTGAACCTGCTGTTGCTGTTTGCGATCCTGTTGGCGCTCTGGGCGCTATGGCGGTCAACGCCGCTCGGCCGGAATATCACCGATGTTGGGCTTGGCGCCCGGCTGTTCGGCGTATTCTTGTTCGTGATTCTCTTGATCGCGTTCTTCGAACTCCAGCCGTGGCTGCTGGACGGAATGTTTGCCGTCGCCGATTCGCCTAATGGAGTCGGCGGCGTATTCGCTACGGCCTCGTCGTGGCTCAAGGGGCTGGCGGCGTTCTTCGCCTCGATCGGCACCTTGGTTGGCATCTTCAGCGGCTTCCTTGCCGATGCGCTCAAGCGCAGCACCGAAAAGTCCGGCATCGTCGCGTTCATCACGGGATTGTCGATCAAGCTCGCCATGTATGTCGCGGGTGCCGCAGTGCCCTTGGTTCTTTGGGTCGTCTATCTGTATCTCGCGTTTTGGGGTATCCCAGATTGCGATGGCGCTCCGTGCGCCGATCACGCCCCGCGTTGGCTGTCGATGCTTGCCGCGCGGCTGCCGTTCGGCGACGGAAGCGTTGGCGACTTTTATCTTGCCGTCTTTGTCGTCTTGGCGGTTGTGAGCTGGTGTCTTAACGCCAATGCCAATTCGCTGCACCGGCTGTACCGCGACCGGCTCAGTAAGGCTTTTTTGTTCGATCCCAATAAGCGCGTGGCGCCGCACGGCAAGGTGGGCGCGGAAACCGACGCCGATCTGCGCAATTGCGATTTGCTGCCGCTCGACCGCTTGAAGATCAGCGAGCTGCGGACCGATTTAGCGCCGTATCATCTGATCAACGCAGCTTTGAATATCGAGGCGTCGAAATACGCGAATCGCCGCGATCGCAACGCAGACTTCTTCATCTTTAGTCCGCGCTACATCGGGAGCGAATCAACGGGCTACGTAGCGACGGAGCTCACGGAAGCTAAATCCCGCGGGCTCAATGCGGGCACCGCTATGGCGATCTCTGGCGCAGCAGCCTCCTCAAATATGGGCTCGGCCACGGTCAAGCCGCTAGTACCGACGCTAGCGATCCTCAATATTCGGCTCGGCTATTGGATGACCAATCCCGCTAAGATCGCCAAAGTCTTACGGCAGACCGTGTGGGAATGGTTCTACGATAGGCTCTATTTTCTCAAGGAGCTGTTGGGGCTGCTCACCGAATACAGCGAAACGATCTATCTTACCGACGGTGGTCATATCGAGAATCTGGGTGTCTACGAACTGTTGCGGCGGCGATGCAAATTGGTGATCGTTGTTGATGGCGAGGCGGACCCCGACATGTCGTTCGGCTCGCTGATCGCCTTGGAACGCTACGCTCGCATCGATTTCAGCCTCCGCATCGATCTACCGTGGGCGGCCTTGCGTGACACGAGTCGGGCGGCGTCTGCGGAGGTTCTCGACAGTGGCGGTCTGCCGCCGAACAAAGCGCCCCACGGCCCGCATTGCGCGCTCGGCACGATCTACTATCCGCGCAAGACTGGAGAAACCGACAGCACTCATAGCACGGGCGTGCTGCTCTACATCAAGTCGTCCTTCACCGGCGACGAGAACGACTACATTGTCGACTACAAGCGTCGCAATCCCAGCTTCCCGCACGAGACGACGCTCGACCAGTTCTTTACCGAAGAGCAGTTCGAGGCGTACCGCGCGCTCGGCTTTCACGCCGTAAATTCCGCGTTCAAACGCACCGACACGGTTTCCATGAATCCGGAGCCGGCGGTCTGGCAGGGCGACGATACGACGCTTCCGCTGGAGAAGCAGTTGCTAGCGATCTTGGAGTGAAGATGGAGGTCCGGCAGGCCCGCGCCGCGCGGAGCGATCAATGTATTTCGCGCTGCTGTTTTAAGCTATTCTAAGGTTCTGACCTTTGTCGAGGAGGTTAGCTACATCCTTCCCCGATCGCGCACGCGCATCAGCAGCTGGACTTTGGATATTCCGCCACCCGAGTACGGATATCGTTGTCCCCGCCACGATTGTCGGAGCCGGGCTAAGCAGATGGTTGCAGTAGTCTACTGACTTTTTCTGACCAGAATCCGGGTTCGCAAGGAAAGGCGAAAACCATTCAGGAAACACAAAATCCGAAACACTAACTCCTTTTATCTGATATCCGTTCTCGTCAGGCGAAACGGGATCACATATTTCCAGACTGTAGACGGTGCCTGAGTTATCATCGAAGGGTACATAGGCGGCAAGCATGGCATATGGGTTGACGAGCATTTCCAAGAGCTCGTGGCTCGCTGTAATTGTCCAATTCTCTTTGTATTGTTGAGCAGTGTTTACGAAAACCTTTGCAAATGGGATGCCGTCGCGCCCGACATTGTGATAGCCTGAATCTGGCGGATAATCGGTGTCGTCGAGAATATCTAACCGCCAGCTACCCTCAGGTGCTTTCTTGCCTCGCGGTACAAATTCCAGGGTTGCATCTATATTCCATCGAGGCGCCAAGTGCTCGCTCGCCTGAGTTTGCAATGCGGGAACAACAGAAGCGACATCCGTATCTTGAAGTAACTTACCGCTGTTGATGACGTATACTGGAATCGGTTTCACTGATCTCTCCTCTTTGACCTCGAACTCGCCTTTCGTCAAAATCGAAGGCTAGTCGAAGAGTCGTGCTGACAACCGGAAACCTTCATTGCAGTAGTGCCCATCGGAGCGAGGAGTGGTCAGTAAACGTTGTGCCGACCGCGCTTCGATGTCTCGTTCAACGAAATTTCTTCTAGTTTCTGCCTCTCGCGGAGTGGCCGCGAGCCTCGCTGGCGCGGCAGTGCGATCGGCTTCCCAGCGCTTATTGGTCGCGCATCGCAGGCGGCCTTGGTCTCCCCGCTCCTTAAAAACTGTTGTTACTCGCTGTCGTCGGATGTATTGTTCCAAAGGACAACCTTACGCTGTTTTTTTCTGTAGACAAGTGTTTCGGTATGTCCTGCGCCACAAGGGGGGTTGTGATGCAGGTGTCTGTAGAGTTTTTAGGGCGGACGCGTGTCTATTCTCGCGGGCGAGAAATCGCGCTGTCGCGTCAAAGCCTCTCGTTTTTGGCCTATCTGGTTTTGTATCGCGAAGTCGATCACCCGCGTGAGGTCATGATCGAGCATTTTTGGTCTTCCTATGAGCCTACGCGTGCAAGATCTTGCCTCGGTACAGCGTTGTCACGGCTCCGAAGACGATTCCGGATCGAAGGATGCGACTGGCTCGAAGTCTCAGCGCGTGGGGAGCCACGAATTTCATGCTCGGCGCCTATCTGGTTCGACATTGTCGCTTTTGAGACAGGCATTTCTTCTGTTCTCAATGCGCCGGAGGGTGAGCTGACTCCACAGCTGCGCGACGATTTGATCGCGGCGCTTGGTCATTACCGGGGCGATTTGTTGCTCGGATGGTACGACAACTGGGTGTTAACCGAACGAGAGCGCTTACGGCTCCTTTGCTTGCGTGGCCACCGGCGGCTGATGGAGCACTTCGCTGCTGTAGACGATGTTGAGAATGCCCTGGCTGCGGGCCAGGCCGCGCTTCGTATCGAGCCGCTTCAGGAATTGATTCAGCAACGAGTAATCGAACTCTATCGCGCTTCCGGGCAACGCGCAGCGGCCATTCAACAATACGAACGGCTCTCCAAGATGCTAGCAAGTGAATTGAGCATTGCGCCGTCAAAGAACATACGCGCCTTAATCGATAGCATTCGAGCCGAGCAGGCGCATTAAGACCGCGGGTCGGCTGCAGTCGATCGTCCAAAACCCGCCAATCAATCGTCGAACTTACCACTTTTCCTGCCCTGGGACGGCAGGCGGTGCCACCCGCGCCTGCTTGCCTCGCACTGCCGCTTGGCGGTGACGGTCCGGTGACGGCGCCGTCACTGCAAGGTTTATTGGCGGTTATGAGCAGATCACCCATGGGTTTGCCCATTGTGCTGGCACTGAAGCGGTGACCGGTTAGCTTTCTAGAACGCGGTGAGGCTGCGCTTTGTTCCACCGCGATCAGCGCGGCAGACATGGCGATGGACAGGACGAGAAGTTTTCGAGAACACCAGATGAGTTTTTTCATTCACCTTTGGCGAGAAGGTGGAGAACACCCGGCGTGGCGAGGCCGTGTGAACGATGGTGAAGGTCGGCATTCTGGCGCATTTGAGGATGAACAAGCACTGCTGCGCTTCATACGAGAACGATTATTAGAAGATTCAATCTCATTACCGAGACGGCGAGACGGGGCGTGACGACAGAATCTGTATCAAATGAATCTGAAGGCAGCGTAGACGCAAGCCGCCGGTCGGTAACGACCGTGCCTAAGCGGATGAGGTGCTCTAAGCGCTTCGTATCGTCGTGCGTGGCGCGTAGTTTTCGGGAAACGATCCTGAGGCGTTTGATCGCCGTCCTTGCCCTGTCATTGAGCCTGATGGGCTGCTGGGGCCCAAAGCAGCCGTTAAATCCGCCTCGGCTCGTTCTCGCAGAGCCGACAGATACCGCTATTCAACTGTATATCCAGGCAACGATATTACTCTCAGCCTACTATCATTTGGATCCGGCGTCTTATGCAACGATTCGACAGCAATCGGCGTCCGCAGGCTTTAGCGCGTTACCGTTTATGCCGCCGGAAACGGCACGCGCCGTTCCTTTGAATCTCCTTCAGCAAGCTGACATGGGAAACGCGACGGCGCTGGCGGATTACGTGGTCCAGCGGTTCGGGTACAAGCTGCTCGTTAAATATTACATCCGAACTGGGTTGCGCGCGTCCCAGGTCATTTGTCGCAACTATCTGACGACCCTGGATGAGAATGATCAATATCTGGAGTTCTTGAGGAAGGAGTTCGGCGTTGCTTATGGGCTGACAGCAGGCATTTTTGCGTTGACAGACGTCAGTTCGCTTGCAGCGAACACCCTAACCATTTCTCGTACAGCGATCGATCAAGGCGCAAGCATCTATGAAGACTATCGCTTTCTCAGCATTGATCGCGAGTCAGCGAGAGTTCTCGTTGAAACCGCTCAAAATAAATATGCGCAGCTGTACTTAAACCAGGTGGATCTTGCAACGTTGGATCAGAGCGACACGACTGGCGGTTATACGTTCGCCGATGCACTGAACGCGGTGAGCGTTATCGAATATCAGTGCACACGCGAAGGAATACGATCGCTGTTGAATAAATCGATCAACAACACCCCGTCAAATCTGGAGGTCGATGCCACCACGGGACAGCTGATCTTCAAATCCAATTCGTTGACACAGCCCGCCGCCGGCACACCTGTGCCACCCACGCCGCAGCCGCCGCCGCCGCCGGTCAATCCTACGCCAGTGCCGGCTCCAGTACATTCAAATAATCCGCCGCCGGCGACAGGCAAATCCGGACCCGGCGACGGGACCAAGCCAGATCAGTCTGGTCAACAGCAAGCCCAAACGATCCAGCAAGCTATTGACAATGCGACGAAGGTTATCACGCAGCTGCAAACTGCAGCACGCGGGCCGCAGGCGACCGACAAAACACGCGCGCAAGCAAAGACCCAAATAGACCTGCAGATAAATATTCTCAATGGCAAAGTGGCGGGAGCGATCAGCGTTTTACCGGACAGCGCCACGCGGCTGAAGCTGCAAAGCGAACTGGATACTTTGAGCAAATTGGTGGGCCACGAGTTAGATACATCTCCCGATCCAGCAGATAAGCCCCCCAATACTCCGAACAACGGGAACTAGGCGAGGTCGTGGCAATGCGGCCACTGCCTACTGCGACGTGGTCTTTATAAAGGTGCAACCATGGCCAATGCCTCGGCAACGGAAACTAAGGCGTCGGTGTCGACAGTCGTTACAAACGACAGCATCAGTGCTTGGTGGGCTGGCATATTCGGTGCCGCCCTAACAGTGATCGCGTTGGCAGCATTTTTGGTTATTGCCGGTTTCGGGCCGACAAACTCGCTTGGCTTTGCCGCTTTGTCGGGCGTCGGTATTCTTTCGGTCAGCCTAATCGCGCTGATTGTATTGTCGAGAGCATTGGGGATAGCTACGCCATCGGCCGCCTTAGGGCTGCCGCCCGGTTCGATCCGTGCCCTTTTGGCGCTGGGCCTGGCCATTGTCTTTGTTGCTGTCGCATCCTGGACCCTCGGCGGACTGTCCGAGTCGTTGGGACCGCTGGTCACCCAAGTGACCGTTCCCGAAGCAGCAAAAGACTCTTATATCCAAAGATATCCCGAGTCCGACTATGTCATCGGCGAAATTCAAACGCCGCCCAGTGCAGGCGCTACCGTGGGCGCTACCTCGGCGACAGTTACATTGAAGATTTATCTCAAGAGAAAGATCGATTCGACGGTCTACGATCTGGCCAAACAGATTTTGACAATATCGGCGACTGTGTTGGTTACAATCATCGGTTTTTATTTTGGCACCAACTCTGCGTCGGATGCTGCACGTAGTGTCAGAGAAGCGATGGCCCCAGGTCAAGATGGTAGCGACCTTGTCGAGGGCGCCAAGGGAACACCCGTTGCGCCCGCAGATTTTCAGAAGACGGTTGACGCCATCTCGGCCATGGCAACTACGGCGAAGTCCAAGATCCAAGAATTGGGCGACGATCCGATCAAGCCGTTGCGCGACGCCATTGCGGAGGCAGGAGCGAATGCCGAGATCACCGCGGCACTTGCGGCCGCTCAGGATGCGCTAACCGGCTTGATGGCGAAAGCAAACGTTGCAGACGGTGACGCGCAACGCGGAAAGGAAGCGCTCGCTTCGACAAAAGTGGGCGCCACGGCAGCACAGCTGAGCGATGCCGGCTATCGGTTAGGTCAACTACTGGCTGATGCAACTGCATCTAATCACGAATTTGCGCAGAAGCTGCAACAGTTCAAAGACGCGCGCATGTCCATCCTGACGAAAACAGCCAAAGGTTAGCGCGGCGCAAACAGTTCTCGCTGGATGGAGCGTGACATGGCGGCAGGGATCGTGAGCGTGACGAGTTTAAATATGCGGCAAACGCCAGATCCCAATGGAACTGTCGTCGCAGTTTTGATCAAAGGAGCATCTGTCGACGAAATACCTACGGATGAGTCCGATCAGTGGCTTCTTGTATCGGCAGATATCGACAACGAAACCCAGATAGGTTGGGTGCAGTCTCAGTACATCGGTTCACCTGGAAGAACCAATCCGAATTGGCCGGGGGTCTATTTTACAGCTCTGGTCCAAGGTGGGTATTTCAGCTCCGATCCAGATACCTTCATCAAGGGCAACGCTGACACACTGCGCTCGATCAGAACAAATAACCCAGGCGCAATAAACGATTTGAGTTGGCAGCATTCTCGCCCCGGGTATGTTGGTAAGACCGGCCCTGATTCACAAGGCAATCGGACCTCAATCTACTCCGCGCCAGAATATGGTGTTGCGTCGTGGTACACCTTGCTGGCCGATCGATATAAGTTATCGCAGACTGGGTCATTTAGCGTCAACGAACTCGCGCATGCATATGCTGGAGCCGGGGCAAGTCAGGCTGCGATCGACAGTTACGTCGGCGACTGGTGCAGGCTTGCCACAACATCGTTGAAGCCGGACTCCACGATCCATCTCCTTGATGACGACGAGATGCTGAGCCTCGCGCACGGCGTCTTCAGACATGAGGCCAGTGGCATATTACGAATTAGCGACAGTCAGATCCTGTTCGGTATCAGGAATCAGAGAGCTGGTACGTTCCCGCCTGCACCTAAACCGCTTTAAGCCGATGGTCGCATGGGAGGGTTTAGAGCGGGGTAGCGGTTGGATTGAAGATCAATTCAGCTAACGAGAGATCTTATGGCAAGCGGGACTGTAACGTCGATAGGGCTCAATCTTCGCCAGCAACCAGAGCCGACTGCGGACGTTGTCGCAATTCTCACGCAAGGCATGCTGGTGGACATCATCAACATGAGCGACGATGACAGCTGGTACCTCGTTTCCGCCGACGTGGACCAGGAAACTGATATCGGGTGGGTCAACGCTCTCTATATCAACGTCAATGGAGCGACATCGCAGGGATCACCTGGCGGTCGACCGGTGCCGAGCACTGGAGGCACAGCCGCGGATCGTGTCTTTGGCGCAAAAGCGCCAATTGTGATGGATGAGTTGATGCGCGATTTCGACCTCGACGAAGTTCAGACGGCCGGGATCTTGGGCAATCTCGGTCATGAGTGCGGTGGATTCACGATCATGCAAGAACTGCACCCGGTTAGCGGTCGAGGCGGATACGGCTGGGCGCAATGGACCGGCTCGCGTCGCCTCGCTTTTGAGGCGTGGTGCCGTCAGCACGGTCTTTCGCAGGATTCAGATGACGCGAACTACGGGTACCTGAAATACGAGCTCCAAAACGAGTACAGGTCAACCATAAGCGCACTGAAGCAGACCGATACCATCGAGGCGGCGGTGAGCGTCTTTGAACAGGATTACGAGAGGGCCGGTGTCGTTGCTTCAATAAGTCGATGCAGGTGGGCACAAAAGGCATGGGACGCCTATCGAGCGGCTCATGCGCAAGGACCGGGGGGCATGTCATAGGTTGCCGCAACCGCCACTTCGACGTGTTCACCCTAAAGGCTCGGCAACCAAAACCGACGCACAGTCATTTGTCCGACGAGAACGTTAAATCGCACTCAGCAATATACGCAGTTTCGCTCCGATGAAATTGCGTCTCTTCTCCTCAAGGTAGACGATAAGAGGGCGCGACGAAGATGCCAACGAATCAGAGCGTTCAAAAACTATGGGCCGCTTTAAGCGCAGTCAGCGGCTGGATACTGTATCTCTCTGGTGCAATCCTTACACTTATCTTCTCTCTTGGGTCATTTCTGATTCGGCTCATTGCGGTGGTCGTGGTTTTTCTGGTGATAGTGTTTTCCGTTTTCGCGACTAAGAGGGATGTCGCCTACCGGTATTCCGACCTTGATTCTGACGCATGCAAAGCACAATGGAGCCATGTCACGGCACTGGCCGATGTTGACAATGATGAAGCGGCGAAATCTCTGAACGCCGACGTTAAATCAAAAAACGCCCTTAGCTGCATGTTACAACATCATGCATTGAGGCCGACAACTAACGACGTTCGCTCAAACATAAATAACCCTGCTGACGTTGAGGCCTGCCCGGTACCGGAACAAGAATATATAGACGGCAATCCGTCACTCTCTTACTACCTCGCATTTTTAGAATTTCAAGAAAATGGCGAACCGGTCCAGTACGGAGAAAACCATCACCTAGTGACACCACAGCTTAAGACGCTGACCGGCTTCCTCAACTGTCAGAAGAAAAAGGGCAACCGGAATTTTGTTTTTGTTTTTGTTCATGGGTGGAGAAACGATGCGCGAATTGGAAATGCCAATGTAGCTAACGTCCGCTTGATGGCGGCGTATTTGGCAAGCTTTCTGCAACAACGCTGCGTGCTTAAGCAAAGATATTGTAAGGCCGCGGTAACAGCGGTTTACATCGGCTGGCGTGGCGCGCGTCTCAATGAGGATCATTTGCCGTCCCAATTGAGCGACGTTTTGGCGGGAATGACTCTCTTCGATCGAAAGCCGGTAAGCGAGCGGATTGCACCTGCCGTCATTTCAGCTCTTCATAAAATCGATACGACCATCCAATCGGATTCCGCCGCGGCAAATGCCTCCGACGATTGGTACGATAAGCCTCACCTCATTACCGTCGGCCATAGCTTGGGCGGCAATATTCTAGCGTTCGGGCTGAAGCAAGCAATGATTGGATTGATTGAGAAGAACGCCGAACTGATCAAGGAAAACCACGAATTGTCACTACTCAGCCAGCCTGCCTCAGAGAGGCCGCTTTTGCGTTCGCCGATCGGCGATCTCGTCGTTCTTCTCAATCCGGCTTCGGAAGCCGAAAATTGGATTGCATTGCAGCGGGTATTTCAATTCGAAACGAATGACGACGTGAAGACGCCAAACGTACAGGATGCTTATTCAAATCACCAACGACCAATTTATATATCACTCACGGCCGCTAAGGCCTGGCCCGCAAACGATGTTCGACTGAGTGATGTTGTCGGAATTAAGAAATTTGTTGCGCAACAAATTGAGCAGAGCACTGTTAGCGGCCAGAGATATGCGACGATCAGGCGGCAGCACGATCCGTCTGGTAGCAACGATTGCACCTCTATCAGAATGTTGGACAGTGAGTATCGTCCCTACTACGACTATGATACCGCGACCTATGATCTCTTTCCGTTTTATAAATGGGATTTCCGTCCGCTCGCTGAGACGATCGACGAATATGCAAATCCAGACCCCTATCTTTGCGATGCGGCGACCTATCCCGAAGGGCTGCCAAAATCCCTTGGTAAGCCAAGGGTGCCAGGTGTGTCGAGACTATTGCATTTGCTCGCCGATGCTTTTCGTAATTTTCCATTTATGAATACGGACATCACACAAACGCGTACTATCGGACATCTTGATCCGGTTCGCTCACCGTTCGGTGGTGTCTTTGGAGGAGAAAGCGATCCGGCGACGTGGGTCGGAACGACACATGAGCTCCTAATCAATTTCCGATCAAAGGAGCCATCAAGTGAGGATATTTATAAAGCGATCGCAGCAAACTATCGTGGGGCGGCTTCACCTGACTCACAGTGTGATACCGTCGATGGTTGGCTGACAGCTGCCAGGCGTATGCGCGGTATAAAGAATGAGTATGGTCGATTTGTAAATTGGGATAGTGACGGAGATTCACCTTCGCCGGCTCTCACTCCGATACGACCAAGCCCGGATAAGTACGTCAACATCTCCGGCCAGATGCGGCAGACACTGTTCTTCTCAGGCATGCGGTCTATTACGGGCGCAAATGATCCGTTTTGGAATGTGCGTGCATTCCAGAGTGCTATGACAGAGCATGGTGGCTACGTGTCATACCCTCTAATGTGCACGATTTTTCAATTCGTCATGGACGATATCACCGCTGATACACCCTCATCCTCCCCTTAAGCCGTTGAAAAATGATGATGAAACGCCAGGCGTTCCCGACTCTACAACGACGTTCAGCACTTGTGCTGATGGGCCAGGTATTCATGGCTGCGCTCGGCGTAGCGGGATTATCGAGCTTTGCTTTTGCACAGACATCAACGCCGACGCCGGAGCAGCTTGCGGATTATCAGCGTAAGCTCGCAGATTACAACGCTGCCCAGCAAAAGTTTACAGAGGACGTAAAGGCCTATTGGGACCTCGTAAGCGCCCAGAGAGCGGTAAGAAATGGCAAGCGACGAAATGGCGAACAGGTCGCTCTCAACGACTATGTGCTGACTCAGCCGCCTGTCTATCAGGGGCCGCCGCAGCCAATGAACCCTGCTGCACCACCGGTAACGCCACCCCCAGTGAGCGTTACGTATATCCCAGTCAAAGCGGATTTCTTGAAGAATGCTGCGGCAAAATTCAATTTCGTACCACGGGTGCCTGTTAACGAGGCTGAGTTCAAAAAAGCCTACGCACGAGCCGCTAATGCGGCGGCGGTCTTGAAAGATCAAGCGGTCCGTATCTATGGTTTTGAGGCTGGTGGGAATGGCACTTATGATGTCCAGGCGGGCCTCGAATACAATGTGCCTGGCGCTCGGGCCATCTCGACGGCTTTGGGGTACAACCAGCTTTTGAATACCAACAGCGTGGAGCTGCTGGCCGAGGAGGGCGATCAATTTGTGAAAGCTTTGGAGGCGCGTGCAACCACGTTGACCGGATCTGACCAGGCGGCTCTCAACAAGAAGATCGAGACACTCAAGTCGATGATTGAGTTCTCTAAGAGTGTGCCGGACGAATGGAGTGAGCACGTTAAGCTTGGTAATGAGCCAGAAGGCCTCGGTATTCATGCGTTGAATCTAGATGTCGACGTTGGCCCTTTATTGCAGACTCAAAAACTCCTCAATTCCATAAAGTTCGCGAAGTCCAAGGGACGCTTGGCGCCGCTTACAGCCGCCGAATTGGAGATGATGAACTTAACAGGCGACGGGAACGGTTTTGACATGATTTCTGCCCCACTGGAGTGGCGTTCACAGATACCTACGTCGAATTTCTTTCAACGGAGCGGGTATGACGATAATTCAGTAGTCAGAAGAAACAATGTGATCTCGACGCTACTTGCGGCAACTGACGCTAAAATGGATTCCGAAAGTAAGCTGCCTGGGGCAAAGGATCTTGGCGCGGCATTCCCGTGACCGAGGTATGCGGCAACACTTAGATCACTTGCGGAGTAACAGACTATTTGGCGGAGAGTGCGGCAGAGCCGCTGTCAGTCAAGGGTCGGCCGGAGAGCTTTCCGACAGACCGATGTAAAAGCAGAAACCCAACGTAAACTGACAAACAAATATGCATTTTCTAATCAGTTCGTTCATTGCAGCTTTTAGAGCTCGGAAGCGGAGGGGAGGGCAAATCGTTGCTGCCATCGACCGCGAAATCGTGGCCCTGGTGTCGTGCGCCAAGTTCTTATATTCTGGGTTGGACTTGGGTTCGATACGTGGAGCTGATGATGCCGAGAGGCGCAGACAAAGTCGATGTGATTGTCGGGAATAATATTCGAATTCATCGACTGGCGAAGAAATTGTCGCAGACCGATTTGGCCGAGGCACTCGGAGTAACCTTCCAGCAGGTGCAGAAATACGAGAAGGGCGCAAATCGTGTGGGCAGTGGGCGTCTGCTCGCTATCAGCAAGGCGCTTGGCGTCTCAATTCTTGACCTCTTCGAAGGAAGCAAGATTCCCACGTCGAGGACGAGTGAGGGTTCGCCGATACATTTACTCGCCGATCCCTTGTCACTGAGATTGCTACAAGCGTTCTCAGGAGTTGCGCCACGGCAAATGCGACACTCTTTGGTCGCTCTCGTGGAGTCGATGGCCGCAAATCACAAAGCCTGACGCCAGTTAGTCAATCACCGTCGCACTCAAACAAGTCCCGCAGCTCACTGCTTTGCGGTCACAGTGGGTAACGTGCCGTTCCGACTCCATTTTTCCAGCCTCCCGATCGCGCCCCCACACGGTCATCGCCAATAAGAGCGTCATGGTGAAGTCGCTAAGGGCCGGAAATGGCGGACGCGATCATCGAGAGAGACAGCTGAAGATCGCCGGGCCTGGCGCTAGTTAGTCAGTTTCCGACCGCGTTTCAGCTTCTCTGACGTGCCAGCGTCACGACCGCTGTCACGCGTAATACTCGAAATAGCCTTTCGCAGGTGATGGAGGCCAGACGGACTGATCGCCTCAACTTCCTCCAAGGCGTAAGACAAGTACGCGACTATCAGGTCGCAGTCATACGGGCTTGTCTCAATTGGCTCGATGTCTTCTTTACTCATTTCAACACCCCTCTGTTGACGCACCCCAAATGCGTGCCGAACGTTTCGCTCTTCAAGTAAGGGCTTTGGACGTTTGTTATTGCCCTCTCAGGGTCGCGCTCTCTTGCCGAAGCGTCTCTAGCTCAGCCGCCTTCTCGATCAGGTCGATACTTAAGATGTGGAGTCTTCCCGCTGTCGCAGGATCTGGGCAGTCTCGCGCCAGACGAACGCATTGCGCTGCGCGTTCCTGCAAGTAACGAACCCATAGATCTATATCCATCGGACCATGGAGGCTTCCATTCGCCGATGTCATTTCATCATGTCGAGGCGGCACTCAACATGATACGCAAGTATCAGAGGTTCGGATCAAAAGGATCAGCAGCCGCTTTGCTCATTCAGCGCCAAATGCTGAGGGTTGCTGGTGCGCTGCGTGCTTCCGAACCGAAACAGCATATTGGCCGGGCCTTCGGTCCGGGCTGATATTGGGTGCAACGACCGTGCGGTGAAACGCGCCCCATTCGGCCTCGCTCATCTGGCCTATGTCCCTTACGACGTAGTTCTGAAGAAGTTTGTCAGAATAGATGTCCTTTCGGACCGGCTGAACTTGCAGAAACGGAATGTCGCTTCGAAATTCGATTGGAATATCGGTTTTGAGAATTTTTATGTTGTCGAACAAGGGACCGAACCATGTATCGGTTTCGATGATCCCCTCAAACGTTTGATACGATAGTGGCTTGGGATAGTTAGCGGCCCCACGCACCAGTAGAGACCAGCCCGGCGCAGTTCGGGCGATACAGCCGGTCCATATTTGCAAGCCACCAGGTTGGAAAGATGCGGTCAGGAAGGGGGGTGAAAAGCCGCGCACGTTCGCCGGCGCTGCAGTGTCGAATTGCTGCCGAAAGTGCGGGAATTGTGCGGTCTCCCGCGTCAGCGGAAGCCACTCGTCGATACCCTCATAGGTCCACAGGATGTCGTGCCCATCCCAGACGACCTTAAAGCTAATCGGAATGAACACGTACCAACCGAAGGCCGAAGCAGCTGTCATCGCTTCGCAATAGCGCAAAGCTCTTACGGGGATCGCGCCTCCGACCGCGCGGTCTGCTCGACGAGGCAGTCGCGACGTGGGAACCAATTGAAAGAACTCTACGATTGGTGGAGAACAAGGTTGGGTATCGATCACGGCTCGCTCCGATAAGCTGCGCGGCGAAAATCCATGGGAGCCAAATCGGCCCCCATGGAGAATGTAGTGTGCATTTACTTGCGGAAGATCGGCGCGGAGTCACCGAGGTAAACCTTGCCGTCACTTGCAGTCGCGGCATCGCGTGCGACCTTGTCGCCAGCTTGAATGCGCCGTGGAACGATTGTCTGATTTGATTTGCTCATGAGACTTCTCCTGCGCTTTCGGAAAGGTGATCTTTCCGACACAAGATTGCTAAATTTGTTGCGAACGAAAGCAACAAGAGCTTGTGATTTATCCGCAGCGCAAACGGATTGATCCGCATGACATGCAGAAGTGCCAAAAGATCGTCAGCTTGATACTTTCGATCGCTTCATATCGCTGCGGTGGCGCACAATATTGCCGCTTATGAAAGGTGTTCGTAATTTCACCGGACGGCTTGTCGTTGTTATCGACGACGATGCTCTCGTCCTTGAGGCGACGAGCGGCCTCTTGCAGTCGTGGGGCTTTCGGGTCGTCACTGCCTTGAATTTCGAAGAGGCGCTGAGGCAGCTAGCCGCGATCAAGCAGCGGCCCGATCTAATCGTGAGCGACTATCGCCTCTCCAGGGGGCTAACGGGCATAGACGCCATCGAAGGCCTGCGTTGCGCTTTTGAAATTCCAGCGCTCTTGATCAGTGGCGACTCAGCTTGCCCAGAGGGCGATTTGCGTCGCAGCGGTTACCAACTGCTGCATAAGCCCTTGAGCGCGGAAGCACTGCGCACCGCACTGGTCGAAGCTTGCACGCCCCAATACTGATTAGTTGGCTACGCGACCCAAAAATGCGGCCTCCCAAACTAGCGCCTGGGGCAGGACGTCATTCAATTACTGTATCGGCCCCAGCAAGAAGGACGCGTGAAATTTTGACGCCCTGTGCATTGGCAGTTTTCAAATTGATCGCTAGCTCGAGTTTGGTAGGAGCCTGGACAGGTAGGTCCGCAGGATTCGCGCCTCGTAGCACTCGGTCAACATAATCAGCGGCGCGTGTGAACAGATCGGCACCGTCGACACCGAGCGACAGCAGGCCGCCCTCCTCAACGAAATAGCGAAAGGGATAGATCGTTGGGATTCGAAATCTGTCGGCAAGGGCAATGATGGTAGCCCTGTAGTAGGTCGTAAAATTATCCGGCATGACGATTACCCCACTCGCTGGCTCTGCAGCGATTTGCTTCATCGTTCGTTCGATATCATCATCATTGCTGACCTGGGCGTTAATCGCTCTGACACCGAAGTCGACCGCGGCCCCGTCGAACGAAGGCAGAAAAGACGAGCCGCCTCCTGGTGCCGAGCCAGCGTTATAAAGGGCCGCAACTTGCACAAGTCCAGGCACTAGCTCTTTTAGGATCGACAAATATTTGCTCGTGATGCTCGGCGCCTGAAGCGTGAATCCAGTCATATTGCCGCCAGGTCGAGCCATGCTGGCGACGAAGCCGCTACCAACCGGATCAGCAACCGACACAAACACGATTGGGATCTTTCGTGTTAGTTCTCTTAAATCGGCGCAAGCTCCAGTACTGTGAGCAAGAATGCAATCGGGCCGGGCTGCGACGATTTCTCTTGTAAAGCTGTGAAGACGATCAGCCTCGTTGTCGGCAAAGCGATAGACAATTCCCAGATTCCGGCCTTTGGTCCAACCTCGGCTTTCAAGGGCTTGCTCAAGAGCCCGGATCCGACGTTGCATCTCAGCATCATTGGCCAGGCCGATGATCACAGCCAAGCTGCGAGGGAGAGAAAGGTCCTGGGCCAGAACTGGTCTCAAAAAGGTGGCGGCGGCCCATAAGCCCGTCAAAACCGTTCGTCGCCCGATCGTTGATCTCATCCGTTTTTTCCTCAGTCCCCGACGAGATCCAGTCGCCAACATTCCCGAATGGTAATATAGTCTGATACGGTTGTCGCTGTTTGGGGATGGCCCGATCTGGGATCTCGCATGAGACTGGGGAGCGGCGTCTTTAGGTGGGTCTGGCCGCGGTCGATGCGAGGTCGGCTCTTTCGCAAATATGCTGCCGCTACTGCTGCCGTTGTGTGTCTGGCTCTGGTCATCAACGGCCTGATCGACATCTGGTTTTCTTACAACGAACAACGCGCCTTGCTTGTGCGCATTCAACACGAACAGGCGAATTTCGCCGCTGCCAACATTGGCCAATACTTCCATGAAATCGAAAGTCAGATGGCATGGATTACATCACTGCCGTGGCGCGCTAACGACTCCGAGCAATGGCGGTTAGACGCAGTGCGTTTGATGCGCCAGGCGCCGGCAATAACCGAGCTGACGCAGCTTGACAGCAATGGCCGTGAACAATTTCGTACATCGCGCCAGAACAAGGATGTCATCGCGAGTGGAGAAAACTATTCTAGCGATCCTGCGTTTGTCGGCGCCATTTCGCATAGATCTTACTATGGCCCTGTCTACTACGTGGCCGGCTCGGCGCCCTACATGACGCTCGCGCTCGCTGGGGTCCGACGCGAGAATGGCGTCGTTGTCGCACAAGTGAACCTCAAATTTATCTGGGATGTGGTGTCGCGAATAAAGGTTGGTCATCGTGGATTAGCCTATGTGGTCGATGATCAATTGCGGCTCATCGCGCATCCTGACATCAGCCTAGTCTTACGGAATACAAATCTGTCGCATCTGCCGCAGGTTCGAGCCGCACAGCTCGATCTCCAGGGTGGCGATACGACGCGCAGCCGGACGGCGGTCGATCTACGAAATAGGCCTGTTTTGAGTGCCTACGCAGATGTTCCGGCCCTCAATTGGTTAGTTTTCGTCGACCTGCCGCTGGATGAGGCCTACGCTCCGATTTATGTCTCAATGAGCCGATCTGGCGCGTTGCTTTTGGGCGCGCTCGGGCTTTCTCTTGTGGTTGGCGTTCTTCTGGCGCGTCGCATGATTGTACCAATTCGTGCACTCCACGAGGGTGCCGCACGCATAGCCGGTGGCGATCTCACGCAGCGCATTTCGATCGTTACTCACGATGAACTGCAGGAGTTAGGTGAACAGTTCAACAACATGGCGGCGCGCTTAGAGGATTCTTACGCGACGCTCGAGCGCAAGGTCGAACAGCGGACACGCGAATTGGAGGTTGCGAACGATGCAAAGTCTCGCTTTCTAGCCGCTGCCAGCCACGATTTGCGACAACCTCTCCACGCGTTAGGTCTCTTCGTTGGGCAATTGCGTGGTCGCTTGCATGCCAAAGAACGTGAACGAATCGTTGATCGAATTGAGGCCTCTATTTCGGCAATGAGTGAGTTATTCCATGCCTTGTTGGATATTTCCAAGCTAGATGCAGGCGCGACGAACAAGAACATCACAGAGTTCCCCGTTGCACGCCTGCTGAGCAGACTCGAAACGACATTCGGGGAAGCTGCTCGTGAAAAAGGGCTTTCCTTTAAAGTTGCCTCCAGTGGCGCCTGGGTCCAAAGTGATTTTATTCTGCTTGAACAGATTCTCCTCAATCTGACCTCGAATGCGATTCGCTATACGCGACACGGGGGAGTAATTGTCGGTTGCCGTCGGCGAAATGATCTCCTGCGTATTGTGGTGTTGGACTCAGGTTGCGGAATTCCGCACGACCAGCATGACAAGATATTCAGCGAGTTTTACCGTTTGGCCGAGCCTGAGGCGGACCGTCCGATGGGGCTCGGTCTAGGGCTCGCGATTGTAGATCGATTGTCTCGCCTCCTGGACCACCCGATAAGTCTGAAGTCTGTCGTTGGTAAGGGATCGGTTTTTAGCGTCGAAGTGCCGCTCGGGCAGGAACAGCATGCGAGCTCTGAAGAGCCAGCCGTGACGCCTGATAAACCTGCACCAGTACTTGGCAAACTCGTCGTAGTGATAGACGACGATCCCCTAGTTCTGGAGGGGATGGGCGGGATCTTGCGTAGCTGGGGCTGTACAGTGATAACTGCGGAGAACGATAGAAAGGCCTTGAGCCAGCTTAGGCAAGTTGATCTCTTACCCGACCTGATTGTAACCGACTATCATCTCTCAGAGGGAGCGAACGGGTTAAGTGTCGTGGAAAATTTGCGCGTTGCGCTAGCAGCACAGATTCCCGCGTTCCTCATTAGCGGTGATACGGATCAAACTGCATTACATGAAGCAGAAGCCAAAGGTTTCCATCTTCTACACAAACCAGTCGGCCCCGTGGCGCTTCGGGCAATGTTTAACTATGCAGTGCAACAGGGCGCCCATCTTTCGGTCTAGATTGCAAAAAAGCGAGGAGCAGAAATAATTAGGCTCTCTGCACTGGTGGAAAGGTCCAGCCCAGCTCGTTTGCTGCAACAACTGCTTCGGTGCGGTTTGTGACTTTTAGGGCTCGTAGGATTGAAGCGACGTGATGTTTTACGGTCGGCTCCATCAGATTGAGCGTGCGGCAGATGGATTTGTTGCTCTTGCCCTGCATTAGCAGGGCAAGTACCTCTAATTGTCGATCTGAAAGTCCTAGTGCTGATGGCGAAACGATAGGGTGATCGTTACGGGACGGCGTGCTGTGCGAGTTGTGATTTAAGGCTAGGGCTTCGGGGGGAATGTATATGCCGCCGGCGAAGACCAATCGCAATGCATTTAGCATAACCTCACGCGGCGCTGATTTGGGAATATACCCCAACGCTCCAAGGTCGAGAGCTTTCCTGATATTGGCATGATCTTGCAATGCTGAGAGTACGACGATGCCGAGAGCGGGATACCGCTTGCGCAATTCGGTCAAGAGCGTGAGGCCGTGGCGATCCGGCAGGTTAAGATCAAGCAGGACAAGATCGACCTTATCCTGATCTAGGGTTTCCATTGCGCTGTGCCCGTCAGGCGCCTCTAAGATCGTAGCGCCGCGCTGAATTCCTTTGAGGACGCCCCTTAGGGCTTCACGAATCAACACGTGGTCGTCCACGATCAAGATCTTCATTTTACGGTACAGTAGATAGCCGCGACAAAATCGCGAGTTGGCGTACGGGAGAGATGCGCGTCAATCCCGTCGCAAGCATAGCATAGCGCCGCTTTTCAAACAACGACGCGCTAGCCCTCACTTTGGGCCTGCGCTGCCGTGGGTGCGGCTAGACAGTGACAAGGTTCGATGCGCCACGAGAGAAGAATGTGAGAACGAACTTCTTTCCTATCGGTTTGGGCGCACCTAGACTCGTCCTAAAATATGTATTTCTTAGCAAGTCGAAGCGCATCGCAGCAGAAAGTATTGGCGCTCGTGGCTTTCTAGCACTTTTTTTCCAATGATCGCATTACTGTATCAGGCAAACCTATCGGTTTCGCCGGCTCGTCGCAGCCATAAAAGGCACCTTCGAACTTCGCATCGGGGATATCAATCGCATTAGAAAAGTCCGCACGGCTGATGTCGCTGCCAGAAAAATTTGCGCCGGTAATGGTGGCCTTTTTGAATGAGGCTCCGGAAACCGAGGTGTCGCGAAAGTCCGCATCGACCAAGACCGCCCAATCAAAATTGGCGATGTATCGGTATCGCTCCCATATCCACCAATCGTCTGAACGATTCGCGAGCGCGAAGCATGCGCTGTTGCCAGGAGTTATTCCGCCAACCGTACGAGACCCAGTCCTCCAAGCGAGCACCATTAAATCTTGCTGACGTCAGATCCGCCCAGGTGAAATTTGTCCCAAAAAGTCTCGCTCCCAAAAATTCAGCGCCTCTGAAAGAAGGTAGGCCCGAGAAGCTTGCGCCCGCAAGGTAATAGTCACGCACATACAAACGCTCCCACTGGAGCGGGAGCTTTCCAATTACGTACACCGCGGCATTCACATCCGAATCTATTCGGGAAGGTCTGACACCCTCATTAAATTGTTCCTGCGCCGGCCGGTTCTGCCAAGCAAATGCTAGGAGCGTACTGATCACCGAGTTATAATAGTCCGGATAAGCAATAACCAATTTTTCGAAAGCATAGTTTCCAGCTGCACGCGCTTCGATCGACGAACCTGCCATGAGCTTGGCGGCGTCAACGAATTGTTGATTGGCCGGATGCGCGTACACGTCGATGTAATAGAGCTTCTCTAGGATAAAAAAATGCCCGACACACCTGACCAGACGACAAGCGTACAAAAAAAGCGGCTGTCCTTAACGTGGCTTAGTGGGAGTGTATTTTGGCTGGCGATAACTGTGCCCTTGAGCTCTTGGTTACACCATCACTTTCCAAACATTGAGCCCGAGACGGCCATGACTGTCGAAGGAGCTATTGGCGCTCCCCTCGCAGTTTTTTTGGCGTTCCTCTTTCACAGACTTGTGCTCGTTAAAGTAATTCGAGATTCGAATAAAAATTGAAAGGGATCTGGGAGGGGCGAATGCTGAAGATTATCGAATTGGGAATGGAGGGGCTTGAGGAAAGCGCCTGTCCGCTGTCAGCGTGGAATTTGATCTAATACGTCGGGTTTGGCGGAGTTGGTGCGAGGAGAGGATTTAACCGACCACGACGAGCTAAGCGTGAGATCGCTACATGTTTGATGATTGGACCACGGCCCAAAAGATGAGATTTTCTCTGTCCGGGTTGGCGGCGCTAGCCATTTATCTATTGCTATTTGGCTTCATGGCGCTCGTCCTTGATCGCTATTTTCCGATTGTCGATGAACACGTCGGCGCGATAGTGGCACAGGCCGTATCGGTCCCTTTGGGAATTCTATGCGGGGGCATCATTTACAAGTTCGTCATGTTCAAGGTCTTTCCTGACGATCACTCGATCAAATAATGGGGATAGTGAAAATGTCTTTCCTACCAGAAGCGGCTGGCATAGGGCTTGATGTCGCTGCAGGCCTCGCGGCCGACGCCGGTCCGAATTTTAAGCCATTGGGGCGAGGTTTGGGAGCGTTCGGAGGATGAGAGCTACCAAATGTCGTGCGACATGACCCCTTGTCGGAGAACTGCTGCCGATGTTACCTGTAATAACAAAAGTTATGACAGGAGCTGGCTGTGGTCGCCTTGAAATTGAGGAAGGTTGGGAATTCGGTCGGGATTCTATTACCTCACGAAGTGCTGGCAGTCCTGAAGGTTAAACAGGGCGATACTCTCTTCTTCACCGAGTCGCCGGACGGATACCGGCTAACGCCATACGATCCGGATTTTGAGCGGCAGACGAAAATGGCTCAATCCGTGATGAAGCGTGATCGTAACTTGTTGCGTGAATTGGCCAAGAAGTGATCGATTGGATCACGAAGCCTGTCGTCCTCGCGATCCACGAAGAACAGATCGCGGAGCATGGCGGCTCAAGCGGGGTGCGCGACATTGCGACCCTGGAGTCTGTCCTCGCGCATCCGCAACAACTGCAGGCCTGTGGCGATAAGCCCGATATCGCTCACCTTGCAGCAGCTTACGGTTTTGGCATTGCTAGGTCCCAACCCTTCATTGACGGCAATAAGAGAACTTCTTACGTTGTCACGGCGACCTTTCTTCTGCTCAACGGCCATGATCTTAGAGCCGACGAAGCGTCTCGATTCCAAATCTGGGAAAGGCTAAGGGCACGCTCACTGAGCGAAGAAAAATTCGCTGAGTGGCTGTCGGCGTGAGTGCGAATGTCAACGCGGTTGCGCCTAGCGTTTCACTGACGCTCGGCTACTTGCCGCGCATAGCGGATGTTCGTCCCGTGACCGTTCGAATGTCCGCTTCTGACCCAGGACGGACATAAACGACGGCCCGGCTGGTTGAAATCTGGAGTAGCGTGGTCTAGTGAAATCCCCTTGGAAGGGCCTTTTATCGGGGCGGCAGAAATGCTTGTGCTAAAATCAAAGGCTACTGAAATCCTCCCAACTGGAAGTTCGCTACACTCGATTCAGATGCTTCGGGCCATTGCCGCCTTGGCAGTCCTATTATCGCACTTAAGTGGCTCGCTATCGGAATTTGGCTATACGCCTAACCCGGTGCCTAAATTCGATTACGGCGCTATCGGTGTAGACCTTTTCTTCGTAATTTCCGGATTTATTATGGTGTATACGTCCGAGCGCCTGTTTGCCAAAAGCAATGCTCCCAGAGTTTTTTTTAGCCGCCGTGTGATTAGGATATTCCCACTCTATTGGGCGCTGACGGCCCTAGCTGTTTTCGGCTGGCATGGCCTGACCCTCCCGCCGTTCCTAACGTGGAAGAATGTAGTCGGCTCTTTCCTCTTGATTCCCACAACGCGGCCTACCGGAGGCGTACCGCCGGTTATCATCCAGGGTTGGACACTTTATTATGAGATGTTCTTCTACGCACTCTTTGCAATCGTCATTGTATTTCCACGAAGCTTAGCCGTACTGACATTGACTGGTTTATTTGTCGCCCTTGTAAGCGCTTCTTCTTTCCTTACATGGACCGTTCCATGGAGTATTTGGAGCGCGCCCATTGTCTACGAGTTCGTTTTTGGCATGTGGATCGCGCTCCTATACCGTGCAGGATGGCGTTTGCATCCCGGCGCTTGTGTGGGCCTTGCGGTGGCTGCAGTGACCTTGACGGTGATCGCTCATTTGCAGGGTTTGATCAACGAGGAGCCCTTAACACACAATTATTCTCGGCCACTGATCTGGGGCGTCGGAGCTGCGGCTGTCGTCGCATCTTTCGTCCTTGCCGACGTTGCTCGGACGGTGCCAGCGACATTAAGGCCGCTGATTGTTCTAGGCGATGCCTCGTACGCACTCTATTTGTTCCATTCGTTTATTCCTTTCGGCCTTTATGCAATTCACGCCCCTCGGATAATCGATCCTGCGGCGTATCCGTTCGGCTACAGCGCTTTAACTGCCGGTCTCGCCATTCTTTCCGCGTTACTGCTAAATGTTTTCGACGGAAGATTTCGGGGCTGGCTGTTGGCGAAGACGCGCTTGCGACCAAGCTTGGTCGCGGTGCCGTCTTAAGCCGCGACCGACTTGCGGCTGTAACGTCGCCTTTTGGCACTTAGCGGACGTTCTGCAGCGTGAGCCTGAATGTGCGCGAATGATCCAAGGCGGACTTAGGTGTTTGCGCGAAGCGTGAACCCAAGGCAATATTGCTTCATGCTTCGCTCTCTTATTACCGATCTGACGCCTCCAATCGTCCTGCGGCCCGCCCAGATGCTTTGGCGGCGAGCGCGCGGCCTGGGCACCCATACGTTCGAGGGCTGTTATCAGACACTAGCCGACGTACCATGCGGCGTAGGCAGGTATGATGACGACGCTTTGGCTGAGACCATCGCAGGTTTAGTCGAACAACTGCGCACGCTCGACCCGCATCCGACTTTCGACAATGAGGGCCGTTCAATTCTTCCCCTCATCGTCGGGCAATTGCACCAGTCCGCGATAGCGGTTCTTGATTTCGGCGGCGGCCCTTGCAGGGGCCTGCAGCTGATAGCTGATCATTTGCCCGCTTTAGACCTTAGCCGCTTCTCCTACACCCTGGTAGAGACTCCGGCGTTATGTCGAGCAATCAAGCGCCGTATTGAGCCGATCCTAATACAGCGGTTCAAGACCACTTCATTCGTTGGAATCCTTGACGCGATTCCTTCGGCTAGACAGGACAGCATCGTCGTCAATGCAAGCAGTGTCATTCAATATATTTCTGATTGGCGATCTACGGTCGCGCAACTTGGCGCATTGAATCCGGAATACATCATTATAGGGCTGACGCCATTTACCGATGCGCCCACCTATGCTCGGCAACAATTAAACATCCCGCATCGGCGCATTGCTACCTGGGTTTTCAACCATCAAGAGTTTCTTTCGGTAATGCGCGATCTCGGGTACATGCCAGTATTTGAAGCCGATCATGATGTGGCTGTGACTTATGCAAATGCACCGGCGAAGTCGGTGTTCGGCAGCATTGTATTTCGGCGCCTACCATACCATCCGGATTTTGAGCGGCAGATGAACGTGGCTCAAAGCGTGATGAAGCGTGATCCCAAACTGCTGAGTGAATTGGCCAAGAAGTGATCGTTACAAAGACTGCGGTGCAGGCGATCCACCAAGAACAGATTGCGGAGGTCATCGAACCTGTGTTCGCGCGCCCGCAATAGCTGCGGACAAATTGCGATTTCGGGCGTCGCCCGTTTCAACACTTCGGCTTGATTTTCGTCCGGACTGTTGAACCCATTGGCGCAATTTAATTTTTTTGTGCGTTATATCCGATCATCTTGTAGGCTCGCCGCAAGCTTCCGAAGCGGGACTGATAGGTGTTCGCCGTGGGAAATCCCCCGGCGCGGAGGAGCCGTCCCGAAATACAGCCGTTCTCTCTCAAGCATTTTCGCAAGAGCTTGATAAGATCCTTGCTCAGATATCTCTTGAAGGTCGGCTCATATCCGATCAATTGGTAAGCCTGCAAAAGCGAGCCAAAGCGGCGACGATAAGTTTCGACGCAGGGAACGCCGTTCGCCTCGTTGATGACTGCTTCGCTGAGCCTGCCCGTGGCTTCAAACAGGTTGCGCAGAACACTCAATAGCTCTTGATCTGCAAGGGCTCTCGTTATTGCGTCATGACTCCGTTGTGGACGATCCGGCCGCCGTTGCGTGTCTTCCGTGAGGCCGGCAAGTCGAAAAGCGCGAGTAAGACTACCGAAGCGTCTCCCGTAGGTGTGAGGACATGGAATATTCGTGGCAGCCGCAACCATGTCTCGCGATAGATAGCCGTTCTTTTTCAGAAGCGATTTCAGAGCATCGATCATCTCTTCATTGCTCATGCGCAGCGTCCCTTTAACGGAACTCCGCCGTTGGTTTCCGTCCTTGCAGAGCAGGCCATACTTATTGAACCCGACTAGCCGGTAGGCGTTGCGAAGGCTGCCAAACCAGTAGGCGTAGGAATGGACAGAAGGAACGCCGGCCGTCTTTTCGATCAAGGCGATGTTCAGGATTCGGTGCTTTCTTAGAAGGCGGCGCAAAGCCTCCAACCGCTCCTCTCGCGAAAGGCGAGTCGCCCGCTTTGCACGGATTGACCGTGCTCGCTCAAAGAGCTTTCGGTCAATGATCGGCTCGATCACACCCGATGTCCGTATCCACTGATCGGGAGGGTTACGGACAAGTCCGGCTTTGAGTTTCAGCGACTGCCGATTCCAAACGAGATTACCAATATAATTTTCATTCGTGAGCACAGTATGGATACTTTGGTCCACCCAGAGTTTGCCCCGAGCACTTGGAATGCCATCTCGGTTCAGGTCCCGCGCGATTTCGGTTTCCTGCTTTCCACGATTCACAAATGCATCGAAGATGCGAAGTACAGTCTCAATTTTTTGCGGCTCGCCGGGGACCAGCACAATGCGATCCGTTTGGATGCTTTTCCGCTCTCCATAAGCCAAGTAACTTTTTGGCGAACCATTCTGGTCAACGAGCAAACGGCGAAGGCCGAACGGCGCCGAACCGCCCGTGCGATACCCAAGCCGTACCAGCCGGCTTTGACCTGCAAAGACTTTGACCGACAGCTCGCGGCTATACTCGCTGGCCATCGCGCGCTTGATGTTCTTGATGATGGTCGAAAAAGGACTGCCGTCATTCTCAAATTGCTCCGCGCAATAATGGACGGTGATGCCGGCGCGTTTGCAAAGATACTCGTAATAGCCACTCTCATCGGAGTTCTGAAACCGGCCCCAGCGGGTCACATCATAGACAAGTATGACCGAGAACTCGGCGCTGCCGGATTGGACATCGGCGATTAAACGAACAAGTGCAGGTCGATGCTTTAGATTAAGACCGCTTTTTCCTTCGTCGGCATAGGTGCGCACGATCATGATACCGCGCATGGCGGCGTAGGCTCGAATGGCGTCTGATTGGTTAGCGGTCGAGTACTGTTGGTGGTCGGTGGACATGCGCACATATTCGGCTGCGCGAATTGACCCGGATGTCAGTACCTCAATTGCTGCTGCAATCTTTGCCACAGTTCGACGCCCTTTCCCAAGGCCACAAAAGATATTTAGCAGCTGAGGATCGGCAGATTGTTACGGATCGGCGACAGTTTTCTGAAATGGATTCATCGGCTCAGCGCGGCTTCTTGGGCAGCTTGAGGGATTCAGCAGGCTCGACCTCGAGAACGGTCGCGAGCTTCGGTATGATCTTCAAGCTGACGTAGCACTCGCCTTTTTCGAGCTGGCTCAAATAGCTCCGGCTGATTTCGGCCGCATACGTGAGATCGTCCTGCGAAAGCCCTTTGGCATGGCGCAGCCGGCGAAGATTGGTAGCCTGGTCGATCCGGCGAACATGCCTGCTCGGCAGATGGGCGTCGGCATCGCATGGCAGCAGCAGGGTGGCGCCGCGCCGCGCTGATGCCCGGTCAACTCCACTTTCTTGTGCCTTGCGCTTACCTGCTCGCGTCCGGGCTGATGTCCCACTCCGGGCCTTCCGAGCCATCGCGCAAAACGAGGCCCTGGGTCAGGAGCTCCGCGCGCAGCCGGTCGGCAGTACCCCAGTCCTTGCGTCGACGAGCCTCTTCGCGCGCTTCGATTAACGATGCTTGCGTCGTGGTCAATGCAGGTTCGACCGTCGCATCAAGACCGAAGCCGAAGATGCGATCGAAAAAGGCAAAGGCCTCAAGCTTCTCCATCGGCGAGACGCTCTGATCGCGCGCCAAGGCCCAGGCGAAAGCCAAAGCTTCCGGCAAGTGCAAATCATTGCCGAGATGCTCACAGAAAGCGGTTGTGATGCCTGCCACCGCACTGTCGCGCAGCGTGCATTTGCTGTCGCTCTCTCGGCGCCATGTGTAAATCAGGCTGCGCAGCGCGGCGCGCGTACGCTTTGCGGCCTCCAGGCTCTCATAGCTGAACCGAAGACGCGACCGATAGTGCGTGGTCAACAGAAGGTAGCGATAATCGAGCGGCGAAAAGCCGTCCGCCATGACCTGATCGAGATGCAGAAAACTGCCGCTCGACTTCGACATCTTGCTCTTGTCCACTTCCAGGAACTCGCCGTGCAGCCAGAAGTTAACCCACGGGTAGCCGTGGCAGCATTCGGATTGGGCAATCTCATTAGTGTGATGAACCGCGATATGATCGACTCCGCCGCAGTGAATGTCGAATTGCTCGCCCAAATATTTGCTCGCCATGGCGGAGCATTCGATATGCCAGCCGGGGAAGCCGACGCCCCACGGGGACGGCCATTTCATCACCTGATTAGGATATTTCGATTGGGAAAACCACAGCACAAAATCCGCGGCGTCCCGCTTGCGCGGATCGATCTCGACCCGGCCGCTTGTCCGCTGTTGCATTAGATCGAGTTCGGCGAAGTCCGCGTAAGCAGAAAAAGTAGCGACCTCGAAATAGACGTTACCATCGACGACGTAGGCATGGCCACGCGCGACGAGGCTCGAGATCATGTTGATCATGTCGGTAATGTGCTGGGTCGCCCGACAGACCACCGTTGGCCGTTTGATTCGCAATAAATCTGCGTGCCGGAAAAACTCGGCCTCATAGTGCCTTGCGATCTCCCAAGGAGATTTCCGTTCGCGCCGCGCCGCAATTTCCATCTTGTCGTCGCCGGCATCGGCATCCGATTGCAGGTGGCCAACATCGGTGATGTTCATGACATGCCTGACCCTATAGCCGAACAGCTCGAGCGTGCGTCGCAGCAAATCCTCAAACACATAGGTTCGCAGATTTCCAATGTGGGCCACGTCATAGACCGTCGGTCCGCAGCAATACATCCGAACCTCCGCCGGATCAGCCGAAGCGAAGGTGTCGACCCGGCGCGTGCGAGTATTGAAGAGCTGCAAAGACATCAGTGCTGATCCAAACTAAGGACCTCATGAGGCGCGCGGCCAAGCGCTTTCACGCTCAACGCGTGGCGAGAGGGGGTACGAGGTCTCTCACCAGCGCAATCAGCTCGGCTTGGCGGCCGACACCGGTCTTGGCGAGGATGTGACTGAGATGGGTCTTTGCCGTCGTCTCGCTAATGTCCAGAGAGCTTGCGACTTCGATCATGGTGGCGCCGCCGCGGATCAATTCCTGCAAGACGCGGGTCTCGGCCGGCGTCAGCCTGAAAATCTCGGCAAAGCCGGAAAGGTTGCTGGGCGAGGCCTGGCCCGGCCGGGTGATGAAAATCGCGGCTGCCGCGTGCGGCAATAGCTGGCTGCGCACTTCGCCGCGGACAAGCGGCAGAACATGCGCGAGGGTAACGTCCGCGTTTTCGCCCGGCAACGGGATGGCGATACCCACTTTGCCGATGTCGGCCTCGCGTTCGGCAAGTTTGATGGCCTTCGCAAGCTCCGCATCGGCCGCGCCGGCGAGGTGCAGGCGCCCCTGAAGCGAGCTGATCGGACTGGCGGCGGCCAGCATGCCGTCGGCGGCCTCATTGGTGTGCAAAATACGGCCATTCGCGGCAACGACGATCACGCCGACCACGAGCTTGTCGAGCGTCGCACCCAACGCATGCGCCTCGACCATTTTGAGGTTTAAAAGGTCGCCGATGGTGACGGCGCGGCGAATGTGCGGCGCAATCATCCGCAATATGTCGAGATCCTCGTCGCTGCCGAACCCGTCGGCATAGTCGCGATCCGCATTGAATAGACCAATTCGCCATTGATCGCGCAGCACGATGGTGCTGAGCGTATCCAATATTCTCGTCTTGCGGCTCCATTCCATCTGGGAGATCAGAATGTCGGTCGGCGATAGCCCGTCAGCGATCATAGCTTGCTCGACCGCGACGTACGCGAGTGTCCGCTCGGCCCCTTGGCTTCCGATATAGCGCTGTGCCACTTTAGCCACTTTGCGGTAATTCAGTCGCAGCGCTGCTTTGGCGAGGTGAGCGAAACTCTGCTGCTTGTTGAGATAAACTGCGCCCATTCCCTTGAGCATCTGATCGGCGTCGAACCGGCTCATGGCGTAGGGCTCGTCCAGCGCACGAGCCACCAGGAAGCCTCGCATGATCTCCCACCACCTGATCGCTGTGTCGCTGCTGATGATGGTCGGATCAAAGTTCCACTCGGCCGCATAGGAAATGTGCCGCTGCTGATAGTCGATCACCATGAGGTTACCGCATTTGCACCGCAGCTCGCGGCAAATCTCCTCGATCGTGCCCGGCCACCGCGCAGGATCGATGGCGCAGTCATAGATCGAGCCGATCAGGTCGGACAGGCGCTGCTGAGAGAGGGCCATGTCTGGTGCGTCCAATATGTACGATTCAGCGTCATAGGGTTATTGAAGGCATCACGTGGGACTTCCCGCCTACCGAAGCTTACGCGTCACGCGTCACGGCGGATCATGTTCAGGCATCAATCTATTAGTCTTTCACCGTTAGCGACGCCAAAACAGTCAGCGGCGTTCCGGGCGCTACCGTTCCCAGCTCAAAATAGGAGTAAGGGACGAAATAGCGCCGGTCTGTCAGATTCTTGACCACCAGCGCTAGCGTCCAATCCTTAGCATCGTAGGCGATCTTGGCGTCGAAAATAGTGTAGCTCGGAGTCCAAAACTAGTCGGTGAGGTCGAGCGTCTGCTTGCCTGCCGAATAAAACCCTGCGCCGAACGAGACATTTTTCAGTAGCCCGCTCGGCACCTTGTAATTCAGCCAGACACGGCCCGAAGTCCGCGGCACGAAATCGACGAAATTGCCGGCGGGAAAGATATTGGCGTCCTGCACCAGCCGCGCATCGACATAGGCGTAATTGGCGAGAATCGACAGTCCGGCGATCGGTTGCCAGGTGATATCGGCATCAAATCCCTTCGAGCGCTCTTCGCCGACTTGCAACTCCTCGAGCGGCATCGCGGGATCTCCGGTCGCGATATTGCGGTAGGTAATGTCGAAAACCGCAAGCGTGCCGGCGAAGCCGGAGGGAAGGTTGAGTTTCAAGCCGCCTTCGATCTGCTCGGTCTGTTCCGGCTTGGGGATCACGGGGCCGGTGAAAATCCGCTCGCCGCGCAACCCTTGTTCGTAGCCGACAAATGCTGTCACGCCCTGCAACAGATCGTAGGCGGCACCTAGTCTGGGCAGCGGCTTGGTCTGTCGGGAATCATAGGAGGGTCCGGTGCCCGCGACGAAATTCGAATTCTCAACGTCGACATAAGTCTGGCGGACGCCCGCCAGGATATGAAGGCGATCGTAGATTGTGGACTGCCACTGCGCGATCGCGCCGGCGTTCGTGATGCGTTCGAGAAAGCCGTTATTCGAGAAACTATTGTTCATGGGATCCGAATAGGC
>Ga0102924_1000743_pt1 | contig 39333 bp, 32 predicted proteins | sample PaiPotPPM11metaG_FD_80116 | JGI IMG/M metagenome (GOLD analysis project Ga0102924, IMG submission 80116) | Iron sulfur acid spring bacterial and archeal communities from Banff, Canada, to study Microbial Dark Matter (Phase II) - Paint Pots PPM... ...
ACAGGTAAATCCTTTACTCGATTATTGCGACAACGTCGTACCGGCCTACTGTAGTTCCTTGTTTGACCTTTATTTCACGTATGTTGCCATCTTTATGCGCTTTAATTGCTACCTGCATCTTCATAGATTCAAGTATTATTACAGAGTCACCGGCCTTTACGGCTGATCCTGCATTTAGTACTATGTTTACTACTCTGCCAGGAATTTGGCTGGTTAAATTGTTATTTCCGATAGAGACTGTCGACGATAACGTCTTGTAAATCAAGTCAGCAAATCTGAAGTGTTTTTTTATTGTCAATGGGTGCCCATCGAGAAGAATCGTTGTTTCAGAGCTGTTAGATCGAAGTATCCTCGCGTGATGAAATGAATTCTCAAATATGAATTCAACTTCGTCTGTGCCCGATTTCAGGAGCCGGACTTGATACTCTTTTCGATTTATCTTTAATATAACCAATCCGTTGCTGAGTGAATGGACTACTTCTCCATCTACTTCCTGTTGCGCCTCAGCTACCTTAAACTCCACTATTGCTCCGCCCCAGGTTCTTCCAGCTCGAGGCCCTCGCGCTTTTCTTCATAGCGGAGAAATCGCCCCCTATTCTCCTAATGGATTCTGATTGCAGGAGTATCGCGGCTATTGCCACCAAGGCATTCCTTTTAGACATATCCCTGTATTCTCTGCGCATTACATCTAGCATGTTCAACCTATCAAGATAATCTGTGGAGAGATCTCCTCTGATAAAATCAGCGTTATTCATTATTGTTTCATGTAAAGGTATAGTCGTGTTAATGCCCTCGACGCTAAACTCCCTCAATGCATTTTTCATTCTCGAGCGAGCTTCTTGATGGTCTTGGCCCCATGTGATTATTTTTGCGACCAAGGAGTCGTAATAACCTGATACAGTACATCCAGTGTAAAGGTAGCTATCTACTCTAATTCCAGGGCCTTGCGGGAGATTGCATTGGCCAACCGTACCGACCGAGGGTGCGAAGTCGTAAAAAGGATCTTCTGCATTGATTCGGCATTCAATCGAACATCCATGCATTTTGAGGTCTCGTTGCTTAAAAGAAATTTCTTCCCCTTGAGCAATGGATATTTGTAGCTTTACAAGGTCCAATCCTGTCACTAGTTCTGTGACTGGATGTTCAACCTGAAGTCTAGAATTTATCTCAATAAAATAAAAATTCCCATCTTTATCTCGCAAGAATTCCGCTGTGCCAGCATTGAGGTAATTTACGATTTCGGCTGCTTTGATTGCAATTTCTCCTATTCGTTGCCTCGTTTCTGCGCTAACCACGGGAGAGGGTGACATTTCGATCAGTTTCTGATGCCTCCGCTGGATAGAACATTCACGTTCAAATAGATGCCTAGTGTTCCCATATGAATCTCGAACAAGTTGAAATTCTATATGCCTTATTCGTTCGAGACCCTTCTCGACATAGAGCGCGGCCTTCCCGAAAGCGGCCTTTGATTCGGCGGCAGCGATCTCGAATTCCTGTCTTAACTGCTTCTCGTCTTTTACCAGTCTAATACCCCTACCGCCACCGCCAAATGCTGATTTTAAGAGAACTGGATAACCAATATTACGAGCAATGCTCTCTGCCTTGTCAACGTCATCAATAATTCCGTCACTGCCAGGAATAACTTGTATGTTTGCCTTCTTCATTAGTGCTTTGCATTTCATCTTGTCACCTGTCACAGCCATGGCTCTACTGTTTGGCCCGATGAAGATGATACCTTTCTTCTCACACATATCTGCAAAATTTTCGTCCTCAGATAAAAATCCGTAGCCGGGGTGAATTGCATCTGCTCCAGCCGTCGTTGCAGTCTCAATAATCTTCTTCGTATTGAGGTAGCTTTCTGAAGCAGTAGAGTGACCGATGTGATATGCCTCGTCAGCTCTTTTTACATGGAGAGATCGCGCATCTTCGTCGGAGTAAACGGCGATGGCCTTAATTCCAAGCTCCTTGGACGCACGGATAATTCTAAGTGCTATCTCGCCTCGATTTGCAATTAAAATGCTGGAAATAACTCGGCCCATTATTCTCGCCCCTTTCTACAAATTTATGTTGCCATGTTTTCTTAACGGTCTAGAATCCTTCTTGTTTGCAAAAGCATCTAGTGAATGGATTATCATTGGCCTAGTCTCTGCAGGATCTACTACTGCATCAATGATACCTTTCTCGGCTGCTATGTATGGATTAGCAAACTTATCGCGGAATTCCTTGGCCAGTTTCTTTTTAGTAGTCACAGCATCAAGAGATTGTTTCAAATCTCTTCTATGTATTATTGTTATGGCAGCCTCGGGACCAAGAACGGCGATTTCAGCGGTAGGCCAAGCACAATTCAAATCCGTACCTAAATTTTTACTTCCCATTGCAATATACGCACCACCATACGCTTTACCAACTATACAAGTTATCTTAGGAATTGTCGCCTCACAGTATGCAAAAAGTAGCTTGCTGCCGTGTCTAATTATTCCATTGCTTTCTTGATCCGCTCCCGGCAGATAACCAGGAGTATCCACAAGAGTAACAATTGGGATATTAAATGAATCACAAAATCTAATAAAACGCGCTGCCTTGCACGACGAATTGATATCCAATGCGCCGGCTAGGTACATAGGTTGATTAGCTACAATCCCGATAGACCTGCCGCCCATCCGTGCAAACCCTACAATTATATTCTCTGCAAACAATTCGTGAACTTCAATAAATTCGCCGCTATCCGCAATCGACTTTATAATTTGCTTCATGTCGTATTGCTCATACGGATTTTCAGGCAATATGTTCACAAGGTTTGGATCGATTCTATTTACATCGTCGGTTGTCTCAAGCAGGGGAACCTCCTCAGCATTGTTCTGGGGAAAAAAAGACAATAGTGTCTTTATCTTATCTATGCAATCATACTCATTTTTAGCCACAAAATGTGCTACGCCTGATTTCGAGGCGTGCGTTCTAGCACCGCCTAATTCTTCGAATGACACATCCTGGCTCAGGACTTCTTTTACTACTTCCGGGCCGGTTACGAACATCTGGCCAACGTTTTCCACCATTATAACAAAATCAGTCATGGCTGGAGAGTATACTGCTCCACCTGCACACGGGCCCATACTGGCTGTAATCTGGGGAATTACACCTGAAGCCATTGTATTTCTAAAAAAGATATCGCCGTACCCGTCTAAGCTCATCACACCCTCCTGAATTCTGGCCCCCCCGGAGTCTATAATACCGATGAGTGGCGCGCCAGATTTCAATGCGTGATCCATTAACTTGGAAACTTTTCTTCCGGCCATTTCGCCCAAGGAACCTCCTAAAATTGTAAAGTCATAGGCATACACGAAAACCCGACGGCCGTTCACAGAGCCAAACCCGGTGACAACACCGTCTCCATAGTATTTTTTTTCATTTGTATCTTCGCTCCGAGATGTAACATATTTGTCTATCTCAACGAATGTATTTGCATCCAAAAGAATGTCAATTCGTTCTCTGGCTGTTAACTTACCTTTCGAGTGTTGAGCTTCGACCTTCTCCGCTCCGCCGCCACCCTCCGCCAATTTTTTCAGATGATACAGTCGCTTGATTTTTTCATCGTGCATGTAGAAATGCATTTAATGCCTATCCTGCCTATATAAATTCATTACAGAAAATGGCTACACCCAAATCCTTCTGATAAGAGGATGCCAGCTATTGATCCTGCATTATGTCACATTGTGATTCAACTAAAGAATTTAAAAAAGACTCACTCCTTGAATTCAGTCTCTAAGTCCTGCCCTTCCACCGCGGGCTCGGCGAAAGTAGATCATGCCTAAATTATAATTTTCAAATAAAGCCTGGAGAGCCTCAATTTCTCCCATAAGCAATCTAATCTTTAAGCTATTCCGTTCAGGATTTAACTTTAATTTTTCTAACTGTTCATTTTTTTCCACTAACATCTTTGCTATGTCTCGCTCGTAATCACTTGACATTCCTAGATGCCTTACAATTAATTCCGATTTTAGTCTTTGCTATTCTATTCACATCCCTTGGTATCTCGGAGTAAGTTAGCGTGTAATCGGCATGCAGCGCAGAATCTGAGAATGCAATTATATGCACTTGGTGCTTGAAGCATCACCTTTAATCGAATCCAAATTAGTTGCACTGCCTATAAGGTCATTCGGGATTCGTTCTTTCAGTGGGTTGCGAAATACGGATATATTATTCGCCTGAAAAATGTTATACGGCTTATGCATGTTTTTGCAACCAACACCTAATATTTATCACTATTCTTGCAAAAATGATCATCCATTTAAATAAAAAAATAACCTAGATCCAACCTGCGTTGGTTTTGGTCTGCATCTACTTTAGACTTTCATTGTCCCATTCATGTTCTTTTGTAAAAGTGCAAAAAGGTCTCTCCTATTTAGTTCGTTGTACCAATATTGATTATAATGACTCACAGTCAGAAACAGAAATTCTAAGAATGGTTTGTGCTCAAAATCCTCAGGAAGCAAGTCAACAGCAAGCTTGGCTTCGTCGAGGTAATTTTTCCCCTTTTTAATTGTAAGTTCAAACCCTTTCTTGACATCTCCACTCAAGATCGAAAAGAACAGAGGCCATGATGGGATCTTGATGCGACCATTTCTAATTGCGTCTTGGATTTCATTTCCGCAGCCCACAGATTCGCCAGCCTTTGCCATTCCTAAATGAAAAATATCAGCCAGTGGTCGACGATTTAGTGCCATGTTTCTACCAGCTGTTCCCATTATTGCTCGGTACTTCTTGTAACAACCTATCATATTTTCGTCGCTTATCGATTCAGGTTTTGTTTTCAGCTTTGCGTCTATATATTGGCCAATTCTTGCGTCCTTAAAGCCTTCTTCGAAGGCCTTTAAGATGGATTCTCCACCCTGTGAAATTTTTTGCCTTGCGATCTCGAGGATGTACGGATTCATCAATTTGTAGTCATCCAGGTAGTCGAGGTCCTCATCTTTATCAATGATCCTGTCCATCGGTTCACTAAGATCAATAGCAATAATATGGCCATCTATAATCGCGTTCCTCATTTCCGTCGGAACCGTTTCTTTTTGATATTGTGATGCACCGTCAAATAATGCGTGCAGTACTGGGAAGGTCATGATTACAAAATTAGAATTTAAGAGCCTGTCCACACGGTCGGCCAGTACCTCGGGTTTTGATATTCTTGTCCTCACCTCATCGATTTTGTGGTCGTCTAAGCCTAATTCAGGCGATCCTAGTTCCTCGGTAAATCTCTTAAGTGTAGTTGATGGATTAGTGTCAGAAATGATCTGCGTGTGTAATGAAAGTAAATATCTCTTCGTGAAATCTCGAAATTCTTGTTCATTATTTTGGTTATATTTATGAAATTGCTTGTAACCCTTCTCACGTAGGATAATATGTTTTATAATATCTTTCCCTGATTTAGTACTCATCAGAGCGCTTTTCTTGAATATGAATTCGTCCTTACTGCTCATGTATGCGTTTCAATATATTAGCTCGTTATTTAACTTTAATATGGCGATATCATCAAAATACTTAGTATGACTCAGAGTTTATGTACGATTATTAGGATACTCCTAGTAACGAAATATCCATTCCTCTCTATCTGGAAGCCATAGCGATGCGCTCTTGTTCATTCTTCTTCTTTATTGCATGACTTGACATATCATTGGTTGCCGCCGAAACTATTTCTTTGGCTAGAGCTTCATCAATTGTTTGAGGATTGGAGTGGCTCGATTCTCGTACACCCTCAGCTATGAATCTAAGGGCAAGATCAACTCTACGTAGCGGCGCGACATCTACTGATACATGATACACTACTCCCCCGTACACTATACGAGTAGTGTCCTCATTTGGCGATGCGTTTTCGATGGCGCTTACTAGCAATTCCACCGGATTTTTTCCTGTCTGTAAATGAATTATATCTAGGGCAGTTCTGATTACAGTTAACATCTTTGCTTTTTTGCCACCCATCCTGCCTGTATTTTTTGCATATCTTTTTCCGAAATGCATCATCTTGTTAGCCAATCTTTCTATAATGTTTACATCTGCTTTCTTGAACCTCTGGCGCACATGTCTCCCTGACGTACTCGGAATAACTGCCGGTTTTAAAGATATAACTTTTTGAAGGCCTAAGTCCTTTATTTGGATTTTGTCAGTAACCCATCTGTTGAATAACAATATATTGACATGTTCTTTACCACTCATTTCCGCTATCTCCTCGGTTTCTCTTTCTTACCTCGAACGAGCTCGTTTAAGGAAACACCGTTTACCTTAAAAACTTGCCATCTGACGCCAGGTATATCTCCCATTGCTCCTCCCATTGACCCACCAATACCTTCTAGTATGACCTCATCATGTTCGTCGACAAAATTTAGTGCACCATCCCTTGGAAGAAAAGCTGTGATTGATTTCCCGTTTTTGATTAGCTGGACTCTCACACACTTTCTGACAGCGGAGTTAGGCTGTTTTGATTCTATACCGACCTTTTCCAACACAATCCCCCTCGCCTGTGGAGCACCCTCCAAAGGATTGGCCTTCTTATCCAACATTAGCATTCTTCTCTTGTAGTACTTGTTGGACCATTTGCCCCGGTTCCTTTTCGTTCGTAAAACTCGCCCTGCGAATAAGCCTAATGGAGATCTAGCCATTCAGAAATTCACCTGACTCGTACTTTCTGAGCTCTGTTCAGGGCTCACGATCAGAACATTAGATATTTGGAAGTAACGTTTTGCAAGTAGCCTTGCTTTCTCTGCGTTCCTGCCCTCGCGACCTACAACAACCCCTTTTCTCTTTGGGTCGACAAAGACAACAGCCTGTTTTGATCCATCGGATCGTTCATTAATCTTAATGTCATTAACCATTTCAGAGTTCAAAATATTACGAATAAATTCAGACGCGTTATCAGAATATTCCACTAGCTCAACTTTTTTTGCAACGACATTCTGTAACTGCTTAATTGTTGCTCCCCCTTTACCAATTGCTAGTCCCATGTGACCTTTGTTAACGATAAAAATAACACGCTCCATTTTGTCGTCAACAATGCAATCTCTAGCACTTGCACTTGTAATACTCTGGAACAAAGATATCAAACGAAGTTCGTCCGGAGTCAGTTTGATCTTTTCAGTCATTTCATAATACCTCTACGATAAGTGCAATTTGAAGGGTTCAAACGACAATTCATGCTGATTGCTACAGTCCAATTTAAGTCTTCACGCTGTTACCCTTAGCATACCGGCGCAGCAACCTAACATGACGGATTGTCCTTCGAAATCGGAATTTATACAAATTGGTTCGCACTCTTCCCCCTATCTCTGGCAAATAGTTCACACAGCTTTTCATTATATCAAGAAACCCGATTTGGAACTCAATTCCATACTTCTCGTTTTCGTCAGCGTGTCTGTCCGTTAAAGTTTTCTCATGGTATGAAGGCTATTCGGTCTTGAGCGCAACCACAGCAACTCTGAAAGGTTTGCCGCATAGTTTGCCTAACTGCGTGGAATTACCATCAAACTGATAAATCGGAACTCCTGCGGCTGGAGCCTGTTGTTCAAGTTCTCGTTTGGTTTTAGCGTCAGCAGACCTTGAAATTACGATAAGTTTTGACCCTTTTATAGACTGGAGTGCCTGTTTATGGCCACACTTGAATTTGCTACCGGCGAGTGCTTCTTTAAGTGCTTTCTCTATCTTCAGCATTTTTTTCTTTCACCTGCATATAGAGATCTACCATTCCTGTGCCCACAGGTACAGTAGCACCTACTATAACGTTTTCTGTCACACCTCTTAATGTCTCTACTTGTCCTTCAAGTGAAGCCCTGGCTATGGTCGGTACTGTGATTTCGAAAGCCGCGCGTGCTAAAACGGAAGTCTTAGTTCCAGCAATACCGTGTCTACCGATCTGCTGCAAATATCCTTTCGAGGTCATAAGATCTGCTACTAGCATTATGTGCCTAATGTCGACTTCCAAACCCTGCTCCTCTAATGTGTTGGTGATCTCTTTTACCAGAGCGGTTCGCGCGGCTTCAATTCCTAGTGTCTGCCATATTTCATACACGTTATTGGTCGTGATTCTAGATGTGTCAATCCCTTTGATCGCCACCACCTTTGACAGGTTCGATCCGGCAGTCTGAATGACCCATTCCTCCTCTTGTTTTACGATCGTCACTCTTTCAATATCAGGCACTCCTTTTACTCTTGTATTCAGGAGCTTATTCTTTAAGGCGAGAAGAGTCTGTGCATCGGGCTCGCCAGGGATAGCCAATTTGATTAAAAATTTCTTTTCATTGATAGAGATCTCGTATTTCTTTTTGGACCCTTTCAGTACCAGATAGACATCTTGTAACTCACAGCCTCGCTCTGCAAGCTTCGTTTCTGATAAGTGGAACGTAAGATCCCCTCCGTAATCAACGTCGGTCTTTTCAATCAAATCGCTTACCCGCGTATAGATTATTTCCTTAGCTACCTCCAGTGCTTTTTCTCTGCTTATCCCATATTCTTTATCAAGATATATGTCCATCGTTGGCGTTACGGGCTTTTTCCTAGCGTCTACTAATTCGATCAATCTTGGCAATCCCAGTGTTACATTTCTTTCCTTAACTCCTGCAAAGTGGAAGGTCCTTAGAGTCATCTGCGTGCCAGGTTCGCCTATCGACTGTGCCGTGACGACTCCTGCAGCCTCTCCAGGCTCCGCCATCGCCCTGTTAGTCAGATCAAGTGTTTTTTTCAGAACCCTATCAATCCCTTCCCTACTCAACCTGTTTTCGGAAAGAATGGTTTGCAAGTCATTCTGTATTTTTGGATTAAGCTCTGTTGCATATTTTGCGACAACTGTTTTTATTTCCTGCTCTGTTGCCCTTCTGCCATCGTCTTCAACGATCTCGCTTCCAATTAACCTTGAAATATTGACGGCTTCGCCGTGGTCGCTCTTTGCTGGATCGATCCCATCTTCACCATACAAGTACTGAATAATGTTTCCATGAGGATCTCTCACAGTTTGATCATATTCTATTTTTAAATGTTCAAGAGCATTTATCAGTCTTCTCTGCATGTACCCTGATTGTTGGGTTCTTACCGCTGTATCGACCAAACCCTCTCTCCCTCCCATTGCGTGGAAGAAGAATTCCAAGGGGTTTAACCCATCTCGGTAATTTGATTTCACAAATCCTTTAGCATCTGGGTTCGTATCATTAGTTTTAAAATGAGGTAGGGCTCTGTTACGGTATCCTTTGTAAATCCTCCTTCCCCTAATAGATTGTTGACCTAAAGCCGCCGTCATTTGGCCTATATTAAGAGTTGAACCCCTAGCGCCGGTGGATGCCATTATAACTCCTGAATTGTCGTCTGGAAATGCTCTATCGGCTGATTTTCCCGCTCTATCCCTTGCTCTTGACAATTCATTAACAACATAGAGTTCTAAGGCGTCCTCTGGGGCCAGTCCTCTTGTTAACGGTAGTGAGCCATCCTTGTATTGCTGAATAAGATCATGAACCTTCTCATATGCCTTTTGAATAACATTTGTAATCTCTTCCTTTTTTTCAGGCTCTAGCCAGAGGTCAGAATAACCGTATGAAAAACCTCTATGAGTGATATATGTCTTCAGCATAATCAGGATCGAATCAAGAAATCTCCGAGCAACATCATTACCGTAATCCTTCACAATTCTATGGAGGACGCTATCTGGCTCCTCAGCCCCGATCGAGGCCTTATCTATGACTCCGCTAAGTAGATCCCCATTCTTTATGACAACATCCCTTCCTTCGCCTTTAATTGCTTTGTTCCATTTTGAAGTGATCACGAAGTTAAAATCCCGAGGGAGAAAAAGGCTGAACAGTTGTTTCCCAGAAAACAATTTTTCTCCATCTTTGTTAACGTGCGGTTCAGGGAGGGTACCTTTGTATCCGCCTATCAGAGCAAAGTTTGCAAATTCTTCTTTCGTCAGGGTGGTGCCATCACTAGTAAGAATGAATGCACCGGTGATGAAGTCCCTTATTCCGCCTATAATCGGCCCTCCGTACCTAGGCGATATCAATTGATCTTGGACTCTCATTAATAGAGCTGCTTCAGCTCTTGCTTCTTCGCTTTGTGGAACATGAAGGTTCATCTCATCCCCGTCAAAGTCCGCATTGTATGGAGGACAAACCGCCGGATGCAACCTGAAGGTACGATAGGGGAGAACCCTAACATAGTGCGCCATGATGGACATACGATGTAGCGACGGTTGTCTGTTGAAAATCACAATATCTCCATCGGAAAGGTGCCTTTCAACCATATAGCCGGCAGCAAGAGACTCAGCAATTATCTTCCTATCATTAACATAATCAAGTCTTATCTTAACACCATCCGGTCTTATAATATAGTTTGCACCCGGATAGATATTTGGCCCGTTAATGACTAATTTCTTTAATTCATCCGTATTCCACTGAGAAATTGTTTCTGCAATGGTGAGTTTTTTAGCGACATCGACCGGTACGCCGACCTGAGAGATTCCAAGATTCGGGTCGGGTGAGATTACAGTTCTGCTAGAGAAATCTACTCTCTTTCCTGACAGGGAGCCTCTAAACCGTCCCTCTTTACCTTTCAGTCTTTGGGTAAGCGTCTTTAGGGGTCTACCCGAGCGGTGGTGAGCTTGTGGGATACCAGAAACTTCATTGTCAAAGTATGTAGTAACATGGTACTGTAATAGATCTACCAGATCCTGTACGATAAGTGGTGGCGTGCCAGCTTCTTTACTTTCTTTTAGCCTTTGATTAACTCGAATAATATCGACGAGTTTATGGGTCAAATCATCTTCTGATCTGATCCCAGTTTCTAGAATGATAGATGGTCTTACCGTCACCGGTGGTACTGGCAGGACTTGAAGCACGAACCACTCCGGTCTCGCAGTCCTTGGATCGTACCCCAAGAGCGCAAGGTCTTCATCCGAAGTATGCAACAGCCTCTCCCTAATAGTGATAGGAAGCAACCGATTTTCACCCGCATCAGTCTTCTCTACGAAGATTGTCGGTTTCGTAAATACAAGATCGTTTTGCTCTTTTTGGCAATGAGGACAAATCCTTACCTTCTTGGCTTTTTCGATAATGTCTGCCTTGACGTTTTCCAACGTGATAACTGCATATGCAGCTTTGCTATCTCTCAGATGCTGGTATTTCGCGAGTTCTTCAGCGCTAAGTTTTAGCCTATTACATGATCTGCAGGTGATTAAGAGCAGCTTATGGATATCATCGACGAAAGCGATGTGTAAAACGGGCTCAGCTAATTCGATATGTCCGAAATGACCGGGGCATTTAGCCGAAGTGTTACCGCAGGTAGCGCATTTCTGACCAGGCTCTAATGTCCCGAGTCTGTTATCCATCAATCCGCCCTGTACCGGCATGCCGTCCTCATCATAAGTCTCAGGCGCTGTAATCTCTGCGACGCTGAACTTGCGCACTTCTACTGGTGACCAAACGCTAAATTTAATTCCGCCAAGGACTTTTACAGGTTGTTCCATTTTCCCCAAAACACCCCTTTGTTAAACTTTCTCCTTCGCTATCAAACGGGGAGCGATGTTAAGACTCATCATCTCTTGCAACAGGAGTTTGAAGGCATAAGCGATTACCACCGATGAAATCTTTGCCTTTTCACCGTCGACTCTGCAAACGTACCTGCGTTGCTTCACATCGTAATAGGATAACAAGCCACACCGTTCGCAAACATTAACTTCGGCTTTATCAGACTCTTCTAATAATCTGTCTTTGAGCATCATTGAGGCTCCGTATGCGATTAGGCAATCTCGTTCCATCTCCCCGAACCTCAAGCCACCCCCCCGTGCCCTCCCCTCTGTTGGTTGTTTAGTAAGCATCTGGACCTGTCCTCTTGCCCTGCTGTGTATCTTGTCTGCAACCATATGGTGCAGTTTTTGGTAATAGACTACACCTACGTAAACATCGGCAGGAAACTTTTTGCCTGACCTGCCTTCATACATAGCTTCCTTGCCGCTATACTTGAATCCATACTCCTCCAAGACACCCTTCAAATCGTATAATTTCTCGCCAAGAAATGCAGAGCCATCGACAGCACGACATCGCAAGGAAGCAGCTTTGCCTCCTAATGACTCCATAAACTGCCCAACAGTCATACGTGAAGGGAAAGCATGTGGATTTATCATAATGTCTGGTACAACACCATCTTCAGTATAAGGCAAGTCTTCTTGGCTTACCAGCATACCTATTACACCTTTCTGACCGTGTCGCGAAGCAAATTTGTCCCCGATTTCCGGAATGCGCATGTCCCGCACTCTTATCTTATACATTTTACCTCCCTCTATTGACTGAGTCATGATAACCGTATCCACTACGCCGTTTTCTGATGGCCTCACACCCACTGAAGTGTCTCTGCGGTAGGGACCCTTCACCTCAAATTCCTTGTACTCCTCCATAAATCTAGGAGGAGAAGTCCTGCCGATCAAAATATCGCCACCCGTAACAACTGCTTCGTGCATAATGGCCCCATCTTGCTCTAGTAAACGGTATGCTTTTTCTCCCCTGAAGCCCCTGATATTAGCATCTGATGCTGGAAGCTCGAAGGTATCCTTCATTCCACCAGGGTACTGTTTCGATTCAGCTTCATATACCCTGTAAAAGAATGTTCTCCCAAGTCCTCTTTCGACTGAGGATTTGTTGAACACGATTGCATCTTCGATATTATAACCCTCAAATGGTAAAACAGCGACAACAGCATTCTGCCCAGTTGGGCGATCATCAAGACCTAGTAGATTAATTGCCTTAGTACTGACCATGGGTGTCTGTGCGTATAGCATAAAATGCTGCCTCACGTAAGTGCTAGCATTCATCAAAGGCGTAGAAAAACCAAGACTCTGTTTGGCCATGGCACTTTCATACGTATTCCGCGGCGATTGATTGTGTTCAGGATATGGGATTATGGAAGCTCCTACTCCAAGAATAGCTGACGCAAATATTTCGAGATGTGTGTGTGTAATTTCTATGTGTGCCACTTCGACAGCTACATAGCAGTTCTCTTCTTCGTTTGCATCTACCAGTTCTATCATGCCCATATAGAGTAGGTCAGTCCATGATAGAAATTTCTTGCTAACCTTCTCGATTATTTCATCGGTTACGAGAGCCCTACCATCTTTAACTACTGCTAACGGTCTAAGAACTCTCCCAGCGTTACAACTTACGTAAAGGCGCTTAGTGGCATTGTCGTTCAATGAGGAGTAAAAGTATATGCCAATATGAGGATGAATTTTTCCTGACCTCCTCATGTCTTTAAGGGCAATTGATAAGCGGCGTCCGTCCTCAGCATATCCTATTAATCGGCCGTCGACAAATATTCTAGCGCCGATGCTCCTTAGCTTTTCGTTGGCCTCATCAACGTGTTCCACTCCAAATTCGAATAACTTTTCCACAATTTCAGCTGAGGAGACACTTACTGAAATCACCGCCGAAAGCGCTAAATTCTTTACTAGTCCACAGTTAGAACCTTCCGGTGTTTCAGCAGGACAGATCCTACCGAAATGCGTAGCGTGCAGATCTCTTGCCTCAAAGTTCGGTTGGCTTCTGCTTAACGGAGACTGGATTCGGCGTAGGTGACTGATGGTTGACATGTAATTTGTTCTATCAAGTAATTGAGTAACTCCAACTCTACCGCGGCCCCAGTTACCAGTTGCAATAGCGTTATTGAGTTTGTCGGAAATGATACCTGGCCTCACAGCCGCGGCAACGGCATTGATACCACGTTTCTGACCAGATCGCTCAAGTTGGTATTTCATGTCCCGAATTAGATTGCGGAATGCAGTTCTAAATAAGTCTGCAAGCATTTGGCCGGCAAACTTGATTACTTTATTTCCATAGTGATCTTTATCATCGGAATCAACCCATGAGAGCTTGAGCTCGATCAGTTTACTCGTGGCTTCTCCTAGGAACAATGCCTTTTCATGTCGGTTATCAGGATTCTTTCCGAGATGTGGGAGCAATCCCCAATCAAGCAATGTCTCTGCACGCTTTATTTGAAACTCCTCGAGCATTCCCGGTGCGATTCTTTTACTGATATATACGATAGCATCCCTACTCGTAATAATCTCGCCAGATTTCTCAAATGAAGGCTCGAGTTCATCTTGAATGGTCTTATTCAACGTCACGGCACTCGCTATATCTCTGTCTGACTCCAAACCCAAGGCCCGCACCAAGGTGATCAACGGGATATCGACAGGAGAGCCTGGAATCTTCCCAACTACAGACCCATCGGGTCGCATAATCAACTCCAGTTTCGCTCTGTAACCTACGATGGAAGAATAGACTTTTGCTTTGTAAAGCAATGCCCCGGTGGTCTCTTCAGAATCCACAATAATCTTGTTATAAGAAAGGTCTTCTAAGCCAACAATAACACGCTCGGATCCATTTATTACGAAGTAGCCGCCCGGATCGCGGGGGTCTTCACCCAGTTCTATTAGCTTTGCATCAGGCAAATTGTGTAAGATACATGCATTAGATTTGACCATTACCGGCATATCCCCGACATGAATAAACCTAGATTCTAAAATTTTTCCATCTTCCACAATGCTACATTCAAGCATGATCGGTGATGCATAAGTAAGGTTACGGAGCCTGGCTTCCATTGGGGCAACATGTGTGATAGAACCATCTAGCTCCATTATCCTTGGTTGTTGTAATTTTATTTTCCCAAGCTTAATTTTATATGGATATTCAGCCGTCTCAATTTCAATTTCTCCAACTTCATCGATGATACTCTGTAGTCCACGTTCCATGAATTCGTTGTAAGAATTTAAGTGCTGTCTGGCAATGCCATCCCTTCGTAAAACATCATTAATTATCGGCCACATCATAATAAATCAAGCTTCTACCACGTAGCGGTAATATACACTTTCACCTGCGGTGGCGCTTTTCCGGGTAATTTTTATTATATCACCAGGTCTCACGTCAAGATCCACTATTCCCTTATCATTTATCATTATGTATGGGAGCTGACTTGGCTTCGTATTATATTTTTTTAAAATATCCTCTGCTTGACTCTTCGACAAAATTTCGTGTTTCGGTTGATATGTATGATTGGTAATCTCTACTACTTTTTTCTCGATAGACAACTTTCAACAGCATCTCCTATATTCGTCTGGTGACAAGCAGATACAGATAGTCCACTTCGTCATCCTCGAATCCTCAAGTATCATTCGCATGCATATATAAGTATATTGTAATATCGCTTCGATGAGACGAACTAAAAAAAAAGAGTATGACTACCGTTACAATTGTTGCACGGATATTGATTGTTGCGGATACGGATTGTAATCGGCTTAGGGTCGTTTGCTCAAGCAGGGAAGATTGGCAATGTAGAGAGCCTGGTGAACGTTAATAGCGCTATTGGCTTATAAGTTTAGCAAGTGGAGGAATTATAAATAATATTACTACAGCGCTTACGCTAAAGTATTTCTTCAACATCGAATTGAGGTTACCATCCTACCTCATAGGAATACTGTAGACCTTTGAATAACGAGGAAGCCTTGATGAATGCCTTTTCAATTTTTGAAGATAGTCGATGGAATAAAAATAGAACTTCTCGTGCTACGATTAACAGAAGTATGAAAATGGTCATAAGTTTTCTCGGTAATCATTTTGAATATACTGACTATTTATGATCATTTTTTCCTCCTCACCACTTTTTTCTCGTCGTGCTGTTGCCCCTGCTAGTCTTAGCCTATTGGAATTATTGTTTCACCTTGGCGTAACCAGTGCTCAATCTTATTTACAACTAAGCCGGGACTGCTCTTGTTTGTTCTCTCCTCTTCAACAATGCAAGATCCGCCGCAGATGAGACAAGGATTTTATGGTTCTTGCCGTGTTTGGTTAACAACTTTTGCAAAACATCCTTTGTTCCTCCATAGGTTTCAAATCCTAGCTTTTTTAGATAATATTGTGGCAATGTCGACAAGATTCCTAAATCGTATTGATGGCACAGGTTTTGCATATATAGGAGATGCTCTAGGCCTGGTACGTAGAACCCTTTCTTGTCGAAGTCTTCAATTTTCATCTTACCTTCCACAAACATTTGCAAAGCTCCTTCTCCTAAGCCATCGCGATTTTCAGCCAACAAAATAATCGAACCTTTCTCTTGAATACCATGAGCGGAGTTCCATAATAAATTCAATGAGGCCGTAAGATTCGAGAAGTCCGTGTCATTGCTTCCGCCAACTATAGCGGACTTGGCGTAATCTACTTCAACTGTCGTAGCTGAGGTTAACTTCTGTATAGCATTTCGGAATCCATCACAAATATTTCCACAATAGATCCCTGAAATGCCTGAATTACTTGCAACGAGTTCGACGGATGCAGCTGAAAGCTTTTCTGAAGCAGAAAGAGCGACTGCCATTGGGGGACAGTCAACCCCCGGGGTAGGTAGATTGCTCCGTCTCGATTCGAAAGCCGCCAGCATGCTGTCCTGCATATAATATCGCAGAAGTATTGTCGGAGTGCCGCTGAATCCAAAAAGTGGATCGTAAGAGGTTCGAGAAACAAAAATGACATTTTCGTACCGTCTACCTAGGACGAGAGGACAGTCGTGAGAGCCCACGTTAAAGCCTTCGTTACCTTCCATAAGCGGTAGTTTTCGTACGGCATTAACGTGCACCCCTTCGAAGCCTCTAGACTGTATCACAGCCTGAAGCATCTGGACAATTCTTTGGACCGGTTTTGATTTCGAGAGCGCCAAAATTAGCATATTGTTAGACATGGCTACATTGCCTAGTGTTGCTGCAATTTCCTCATCCGACATTAATGGAATATCTGGAGACACTTGAGCAAGAAGATTTCCGAACTTGATGTCCAGCGCAACATCTGTTGTACCGTATTTAAGCCAAATCTCTGGCATGACAATAAAAATAAAACATAAAATAAAACTTTTTCATATCAAACCATCTGGAGGTCTATGTGACTAATCATTGAACGATGCTAGAATCATGATGCAAGCGCATGAGTTGGATAAAGTGACTAACTCTCATAAATCATGAGATTTTTTTCTTCCAACAGAGTGTGAAGATTGTGCACTGCTCTATATACCTCACTTTCCTTCTTGGCTCCAGTACAGACTAGTTTGCCGCTAGCAAATAGCAAAATCACCGTTTTTGGATCTAACATCCTGTGTATCAATCCTGGAAATTGCTCGGGCTCATACATGCTTCGCGGGAGAACCCTGGCTGCTAGCTCTAGATGAATCTTGCCACCTAGACTGGCAGAGGCAACAATGTTTTGGATTTCAATTTGCGGCTCGTGTTCTACAGGGATACCACCTTTCTTTAACTTTTGAACGACGTTCCTTACAGCCTTGATTGCTTGTTCTTCAGACTTTGCGCCGGTGCAAACCATCTTACCCGAGCTAAAAATCAGAGTGGCAGTCTTAGGCGACTTTAACCTGAAAACGAGTCCAGGGAATTGGTCAGGATGGTATTCGACATCTGGGAATATTTGTGTAATTAAGTTTAAGTTTACCGTTTGGTTAACGGTTGCCGACGCAACCACATTTTCTATACTAACAATGGGTTTTGTTTGAGGCATACTAGATGGCCTTTATAAAGGGGCTGTATATATACCTGTGTATGTCTTCGTATCGCAAATCCCCGATAACCTATATTAATTTCCAAAAGCTGAAATTCAGTTATTATAGGCGTTGAGATCTGAGAAATGACAGATCCATCAGCAACCACGCGGACAAGTCCTCTAAGCTAATACCTTGCCTGAGAGTATATCATATTTTATGATTAGCAAATGGCCGCTTTTTAGTTTATGGTCATCAGCATCCGAATGAAATACGAATCTGCTCTTACACTGATAACATACCCACAACATGTGGAGGTCTTCCGGGTGCATCCAGTAAACCTCATCAGCAACGTCCTTGCATTTAAGAGGTAAGTAATTATCTAATAGTGGTTTTGTTCGAAGCTTTCTTCATTCTATTAGCAGTAATTTTATCCTAGAATGCATCTACTATGCTAACTTCCTAAACATTTTTAGGATCGACGGTCTGCAATAAAAGTGCCGTTCTCGTTATTTACCGAATCCAGTTGAGACTGCCGTCGTGGAGGCCATGGGAAATGTTAGGACCGATTTCCAGGATTTAACTATGTAGATAAGAATGACCCGGAGTATCGCCCCTCCCCAAAGATTACCCCTAGAAAATAGAATGTATTACGGCGCGTCGATTATCAACGCATTTCTAGTCTAATGGTACCCTACAGTATCAACAGGCGAACTGCGAAACAGGAAGCGCGAGCCATACAATGACATCAAAAACGTTATCAGATAAAGCAATCGGACTGAACACCGATTCAAATTCACCACGCCGCCTGTCTGCTGCTATGCGGGAGAGACGCAACCTAATAAAAAAGATGCAAATTAAGAATTAAGACGCCCTCGTTCAGTTGTGCTGCTGCAGTAAACACTAACTCTAACTCAGTAAAGCACAGATCGTTACTTTGCTGCATACTCGTGATGTCGATCCCTAAGATCCAACTCTTTTCATTTTTGACCCACATTTAGGGCACGCAGCCTGATTGTGCTTTGTTCCACAACTCATACAGTAATAGCTTAGCGAATTATAGCCAAACATTGAAGCACCAGACATCCCCATTCTTCTCAAAGTTCTTTTCCGTACATAGAAACTGAGCAAGATGAAGACCGCGATAATTATAGGTAAAGAATAAGGAAAAGGTATTAGAAATGAGATGACCAGACTTATACCAAGCGAAATACCAATCCACAGTAATTGTTGCGAGAGGAATTGTTTATTATCACCGCTCAATATTTGTCAAGTGATATACATGTTCCTCTTTAAAATATCTTCTTCTTCACAGAATAAAGACAATAAACTTTACTTCTGCCGTAAAATAACAGCATGATTTAAATTACATTGCAGATACCCGATGATTACATCGACCAAACCGATGGGGAACAGTCCTGGATGAAGTGCAATTTGCGCTTCATTCAGGGCACTAGTTTTATCTCAGGCTGTTCATTAATAATTTTCTGTGCAGCTTTAATGTTATTAGGATTATTACAAATACTGCTGCAAGTGCATCCTGTCCTCCCAGCAACTCTAAAGACGGAAAAATTTCTTCCACGTAAGGGACTGAACCGCTAATCTCTCAATGGTTACTACACTATAAACCGTGAGTTTAGACCGTCAAATATAGATTAATCCGCATTCTCGCTTACCAATGTTCTCTACGTATTTCAATGCATGCCTTTTTGGCAGACCACTACGTCTAGTTTCTTGCAGGTGCGTTGGGTTATTGGAAATGGCGGGCTGAACACCTCGCCGAAGCTTGATGCGTACACCCCCATCCCATCAACGCCATCTTCTATGGCCACCCTTCTCCTTTCGGAAGGTTGTCTTTTCTCGGGAAAGGCTTCCTCCTTAGATGCTTTCAGGAGTTATCCTAGACAGCTTAGCTGCTCAGCGTGCCCTGTCGGACAGCTGATAAACCAGAGGCTGCGTTGCCCTGTTCCTCTCGTACTAGGGGCAACTTCCCCTCAAACAACCGCGCCCCTGTCAGGCAGAGACCGACCTGTCTCACGACGGTCTAAACCCAGCTCACGTTCCCCTTTAATGGGCGAGCAGCCCCACCCTTGGCTCCTGCTGCAGAACCAGGATGGGAAGAGCCGACATCGAGGTACCAAACCGCGGGGTCGATAGGAGCTCTCGCCCGCGACGAGCCTGTTATCCCTAGGGTAACTTTTTTGTCACCATCAGCCCCCAATAGTGAGGTCATGATGGATCGCTAAGCCCGGCTTTCGCCTCTGAATTCCGTATCATTGGGAATCCAGTCAGACTGGCTTATGGCTTTGCCCTCACCGGCGGATTTCTGTCCCGCCTGAGCCAATCTTTGGGCCCCCTCGATACATTTTCAAGGGGGTGCCGCCCCAGCCGAACTGCCCACCTGCCGTTGTCCCCGTTAGAACGGGTTAGCGAAACGGTAACGAATGGCTGGTGTTACAACGGCGTCTCCATTAACCCCGGAGGATTAACTTCGCTGACTCCCAGCTACACTCTGCATACGCAACCATAACGCAACAACAGGCTGCAGTAAAGCTCCACAGGGTCTTCTCTCCCCGACAGAGGTTTGTGGACTGTTCGTCCACATTATGTGGCTTCACCGGGCTGTAGGCGGGGACAGAGGGGCCCTCGTTGTTCCATTCATGCACGTCGGAACTTACCCGACAAGGCATTTGGCTACCTTAAGAGAGTCAGAGTTACTCCCGGCGTTTAGCGGCCCTTAGCCCAGTTGAACCCAGGTTTTAGGTACCGCCACTGGCCAGGATACAGAGGCCATACTCATCCTTTCGGACTAGCGACCACCTGTGTTTTTATTAAACAGTCGGGACCCCCTTGTCACTGCGACCTGCAGCTCCTGCTCCTCGCAAAAGCTGCAGGCACTCCTTATACCATAGGTACGGAGCTATTTTGCCGAGTTCCCTCGCCTTACGGTATGCCCGACAGACCTTAGACTACTAATCCAGGGCACCAGTGTCGGATCTCGGTACGGTCTTGGAAGTATCTTCCTTCTCCCGCTTTCAGTGTCTCCTGGAATCAAGCGAACCCTCCTTGCGGAGAGCCATTCATACCTCGTCCAGGTTCTCGCCATTGCGGCACTCCCCCAGACTCGAATACTTAAACAGAACGACGGTTCTGCTCGCCCTATCCTGAAGCAACGGGAAAGGTTTTAACGATCTTCCAAGGCACTGGAATATTAACCAGTTTCCCATTCGGACAGCTCTGTTGAGGCTGTTCTTAGGACCGGCTAACTCCCGGCTGACGACGCATTGCCGGGAAACCCTTGCCCTTTCGGTCGCCGAGATTCTCACCCGGCTACGCTGTTACTGCCGCCAGGATCTGCAATAGTTAGATCGGTCCACTGGACTTCACAGCCCAGCTTCTACCCAATCACTACGCCCACCTACCACGCACCGGCATTGCCGGTGGTCTAAAGTATCGGTAGTCTACTTGAGCCCCGTCCATTTTCGGGGCTCCCGAGCTCGGCAGGTGAGCTGTTACGCACTCTTTAAAGGATGGCTGCTTCTGAGCCTACCTTCCTGCTGTCTCTGCCTGAAAACACCCTTCTGTTTGACACTTAGCAGACATTTGGGGACCTTAACTTTAGTCTGGGTTGTCCCCCTTTCGGTTATGAGGCTTACCCCACATAAACCCGTCTCCTAGTCTCTACGACGCTTGTACATTCGGAGTTCGAATGGATGGCGAGCCCTTTCGGGCCCTTACCATCCTATCGGTGCTCTACAGAGCAAGCCGTCTCCACTAAGGCAGGACTGCGATCCACTTCGGTGGGAACTAGCGATCACCGGACTAGATTGGTTTTTGACCCCTAATCCCAGATCAGGGGACCGATTTGCACGTCAGGACCCTTGCAGACCTCCAGCGGGCTTTCGCCCGCCTTCGTCTTATCCAGGACTAGATCGTCCGGTTTCTAGCCTTACTGCCATGACTCTAGACCCTTTCAGATCCTTCGCCTCGCACGCAAAATGCTGCGCAAATTTGGTTTCCCTTCGCTTTCCCTGCGTAAACAGGTTAAGCTCGCCATGACAGCAAACTCCCTGGCCCGTGTTTCGAGACGGAACGCACAACTCTAGAGGGCTTCAGCCCCTTGCGGAGCCTCCACCCAATTCCTTCCAAGCTGTGCACGTCTGTAACCGGTTGGTTTCAGGAGCTTTTCACCCCCCTTCCGGGGTACTTTTCAACTTTCCCTCACAGTACTAGTATGCTATCGGTCTTGATTAATATTTAGCCTTGGATGCTACTTTCACCCGTTTTCACTGGCCACTGCCAAGGCCAGTTACTTTTGTTATGGCGGAATCCTGTCTCCATACGCCTACGGGGGTATCACCCTCTGCGCCAGCACATTCCAGAGCACTTCGGCTCCAAAAACAGCATTCCATTTGCCATAACCCACCACATCTCCACCACGTTACCGTGAAGGATTCAGTTTAGGCTCTTCCGTTTTCGCTCGCCGCTACTAACGGAATCTCTGAGTGATTTCTTTTCCTCGTCCTACTCAGATGCTTCACTTCGGACGGTTCGCTCTCCCATGCGTAAGCAAGGGAGTGTAATGAGAGATCTCATTCGGAGATCCTGGGCTCAACGGTCGCATGCACCTACCCCAGGCTTATCGCAGCTTGCCACGTCCTTCATCGCTTATCAAGCCGAGTCATCCACCAACCGGCGTCTTTGCACCAGTTTTCCCAGCGTAGTCTAAAGCATTGAAACTTTACGTGAACATTGTAAAGCCACATTTCATCTATCATTGCTGTCAGACTATTATGTCTAACAACCATTTGAGAGATGCAGATTTATCCTATACATGACGGTCATTGCAAACTTGCGTTTGCTCGGTCCTTCATTCCCTGCATATCCTGCAGAGAATTGCATTCGTACGTACAATGGCACATGACCCTTTACACTTAAGTTGCCGGCCTTAATCGAAGGAGGTGATCCGGCCGCAGGTTCCCCTACGGCCACCTTGTTACGACTTCTCCCTCGTTGCTGACCCCAGGTTCGATAGTGCCAATTAGACACAACCTCGCCAAGAACCAACTTCGATGAAGCGACGGGCGGTGTGTGCAAGGAGCAGGGACGTATTCACCGCGCGATGATGACACGCGGTTACTAGGGATTCCATATTCATGAGGGCGAGTTTCAGCCCTCAATCATAACTGGGGTAAGGTTTAGGGATTGCCTCCTCCTTTCGGAATAGGAACCCATTGTCCTTACCATTGCAGCCCGCGTGTGGCCCGAGGGTTTCGGGGCATACTGACCTGCCGTAGCCCCCTCCTTCCTCCGCCTCAGCGGCGGCGGTCCCTCTAATTAGCTCTACTACTCCTGAGAATAGCAGTAGCAACTAGAGGTAGGGATCTCGCTCGTTACCTGACTTAACAGGACACCTCACGGCACGAGCTGGCGACGGCCATGCACCTCCTCTCAGCTTGTCTGGTAAAGTCTTCAGCTTGACCTTCACTCTGCTGTCGCCCCCGGTAAGATTCCCGGCGTTGACTCCAATTGAACCGCAGGCTTCACCCCTTGTGGTGCTCCCCCGCCAATTCCTTTAAGTTTCAGTCTTGCGACCGTACTCCCCAGGCGGCAGACTTAACGGCTTCCCTGCGGCACTGGGCTGGCACAAGGCTAGCCCATCACCGAGTCTGCATCGTTTACAGCTGGGACTACCCGGGTATCTAATCCGGTTTGCTCCCCCAGCTTTCATCCCTCACCGTCGAGCGCGTTCTGGCAAGCCGCCTTCGCCACTGGTGGTCTTCAATGGATCAAAGGATTTTACCCCTACCCACTGAGTACCGCTTGCCTCTCCCGCCTCCTAGTCCTGTAGTATCCTCCGCGGCCCATCCGTTGAGCGGCTGGATTTAACGGAAGACTTGCAGAACCGGCTACGGATGCTTTAGGCCCAATAATCGTCCCGACCACTCGGGGTGCTGGTATTACCGCGGCGGCTGACACCAGACTTGCCCACCCCTTATTCTGCACCATTTTTAGAGGTGCCAAAAGATCCCCTTAGCGGAAATCACTCAGAGTAACCCTGTCAGGCTTTCGCCTATTGCAGAGGTTTCGCGCCTGCTGCGCCCCATAGGGCCTGGGCCCTTGTCTCAGTGCCCATCTCCGGGCTTCTCCTCTCAGAGCCCGTACCGGTTATAGGTTTGGTGGGCCTTTACCTCACCAACTGCCTGATCGGCCGCAGTCCAATCCAGGGGCCATGTAGATTTGAGCCATGATCCATTCCAGAAATCATGACCTATCGTGGTTTATTCTCAGTTTCCCGAGGTTATCCACGTCCCCTGGGCATGTTGACTACGTGTTACTGAGCCGTTCGCCACGCATTGCTACGTCGACTCGCATGGCTTAGTCCCACTCTGATAGCAGTCGGGTCCGGCAGGATCAACCGGAGCCAATATGATTGTTAACTTAAAGAGTACGGCCGGACAACTTGTAGTATTGTGCGGGTCATGTGACCAATGTCGGATACAATTTTTATAAATTGAATCCCCATATTGTGAGCGCAACTGGAGGTCGGTGAATCATAGAATGGCACCATGACCAAATATCATCACCAACGCCGCCTTGAATGTTACGTTCTAAATCCTTGTCAACAAATTCGAATATAAATCTTGTCTCGGACTATTTGCCACTCAACCTCGCACAAAAATATAATAGATCATCTTATCCTCCATTTTTAGTTATGTTAGATTCCGAAATTGGCATTTCCTATGAAGATAAAACTCAGGCCTCCAAAAGGCTCTTTCATAAAGCTACCAAAGTGTTCGCAGGTGGAATCAACCACAACATTCGCTTTTTCAAACCTTATCCATTCTTTTCAAAATGGGCTAAGGGCAAAAATCTCTGCGATGTAGATGACAACGAATATACCGACTATTGGATGGGACATTGGTCGCTAATACTAGGCCACTCTCCGCCTACTGTTGTAAACGCACTGTCGCAACAGCTTAGAAATGGTACTTTGTACGGGACCGCAAACGATATCTCGCTGGAGTTCGGGGAGCTAATTCAGAAACTCATGCCCGGTGCAGAGAATCTGCGTTTTTCAAGCACAGGTTCTGAGGCCACGATGTACGCGGTACGTCTCGCAAGAGCAAAGAGCCATAAGCGTGTCATCGCAAAGATAATTGGCGGGTGGCATGGATTCAATACTACACTCATGCAGTCGGTAAACTATCCGTTCCATGATCAGGAGGGAGCGGGCCTTGTCGCGGAGGAGGAACAATTTGTCAAATCGTTGCCTTTCAACGATCTCGACTCTTCTATAAAGATTCTTGAATCCGCTATCGACGATCTAGCCTGCATCATTCTGGAACCCATACTTGGAGGCGCAGGTTGCGTTACTCCCGATCTTGGTTATTTAAAGGGCTTACAAGAATTCGCGCAGAAAAACGATATCCTTCTCATACTGGATGAGATTGTCACCGGGTTTAGATTATCCATAGGAGGAGCTTCACAGAAATACAACCTCAAGCCGGATCTTTTTACACTGGGCAAAATCGTAGGCGGGGGAATGCCAATAGGAATTGTTTGCGGGAAGAAGGAGGTAATGTCGCTAGCAGACCCTGGCTTAATCAAAGAGAATCAGGCTAGATGCAATATAGGGGGAGGCACATATTCTTGTAATCCTATGACTATGGCAGCAGGATTGGCAACAATCAATTATCTTAATAAAAATAGGGATGGGATCTATCAGAAGATAAATGAACTTGGCGCAAAAGCTAGGACTGGTTTGGCCAAGTTATTTAGAGAGGCCAAAATCGACGTTGAAGTTACCGGGGAAGGGTCACTATTTTTGACTCACTTTCTAAATAACAAGGTTAGAAGTATAAGGAACGCTACAGATGCGGCCATATCTGACCTGGGACTACTCTACAGGTACCACATGGGATTAATCGCATCGCATCAAATTTTTTTTCTGCCGTTAAAAATGGGAGCAATATCCTCGGTGCACACCGATATCGATATTGCTCATCTACTCGAGGGTACACGATTATTGGTGAACTCTGGGATACTAACATCGGAGAAAGCTTCCTAAACGGATTGCAACAACGGATGACGTCAAAAACCCCACACGATTTATACTACACATTATATTATTCGACTACAGCAACAGAATTGTATCATTCCTTACAACCGAGTCTAATTGAAAAGATACCTTCTTTGATCAATCGCCAGAACATTCCAACGACTACTCGTGACGCTAACTGGCCAGCTTTGTCAGGCTCCTTAAGTGATCGATCTAGGAATATGAAAATATGGGTAGAAGCATATGGCTGCGCGGCGAGCATGGGAGATTCCGAAATGATAAGCGGACTCTTGAAGGAGAGTGGTTTTCAGTTAGGGAATAACGAAAGGGACAGTTTTCTGAGTATTCTCGTAACTTGTTCTGTAAAAGACGTAACCGAACACAAAATGCTTCACAGAGTAGGCCAATTAATGAAAACAGGAAAACCTTTGATAATAGCCGGTTGCCTTCCCAAGGCAAACAAGAAACTTATAGAAACTACGTATCCTACAGCTTCTCTGCTTGGACCACATGCAATTAATCGCACAATAGATGTTGTAAAATCCACAATTTCTGGACGACGAGCAGTAGCTCTCGAGGATTCTGTGTCTGACAAAGTTAACCTACCTAGAGTACGAATTAATCCTGTGACTAGCATAATAGAAATAGCCAGCGGATGCATGAGTGGATGCACATTCTGCCAGACGAAACTCGCAAAAGGGCAATTAAGAAGTTATCGCATAGGAGATATACTACGGCAATTTCGACACGATGTCAATGACGGTTGCAAAGAGATTTGGCTTAGTTCAACCGACAACGGCTGTTATGGAAGAGATATCGGATCAAATCTGATAGAGCTCCTTGAATCATGTATTAGCATAAAGGGCGACTATAAAATTCGAGTCGGGATGTTGAATCCGATGTTTCTTACGAACATGACTGAGAGGTTGGCAGCGCTCTTCGTAGAAAGCGACAGGATCTTCAAGTTCTTACATATTCCAGTCCAAAGCGGTAGCGACGTTATTCTTAGGAAAATGAAAAGAGGTCATACCGCGAAAATATTCGTTGACGCAGTCAAAACATTTAGGAGCAGAATTCCGGAGGTGACCATCGCTACTGACGTGATTGTTGGTTTCCCCTCTGAGACTATAGAAGATTTCGAGAGAACTCTTGAGATAATAAAAGCCACCGAACCCGACGTTGTCAATATCTCTAAATACAGTGCGAGACCTGGAACGGCGGCTGCAAAGTTTAAGAAGCTAAGTTCCCAAATTATAAAAGTCAGAAGTAAGCAGATGCATTTGCTGATTAATAATATCGCTCTGAAACGTAACGCATTATGGAAAGGGTGGGAAGGTGAAATAGTTGTTGATCAATCAGATACTAGATGGCTACAGGGGAGAAACTACGCATACAAGCCTATACATGTTCCCCGCTCACCAGGCTGTCAGATTCAACTAGGCGACAGGATAAGAGTAAAAATCCAAGAGTTTTCTAGCCATATGTTGATAGGTTGATTAGATAATAATTGAGCCCACTAGCTCAAAATAGTTCTTTTTATGTAGACCACCAAAACTCTTAACTAATATCTGTGCTATCCGGATAAAGGGGAAGGGTTCTGGAAGATAACTTGGCCATTGAAAAACCTATTCTAGTAATGGGTATTGGCGGCGCAGGAAGCAGGATAGCGAGTGAGGCCTGCAAAGCAGTCAATTCTGATTGTGTTTTGATAAGTAATGACACAAAGGACCTCGTCGGGAGTTCTAGCTCTATTCTGATTAACGCAAGATCCTGGGTAAATCCGTCTAGTTACAAGTTAAGGTTCTATGCTCAAGATTCAGCAATAAGAATAAGACAGGTGCTACGGGGTTTTAACGTGGTGGTCGTGGTAGCAAACTTGGCTGGAAGGGGTGGTAGTGCGATTGCTCCGGTCGTTTGTAGGTTGGCAAAAGCAGAGTCTAATTCAAGCACTGTAGTGTCGTTCGTCATAATGCCTTTCAAGTTTGAAAAAGATCGCGTCTTTCAAGCAGCGATCTCCCTTAAAAGAATACGAGAAGCATCTGACGCGACTATAGTAATTGACAACGAGGCTTTTCTAGACAATAATCCAGAATTATCAGCCGAAGAATGTTATCAAATCACAAATAGAGCTCTTTCTGAGACTATTGGTCTAATTTGCAGCGGCACTTACACCTATAGCGGCTTCAGTTTACTATGTACCAGCAATAATATTGGCGGAGCAGAATTTTCTGCCAAGGATTCTGTTGCTATGTTATATCAGAACGCATATGCCGGCTCGGTCAGGAGTGCCATGTTATATGTCATGGGTGGGAAGAACGTTCCTCTCGGCCTTTTGAATTCGCTTTTTAATACATTACAAGAGATCTTTAAAGATGACGGAAATGCAGGAGTTGCAATTGCAGAATCAAACTCCGGCAAAACAACGGTTCATCTTTTAGCATCCTTTGACGAAACAACAAGATTTGACGCTTACGATCCTCTTTCCCGAATCATCCCGAATAGAAATGTCTTAGACTGGGATGATATGGATTGCTCGCCTGATATAGAAATGGCAATTACAAATCTCGAGTAAGAATTAACTTCGATCCGAGAAAAATCACGTTTGGTATGTTAGTGTGTGATTTGACCGCAGCATCCAATTGCTTGCGCGAATCATAAGTTGATTATTTAAAAGTGATTCAGAGTATTCTATTTCATTTGGAAGCCTCAAGTCCCCTCTGTTTTCGTTGTCAATTCAGGTGATTTCTTTTCTTCCGGTCCTATTTTATCCAGCTCATTCTTCGTCGCCTCATCATAAAGAGAGACCACGACCGTCCCGTCTTCATCTTTGACCAGCTTAAGCCGAACTTTTCTCGGAGGATTTGTTTTACCTCTCTTCCAAATCTGCCGGTTCAGATCTTGATCAAGTTTCACTTCATCGCTCTTCATACTTTTTTTTGCAAATTCCCTAATCATGTTTATGACTCGATCCGTCCTTCTATAACGGGGGGTTATCCATGCTTTTCCCAGGTTTACGGTTTCGATACGAGTTACACTTTCTTCAGAAGACAATTTCGCTAACAAACTCCTTTCAAAGGCTACCCGACGTTCACATCAGTTCTGCGCCACAAGCGACGTTTTGGATTAGTCCTTACGTGGCGATGTGTTCTAATTATTACCCACGCAGGGACCGCTTTGTTTTGCATTGTACGTTTCATTAGCCTCATTTTCAAGGCCGTCTTTTTTCGGGCAGCCATATAACCGAAGAAATCAGTGATCCTATTTTTAAGTGTTGATTTCTATGGATTAACTCTCTTAGTTGATTTCGTACGAAGTAGAGTGTGTCTACTCTTCAAATTACACTTAGTCTGTAACAAGTGGTCCAGATCCTAAATCGGTTATTATTCCAGCGCACAGTTCGGTAGTGATGGTTACCGTCATTATGAGTAAATAACATGTGTTTTCAGACTGAGAACAAGGGTTCAAGCCTAGTTGTTTCTGTTATTCCACTCTCACAGATTCGATGAGTGCCGATCAAAAAAACATATACAGAAGAAAGCGGTTGGAATTATAGTAATCAGTGCAGGAGGTCTTGAAGTGAAATCTTAAGCGCTAGTCGTCGTCGATAACTAATCCTCGCCTTTCATTTGTTTTCTTGATTTGAAAATTGGTTTTATCCCAAGAGCAGAATAATCTCCTGTTGAGCAGGTAAAACACAGCTCCTCCTTGGGAATACCTATGGCCTTTGCTAAGTTTGTTGTACTATTATATGCAACGTAATCTGCACCTATTATTTTCGATATGTTATTTGCTGCCTCGGTACCTGACATATCATTACTTGCATGTCTAAAGGCTAAAAGTTCTTCTTGCGATGGAAAGTCAATGCCTGCATAGCAGGGATAACTAATTGGAGGATATGTTATAATCATGTTAATTCGTTTAGCACCAGCTGCGCGTAATGTCCGAATTATGGACATGGAGCTGTTACCCCTAACAATACTATCGTCTACAACAACAATGTTTTTCCCATCAATTACCTCGCGAATAGGAATAATACCCTTATTAATCTCAATCCTGCTTTCTTGATGGGGCTCTATGAAGCTTCGCATTGAACCTCTTCTACTGTATCTATCTTTGAGTAATCCCTCTTCGAAAGGTTTGCCTATCTCAAGTGCGTACCCCAGCGCCGCTGGTCTAGCGGAATCTGGCACCGGGATGACAACATCAGCATCATGAACTGGGAATTGTTTAGCAAGGAACTTCCCAATTCTTCTCCTTGCTGCATACACATTCACACCTTCCATAATGCTGCTAGGATGAGCGAAGTATGTGTATTCAAATGCACAATGAGAATGTGGCAGGTCCACAGAAAATTGTTCAGATTCAATCCCTGCTAGGCTAATCTTAATAATTTCACCAGGCTCGACGTCCCGATTAAGTTGTGCTCCGATCGCAGAGAGCGCACAAGACTCTGACGCAACAACATAAGTATTGGTCTCTTTATGATATCCCATAACAAGTGGGCGGAAGCCTTTTGGATCCCGCGCTGCATACACACATCCGGAATCAGTCAGAAAGGTAAAGCAGAACGAACCAATCATCTCATCTCTTAAGATAGAGACAGCCTCAGTAAAGTTGCCATTTTCAGTTGTATGCATAACAAGACGCTGCGCTGCGACCAAGGTATCGCTCATAGTTTGCGGAGTGAAAGTACATCCACCTACCATGGATGACAGTTCCTCCACATTCGCTATCGTGCCATTGTGCGCTACACACAAATCTTTTACCTTCAAGGGTTGAGCATTTTGTAGTGTGCTCTTCCCAAAAGTAGAATAACGAACATGCCCAATCGCAGCATGCGACTTGTATCGCTTAACTAATGTCTGAAACTCTGCTGCTGCCGCGGAGACCAGTCCAAGTTTTTTTAGCGGCATCTTGTTTGGAACTGCTAGGCCCCAGGACTCTTGGCCCCTGTGTTGAAGTGCCCGGAGAGAGTCTATAACGAACGGTATAACGTTAGAACCGTTCAGCGAGAATGCCCCTACTACTCCACAATTTTCGTGAACCATTTTTGCTCAATATCTAAATATTTCCGATGGGCACCACTAATGGTCAATATATTAAGTTTAGAAGGTTTGTACACTTTCAGTTATTAGACGCAGCAATACCCTAAAAAACATTCTTGTTACCAACTTTATTGCGTCAAGCGCTAAAGCAATTTCAAGCGGCTCGTCACCCTGTCTATCAACTCTGTAGGTGCTGGTCCTATCCCTATACACGTAATGGTTCCCGCAGGAATTTGTGTGAGACCCCTGTCTTCCACTTGAACTACTATCAAAGACTGAGTCTCGGCAACCTTACGCAAGGCGCTCAGCTCTTCAATAGTTTGCACCTTTACCACGACCTTTGCCTGACCCGATTCGAACCACCTCTGAAACCAGGCTGGGTTAAACTGCTTCGTTCTTTCAGCTCCAAGGACTGCCGCATGAGCTACCTGCGCGGCCGTCTTACCAATACCCATCCGAAGATCCCTCCTAACGACGATTACCTGTTTGTAAATCACAGGTATATACTTTAATTAACAGACTAAGAAATAGATTGCCTATCTATTATTATGTCACATTATTTTGATGTAATAATCGCAGGGGGTAGCATATCCGGCCTATTAGCAGCACGCGAAATTGCTGCTCCAGGAGGTAGATCTGTTGCTGTCTTGGAAGAGGATCCCGAAATCGGAACTCCACAACATTGCGGCGGACTAGTTAGTATCGACGGCCTAAAAAATCTTGGTATGGTACCGGCAGCCAATGCCATTGAAAGTAGAATCAAAGAGGCAGAAATTTTTTCTCCTTCGCATTCTTTCATTCTTAATACCGAAGCCCAAAAAGTGATTGCCCTCGATCGGCGGCTCTTGGATAAACAGGCGGCTCTTCAAGCACAAAGACTGGGGGCAGAAATAAGGACAAGGTGTTCCGTTCGTTCTGTTTCTGAAAATAAACCGACTACCGATCATAATCAGACAGATTTTAGTCAAACTATAAAAACCTCTGAAGGTGATTTTACCTGCAAATTCTTTATTGATGCAAGAGGGGTGGCATCAGTAATTCAGAACAAACGTGAGGGTATACTTCAATCCGCACAATATGAAGTATATGCTTCGTGGATAGAGAGAGAGACTGTCGAGGTTCAATTTGATAGTCATAAGTATCCGGGTTTTTTCGGATGGATTATTCCGACTGGAGATGGTACTGGAAAAGTAGGAGTAGCCGGAAAAGGGATCAATGCAGCAGTTACCTTGAAAGCGTATATGGATAGTAAAGGGGAAAAATATTCGGTTATTCGTAAGGTATATGCGCCGATTTGGGTCTCCGGTCCGATTGAGAATTTTATCAGTGCTCGACGAACAATAATTATTGGGGACGCAGCGGGCCAAACAAAACCAACAACGGCGGGCGGGATTTATACATGCGGGATGGGAGGAATTCTTGCAGGTAGGGCGATATCGAAGGCCTATGACGAAAACGACATTAATAAGCTATGGAATTACCAGAAAAGCTGGCTCGCTATTTTCGGAGGCGAGTTTGAGAAGATGCTTCTCGCAAGACGAATATTGGAACGAGTTGATAATAAGACGCTAGACGAATTATTTCTTAGTGTTTCTGAATCGAAGCTTCAAGAAATATCGAGAGTAGGGGAATTCGATTTTCATACCGCTGCTTTGACAAAAATATTTGGATCAAGGCATGGAGTAAAGATAATGAAAGCAATACTAGGTAACGAAATTAGGCGATTATTAAGCTAAGGAAGATATAAATTCGGTTATCAACCTTCGAGGTTATATGTCCCAACCATTACAGCTTCCTGTTTGTACTTCTTGTAGTAGACCAATAATGCCTAACGATGAGTGCGTCAAATACTACTGTCCTAATTGTGGATATGTTCTAATTTGGAGATGTGAAAGTTGCCGAGAATTTGCCAGAAATTATAAATGCGTAGGCTGTGGATTCGAAGGTCCGTAGACATGACCCGTCTTGTTGCAAGAATCAGGATCCTCCCAGCCGAAGCTGATTCTGATCTAGAAGATGTGGTTCAGCGCTTAAAAACTGTAACTACCGATGATATCCAAATGATGGCCCATGCAAAAGAACCGATTGCATTTGGCTTGGAGGCAATTGTCGGAGATTTTCTTATGGAAGACCAAGCAGGTCAGATGGATAGACTAGAAGAGCTCATAAAAAATACAGAGGGTGTTGGCGAGATCGACGTGATAAACATAAGCAGACAATCTGTAAAAATGAAGTCCAAGTTTTGAGAAGGAGCTCAAAGCTGAAATTTGAAAAAATCTCGTGGAAGAAGGAACGATGCAAGTGACGAATCTTCCCCAAAATTACACCTTAGAGTCTTAGAAGCTAAACACCGTGATTTAGGAAAACGTAGGGCGCGTATTGATTTGGATTCGATGCGCAGAATGGGCATTGAACCCGGCGAAGTCATAGAATTAGTAGGCAAACGTAAGACCCCTGTGACGGCTTGGCCGAGCGATCAGGGTGAGAGCGAGAGTGATATTATCAGGATCGACGGTCAGACGAGAAAGAATGCAGGAGTGGCTTTGAATGATCTATTGTCAGTACACAAGGCAAAATCAAAATCTGCAAAAGCGGTAGGTCTGATGCCTCTCGGGAGCAGTACAGTTTCTTTTGATAGGGAATTCTGTGAATTTGTAAAGAATAGACTCAGAGGCTTCCCCGTAACTGAGGGAGATGAGATATCTGTCGTAATTCTGGGGAATCCTATGGATTTTCGTATAGAAAAGATAACACCTAGATCTATTGTCAAGATTGAAAGATCCACGAAGCTGAATATACTGGCTGAGGGTTCTCTCGATAAGAAGCCGCGAGTGACTTATGAAGAGGTTGGCGGTCTAACAGAACAAATCAAGCGTCTCCGAGAAATTGTCGAACTGCCTTTACGACAACCGGAGATATTTGCAAGACTAGGCATTGAACCTCATAACGGAATACTGATGTACGGTTCTCCAGGCTGTGGGAAAACTCTGATTGCTAAGGCACTGGCTTCGGAATCCGAAGCGAATTTCTTTATTATCAATGGCCCCGAAATTGTAAACAAGTATTATGGTGAAACGGAAGCTAGGCTCCGAGACATTTTTAAAGAAGCAAAAGATGCGTCACCAAGCATTGTTTTTATCGATGAAATCGACGCCATCGCCCCAAAGAGAGAGGAGGCGTTTGGCGACGTCGAGAAGAGAGTAGTGGCACAATTGCTTTCCTTAATGGATGGTATGTCCGAACGTGGTAATGTAATAGTATTAGGCGCTACAAATAGACCCGAAAGTATAGATCCTGCGTTGAGGCGTCCAGGTAGATTTGATAGAGAGATCGAAGTAGGAGTGCCCAATGTGGGAGGCAGACTAGAAATACTTCAAATTCACACAAGAGGAATGCCGCTTTCCCAAGATATCGACCTTCCGGTTTTGGCAAAGGAGCTTCATGGGTATACTGGTGCAGATATAAAAGCCCTCTGCAGAGAAGCTGCTATGAAAGCGTTGCGGCGCTACTTACCGGAGATAGACTTAGAAGAAGAGAAAGTCTCGCCAAGCACGTTGGAGATAATGGATATCAGGAATAAAGATTTCAAAGACGGAATGAAAGAGATCATTCCAACAGCAATGAGAGAATTTTACGTAGAGGCTGCAGCAGTCAGGTGGGAGGACGTAGGCGGACTATATGACGCCAAACGTACCCTATATTATAACCTCATTACTGCCATTAAAGAACCGGAAAATTTCATCAAGATGGGCGTCAAACCTCCTAGGGGAGCCTTATTATTTGGCGCTCCTGGCTGCGGAAAGAGCTTAATTGCAAGGGCTTTAGCAACCGAGAGCAGCGCGAACATAATAATGGTGAGGGGTCCTGAAGTATTGTCTAAGTGGGTTGGAGAATCAGAAAAAGCAGTCCGTGAAATATTTAGGAAAGCAAAAGCTTCCTCGCCTTGTGTAGTAGTTTTTGATGAGCTGGATTCGCTCGCAAGACCCCGCGGTGGGGATGATTTATCAGGTAATGAGAGGGTATTGTCCCAGCTTCTGACAGAGATGGACGATTCAGGGAGTGCAGGAGTGATAGTAATCGGAATTACAAATAGGCCCGATCTGATAGACACATCACTTCTGAGACCTGGAAGATTAGACCTGATATTGTTCATTGGAGCACCGGATGAGAAAGGACGGCTCGAAATAATGAAAATTTTGACTGCTTTAATGCCACTTGCAAGTGATGTTAGCATGGAGAATATATCTCAATCTACAAAAGGCTTCAGCGGTGCTGATCTCGGTGCCCTCTGCAGAGAAGCAGCGGTGAATGCAATGAGATGCAAATCAGAGATAATCACGAACACTGACTTTGGGAGCGCTTTGCATCTGGTAAAGCCGTCGATAACGAAAGATGTTGAAGACTGGTACGAGTCAATGAAGAAGAGCATTACGTATTCGATGCCCAAACAAATAGACAAAGCGTTCTACGGATAGGGATTATTATAAAGCAGATTAGATCCCAATTTAATTGACCGGTAGCCCCATAACATGAACAGTTCATAGAGTTTGGATATACATTGATATACTGCTAACCCTCCCAAATCTAGAGGCGGCACTATGAATTACCCTTTGCGTAATCTAATTTACGAGAAAATAAAGCATGCCGGTAACATGACTGATTCCGAATTAATGAATGCTTTGACCAAGGATGGGGTATCCATAACTGAAGCCGAGTTAGACAAGACGTTGCTTGACCTAGAAATATATGGGCTTGTGCGAGTCTCGTGGATAACCAAAGATAAACGTAGGATAGAGGCAAGGTTAGCGGATTCCACTCCCGTCTAGAGGACGACGAATAATTATCCTCACAACCTGTAATAAAAAAGAGAGTCCAACGCTAATGCAACAAATATCGCGACAAGGTATGGAGCTGTCACCTTATATGCCTTCCAAGCAAATTCTGGACTAGGATTTTTTGTCAGTTTATAATGATAAATTAACATCAGCGAACCCGAGATAGCTGCGACAGCAGTGTATAGAAGACCCAACCCAAAAAAATAAAGCGCCAGAGAGTACGGGAGTAATATAGCGGTATTTACGAAGATGTAGCTGGACGTCTTCTGGTTTCCAATGAGAACAGGTAGCATCGGGAGCCGAACGCTCGCATATTCCTCTCGCGCTTTTATCGCTAGGCACCAAAAATGAGACGGAGTCCACATAAACACCAACCATCCGACAAGAAAACCGAGCAAATTAATTGATCCGGTAGCGGCGGCCCAACCGGCCATAGCTGCGGCGCTCCCTGCGAATCCCCCTATGACAATATTTGCAGCGTTGTAGCGTTTAAGCCAAACAGTATAAACCATGACATAAAAAAATATTCCGAGGGCAATCATGCACGTCGCAACGGGATTCAATGTAAACCACGCCAATATGACAGATAGAACGCTCAATCCCAAACCATAAGCCATGACGTTCCTAGGAGACAACCGACCAGATGGAATTGGTCTGCTGGATGTCCTATACATTATTTTATCGATATCCCTGTCATAGTAGTGGTTAAGAGCACTGGAGCCCATCGACGCTAGAGCGCCAGCCAAGGCCAAGAAGCCTAATTGCCATGCAGTTACGTGCCATCCTGACGTATTGTCAAATCTGCTACCGGCAAGTAAAGAAGTAACAGCTGTGATTACTAAAACTACAACTATGCGGGGCTTTGAAACTTCGACATACTCCTTTACCCTCACTACGCAAATACCTTAATTTTGCTCTAACAATCCTTGCATTTAATTGATTCGCCATACTCAACCTCATTCGCAGGTTTACTATATATCTCATAATCGCCCCTTTTCGAGAGTTGTTGTACTATTTGTGGCGGCGCCAATATTCAATGGCACGAGAATCAAGATGGTGTATGGAATCGGGTCTCGATCGAGCCTTCCTTTTGCTTTACAGTCTCTTATCATAACGGTCATCGTGTAATCCTGATTTGTTGCATGCATTTTTCCGAATTATTTGGAGTGCTTTTTCGGCCAGCTCTTTTTTTGGAAGCTGGATAATGAATACGTTACTTGAATTGCTCATAGAGGAGGGATCAGGGGCAAGTGATATCAAGCCCGTTTCCGATAATGATTCAAAGAACTCGATCATGTTGTTGGCATATAAAAGATAATTTTCTTGCAAGTCCGTATTGAGGAATTTCATTTGGACATCAACAAACACATGACGGCCGTCATGAAATATGTTCAACAAAGTGTCGACTGCTTCTTTTTGGTTATAGATCCTTTTCATAATTTCGTCATATCTTCTAGCGTCAATATATATAGTAGGAATTTTGGAGCCTTTGAAGTCAGTCAAGGCCGCTCCACATTTATGTAAATTTGAGATGAAGTCCTCAAGTGATCTAAAAGATCTAGGCCTGGCCAACGACGTCTGCTGCCAATAACTATATTATTGTACTTATCGGTATCCGCTAATTGTTTCGGAAAAGTAGTCTTTTAGTTCTATGTTGTATTGCATCTTCTTGTAGAGATATTCATGCGATTTACAAAGATAGAATGGCATTTGATTCACGGATTCCATGACGTTATAGTTGCTTCTTTCTTTTACTAATTCTAGCTGGACTATAAAGTCGGCATCTCCGCCGCAGATATTACATCGAAGAACTTCTCTAAACGAGCTTGTATGATTTAGATTCGTGAGTTCATCATCCAATTCTTTGTCGCCATCCACAGCGCAACAATTGCAGCACCCTCTTAAAAGAGTTTGTACAAACCTTGCTCTACGATTAACAAAGTTTTATTGATTTTGCGAGCGTTAATGCGCGTTCTAGATCATCTCCCTTTATTTCATCGTTTTTGTACTTACTGCTAAAATAAAGCAAATCAATCATTTTGGACCGATCGACATTTACAACTGTTTCTCCCTCCTTTGCCGCTGCTGCCGCTACTGCTACTGCTGCCCTAGTCGCCGACCCTGTTCCTAATGCAATACTAGAATCAGTCAGTATTACAACCTTATCCGCTAAAGTCGATCGGGCAGAATGAGAAATTCGCTCAAAATTTTTGGCACTATCTTTATTCAAAATGACGCTAACAGCGACCTTCATTCCATAGGTATCGTTATAAATTACATCAATGCCACTAGTATTTTGCGAGTCTTCGAGTGCAGACACACTCCCCATATTGTGGGCGTGGTTAACAAGGTTTCTTATCGCAGCGCGTAGGTCAGATTCCCTAGTCTGCACATCATCACAATTCTTTTGGATTTTAATGAAATCAGAAACAGGAACTGACATGATGCTACCTCTTATTCTCAAACCCGGGTAAATTTTCTTGATAGTCTCTTCAAGAGCATGTTCATCGATCGCAGAAGCATCCCTGACTTCGGCGTTTTCTGTTGAGTGATACAAAATATTTATCATTGACCGGACATTTCTGAAATCTGGAAATTCATCATAAATAACTTTTATCCTCGCAGCCAAGTCTTTTTCTTCCTGTAATGTAAAATTCTTTCCTTTATCGTAGTATCTAATGTATTCAAGTATAATATCTAGTATTTCTTCAAAGGTATTTGACCCCGCAAGGTCGATTTTGTAATTAGCTTTTTCGAGCCTATCAAACACGGAACTGTTGGCGATCCGTATTTGTTCGTACGATGATGGAGTCAAGATCAGCAAAAGCACAGTTGAAGGCAAGTGTGCATTTACAATAGCCTTGACAAAAGCCATAGACTCCTTATCTGCGTCGAATTCATCTATTTCTAACACCGTTAATTTTTTCAAAAACTTGAGATTCATCCTCGCTAATGCGGATAGGTTTTCGATTATCTCCTCCAACGTCTTTTCCTGTTCGATTCCTGTCCTAAATTTGCCTTCGATAATTAACTTCAGTACGTATACCTCGGCGGCTGAAAATTCTTCAGTTAACACTTTGTCGACAGCATCGGAGTCTAGGACATAGCCATTATTCTGTAAAAATTTTTCTACCTTGTCCTCGAGCCTCTTGCCTATAATTGAATCGAAGAACCCATAACCGAAGATCTTTCTGGCGTTCTTTATATTTCGCTCCGCTTTATGCTTTAGATAATAAATAACTTCTTTTCTGAGGTCGTTCAGATATTCGTCATTAAAGCCTCTTAATAGCGCACCATAAATGCTGTGCATGGATCGTGGTGATATCTGTGCGAGATCGGAGTAGGAGATTACGGCGCTGCCCAATAGTTGCTGCAAACCTCGAATGTGAAAGGCAAGGTGTGTCTTACCTGAACCTACATCTTGAATAACAGTAATTAGGCGGAAATCCTTTTCTGTCGCATCTCCCTTTATTTTCGAAAATAAGTCATCTATGCAGGATAGCACAGCAGACTTTCCTTCCTTATGCCTGTTGCCGCCAAGAATCTGAGTATCTTCTATTGTTGGTGTAGGATTACTTGGATACGGATTTTGTATCAGCTTGTAAGGGTACATTATATGCACCTCACAAATCCATGCAATAATCCACGGACCGTCAGGCCCTCGTAACCGCCTGAAGACAACTCATATTTGTCAGGGTACTTTGCTATCAATTGAGCCACCAAATCATAAAATTCCTCGTTAGCCAGATCATGTTTTTTACATAAATCATTTCTGATTTTACCAAGTTCAACCCAACCTATCGAGCTTGAGAAATTGGCGATCGAGTGATCGAAGTTATTTTTAAACAAATCG
>Ga0102924_1000747_pt1 | contig 39125 bp, 41 predicted proteins | sample PaiPotPPM11metaG_FD_80116 | JGI IMG/M metagenome (GOLD analysis project Ga0102924, IMG submission 80116) | Iron sulfur acid spring bacterial and archeal communities from Banff, Canada, to study Microbial Dark Matter (Phase II) - Paint Pots PPM... ...
CACTAAACCCGGCGGCCGTTGATAGGCGCGCGCTAAGCCGGCCAGCGTTCCCATCGCGATCGAATGGTCGCCGCCGAGAACCACCGGGATGCCGCCTTGCCGTACTGCGGTTTCGATCATGCCGCTCAACTGCTCGCAAACGCCGGAGATCACGCCGAAGTACTTGGCGGCGGCATCGTCGAGCGAAGCGGCTTCGCGAATTGGGACCGTTAAGTTGCCGTGATCGCAAATCGTCTCGATTCCAAGCCGCTGCAACTTGTCGTGCAGACGGGCGTAGCGTATGGCCGAGGGCCCCATGTCGACGCCGCGGCGGCTGGCGCCCAAATCCATCGGCACGCCGACAATGTCGACGCGTCGAGGAGTTGCAAGCGTTCGGTTCACGGTGCGGCCTCGTTCTCGCCGGTCAAGCCGAAAACCCGCATCGTGAGGACACGCAGAATGCCGGCCACCGGAATGGCTACCAGCAATCCGAAAATACCGCCGAGGTCGCCGCCGACTAAGAGCGCCAGCAGCACGATGAACGGACTCAAGCGCACCGTTTTACTCACGATGTTCGGTGCGAGCAAATGCCCTTCGGCTTGAAAGATGACCACGAAGGCGGCCAATACCAACAGCGCGTTGAGCAGTCCGTTACTGGCCCACGCGATACCAAAAGCAGGTAAGAACGCAAGGATCGCTCCCACGTACGGAACGAGATCGCCGATCGCCGCGATCATGCCAAGGACGAACGCATAGCGCACGTGAAGCGCCAACAATGCGATGGCGATGAGAACGCCGACGGAAAGCGCGACGAGCAGTTGACCGCGGATGAACCCGCCGACCACCGTGTCGACGTCGGCAAGCAGTCCTAATGTGGCGCGCCAGCGGCGCGGTGGAACGATTTCCGAAAGCGCACGCTGCAAGTGTTCGAGATCGAGAAGCAGATACGCGGTCATCAGCGGCACGATGACAAAGGTCGCGACGGCCGCGAACCCGCCGGCCAGAACTAGCACGATGTGTCCTGCGCTTTCGACCCCGCGCGTCTTGACCCACAATGCAACCTGCGCCGGAATGCGCGCGATCTCGTCGCGCATAAATCCGGGCAGGCGCGACGTCAGCGGATCGCTAGGATCGTAGAGAAAGCGGTTGACGCGATCGACCAATTCCGGGTAGTGCTGGCTAAACGCGCCGACGTCGTCGCTGACGTGCGGTATAACGAACCAGCCGAATGCGGCGATTGCGACGACGATGACGGCATACACGATGACGATTGCCAACCCCAGCGGCATACGCGTGCGTAGTCGCCTGACCGCCGGATAAATGAGATAGGCGAGAAATATCGCGCCGATAACGATGTAGACGACGGCTCGAATTTGTCCGAGAAAATTTAGCACGAACTGCAGCGCATAGCACAGCAACACGATGAGGGCGACGACCTTGAGCGCCGTCGTCAATCGCCGATCGTTGGCCCACCGCCACGGATTGCGACGATGCGGAATCATTGGCGCGAAGGCCAGAGGCGCTTGACGGTCCGCGACAACACGAACGCACATCGATGGACCGGCCAACTCAGCCAACTCGCGCGATATCCGTCGTCGACGTCTAATAGGTAGAGAAAAAGCCGGTTGCGCGACGGCATCGCCGCGCTCCATGCCCGAGCGCGTTCCAGCGCTCCCGGGTCGCGCGCCGCAATTGCATCGAGAACGGCGTCGTCACTGCGTGCGGTGCGAACGATTTCTGCAAAGTCGCGATGCAGCAGGCGCAGCGTGCGCAGCAGCTGCCGATCCATCGGGCTTTGACCAAAGAAGTAGTCGCCTAAGGTGCCGGCCAGCACCGCGCGCGCCTTGTCGATCAGGCGCGGCAGCCAGCAGATTCCGCCCAATTGCTCGCTCCAGCGCCGCGGCGGTTTCGATAGGAGGTCGCGCGCACTCGTCATGCTGCACGGCGTTTCTCCGAAGCGCCAAGCAAGCCCCCGCAGTGCGGATGTATCGCGTACGATATCGCGATTGGTTTCCGGCAGGAACGCCGATGCCGCGCACCGCAGTCGCGAGCGATGCAGCGTTACGTTGCAGCCGTCGTCGCGGCTGCCGTCGTCGCCCTGGTCGCTTCGACCGGACGCGCCGCTGCCTATCTTCCCGCGCCGCTAGCACAACTCAGTCGCGACGCGCGAAAGCTCGCCGCACGCTTGCCGGCGCCAAGCGGACTCGAAGTTCTCGATTTGAGCACGGGATATCGCACCGGTTTCAATGCCGGCGCGAGCATGCCGGCGGCTTCGACAATAAAAATTCCGGTCATGGTGGAAGTCTTCCACCAACTCGAAGCGGGTCGTTTCGATCTGCAGCACCGCGTGACGCTGCGCGCAGTCGACAAAGATTGGGGCTCGGGAGAACTCTGCGACGCGGCGGTCGGGTCGTCGTATTCGCTCGGCGATCTACTCGAGAAGATGATCGACGTCAGCGATAACACCGCAACGAACATGTTGATTCGGCTGGTCGGTCGCCGCAACATCAACCATTCGATGGTCGAACTCGGTTTGCGGCGAACGCGGTTGGCCGACGACATTCGTACTGACGGATGGGACGTCCGCCGCCAGTTGCGAACCTCGGCCGACGACCTCGTGCGCCTGCTCAGCCTCATGGCTCAGCGGCGTTTGGTCGACGAGTGGTCCTCAAACGAAATGATTGCCATTCTCGAACAAGATCAGTTCAATACGTTGTTGCCCGAGCCGCTACCCGACGACGTTCCCATCGCGCACAAGACGGGGTCGTTTTTCGACACGCTCAACGATGCCGGAATCGTCTACGCCGACGATGCACCGTACGTGATCGCCGTCATGACGACCGCGCTTCCGTCGCAAGGCATCGGTCGCGCCTTCATCCATACGATTTCACGCCTTGCGTATGCCGACGAAGTACGGCTTGCGCGCTGGCGCGAGGCGAGCGGCATCAGTTTTTCGCGTCCCGCGGCGGCGACGACGTCGCCCGACGTTCGCTATTGGAGCGGCGACTCCAAAAGCGATGACGATCTCTTAAGCGGGGGCGGCGGCCGTCGACGGTAGCGGCACGGACATGCGCGGCGGTGCGTACAGGCGTGTGAGCCAGTGTTCGTATCGCGGCTCCCGCCCGCTCACGACGCGTTCGTAAAACTCGGCCACGCTCTTGGTAATCGGTCCGATCGTTCCGTCGCCGACGAGCCGGCGATCGATTGAGGAAATGTATGCAACGCCGGCAGCCGTTCCGGTGAAGAAGGCTTCTTCGGCGCAGTAGAGTTCGCCGCGATCGATCGAGCGCTCGACGACCGTCAAACCGAATTCGTCGCGCGCGATGTCCATGATCGCGCGGCGGGTGCAACCTTCGAGCACGTTTTGCGACGGGTCCGGCGTGTAGACGACGCCGCGCCGCACGAGAAAGACGTTTTCGGCCGAGCCCTCGGCAACGTGTCCGTCGTGCGAAAGCAGAATCGCTTCGTCGAACCCGTTCTCGACCGCCTCGCTTTTGGCCAGCGCCGAATTGACGTACAAGCCGGTGATCTTGGCCCGCGGCGGTGCCATCGTATCGTCTGCGCGGCGCCAGGAACTGACGCACACGTTCAACCCGCGCGACGCATCGAGATAGGCCGTAAACGGAACCGGAACGATTGCGAGCGCGTCGGGAACGCCGTGTAAACGCACGCCGATGTCCTCGGCGGCTTTATACATGAACGGACGAATGTAGAGGTCCGTGCGCACGCGGTTGCGCCGGCAGAGTTCCAGCGTTATCTCGATCAACTCGTCGGTACTTCTGGGAACCGACATCGTGAGAATCTTTGCGGAATTGATCAAGCGCTCGTAGTGGTCGCGAACGAGAACCAGCAAAAGATCGTCGTCCTGCGGGACCCAATATCCGCGAATACCTTCGAAGCAACCTGAGCCGTATTGCAAGCCGTGGGTGAGGAGACCGACTTTGGCATCTTCGTAGCGGGCGAACTCGCCGCCCGCGTAGACGATCGTCGACGAAAGATCCACGATAGACCCTCCTGCGGGATGTCCGGGCTGCGAAGGTGCGCGCAGCGGGAGTCCGCTTCCTCCGCGCCCGGCGATTTGGCGCACCGAGCGGGGTTACGGTACCATTGCGGGATGACGAACGGCTGGGTTCTGGGAGGCACGACGTTTCTTGCCTCGGGGGTCGAGTGCGTCGAAGCAGCCACAATCGTGCTCGCGGTTGGCTACGCGCAAGGCTGGCGCGTAGCACTCGTCGGTGCAGCGGCGGCGAGCGCGGCGCTCGCCGCAATCATCGCCGTCTTCGGTCCGGTGCTCGCTAACGCCGCAACGCTTGCCAAGATCCAACTGATTGTTGGGCCGTTTCTGATTGCGTTCGGGTTCGTCTGGCTGCGCAAAGCGGTGTTGCGGTTCGCAGGACGGCTCCGGATGCGTGACGAGCAGGCCGTTTTCGAACGTGAAGTGACGCGGCTGCGCGAGGATCGCGAGCGCCGTCTCGGTTTGGCCGTCGCCTTCCAAGGCGTCTTCGTCGAAGGCCTCGAGGTCGCGGTGATCGTCGTAACGTTCGGCGCTGCCAGCCTGCGCGCGCTAGCATGGTCTGCAGGCGGAGCAGCCGGTGCGGTGCTGCTGGTTGGCGCGCTTGCGTTGACTCTGCATAAACCGTTCGCGCGCGTGCCCGAAAATGCGATGAAGGCCGTCGTCGGCGTGATGCTCGTATCGTTGGGAACGTTTTGGCTGGGCGAGGCAGTCGGCGTCACGTGGTGGGGCGGGGACGCGGCGCTCTTCGTCATCGCCGTCGCCTACGCGGCTGTAGCTGCGCTCGCCGTTTCGGTCGTCCGCCGTCTTACACCGTCGCGCTAGGTAACCCCGCGCGGGGACGGAAACGGGGTCCCCATGCGAGGATATCGGCGGCTGACGCATCCGCTGGTGCGGGAAAACGGTTCGCTGCGCAGGGCAACGTGGGACGAGGCGCTCGAACGCGCCGCGACCGCCTTGCGAAGCGCACGCGAACGCGGCGGGACCCGTACCTACGGAATGTTCAGTTGCTCGAAGGCGACCAACGAAGTGAACTTCGTTGCACAAAAGTTTGCTCGCGTCGCCATCGGCAGCAACAACATCGACAGCTGCAATCGAACGTGACACGCTCCGAGCGTCGTCGGTCTGACGACGGTCTTCGGCGCGGGCGGCGGCACCAGTTCGTACGAAGAAGCTGAGTGCGCCGGCGTCATTATCCTGTGGGGATCGAATGCACGCGAAACGCATCCGATCTTCTTTCATCACGTCCTTAAAGGGATTCACAACGGCGCCAAGCTCTATGTCGTCGATCCGCGCCGCACGAGCTCGGCGCGTTGGGCGGATGCGTGGCTGGGACTCGACGTTGGCTCCGACATCGCACTGGCAAATGCAGTCGGTCGCGAAATCTTGGCGGAGGGTCTCGAAAACCGTACGTTCATCGAACGCGCAACGAGCGGCTTCGAGCACTATTCCACGTGCGTCGAACCCTACACCCTCGAATACGCCGAGAAAACGACCGGTGTTCCACGCGAACGCATCGCCGAGCTCGCACGCGCCTACGCGACCGCACCGAGCGCGCAGCTGTGCTGGACGCTCGGCATCACCGAGCACCACAATGCGGTCGACAACGTGCGAGCGTTGATCAATCTCGCGCTATTGACCGGACACGTGGGGCGCTACGGCTCGGGCGTGTGCCCGTTGCGCGGTCAAAACAACGTTCAAGGGGGTGGCGACATGGGCGCGCTCCCCGATAAATATCCCGGCGGACAGTCGGTCGCCGACGCGCACGCACGCGCGAAGTTCGAGCGTACGTGGGGAACGTCGTTGCCGGCAGAGCCGGGTTTGAATCTCACCAAGATGTTCGAGGCGATCGAACGCGGCGATCTCGACACCCTCTACATCATCGGCGAAAATCCGGCGCAGTCGGAGGCGGATCAGCATCGCGCCACCGCACTGCTGCGTAGTTTGCGCGCGCTCATCGTACAAGACATCTTCCTCACGAAAACCGGTGAGCTCGCCGACGTCGTCTTTCCGGCGGCTTCGAGTTGGTGCGAGAGCGAGGGAACCGTGACGAGCAGCGAGCGGCGCGTGCAGCGCGTTCGCAAGGCGCTCGATCCGCCCGGAGAGGCGCGCGAAGATTCGGCAATCGTCTACGAGCTCGCGCGACGGTTAGGACACGATTGGGGGCAGGCCGACGCCGAGCGCGTTTGGGACGAGTGCCGATCGCTCTCGCCCTGGCACGCCGGCATGAGCTACGCGAGGTTGGAAGCGCTCGACGGAATTCAGTGGCCGTGTTACGACGAAACACACCCCGGCGAACGGTTCTTACACGGCCGGCTATGGGCGAATCCGATCCACGGCCCGCGCGCGCCCTTTGCGGCCGTGAAACACGACCCGCCCGTGGAAGCGCTCGACGACGAGTATCCGCTCCGTTTGACGACCGGGCGTCGCCTCGAATCGTTCAACACGGGCGTACAGACCGGCGGCTACACGTCGCCGCTGCGACGCGGTGAAAGCCTCGACATCTCGCCGGCCGACGCGCTGCGTTACGGCGTGCGAGACGGCGAACGCGTCCGCGTGACGTCGCGCCGCGGCAGCGTGACCGCACCGGTTCGCATCGACGACGGGCTGCGCGCCGGGCTTGTCTTCATGACGCTCCATTTCAACGACGAAATCGCAACCAATCTGTTGACGATCGATGCAACCGATCCCAAATCCGGAACGGCTGAATTCAAAGCGGCTGCGGTGCGTCTCGACCGGTTATCGTAGCGGGTGGACCTGCATTTTACGTCGGCGGCGCCGACGCCAGAGGAACGAGACGCGGTCGATGCAGTGCTTGGAGACGCATCCGACGGGTCGAACACGAGCACCCGCGAACGCCGCCACCTCTTGCTCCCGGTATTACACGCAATCCATGCTCGCGCCGGATGGATCAGCGCGGGTGCGCTCAATTATGCTTGCGAACGTCTCGTGGTGCCGCCTGCGGACGCATACGGCGTCGTGACATTTTACGCCATGTTTGCAACGACGCCGCGACCGCCCGCGGCCGTGCACGTGTGCGACGATATCGCGTGCGCGTCAGCCGGCAGCGGCGACGTGTGCCGCGCACTCGAAGCCGAGTATGGACCGTCGGGATCGTGGTCCGAAGATGGTCGCGCGATGTGGCTGCGCTCCCCATGCTTGGGATTGTGCGATCGCGCACCGGCCGCACTGTTTACCCTTGCTGGAAGCGAACCGCTCGACGTGCAGATCGCGCCGATCGATCCGGGTCGAGCGGTTTCGCTACTCGCCGAATCTGGCCCCGTGACGATTACGGAAGCGCCGACGCACGTCGGCGGTGCTCCGCGACGCTTGTTGCGACGCGTCAACGTTATCGATCCCGAAAGCCTCGACGCTTATTGCGAGCACGGCGGATACCGCGCGTTGACGCGTGCGTTCGAGTTGGGGCGCGAACGTGTCGTCGAAGAAGTCCTTACGTCGAAGTTGTTGGGGCGTGGCGGCGCCGCATTTCCGGCGGGGCGCAAGATGCAAGCCGTCGCGTCCGCTCCTGCGCGGCCGCACTATCTCGTGTGCAACGCCGACGAGTCCGAACCGGGAACGTTCAAGGACCGCGTGCTGATGGAGCGCGATCCGTTCGCAATAATTGAAGCGATGACGATCGCGGCATTCGCCGCGCAGTGCGAACACGGCTTCATCTACGTTCGCGGTGAGTATCCGCTGGCGGCACGCCGGCTTGCGCTCGCCACCGAAGCAGCGCGCCGCGCAGGACTGCTCGGCAACGACGTCATGAATCGCGGATTCGCGTTCGACATCGAGATCCGCCGCGGAGCCGGTGCGTATATCTGCGGTGAGGAAACGGCGCTGTTTAATTCGATCGAAGGCAAACGCGGCGAGCCGCGCAGTAAACCGCCGTTTCCCGTCGAGGTTGGCCTGTTCGGTAAACCAACGCTGATAAACAACGTCGAGACGTTGGCCAACCTTCCCGACATCGTCCTGGAAGGCGGTGCCGCGTACGCGCGCATCGGGACGGACGAATCGACGGGTACGCGACTGTTTTGCATCTCCGGCGCCGTCCGGTCTCCGGGTGTGTACGAAGTCCCGCACGGAACGGCACTGAATTCGTTGCTCGAACTTGCCGGCGCGATAGACGCTGATGCAGTCGGCGCAATCCTTTTGGGCGGCGCTGCCGGCGGCTTCGTCGGGCGCAGCGCGCTCGCGATGCCGCTATCGTTTGAGGGCGCACGCGCAGCCGGAGCGACGCTGGGTTCGGGGGTCGTGATGGTTTTCGATTCTAAGACGGCGCTGTTTCCCGTCCTGCAGCGAATCGCGCGTTTCTTTCGCGATGAATCGTGCGGCCAATGCGTTCCTTGCCGCGTGGGCACGGTTCGTCAAGAAGAAGCGCTGCAGCGCCTCGCTTCGAGCCCGAACGATGGCGCGACGATCGACCTCACGCTCCTCGACGACGTCGCGCGCGTCATGCGCGATGCATCGATCTGCGGGCTCGGCCAAACGGCGGCCAATGCCGTCGTATCGGCGCGAACCCTCACCGGCGTCTTTCCCGAGGCAACCCCATGATACGCGGCCCGATTCCGCAACGGCCGCAGAACGCACCGCGCGTCTCGATCGATCTGACGATCGACGGGAAACCCCTAACGGTGCCGCAGGGCGCAACGATTCTCGACGCGTGCGCGGCCGCAGGAGTGGAGACGCCGACATTGTGCTTCCTCCAGACGCTCACGCCGGTCAACGCGTGTCGCGTTTGCGTCGTCGAGTTGGAGGGTGCGCGCACGCTCGTGCCCGCGTGCGCGCGTAAAGTCGAAGCCGGCATGGTCGTTCGTACCGATTCGCCGCGCGTGCGTCACAGCCGCAAAATGGTGCTCGAGTTTCTCGGCTCATCGGTGGATCTTTCTACCGCGCCCGACGCGGCACGTTACGCCCAGCGCTACGGCGCCGACGCGAGCCGGTACGGTACCGATGCCGCCACCGTCGCACAGCCGGCCAAAGTTGACAACAACCTCTACGTTCGCGACTATTCGAAATGCATCTTATGCTACAAGTGCGTAGAAGCGTGTGGAACCGACGCGCAAAATACGTTTGCCATCGCGGCAGCCGGACGCGGATTCGATGCCCGCATTTCGACCGAGTACGATGTCGGTCTGCCGGACTCGGCGTGCGTCTACTGCGGTAACTGCATCGGCGTCTGCCCGACCGGCGCGCTGATGTTTTCGTCGGAGCACGAACTCCGCGCGCAGGGCACGTGGGACGAATCGCAACAGACGCACACCGATACGATCTGCCCGTACTGCGGCGTCGGCTGCACGCTGCGCCTGCACGTGCAGGACAACGCCATCGTCAAAGTAACGGCGCCGCTCGAAAACGACGTCACACACGGCAACTTGTGCATCAAAGGCCGTTTTGGAACGGTCTACGTGCAAAACCACGAGTCCGATACCGCAGATGAGCGCAAATGAGACGCGCGTCCGTCCAGGACGAACGGTTGCAACAACGATCGTAGCGCTCGAGGGCGCTCGCCAGGTCAACAAAGACGATCGCATCGTCACCGAAGAACCGCTCGAGCTGCGGTTGTGCGCCGGCAACCGGACGACGACGCTGGCCGTGACGATGCGCACGCCCGGCAACGACTTCGAGTTGGCGGCGGGTTTTGCGTTTAGCGAGGGACTCGTGCACGCACGTGAGGAGATCGCGCAGCTGACGTACTGTATGGACCCGGCGCTCGATCCCGATCAGCAATACAACGTTGTAAGCATCGAACTCACGCGCGCGGAGATGCCCAACGTGACGGCGCTCGAACGGCATTTTACGGTAACGAGCGCGTGCGGCGTCTGCGGACGCGCGCAACTCGACTCGTTACGCGAGCGCGGCATCGCGCCGGTCGACGACGGGGTGCGCATTTCGCGCGAGCTTCTGTACTCATTACCCGAACGCATGCGCGTTGCCCAACGCGTCTTCGAAACTACGGGCGGCCTGCATGCGGCCGCTTTGTTCGACGAGTCGGGAGCCGTCATCGCCGTCCGCGAGGACGTCGGCCGTCACAACGCACTCGACAAAATCGCCGGTTGGGGATTACTCAACGGACGCTTACCGTTCTCGCACTGCATGCTGATGGTGAGTGGGCGCGCCGGTTACGAAATTTTGCAGAAGAGCGCCGTTGCACGGATTCCCATCGTCTGCTCCGTCTCTGCGCCGAGCAGCCTTGCGGTCGATCTCGCGCGCGAGTTCAACATCACGCTCGCCGGCTTCGTACGAGACCGCCGCGCGAACGTCTACAGCGGCAGCGACCGCATCTCTTGAATCTCGCCCAGCAACGTCGAGGAGAACTCATATGCGCCCATCCGCGATTGGAAAAACGGTCGTCACCGCCGCCCTGGTCGTCCTGCCCGCGGGTGTTCTCGCGTCGTGCGCCGGCCACTCCGGCATAGCCTACCAGCCACCGGCGATTGCGCCGGCGGGTTCGAACGATCTCTCACGTCCCTCCGAGCGTCCGCGTTCGCCGTATTTTCGAACGTTCGGCGACGGTACGACGGTGCACATGTATCTGCCGGCGAGTCAACGCCGGCAGCCGAATTTTCCCGATCACGTCGTCTACAACGGCGGTCCGATCGTCCAGCAGTCGGTAACCTATGCGATCTTTTGGCGCCCGCACGGAACCTACATGGATGCAAAGTATGAATCCGTGATCGAAGACTTCATGCATAAGGTCGGAAACACGACGCAGTACAACGCGCTCACCCAGTATTACGACAAGAAGTTCGGGATTCTCAACGCGAGCAGTTTCGGCGGGGCCTGGACGGACACGGCAGCGTATCCGTCGGATTTCAACCACGGCCGCACCGGCGACGAAGACCTACACGACGAGGTCCTCAAAGCGATTGACGCCAACGGCTGGCCGCACGGCGGCATCACGCCGATTTACACCATCTTCACCGCGAGCAAAGCCCCCGACGACCGATGGGCCGCGTGCGCCTATCACGCCTCGTTCACGTACAACGGCGTAGTTTATATTTACGCCATCGTTCCGTACCAGCACGACTACGGGCCACACGGCTGCGGTACGCCGTCTAACGTATGGCCGAACGACCGCGACGCCGACCAAACCATCGACACCTACTGGCACGAACAAGCCGAGGCCACCAGCGATCCCATTACGAGCGGCCACCGTAACGGCGCTTGGTATTCAGACGTCTCGGGTGCTGAAATCGGCGATCTGTGCCAAACGAGTTACGGCCGCATCCATCCCGACGGCGCCGACACGATCCTGCACGGTCAGCCTTTTGTTACGCAAGAGATTTGGTCGAACTTCAACTACCACTGCGTGCAACATCTGCGCCGCTGACTATACTTTGACGAGCAACTCCCGCAGCAGCGCGTTAAAGGCGGCCGGATTGTCGGCGTTTGAAACGTGGCCGGCATCCGCGACGATCGCCAACGCCGCCCCGGGAATGCCGCGCGCGATCTCTTCGGATAACGCAAGCGGTGCCACCGCATCGTGCTCGCCGCAGAGGACGAGCACCGGAACGTCGATCGTCGGTAGCAAATCGCGATAATCACCGGTCCACGTCGCTTGCGTCGCGGCCTCGTAGCACGCGACCGATTTGCACGCCATCTGATCGACGGTTACGCGTAAACGTTCGGGCGGCAAGCCCAGTTTGGCCGCGCGCAACTCGCCGAAGGTGCGCATGTTGCCGGCCTCGCGGACCGCGGCCTTGACGCCGTCGGCGTACGCCTGACCGCCGGGATAGTAGGCAAAACTATCCGCAATCGCCATCGCCTCGAGGCGCTGGGAGCTGCGCTTCCATAGTTCGAACGCAACCACGCCTCCGAGGCTGCAGCCGATCAGCGTAAATCGCTCCATATTCAGCGCATCGGCAACCGCCAGCACATCGGCAGCAAACCCTTCTCGCGAAACTAGCGCTGGGTTCGGGTCGGGATGCAGCGCGCCGTTGCCGCGTAGCTCGATCGCCGCGCAGCGATGAGAATCGGAAAACGCCTCGAGTTGGGGATCCCAAATCGCCGCGGTCGAGCCGACACCGTGCACGAACACGAGGGCCTTTCCACGCGTGCCGGCCGCGCGCGCGCCGGTCGACGCGCCATCGGGAGCGTCAACGCGCATCGTCTCGATCACGACGTTTGCAATCGCTTCGCGTTCACGAACGCCAGCATTTCTTCCAAGGGCTTGGCATTGAGCACGTCGTCTTTCGTCAAACCGGCGCGCCGGGCTTGCCCGACCGCGAGTTCGGCGTTGACGAGTTCGCGCGTGCGGTGCGCGTCGCTATCGGTGGAAAATGTCACGCCGAACGTTTTCGCCCTGCGCACTAAGGACGCCGGAAGATCCAAACGCATCGCCTGACCGTCGATCTCCAAAGCGGTGCCGGTTCGCGCTGCCGCCGCAAACACCGCGTCGTAGTCGAATTCGTAACCCGCGCCACCATCGAACCGCCGTCCGGTCGGGTGTCCGATGATCGTCACGTACGGATTCTCGCAGGCGCGAATGAGCCGCGCCGTCATTTCGTCGCGCGACTGATGCATCGCCGAATGCACCGAAGCAATCACGACGTCGAGTTCGGCCAGCAGTTCGTCGTCAAAGTCGAGCGATCCGTCGCCCAAAATGTCGACTTCACTGGCGCACAGCGTGCGAATGCCGAAACGGTCGCCAAGTGAATCGATCGCGCGTCGCTGCTCGCGGACGCGTTCGGGCGACATGCCGAAGCGGCGCCCGCGTCCCTGCGAATGATCGCTGATCGCGTGGTATTCATAGCCGCGCGCGGCCGCCGCCGCAATCATCGCTTCGATAGAATCGTCGCCGTCGCTCCAGATCGTGTGCATATGAAAGTCGCCGCGCAAATCGCGGTTTTCGATCAACACCGGCAACGCATTCGCGAGCGCCAAGTCAATTTCGTCGAGACCGCTGCGCAGTTCGGCCGGCACGTATTGCATGCCGAGCGCTGCGTAGACACCCGCCTCTTCGGAACAAACGATGGCGTCACCGGTTTCGAGATTCAAGATGCCATTTTCGCTGACGCGTAAACCCTTGCGCACCGCATGCTCGCGCAGTTTGATATTGTGCTCGCGGGAGCCGGTAAAATGCTGCAACAGATTTCCGTATAGATGATCCGGCAGCACGCGGAGATCGATCTGCAATCCGCCCGGCAGCCAAATGCTGGCTTTGGTTGGTCCTTCCGCTAGTACTGCTTCGGCCCGATCCCATCGCGTGAAATGGGCAACGACCTCGGCAGCCTGCGCCGACGAGCAGACGAGATCTACGTCTCCCACGGTAACCTCTTGACGGCGCACGCTGCCGGCCGGCAAAAGCCGATCGACCGGCGGCCCTTCGCGGACGTAACTCATCGCTTCGTACGCGACGACCAATGCTTCAGCCAGCGGCGTCCGGCGTTGCCGGCCTTTGTATGCCAGCATTCCGCGCTTCCAGTTGTCGATCGTCTTGGGCCCCAATCGCGGCACGCCGTCGAGAACGTTTGAGGCGATGGCTCGTTCTAAATCGGCCAGCGAAGCGATACCGTAGTCGGTGAAGAGCATCGCCGCCGTTTTCGTACCGATCCCGCTAACGGCCAACACTTCGAGAATTGACGCCGGAAACCGTTGATGGAGTTCGTCGAGATGTTCGCTGCTGCCGGTACGAACGAGCTGTTCGATCGCGGCGCCGATGGACTTACCGACGCCCGGCAGTTTGAGATGCTCGCCGGCTGCGATCAAATCCGCCACCGGCGGCGCGTTCTCGATCGAAGCCGCTGCCTTCTCGTACGCCATGTACTTGTAGAACGACTCCCCCGCCATCTCCATGAGCGTGCGCGTCTCGAGCAACTTGGCAGCAACTTCGGCGTTGGAAAGCATGACGGTGGTAGGCTTCCTTTTGAAGGGACGTTGAAAGAAGGCCTCTTGAACGCTCTCTTGCGCATGCGGGATGCATGCTTCGACGCTGCCGGATCGACGGTTGGACCAGTCACGCTCGACGTCGCCGCTGGTGAACGGGCCGTTCGCATCTGCGAGACCGCCCGCGAAGCCAACGTCGTCGCGCTGCTTGCGACGGGCATCGTTAAAGCGGGCAGCGGCGTTGTGCTCGTCGATCAATACGATCCGCGTGTTCAGCCGGCGCATTGCAAGCGGATCGTCGCTTTCGTGCCGCACGATCCCCTTCCACTGGCCGATCTGGACTTCGAACGCTACGTGCGGTATCGCGCCGCACTATGGAACGTGGACCCGATGCGCGCACTCGCGCACGCCAAACTGCTGATGGAGCGGCTCGAAGGAATGCACGAGGCCTTCGCCGTTCCGCTCGCCGGCGCACTGGTAGGCAATCCCAGAATGCTCGTACTCGATCGGCCGCAACCAGCGTACGCCGCGCAAATCCTCGCCGCCGCCGGCCCGCGAGCGCTCTTCTCGACGCACCTGACCGTCGCTGCCGCCGAAGCATTTGCGCCGGCGACGCACGCAGCGCCGGCATGAGCCGGCGCGCGACGCTGGCGATCCTCGACATGCGGTTGCGCGCGGAGAACCGCACGCTGGTGTTTAGTTGCGCGGGGGCCGCGGTCGTCGGCATCGCCGCTCCGCGCGAGCTGGCCGCGGCAATTTCGTTCTGCTCGCTGCTCGGAATCATCGTTGCGTTGGTGCAAAGTCCGGGCCGCTTCCCACACCTCGATTTGTGCGAGCAGGGTGCTCCGCTCTTTGGGCGTCAACTCGCGCGCGCGAAGGCCCTCGTACCCTGCGCGATCGTCGGACTTGCAACGCTGACGTACGTTGCCGCGGCAACGCTTGCGGGCTTGCGCGCGATCCCGTTTACGCTCGTCGCAACCCTTGCCGCAGTCGTGCCGACAACGCTGACCGCATCGTGCGCGACGATCCGAAGCGGGGCGGCGCGCGCACTGTATATTGCCATGGCCGCAGCGGTTGCCGGCGCCGCCTTTACGCTCGCGAGCGTGGCAGCATCGCTACCCGGCGAATTAGCATTCTCAGCGCTGGTGTCGTTCTTCGCACTGCGACAATACGGCGAAGCACTCGCCCGCTACGACCCGGTTACGTAAGCGTAGGGAAGCGCTGATTTATTCCAAGTCTAGGAACCGAGGCCCGATGTTTACTATGGTAAATGAGGGCCGAGGTGACAACGAATTTGGTATAAATCAGCGCTTCCTAGACGACTGGTTGAGGGGGAGCGGCGGCGGCAAGTTTTTCGAGCATCGCGCGGTTGAACTGCGGGATGTCTTCGGCTCCGCGTGTGGAGACCCAATTCGAATCGGTGACCGTCGGTTGGTCGCGAAACAATCCGCCGGCGTTACGGATGTCGTCGGCGATGGAGTGCGCGCCGGTAATTTGACGCCCGCGCGCGAGTTGTGCGGAGATGAGGACGTGCGCGCCGTGACCGATCGAGAACACCGGTTTCTTCGCCGTATCGAATTCGCGACAGAGACGCTGCACGTCGCGGTCGGCGCGGATGCGATCGGGCGACGTACCGCCCGGAATGAGTAGCGCGTCGAAATCTTCCGCCGTGCAATCGGCAACCAACTCCTCCGCCTTGACGCTTGCTCCGTCGTCCAAACCGCGTTTGCCGCGAATGCGCTGTCGCGCGCGTTCGTCGACTCCCACGATCGTCACCACCGCCCCCGCCTCTTCCAGCGCACGGCGCGGCTCCATCAAATCGGCTTCTTCGAAGCCGTCGCCGATCAGCGCGGCGATGCGTTTTCCCTCGACTCCCTGCATAACCGGACCCCCGTTCGCGGTGCCCCCACGCCGAACCCTACAGCGTTCCGCCCGTTTGCTCGACCGCTGCCCGCAGCAAGTACGCCATTTCGACTTCCGTCTTACCCAGCGTATCCAGCAGCACGTCGTCGGAGAGCGCTTTGAGGGTCGCGTTACGCCGCGTCATGTCGCCTTCTGGAACACGATGGCGCGGATTGATTTCGCGCATGTAGATGCGAGCGTCGTAGCGCACCGGCCCTTCGGGTAGAAAGTAGAGCGGATCGAGGCCGTACGCGTAAACTTCGAGCGACAGAATCTGCGAGCGTTGCAGAAACTCGACCGGCTTGCAACGCAACGCGAGAGCAAAGCGCGCTAGCGCGCTCACGCCGACGCGATGCGTCCCGGCGACTACGGCATCCAAGGTATCGGAGTCGAGTCCGGCAGCTTCTGCCAGCGACGCAAGCGGGACATCACGTTCGCGAGCTAGCACGGCGAGCGCCGCGCCGAACGTCGCACCGCCGGCCGTACCTTCGCGTCCATCCCATGCCGCATCGGCGTTCATTCGGGTACCGGCTCGGCCGCAACGTAGACGTCGCCGTTTTCGACGCGTACCTCGAAAGCGCGCAGTCTCGCAAAATCGCCGATCGTCATTTGGCCGTCGCGGAGATCGAAACACCAGGCGTGCCACGGACACGTAACCGTCTGCCCGTCCACGATGCCTTCGCCGATCGGGCCACCCTGGTGCGGGCAACAATTCTCGTAAGCGCGCAAATCATCGCCGACCTCGAAGAGCGCGACTTCGTGGCGACCGGTATGTACGATCGTGGCCGCCTTCGCCGTGACTTCGTTGCGCGCACAGACGCGAACGAACGTCGCGTCGGTTTCACCGGTTCGCATCATCCGAAGAGACCTCGCGTCAAGCCGCCGTCGATCGAAATCGTTTGTCCGGTGACGTAACTTGCCGGTTCGCCGCACAAGAATGCGACCAACGGCGCAAACTCGTTCGGCGCAGCAACGCGTTTTATCGGAACTTCCGCTGCCGCAGCAGACCGCAGCGCATCTTCGTTTCCGTACAACGCACGCAGTCGATCGGTCTCGATGCGCCCGGTCGCGATGCAGTTCACGGTGACGCCGTCGCCCGCAACCTCGACCGCCAACGTACGTAATGCCGAGACTAGCGCGGTGCGAAATGCATTCGAAAGCACCAGGTTATCGATCGGTTGCTTCACCGACGTCGAGGTGAGAGCGACGATACGCCCCCAGTGCTTCGCTCGCATTGCCGGGACCGTTCGCTCCACGATGGCCAGCATGGCGCGCAAGATCGCGCCGTACGCTGCGTCCCAATCCTGCAGTGCCATGTCGCTGAACCTACCGGGCTTCGGACCCCCGCCGTTGAGGACGAGAATCTCGATCTCCCCAAATGCGTCGCGTACGGAATCGATCATCGTGCCGATCGCTTCCGCATCGCACTGGTCGAAGGGAAACGTTCGCGCCTCGGCCGCGCCGGTCGCGCGCGCGCGCCGCGCGACCGCGTCGAGCTCGCCGGCGCGACGCGAAGCGAGCGCCAGGCGTGCGCCTTCGCGCGCAAGGGCTAGCGCAACCGCCGCGCCGATGCCCGCACTCGCCCCGGTTACCAGCGCGATCTTGCCACGAATTCCAAGGTCCATCAGATCCTCGATTGCGTCAGAAGCCTTGCGCCATCCCTGCCGGTCTGCTATGGTAGCCCGGTCGCCGGGACGGACGTGCGCGCTCGCCGCGCCTGTACCCGAGCGAGGCTATCCTGTCAAAGGAGTTCGTTTTCGTGCCCCTCACCAAAGAGCGCAAGGCGGAAATCGCCACCAAGTACGGTCGTGGTTCCAATGACACCGGCTCGGCTGAAGTACAAGTCGCCACGCTGACGGCCTCGATCAATCTGCTCACCGAGCACCTCAAAATTCACAAGAAAGATCACCATAGCCGCCGCGGCTTACTGCTGCAAGTCGGCCAGCGTCGTCGTCTGCTCAATTACTTGCAGCATAAAGACGTCGAGCGTTATCGCTCTCTGATTGCCGACCTCGGTCTGCGCCGTTAGGACGCCCCGATTTATCCCAAATCAGGCCGTCGTAACTCGGGCATATTGCGTAACTACTAGGCGATCCGATCAGCGCTTGCGCGTAAGGACGCGACGCACCGCGTCTTTGATCGCGCTTACGCCCATTCCGTAGAACTCGATGAGTTCGGCGGGGTCGCCCGACTGACCGAAGCGGTCGTCGACGCCCACGAATTCGATCGGCGTAGGATGCTTTTGCGCGAGAACCTCCGCTACGCTCGAACCCATGCCGGCGTGCTTTTGGTGTTCCTCGACGGTAACGATCGCACCGCAGGCGCTCGCCGCAGCCACAATTGCGTTCTCGTCCATCGGCTTGACCGTGTGATTGTTGACGACCCGGCATTCGGTGCCGTCCTCACGAGATAATTCGTCGGCGGCGATCAACGCGTTGTATACGAGGATACCGCACGCGACGATGGCGACGTCGGTTCCGTCACGGAACGTTTGCGCGACGCCGATTTCAAACGGCGTCTCCGGCGTGGTTACGACCGACGACTTTTCGCGACCGAAACGCAAGTAGACGGGCCCCCATCGCTCGGATAGCGCGAGCGTCGCCTTCTTCGTCTGCTCCGCGTCGCATGGTACGACGACCGTCATGTGCGGAATCACCCGCATGATCGCGATGTCTTCGATCGCTTGATGCGTTGCGCCGTCGGGTCCCACCGAGACACCCGCATGCGCGCCGGCGATCTTGACGTTCGTCTCGTTCAACGCCATGATCGTGCGCACTTGCTCCCACGAGCGGCCGGGGTTGAACATCGCGTAACTGGCTATCCACGGAATTTTGCCGATCGAGGCGAGACCGCCGGCCATCGCGACCAGCAGTTGCTCCGAAACGCCGATTTCAATGTATTGATCCGGATGCGCTTTCTTGAAGCCTTCGAACCGAGTCGACTCCGAAAGATCGGCGCAAATGCCGATGACGTTTCGATTGCGCGTTCCCGCTTCGATCAACCCCTCGCCGAAGCCGTTGCGCGTGGGCACTTGTTTGCATTCGCCGGCGCGGTAGTCCACCAGGTTCATCGCCGCCGCGGCGAGATCGCGGACGCCGGTTTCCGCGCTAGACATTGGCGAGAATCCGTTCACGTTGTGCGTTTAGCTCGTTGAGCGCGAGTTCGGCTTGCTGCGCGTTGGGCGGCTTGCCGTGCCACGTATAGTCGCCTTCCATATACGAAACGCCCTTGCCGGGCACCGTGTTGGCGATGATAACGTGCGGCTTGCCCTTGATCGCGCGCGCCCGTTCTGCAGTTGCGATGAAATCGGCGAGATTGTTGCCGTCGCATTCGAAGACTTCCCAGTTGAACGCGCGATACTTTTCGCCCAATGGTTCCAGCGGCATCACGTCTTCAGTGCTGCCGTCGATTTGGATGAAGTTGCGATCGACGATGGCGGTGAGATTGTCGAGGGAGAACTTCGCGCCGGTCATCACCGCCTCCCAATGCAGGCCGCATTGATGCTCGGCATCCGACGTCACTACCCAAACGTGAAAATCTTTTCCGTCCATTTTGGCACCGAGTGCCATGCCCACACCTTGTGCAAGCCCTTCTCCCAACGGTCCGGACGTCGTCTCGACCGACGGCAACGATACGCGCTCGGGATGCCCTTGCAGCCGCGTTCCAAACTTGCGCAACGTTAGGAGTTCTTCGACCGGGAAATAACCGAAATTCGCCATTGCCGAATAGCGCACGGGCGCAATGTGACCGCATGAGAGGAGCAAACGGTCGCGGTCGGGCCAATCGGGACGTTCCGGATCGTGGCGCAGCAGATAACCGTAGAGCGCCGTGAAGACGTCGGCCATATCGAGCGGTCCGGCGGAATGCCCCGAACCGGCGGCAAGCAGCGAACGAATGATGCCTTGCCGCACGTCGTTGGCTTTGAGTTCCAACTCTTTTTGGCGCGCTGGAGTCAGGGTTTGCATGGGGGCCGTTATACCAGGGGCCGCTGCGCCGAACCTGTCCTCAATATCCGAGCGCCGCGCCCGCCGGACGCCGCCGATCCGTGCCGCCGTAACGAACGCCGGTTGCGGGATCGACGGTAATCGCCTGCGCGCTGCCCCAACTCGGAATGCGCTTCAGCGCGTATCCCATCGTCTGCAACGCAGCCGCCGTCGGCTCGTCGAACGCGTTCGGCTCGTATTGAATCTCATCGGGAAGCCATTGCATGTGCACGCGCGGAGCGTCGACCGCCGCCTGCACGTCCATGCCGTATGCGATATGGTCGAGCAGCGTTTCCAAAACGATCGTGATGATGCGCGATCCGCCGGGGCTCCCCGTCACCATGACGAGCTGACCGTTCTTCGTGACGATAGTCGGTGCGATTGATGAGAGTGGACGCTTCCCGGGCGCAATCGCGTTGCGGTCACCTTGAACCAGGCCGTACAGATTTGGCGTGCCGGGCTTCTCCGTGAAATCGTCCATTTCGTTGTTGAGAAAGAAGCCGGTGTTGCCCGCGATCACGCCGGCGCCGAACCAACTGTTGAGCGTATAGGTTACCCCGACGGCGTTGCCCCAACGATCGACGATCGAGTAATGCGTCGTATCGGTTTCTTCCGATGTCGCCGCTCCCAAACCCGGCGACACCTGCACCGACGGCGTCGCACGATCGGGAACAATTGCCGCGCGTATCTTTTCCGCGTAGGCCGGCGACAGCAACTCCGACACCGGGTTGCGCACGAAGTCCGGATCGCCCAAATACGCGTTGCGATCGGCGTAGGCGTGACGTTCTGCTTCGGCGATATAATGTGCCGACCGAACGCTATGCCAGCCCCATCGCTCCAATGGATACGGCGCAATCACGTTGAGGATCTCACACAACGTAACGCCGCCCGAACTCGGTGGAGGCAGCGTCGCAATGTCGTATTCACGGAACGCGCAATGCAACGGCTCGCGGAGAACTGCGCGGTATCGTTCGAAATCGGCGGTCGTGAGTATGCCGCCGTTCTTGCGGCTCGCCGTGACGATCGCTGCTGCAATTGGGCCGCGATAAAACGCGTTCTCGCCGTCGCGCGCGACCGTTTCCAGCGTGTGGGCGAGTTGCGGCTGTCGAAAAACCGTGCCGGGATTTGGAAAGGCTCCGCCGGGCATGAAAATCGCGCGCGCGTTCGCTTGACTCTCAAAGTCGAACGCGCCGCTATAACCTTCCGGCTTCGAGCCTTCGAATGGGATGAGATCGCCGCTCGAAAACACGAAGCCGTCACGCGCCAACGCGATCGCCGGCGCCATTAAGGCGGTGCGCGGCATGGTCGCAAACGCCCGCCGCGCCGCCTCCATCCCGGCAACCGTTCCGGGCACGCCGACCGCGAGCCACCCCTTAATCGAGCGCCATGCGACGACGCGCCCGTGTGCGTCGAGGTACATCGTACGCGTCGAATGCAACGGCGCTCTTTCGCGAAAATCGATAACCCGTTCGCGACCGTCGTGCATGCGAACCAGCATGAAGCCGCCGCCGCCGACGTTTCCACAGCACGGGTCGACGACGGCGAGTGCATATGCGACGGCGATCGCGGCATCCACGGCGTTGCCGCCTGCTCGCAGCACGTCGAGCCCAATCTGCGAGGCGTAGTGCTGCTCGCTTACGACCATGCCGTACTGCCCGGCGACGGGAGAGGGCGCAGGCGGCGGTGTTCCGCCGAGCAGCGCAATTGCGAGCATCATCGCCAAAAGTCGCATTCAATAACCTTTCGCGGGCCGATTTATGACCCCGGCCTTCACCCGAGGAGGTTGCCCGTCCGGCGGACCCGAATTGCGGCGAGTTAAACAAAAAGCAAAAACAAAGAAATTAGGAGACACTGTGCCCGAATCCGTGACCCTCGAGGTCGGCGGGCGCACGATGATCATCGAGACCGGCGAACTCGCGAAGCAAGCAAATGGCTCCGCGGTTGTTCGTTACGGCGATCAAAACGTCGTGCTCTGCGCCGCCACCGCCTCCGCCAAACCGCGTGAAGGCATCGACTGGTTTCCCCTCACGTGCGATTTCGAAGAGAAGATGTTCGCCGCCGGAAAGATTCCCGGCGGATTCATCAAGCGCGAAGGACGTCCGAGCGAACACGCCGTCCTTTCGTCGCGGCAGATCGACCGTCCGATCCGCCCGCTGTTTCCGGACGGTTTTCGCAACGACGTACAGATCGTCGCGACCGTGCTGTCGATCGATCCGGAACTCGATGCCGACGTGCTCGGCGTGTGTGCCGCCGGCGCGGCCCTGGCGCTGAGCGATATTCCGTTCGATAAAACGGTTGCAGCGGTTCGCGTCGGCCGCGATGAAGGCGGCAAATTCATCGCTAATCCTACGCTTGCGCAATACGAAAGCGGCGGCATGGAAATCGTCGTCGCCGGCACTGCGGACGCGGTGATGATGGTCGAGGGCGGCGGGAACGAAATCAGCGAGGAGGACTTTCTCGGCGGCGTCGAGTTCGCGCACGGCGAGATCAAGCGCATCGTAAAAGCGATCGATCAACTGGCCAAAAAATACGGCAAAGCCAAACGCCAGTATCCGGTTGCGAAGGTTGCACCCGATCTCGAGAAGTGGGTGCGCAAGAACTTCGCCAAGGACGTCGCCAAGGCGATGCGCATCGTCGAGAAGAGCGAACGCGAACGCGCTTTTGCGAATCTAAGCATCGACGAAGCGCTGGTGCGCGTCGGTAAGAAAGATGCGGAGATCAAAGCGCTGCTGGAAGACTCGAACACCGCCAAAGCGTTCGACAAGATCCTCAAAACGATGGAAGAGGACGAATTGCGAACGATGGTGGTGGACGAGAAAATACGCCCCGACGGACGCAAGGCCAACGAGATTCGGCCGATCTGGACCAAAGTGCACTACGTGCCGCGCGTACACGGTTCCGGCGTTTTTACGCGCGGACAGACGCAAGTGTTCACCGCTGCAACCCTCGGCTCGACCAGCGATGCACAACGCCTCGACGGCATCGTCGCGCTCGAAGACAAGCGCTACATGCATTTTTACAACTTCCCGCCGTTCTCGGTCGGAGAAACGCGCCCGATGCGCGGCCCCGGTCGTCGCGAGATCGGCCACGGCGCGCTGGCGGAGCGCGCGCTGCTCCCAGTATTGCCCCCCAAGGATGAGTTTCCGTACACGATTCGCGTGATGAGCGAAGTGCTCGAGTCGAACGGCTCGTCTTCGATGGCCTCGGTGTGTGGTTCGACGCTGGCGTTGATGGACGCGGGCGTTCCGATTAAAGATCACGTCGCCGGCGTGGCGATGGGCTTAATTCTCAAGGGCGACAAGTACGCGATTCTCACCGACATTCAGGGCCTCGAAGACGCGCTCGGCGAGATGGATTTCAAAGTCGCCGGCACCAAAAAAGGCATCACCGCGATTCAAATGGACATCAAAGTCCAAGGAATTACGCTGGAAATCATGCGCGAGGCGATGGCCGAAGCCAAGAAGTCGCGCTACTTTATCATCGATAAACTCGCAGAGACGATCGCGCAACCGCGCGGGGAACTCTCAAAGTTTGCACCGCGCATGATCGTGATGAAGATCGATCCCGCCAAGATCAAAGACGTGATCGGCCCCGGCGGCAAGGTGATCAACAAGATCATCGCCGATACCGGCGTGACGAAGATCGACATCGAGGACGACGGATCCGTCTACATCACCTCGCTGGACGGCGAGTCCGGCGACAAAGCCAAACAGATCGTCGAGAATCTCACCAAAGAGGTGGTCGTCGGCGAAACCTACGTCGGAACCGTCACGCGCGTTATCCCGATCGGTGCATTCGTGCAAATCCTTCCCGGTAAGGAAGGTCTCGTGCACATCAGCCAGCTGGCGCCGCAACGCGTCGAGCGCGTGGAAGACGTGGTCAACGTCGGCGACGAGATCACCGTTAAAGTCACCGAAGTCGATGGCCAAGGGCGGCTGAACTTGTCGCGCAAAGCGGTGCTCGCATCGAGCAATGGCAGCGGCGAACGCGAACGCGAACGCGGTAGCCGGCCGCCGCGACGGGAACCCGAGACCGGCGAGTTGGCCGATGCTCCCGGGGCGCCACCGATGCGACGCCGCCGGCGTCCGCACGGCCGCCGCGAAGACTAGTCGATCGGCAGCAGCGCGATTACGGATTAGATGTGAAGCGCAATCCGGCGTCGACGTAGGTCGTGCGCTGCCGATCTTCAACGCTTGCGTACCAGCGTAGCCCATTGGAAATCGGGCCGGAGACGTCGCCGTCAACGTGTTCGAACGGTGCGCCGTCGAGCACGTCGCGACGATAGATGACGTCGATCCGCAGCGCAGCGGCGTTTGCATAGGTCAACCATAACGCGTTGACGTTAGCCGGCGATCCCGACGGATAGAACGGGTTGTAGTCGGGCGAAATCGTCGAATCGCTGACGTTCATCGTCCAGGCGCGTAATGAAAGCACCGGCGCGACCTGCCACGCGATCGAAGCGCCGGTTGACGTAACGTCGCCATTGGTAAATCCGTTCACGTGTTGTGTCGCGGCTTCGATGGCGACACGCACGCGCGCGTCATCCGTGTACGAAAGCGTCGCTGCGTAGAGCGCGTTGCGATCGTAGGTCAATCCGCCGTAGCCTCCATTGGGACCGTATTGCTGCCACAGATTCGGTAGCGTGAACGAATCGCTGGCGCTAACGTCGGCGCTGAATTTCGCGTTCGGAAGGATACGCAACAGCAGCGACGGCGTCGCGAAATGAGCGTTCGAAGGAACCGACGTACCGTCGACGCCGCCGGTAAAACCGACGCCGAACCATCCAACGCCGGCACGCACGTCAAGGTCGGGCGTGTCGGCCTCGATACCGGCATCGAGGCGCGTTTGGGTCAACGTTCCGCCGATGCGCGCTTGGTCGTACGCGGATGCGTCGTAGACTCCGGTCGAGAGGCGATCCGACGCATCGGCGAAACCGAAAATCGCGCCCTTCGTCTTCACGCCCGCATCGAGTTCCGCGTCGGACCAAACGTCCGCGGTCGTCAAACCGCCGGCGCCGGCCGCGTAACCGCCCCGGTCGGCAACGAACGAAGCGTGAACGTCCGCCGACGACTGATTGTCGTCGAAAGCGGCGCGCGCAAACGTGAAACTGTCGGCAAGCGACGTCTCGGGTTGCCCGTACTGTCGCCCTTGCGAGGTACCACCGGAAAACAGCAGCGTTTGAGCAGTCGAAAGCGGCACGTCTACTTCTGCGTCGGTACGTTGACGCGATTCCGACGTATTGCTGAACGTGGCGGCGACGGCTCGCGCGAAATCCGAACCGGCTTGTAGTCGTAGCGTCTGATCGCTGCCGGTGAGCGCTGCGTCGGCGTTGCCGTCGTCGAACGGATCGAGGGAGTAGATTCCCGATCCGGCGCGATCGCCGTAGGCAAATGCCGTATCCGGGCCGGCCACGACGGCATCTTGTTGATACGCCTGCGGAATCGTAACGTAGGGTGAGGTCCCAAGGACGAAATCGTAGTTCGGTACTCCGGCATCTACGAGCAGCGCATCGGCCGGCGCCAGCCCGCGGTCACTCAAGAGCGAACCGGGTAACGCCGTCGTCTGACGAAGCAGCGAGAAGGGCCGTAGCGCGACCGCCGACTCGACGTGCGCGTAGGGCAAGCTCGCGAGGTCGTAGGGCGACGGCGAGTCATCGAAGAGCGCGTCGAAGCGATGAACGATTGCGACCGCCGGCTGGGCCGCCACCACGGCAACACTGAGCGGTTGGCAATAGCGGCACGTCACGGCGACGCGCACGGCACCGGCGACGGGCAGGGCGAAGGTCCCGGCCGCATCGGTCGTTGCCGCACCCAGCACGCGCCCCGCCCGATCGATTGCCGTGACAGCGGCGCGTTGAATCGCCGCGCCATGCTGGTCCCGCACCGAACCCACGACCAAAGCGGTCTGGGCCCCGCTCGGAGCGGCCGGCAGAAAGCATGCGAGCAAAGCCGTAGCGAAAATGCCGGTGCGATTCACGGATTCCTTAGAACTTCGGCTATAATTGAAACCGATGTCAAGGGCCCTATTGCGACGGCTGCTGGGCGCCGGGCTCCTCGTGGGCTCGTTGTACTGCGGGAGCGTCGCGCTGGCAAAGGCCGGCTCGCTGGAAGAAATGCTAGCGGGGCAGTTGACCGCGTCCGATCCGGCCCCGCTGCTGGGACCGATCACGTCGGCCGGCCGAACCGGGTGGGAGTGCAAACCCGAGCGCGCCGCCGCGGCGCGCGCGTGGCAAGCCGCCGATCTCTCTGCCGGACCACAAGCGCCCTAAACTACGACGGCAATGCGGGTTGCGCTTCTCGTCTTGCTCTGCACCGCCGTTTCGGGCGCGCTCGGCTACGCCCAGACATATCCAATGCAAACCCCCGTGCCGCGAACGACGTCGCTTCCGGCACTGCAGGCGATGGCCGTTTCGCGCGAGGTCGAAGAGCGATTCCGCCTCGGGTTGGCGGCGCTCGGCGGGGGCCAGAACGCCCAAGCCGCCGCGGAGTTCCAGCGAATCGTCGCGCTCAATCCCGGGGAACCCCGAGGCTCGACCGCCCACTATGACGCCGCGCTGGCCTACGCGCACCTCGGTCGCTACGGCGAAGCAGCCCAGAACCTGCATGCGGCGCTCGCTTTGGACCCCGGCTTCTTGGCAGCCATGGCCAACCTCGTGGCCGTCGACATCGCCCGCGGTGATTTGACCGAAGCGCGAAAAATCGCCGATCGCTACGTGGCACTCGACCCCGATTCGGCGCGCGCTCTCTACTCGCGCGGGATCGTAGCGTTGCGCGCGGGTGATGCGCGTACGGCGCGCGACGATTTCGGAAAACTATTGCAAGCCAACCCCGCGTACGCGGTCGCGCACTACGACTTGGCGCTCGCCGAGGAGCGACTGGGTAACGACGCGGCCGCCGAGCGCGAACTGCGAACCGCGTTGACGCTGGCGCCGGCTTACGCGCGCGCCCAGTTGGCGCTCGGCGCCTTGCTATTGAAATTGGGCCGTCGCGCCGAGGCGCGCGACCAGTTTGCGCGCGCGTCGCACGACGCGAACGACCCCGCCTTACAGAATCTCGCGGCAGCGATGCGCGATTCCATCACGATTTAAGAATTCTTCATCCCGCGGCGTTAGGGTGGACTCGAAGCCGCAAAGGCAGGAGGTTCCTTATGTTCAGCAAGCACGTTGCGTTCGCAGTCCTCGTCGCCGGTGGTGTGCTGGCCGCGTGTGCGAACCGTGCCACCAGCGTGATGCCGTCTGGCGAACAGGTAGCGCTACCGGCGTTCGAAGACATGGCTATGACGGCCACGCTGCCAAAAAATACCGTCGGCGAAAATTTCCCAGCCGACCTAGGAACGTACAAATCACCGTTCTGGAGAGCGACGATCGGCGGATTCACGCAAACGAAATACTCGCAAACCCTCGGCTTCCCGCCGGAAACGAAAATTACGCTGCGCAATCTCAATAGCACCACGCCGCACACGCTCAACGTCATCAAGGCGATCGAAGGACCGCCGGCGATGTTTCCGCGGAACCCGAGTCTTCCGACGAGTCCGAACGGCCATGGCATCTTGGGAACGGGCTATCGCAGCGGCGTCATCCAACCCGGAAAATCCGTCACGATCACGCTTTCGAAAGCCGGGACCTATATGATCGGCTGCGCGTTTCACTACGCGAGCAATGGGATGCGCGACATCTTCGTCGTGAAGGACGGCGCCAAACCGGGACAAGAGGCTACGCCGCCGCCGCAGGCAACTTCGTCGCCCTCAACCGGACCAAGTCCGACCGGCTACGGCGGATAAACACACCGTAAGCCGATTGGTTTTACACTTTCTTCATTACCGGTTGCTAGCGTCGCTGATATTCACTTGCCCCAACTACTGCGAGGAGATCGCTCATCATGAAGAAATCCGGTGGCGTCGCGTTGGCTGCCATTGCTTGCGCGCTCGCGGCGTGCGGCGGTAACGCGAACGTTCCCCCCACGGCCGCTTCGGCAACGACGTTCGTTCAATCGTTCGGCCGCGACACGACACTCCATTTCACGCTTCCAGCAAATACAATCGGTGAAGAACTTCCCGGCGAAGGCGTCAAGACGAAGCAAGACCCGACATGGGGACTCGTGGGCGGCTTCACGCAATCGACGACCGCTCAAGTACTGGCGTTTCCACCCGGCACCAAGGTAACTATCAAGAACCTTTCGGGATCGCTTTCGCACACGCTCGACGTCGTTGCGAAGCGCCGGAGACCACCGGCGAATTTCCCCTCGAATCCGAGCCTACCGGTGCCACCGCACGGCAACGGCATCCTCGGTCTCGGCTACGCCAGCGGAGCAATCAGTCCGGGCAAATCGATTACCGTCACGCTCTCGAACAAAGGCAACTACCTGATCGGCTGCGCGTTCCACTATCACGAAGGCATGCAAGACGTAATTCGCGTTTCCGCGCGGGCCACGCCTGGGCCGACGTTTAGGCAGTAGGCGACACGAGCATGCGTACGCTCGTCCTGGCAGTTTTCTCACTCCTCTTCTCGCTGCAAAGCACCGCGGTGATTGCATCGCCGGAGAGCCCGCAACTCATCGATCAGATGGGGAAAACGTTCACCCTGCAATCGTTGCAAGGACGCCCGTTGATCGTGACGTTTGTATCCGCCCACTGCCAGGATGCGTGTCCGCTTGTCAACGCACAGTTCTCGGAAGCCGCCACGCGGATTGCGCAACAACGGCTTTCGACGCGCCTGCTCACCATCACGCTCGATCCGCAACACGACCCGCCCAATGTGATGCGCGCGCTCGCACGGCGTTTTGACGCGAACCCGTACTACTGGCTGGTCGCCAGTGGTCCTCCCAACGACGTCGATGCCGTGCTCAACGCGTACGGCGTCGTCGCCAAACCCGGTAAGAGCGGCTATCGCGAACTGCACACGACGTTCGTCTACGTCTTCAACGCACGAGGAATTCTCACGAAAACCATGCTCGCATCAACCAATCTCACCGACGATATCGTCGCTCAAGCCCGCGCCATGGCGCCGGCGACGGCGCGATGACGCGCGCGATTCGCGCGGCGTTCCTAGCCGCCGCGCTCGCGCCGGCAGCGTGCACGCCCAACGGCATCGGCGTCGCCGGCGGCGGGGGCGGAGGAGGCGGCGGCGTCAATCACGTCGTGGACGTCAATCTCACGCTCAATCAGCCCGCGCAAACTCCGTACGGTTTGAGCGGCGGCATGAAACCGCCCGTTACCGACGTCAAAGTCGGGGACACCGTGACGTTCATGAACAGCGACGGATTCGCTCACACGTCCACGTCGATTACACCCGCGCAGAGCCAGAACGAAACAAAGTTCCCGTCAGCCTACCCGTTCAGCAGTAAGGCCTTGAACCAGACCGGATCGACACTGTCGGGCGGCTGGACGAGCGGCGCGATGCAGGCCGGATCGGGATCGCAGGTGGTGAAAGCCGACAAGCCCGGTACGTATCTTTACGGTTGTTTCTTCCACTACGGTGCGCCCATGCGAGGAGCAATCGTTGCGAAATAGAGCTGCGATCGCCGCGCTAACCGCGGCGATCTCGTTTGCGGCGTTTGGGACGCAGCCGGCGCGAGCCATTCCGATATTTGCGCAGCGGTATAGACTGCACTGCGGCGCCTGTCACAGCGTGCTTCCCGAACTCAACGGTTTTGGAAACTACTTCCGCATGCACGGGTACCGACTGCCGATCGAGAAGCACGGCACGACGATGTTTGCGATACGCTATCAGATGTCGTATTCGCAAGATCCGGCTGCCGGCACGCGGCGCTGGACGCCCGGCGGAATTCTCCTGGGCAACACCGATGTCGGCGACATCTCACTGTACATGCACTATAGCCTTGGTGCGGGCGGCGGCCCGAGTGCGCTGTACCTCGGATTCCTTACCGACTACAACGCACACACCAAATCCGAATACCGCCTCGGATTGTTCGAACTGCCGCTGGCGCAATCTCCGGGCGAGCGTTTGGACGATCTGCAACAGTACGGCTATTACGGGGCGCACGTCGGACTCAACGATTTGCCGCTGTCGTCGCCGCGTTGGGGCGTTTGGGATCAGCGCACGATCGGCAACATGGTGGCTAACCTCACCTTTGCCGTGGGCGATTTTCAAGGTGCTCCCTATGGCGGCAAACCGGTGAACACTGGATTGACGACCTACGTTTCGTCGCCGGAGGTGGGCTTGTGGCTCAACCAAGGCGTTTATTCGAAAGGTCCGCTCGAATTCGACGCCGGCGGCGAAGTGCTCGAAGGCGTGCGCCACATCTTACCGACCGGAAGTACCGCTTTCAACGACGCCTATCAACGCTACGGACTGCTCGGACACGCGACCCTGGGTCCGGTGGACTTGCAAGCCGAGCAATGGTGGGGACAAGACAGCAACGCCGACGGTTTCGGAACGCGGCAGGCGTCGAGCGGCGGCTATGCGCGCTTTAAAATCTATCCGGTTCCACACGCCTACCTCGCCGTGCGATACGATTCCCAAGCCAATCCGTTCGTGACGCGCGACTTCATTTATTATGGCGCGGTCATGATCGCACCGTTCCGCTTCCTTTTGCAAGAGTACGCTCCGATCGGCGCCCCCGGCCAACGTCCAAATCTCGGCGGCGCGGTAACAGTAGCTTTTCCAGGCCCATGGAAGTACTAGCGAAGGAGTCACGCGTGCGTATTTTGGTCGTTGAAGACAATCTCCCGATCGCGCGAGCCGTGCGATCGATGCTCGAGGCGCAGAAGTTTGCGGCCAATATCGTAACCGACGGCCGTACCGCTCTCGACCGCCTGTTAGGCGAGGCCTACGATGCGGCGATCGTTGACGTGGGGCTGCCGGGAATGGACGGCTTCGCGGTCGCGCGCGGCGCGCGTGCCGAAGGCGTGCGTACTCCGATTCTGATGCTGACGGCCCGCGACGCCGTCGAGGATCGCGTTGCCGGACTGGATTGCGGCGCCGACGACTATCTCGTCAAGCCGTTTGTCGAAAACGAGCTGATCGCGCGCCTGCGCGCGCTCTTGCGTCGCGGCGATCGACCGCTGGTGACGACGATCGAGGTCGGGCCGCTGCGCGTCGACCTGGGCGCCCGCAGCGCCGGCTACGATGGCAAACCGCTCGAGTTGGGCGCCACCGAGTTTCGGTTGTTGGAGCTGCTCGTGCGCAATGCGGGCATTGCGCTGTCGCGGACCCAAGTGCTCGAACGCGTCTGGGACTACGACTTCGACGGATCGAGCAACATCGTCGACGTCTACGTTAGTCAACTGCGCCGCAAATTGCGGAAACTCGGCGGAGACGGGTTGATTGAAACCGTCTGGGGTGTTGGATACCGCCTGCGGAATTGATTGCTCGAACCTCGGCCCTCTATCTCTTCATCTTCATCTGCGTTCTCGTAGCTCTCGACGTCGGCGCGTACGCGTTCGTGGCGCGCGAATATGCGTCGCTGGTGCAACCGGCGTTGGACACACCTGAGGGACGCGCGGCGATGGCTACCGCCATGCGTCACGTCGTGCTGACGGTTCTTCTGCTCGATGTCCCCCTCGTCGTCGTATTTGGTGCAGCCTCCTATGTACTGGCGCGTGCGACGCTGGCGCCAATCTTTGCGGCGCGCGAACGCGAACACATTTTTGCCTCCGACGTCGCCCACGAATTGCGTTCGCCGCTGGCTGCCATAGCCGCCGTTGCGCAGGCGTCGCGCGCTTCGGCGCCGGCCGAAATCCGCGATGCATTCGAAGAGATCGCCACGCACGCGCTCGACGCTTCGGCGATCGTCGGCGACTTGCTGACGCTGGCGCGCCATCCCAATCATGGCGTCCTGCAGTGCGAACCAATCGACCTCGCGGCGATCGTGGCGCGCAGCGCACGCGACGTTGACGCTGCCGCTCGCGCGCGCGGAATACACGTCGAAAGCTTGCCTGCAAGCGCGATCGTTGACGGCGACGAGCGCCGCCTGCGCGAACTCACGCGTAACTTGCTGGAAAATGCCGTGCGTCACGCACGCTCGCGCGTACGCATCGTTTCACGTCGCAACGGACGGTGCTGCGAAATCGTCGTCGAGGACGACGGCGAAGGCGTACCCGAAAGCGACCGCGAGCGCATTTTCGAGCGCTTCTACCGCCGCAGCGACGACGGCACCGGAACCGGGCTCGGTTTGGCAATCGTACGTTGGATCGCACAGGCGCACGCTGGGTCGGTGGAGATCGGCCGTAGCGAAACCGGCGGTGCGCGCTTCGTCACGTCGCTTCCCCAACACGCTGGCTAAGGGACGCCCCAGGTTTGCTCCTCGATGGGGCGCGCGAAAAGGGGCAAGCGAAGACGGGTGAAAGACCCGCAAACGATGCCGTTTTCGTCACTGCGCGCGTTCGTCGAGGCGCTGCGCAAAGCCGGCGAACTCCACACCATCGCGGCGCACGTCGATCCTTATCTCGAAGTAGCCGAGATTACCGATCGCATCGTCAAGGCGGGGGGGCCGGCATTGTTGTTTACCCACGTCGGATCTTCGCCGTTTCCGGTACTCACCAATCAGTTTGGAACGCACCGGCGGATGGCGATCGCATTCGACGCGTCCGATCTCGACGAAGTTGGCGAACGCGTGCGCCAACTCGTCAACGTCGTGCCGCCCGGCTCTTCGCTCTTCGATAAAGTCGGCACGTTGCTGCGGCTGCGGCCACTGGCCAATGCCGCACCGAAAACGGTTCGCAGTGCACCCGTGCACGACGTCGTCGAGCACGACGTCGATCTGACGCGGCTTCCCGTGCTAACGACGTGGCCGCTAGACGCCGGCCCGTTCATCACGCTGCCGCTGGTGATCACAAAAGATCCGCAAACGGGACGTCCCAATTGCGGCATGTACCGCATGCAGGTGTACGATCAACGCGAAACCGCAATGCACTGGCAGCGGCACAAGCAGGGCCGCGCGCACGCCGCGGGATGGGGCGATCGCGTTCCGGTTGCCGTCGCGATCGGCACCGAACCGGTGCTCACCTACGCGGCAACCGCGCCGCTTCCACCAATACTGGATGAGTTCGCATTCGCCGGATTGCTGCGCGGACGTCCGGTTGAACTCGTCGCCGCGCAAACCGTCGATTTGCTCGTGCCGGCCGAAGCCGAGTTCGTGCTCGAAGGTTACGTGGACAACACCGACTTGCGCGTTGAGGGCCCCTTTGGCGACCACACCGGCGTCTACAGCCTCGCCGATCGCTTTCCGACGTTTCACGTCACGTGCATGACGCATCGGCGCGAGCCCATATATCCCGCCACCGTCGTCGGCAAGCCGCCGATGGAAGACGCCTGGCTCGGAAAGGCAACCGAACGAATCTTTCTGCCGTTGCTGCAACTGGTGCTTCCCGAAGTCGTCGACATGAATCTCCCGGTAGAAGGCGGCTTTCACAATCTCGCGATCGTTTCGATTCGCAAAGCCTACCCCGGCCACGCCAAAAAAGTCATGAGCGCGCTCTGGGGCTTGGGCCACATGATGATGCTTACCCGCGTGTTGGTGGTAGTGGATGCCGACGTGGACGTGCAAGACGCGCGTACGGTCGCGTGGTTTGTGTTGAACAATCTCGCTCCGGATCGCGATCTCGTGATGATGCCGGGCCCGGTAGACGATCTCGATCACGCGTCATATGACATAGCGTACGGCACCAAGATCGGCATCGATGCGACGCGCAAAACCGCCGCGGAAGGCTACACGCGCGAGTGGCCGCCCGACATGGTGATGGATCCGAACGTGCGCGTGCACGTGAGCAAACGCTGGAAGGAATATGGCTTAGAACGCCTCGGCAGCGCACTGCACGCCGACGATTGGTCGGGCCAGGGACCTACGGCGCTCGAACGCCTGCTTCGCGACATCGAAAGGCTGGGGAACCTCTGAAGGCGACGCTCTTTCTGCGCGAGATCCGGATCGAGCACACGCTCTTCGCGCTACCGTTCGCGTACGTCGGCGCACTGCTCGCTGCACGCGGATTGCCCTCGTGGGCGGCGCTCGGCTGGATCACGCTGGCGGTTCTCGGCGCGCGCACCGCGGCGATGGCTGCCAATCGCTATATGGACCGCGAGATCGACGCGCGCAATCCGCGCACCGCCGGTCGAGCGCTGGCGACCGGCGCGCTGTCGCCGGTTTCGATGCTGGCCGCAGTCGCAATCGGGCTGGCAACGCTGCTGTGGGCTGCGTGGATGCTCAACCCGCTGTGCGTAAAATTGTTGCCGATCGCGGCGGTGCTGCTACTCATCTATCCGCTCTGCAAACGCGCCACTTGGCTGACGCACTTCGTGCTCGGCGCGGTCGACGGGCTGGCGCCGCTGGGGGCGTACATCGGCATCGCCGGCAGAATCGACTGGCCGGCAATTCTCCTCTTCGCCGCCGTGACGCTGTGGGTAGCGGGATTCGACGTGGTCTATGCGCTGATGGATCTTCCGGTGGACCGCGAGCAGGGCATTCATTCGTTACCGGCGCGTTTCGGCGAGGAACGCGGCCGAGTGCTGCCGTTGGCATTGCACGTTGGCATGATCGCGCTGCTCGCCGCCGCCGGCACGATGGCAAGCGCGGGTTGGATCTACTACGCAGGGCTTGCGGTCGCGGTCGCGCTGGTATTTTACGAACAGCGGTTGCTGCGCAGCGCGGAAAACGTGTCTGCGCTCAACGAGCGCGTTTTCGTCTCGAACATGACGTTTTCGGTGCTCTTCTTGGCAACAACGCTCGTGAGTTATGCTTGGCCTACGGGACTGATGGGGAACCTCTAGATGAAACGAAAGACATTTTTGGCCGCGAGCGGTGCGGCCGCCGCGGCCTCGCTGGCGCCGGCCGCGCGCGCTCAATACGTCAACCAACAGTTCTTGCAACAAGTCTCCATCGGCGTGAACGTGACGCTATCCGGGCCGTTGGAAAAGTACGGTACGGAAGTCGCGCGCGGCGTGCAAGCCGCCGTGGATGAAACCAATCACTTTACCGCACCGCTTTCGCGAGCGTGGGCGATGCGAACGTTCGACGATCGCAACGATCCGGCGCTTGCAGCAACCAACGCGAATGTCGCGGCGGCTGACCCAACGGTGATCGGCATCGTCGGCAATCTCACTGGTGCGATGACGTTGGCGTCGCTATCGCGTTACGCCAACGTCAACTTCGCCGTTGCCGTCCCTACGGTAACGACCGATGCGGTGACCAATCGCGGCTATCACAACGTGTTTCGATTGCCGGCGAAAGACAGTTCGTCGGGGCGGCTATTCGCGTCGTCGGTGCTGCCCGAGAAAAGGGGCGTCGCCGCGATTGCGGTTGCGCTCGACGGCGAGTACGGCTACGACGTCGCCCGCGGATTCGTACAGCAAGCCAAGGCCGATCGTCACGCTGCCGACGTCTTGCTGTTTCCGGTCAAGAGTTTCGATCCGGCTGCCGCCGCGCGCACGGTGCTCGATCGCCAACCCGGCTACGTTTTTCTGTGCGGCACCACCGCAGGGCTTGGTCCGCTCGCCGATGCGCTGCGCCTGGCGGGCTATCGCGGCGATTTCGGCGCATGCGACGGCTTTTACAACGCCGACACGATCGCAGCGTATGCCAAGACGCTCGAAGGCGCGTACGTCGCATCGTCGTTGCCGCCGCTGGACCGGGTTCCCAGCGCCGTCGGATTGCTAACCGATTTCGAGCGCGAGGTTGGACCCATCACGGCGTTTTCGGCCTACGGCTACGCCGCCGCGCAACTGCTGATCAACGCGTCCCAGCGATTCGGTGCCTACACGCGCTTCGCGCTGTTAGCGGCGATGCAGCGCAGTCCCACCTTCACCACGCTGGTCGGCCAGTACAGCTTCAACGTCTACGGCGATCCGCTTATTCCGAACATCTACATCTACACCGTCGGCGCCGACAAATTCGCGTTTTCGCGTCCCGCCATTCGCAGCGGCTTCGTTTTGTGATGCCCTAGCGCGCGTATTCGTTATCGTGGAGGACGCGCACGTGATGCGGCGGAGGGGTTTTCGGTTGCGGTGCCGTGTCGGTGTCTTCGAGGGCGACCAGGAATCGCAGGCGCCACGCGCCGAGCGATAGGGTGAAACTGGTTCCGAGGATCTCCATCTATTAGGCCTCCACGCGACGCCACTGAACGATGGCGAGCGCAAGATAGACGACAGCGAGAATGGCGAGCACGATGACATCGTACGTTGGGGCAGAGTGCGCCGTGCCAGCGGGAGAGCCGTTGACGATCACACCCCTGCCGAGATGAACGTAAGTGAGCGGGTCGATCCATGCGAGCGGCGTCACGATCGCGTGCACGACTTGCCCGAGTTGCGTCCCGCTGAGGTCGACCTTGCCGAGCACCGCGACGAGCACCGCGACCGGCCATGCAAATCCGATAACTGCGCCGTACGCTCGCTTTATCGAGGACGTTGCCGCGCAGAGCATCGCATACCACGCAGCGCAGGAGACCAATCCCAGGACGAGACCTATCGCGTCGTATGGACCAAACACATAGTGCGGCATTTCGAAGATAGTGTGGCCGACGATCAAGAATACAATCGTTAACGCCCACGCAGCCAGGATACCGGCAAGGTCTGCGCCGATGGCAGAAAGTGCCAAGCGCTCGCGTGTGACCGGTTTTGTTAAAGCGATCTCAAGATGTCCGTCGTTTTCGCGCGCGAACGGTGCCCCGAGGACCGACGCTATGATGAGTCCGACAACGGCGGCTATCGCAAAATAGTAGCCAAAATCTTCCGGCTGCCCGGTGTCGATGGTCGTGATAGTTTGGCCGCCGTTCGGTCGCGTTTCGACGTGAATGTCGCCCATCGCAACCGTATGGTGCGATTCTTTCGAGGCATGCGCACCAGACTCGATGATTTGGATTCGCTTACCCTGATAACCGCGATCGTCCACGACGATGTGCACGCTATCTTTCGGGTTGTCGATGATCGTGCGCCCCGTCCCGTCGGGAAGCGTTACATGGGTAACGTGGGAATTCGGATCGTTCTCGACACCGTGGACGAACGAGAGGCTGTCCCCCGGTCCGATGGTAAGGAACGAGATCCTCACAATCAGCAGTAGGATTTCCAACACCACGAGCACGATCGCCGTCACCTTCAAACAGCGCCATACGCGCAACCACTCGACGTACGCCATTACGAACCAGCCTTCGGAAGGAGACTCGCCGTCGCGTCCGCGGGCGAAACGGCGTAGAGAAAAATATCTTCGAGTCCGAGATCGAGAATGCGAACGCCGCTCGCGCCGGCACTAGCCAAGCGCGTAGCGAAATCGTCGGCGCCGGCCAGCACCAGGACGCGCACGATGCGCTCGGCGCGATCGACGCGCGCGACGCGCGGATCGCCGACGATGCCGTCGAGCGGTGAGGTCGCGTCGGGGAAGATTCCCTCGACGATTTTGCGGTCGGCCTTGAGATCGTCGACGAGACCTTCGAGCGCCAGGCGTCCGTGTTCGAGAACCGCGATGCGTTCGGCAGCCCGTTCGACTTGCCCGATTTGATGCGATGAAAAAATGACGGACGTACCGCGCGCGGCCTCGTTGACGATCAAACTCAACACGTGGCGCTGATTGATCGGATCGAGCCCGCTCGTCGGCTCGTCGAGGATGAGCACTTCGGCGCGCCGCGCGAACGCCAGCGCCACCATCACGGCAGTACGCATACCCTTCGACAGCGCGCGACAACGCTTGCGCGGATCGATCTCGAACTGCGCCAGCAATTCGTAGGCGCGTGCGGGTTCGAAGCTTTCGAACGCGCGGCGATTCATCTCGACGTGTTCGGCGGCCGTCATCCACTCGTAGAGCACGCTGCGCTCTGGCACGTATGCAATGCGCTCGAAGGTCGCGGGGACGAGTGGTTCTCCGTCGTAGCGAACGCTGCCGCTGAAACCGGCGAGACCGAGCATACACTTGAATACGGTCGTTTTGCCGGCGCCGTTGGGCCCGAGCAAGCCGTAGACACTGCCTTGCGGCACCTGCAGCGAGAGATCGTTGACCGCTTGGACTTTACCGTACGCTTTGCTCAGGTGCGAAATTTCTATCGTACTCATCGTTCCTCCGGAAACCACCGCTCGAGCGACACGTCGATCAGTTCGCGCACCTCGTCGCGTGAAAGACCGACGGCTTTTGCTTCGCGCAGTGCGACCGTGAGCGCATCGCGCGCTACGTCGGCAGCGGCGCTGCGCGCCGAGTCGACCGCTCCGTCACCGCGAACGAACGACCCGCGTCCAGGGGCGGTCTCGATGACGCTGTCGCGTTCGAGGTCGCGGTACGCACGCGCGACGGTGTTCGGATTGACGGTTAGGTCGAGCGCGAGTTGCTTGACGGTTGGAAGTTGCTCCCCGGCTTGCAGAACCCCCAGAGCGACCGAGCGTTTGATCTGCTCGATGATCTGCAGGTAAATCGGGACTCCGCTGCGCGAGTCGACCGTCAGTACGGCCGGCATGTCGAACGTCCAGGCCCCTTAAAACTTCGGACCCCAGCCAGGGAAGAGACTGCTCTCAGCCTGCCCGGGGAGACGCACGGTCGTGCGCAGGCCGTGGGCGGCGGCATTTTGCGATGGGTTGGCGGCGAAATAGGTCATGATTTGGGTTCCTTTCCTCTTCTAGTACCAACCTACTGTTGTACTAGTACACTAGTATAATAGGGAAGAGCGGGGATTCTGTCAACCCCCCCTTTCACAGCCCACCCGCGAAGGCTCGCCACGGCGGCCTTCAAAAGACCCCGCAATCAAGATGTCCGCGCCAGCACCGGCCTCCGACCAGACCTCGCTTTTCGCGGGTCCGTTTTCGCTACGCGACCCGAACGAACGCATCGCCTTCTGGCTGACGGCGATCTGCGCGTTGCCGGCCGCGCTGTTCATAGGCTATTTGCTGCACGAGTCCATCGGTGCGTCGCAAGTCGCGCTTTTCATCGTGATCGCGATGGTGTACGTTACGCTCGCACGCGGCCGACTGCTCGGTTCCAGCGTGCGCGTCCACGAAACGCAGTACCCGCGCGTCTTCGCGATCGTCAAACGCGCCTGCGCGGCGCTTGAGATCCCGATGCCGTTGGTATTCGCGCGCGAGGACAACTTGGTTCCGGTAGCGGCGCTCGGTTTCGGCGAGCCCTACGCGCTCGTTATCAGCAGCCACTGGATCGAGGTGTTCCGCGACGACGAGTTGGCATTCATGATCGGTCGCGAACTCGGGCACATCGCGGCCGGACACACGCGCTTCCTGTCGTTACTCAGCGTCAACGGCAAAGAGAATCCGCTGATCTCGCTGATCTTCGGCGGCTGGTTGCGACGCTGCACGAACACGTGCGACAAAATCGGCCTGCTCTGTTGTGGATCGCTGGATTCCGCCGTCCGCGCCATCGCCGTCGCCGAGTTTCACGAGTTCGGGCGCAAGGTTGATTATCAAGCATTTGCCGAGCAGCACGCCGAGATCGAATCCGACTCCATTTCTCGTTGGGGGACGTGGCTTGGCAGCGAGCCCTACG
>Ga0102924_1000751_pt1 | contig 39016 bp, 34 predicted proteins | sample PaiPotPPM11metaG_FD_80116 | JGI IMG/M metagenome (GOLD analysis project Ga0102924, IMG submission 80116) | Iron sulfur acid spring bacterial and archeal communities from Banff, Canada, to study Microbial Dark Matter (Phase II) - Paint Pots PPM... ...
GCCCCCGCGATCATTCCGGTCCGGAAGCTGACTTCCTCGAGTTGGGCATTAATGGCCGCGCGGACGCCTGGCCGCATGCCGACCGCGCTGTGATTCCCGCCATTCACAACACCGGACGATACCGATGAAAGGCGGTTAATGGCGGCATTACCTGCAATTCTCCGCCGGCGTGTCCCTAGCGTCGCCGTCCCGCCCCCCGGCCGGGACGGCACCCGGCCGGGACGGCACCCAGGCAGCGGGCCCCCCGCCGCCGGCCCCCGCCGACGATTCGCGACCGCTAGGGTGGTTTGCGTGAAATTCTCGCTCTGGCCCGTCAACAGCCGTCCCCCCGCGGAACTGCTGGAGCAGGTACGCGCCGCCGACGCCGCCGGCTGGCACGGCGTCTGGCTAGCCGACCACTACATGCCGAACACCAGCGACGGGACGCCCGCCCGGGGCGACACCTACGAGTGCTGGGCGCTGCTGCCCGCCCTGGCGGCGGTCACCGAGCGGGTCAGGATCGGGACGCTTGTCTCGCCCACCTCGATACACCACCCGGCGCTGCTCGCGAAGCGCGCGTCCGCGATCGACCGGCTGTCCAACGGCCGGATGGTCCTCGGGCTCGGCGCCGGCTGGCAGGTTAACGAGCACCACGCCTACGGCATCGAGCTTGAACCGCCGGGAAAGCGGGTGAGCAGGTTCGAGGAGTCGATCCAGATCGTCCGCTCGATGCTGTCGGCGGAGTCGGAATCCACCACGTTCCACGGCGCCTACTACGACATCACCGAGGCCCCCTGCGATCCGAAGCCGCTGCAGTCGCCGCTGCCGCTGCTGGTCGGCACCCGCGGCCCGCGCATGCTCCGCATCACCGCGCGCCACGCCGACGAGTGGAACACCTGGGCCACCCCGGAGCAGGCCGGCGTCCACCGCGCGGCGCTCGTCGAGACCTGCCAGAACGCCGGCCGCGACCCTCAGACCATGCGGACCTCCGTCAACGCCTTTGTCGACCTTGACGGGACCGCCCCGCCGCCCGGCCGGGCGGCGCTCTTCGGCTCCGCTCAGCAACTGGTCGACCAGTTCGGCCGGTACGCGGAGCTCGGTTTCGACGAGTTCATCCTGCCCGACTGGAACCTGGGCCCGGATCCGTCCGCCCGCGCGGACAAGCTCGCCAGGATCAAGACCGAAGTCTTCGACCAGGTGACCGCCTAGGCCGGCGAGACCGGCGAGACCGGCGAGACCGACCCAGACCGCCTAGGCCCACCGAGCAGGCAGACCGAGTTCATAGGCCTGCAGGATGAGACCGGGCACCGGGGAGAAGTCGAGTTCCGGCGTCCGCGCGAAGCCCGTGGCCGCGTAGAGGTGCTGGGCGGCCAGCATGGCCGGCTGGGTACACAGCCGCAGCGTACTCAGCCCCTGCTTTTCCGCGCGGGAAATGGCGGCGAGCAGCAACTGCCGCCCGACGCCGCGTCCCTGCGCCGACGAGGCAACCGCGAACGCGCGGACGTCCGCCTCGGTTTCATCCCGCGCGAGTTCGCTTTCCCGGTCGAACAGCTCGAGCGTGACCGTGCCGAGGATGATGCCCCCGTCGACGGCGACGAGCACCGTGCAGTCACCGCCGAACCCGAACCCCCGCAGCGTCTCGGCGTAAGCGTCACCGTCGGACAGCAGCCCGAGTCCGCGGTACGCGGAGACCCGCAGTTCCCCCACGGCATCCCGCTCATCTGGCCGTGCATCCCGAATCATCACGTGATGCACGCTATCAACCGCGGCGGTTTCTAGAATTCGGGCATCATACGGCCATCAGAGTGTTATCAGAAATATGACGAACCTGATGCTTTCCTGGCAGCAGGCGGCGCTCCTTGCCCTGGGGTGCGGCGTAGCCGGGATGGCGCTCGTGTCCGCCGGGCACGTGTGGCGGTGGGCGCATCACGTCGGCCCGTTCCTGCGCGAGGCGGGCGTGGTGATCGGGCTGTACGCCCTGTGGCAGCTGGCGGGCAGCCTCGCATCGGGTGGCTTCCACGAGGCGGTCACGCACGCGCAGTGGATCTGGGACACCGAGCGCACGCTGCGGCTGCCGAGCGAGACCGATGTCCAGGGACTGCTGCTACCGCACCCGCTGCTCTCGGAGATCGCGAACCTCTACTACGCGACCATGCACTTCGGGATGCTGATCGCGATGCTGATCTGGCTGTTTGCCCGGCACCGCGACGGCTATCCGGAGGTACGCAACGCGATGGCCGCGAGCACGGCGATCTGCCTGCTGATCTCCTTCATCCCGGTCGCGCCGCCGCGGCTCCTGCCCGGCGCCGGCGTCGTGGACCTGGCGGCCAGGTACGGCGAGTCCGTGTACGGCGTGGTCGGCTCGACGGCGGGCGCCGACCAGCTGTCCGCCATGCCGTCGGTCCACGTCGCCTGGTCGATCCTGGTCGCCTGGGCGGTGATCACCAGGGCCCGCAGCCGCTGGCGCTGGCTGATCCTGCTCCATCCGGTCATTACGGTCCTCGTCGTGGTCGGAACGGGCAACCACTTCTGGGCCGACGCCATCGTGGCCGCCGTCATCGACGCCGCGGTCATCTCGGCGCTGGGCCTAGCTAAGCGCCATGGCGATGGCGTGCAGCGCCAGGCCGACGCCCGCGCCGACGACCGTCCCGTTGATGCGGATGAACTGCAGGTCCCGGCCGAGCAGCAGCTCAAGCTGGGTCGAGGTCTCGGCGGCGTCCCACCGCTGAATGGTCCCGGTCACCAGGCCGGCCAGTTCGTCGTGGAACTGGTCGGCGAGCCGCCGCGCGCCCGACTCGAGCACGCGCTCAAGGCTTTCCTGCAGGCGCGGGTCGTCGCCGAGCCGGCGGCCCGCGGCGGACAGCATGGCGGCTAGGCGCTTGCGCAGCTCGGAGTCGGGATCGGCGGCCTGGATGCGCAGGTTTTCCTTGGCGTTCTTCCACAGCCACGAGGTCCAGTCGCGCAGCGTTTCGCTGGCCAGCAGGTCGCGCTTGAAGCTCTCGCCGCGCTCGCGCAGCTCCGGCGAGGTCTGCAGGCGTTCCGGCAGCCCGGCGATCCAGGCGTCGAACTGCTTCCTCGCGTCGTCGTCCGGATCCTCCGCCATCGCCGCGAGCCGCTCCCGCAGCCGGGCGTGCAGCCGGTCGAAGGCCCGCCCGTAGACAAGGTCAGGCAGCCAGCGGGGCGCCTCGGCCTCGAAGCGCTCGCGAAGGTCCTCGTAGTGGTCGGCGAGGTAGCGGTCGGCGGCGGTCACCATGGTGTTGAACAGGATGGCCTGGTGGCCTCCGGCGAGCATGACCCCCACGGCCTTCCCGGCGAGCGGCGCCACCTCGATGGCCGCCGCCGCCCGGACCACCTCGGCGGTCAGCGCGCTCTGCACGTCCTCGTCGCGGAGGGTCCCCGCCAGCGTGACCACCACGTCCGCGGCGTTCCCGGCGAACCGCGCGGCGTTGTCCTCATCGGCGAGCCAGGCCGCGAGCCGCGGCGCCAGCCCGGCCGCGCGGATGCGCTCGGTGAGTACCTCGGCGTTAAGGAAGTTCTCCTGGACGAACTGCCCGAGCGTGGCGGCGAACTGGTCTTTCCGCTCGACGATGACCGCCGTGTGCGGTATCGGCAGGCCGAGCGGATGGCGGAACAGCGCCGTGACGGCGAACCAGTCCGCGATGCCGCCGACCATGGCCGCCTCGGCGCCCGCCTGCACGTAGCTGAGCAGCGTCCCGTGTGCGCCGGCGGCGGTCACGCCGATGAACAGGGCGGTGACTGCCGCCAGCAGGGCCGTCGCCCGTCGGCGCGCGGCGGCCAGGCGGTGCGTGCGCTCTTCGAGTGACTCGCGCTTGAGCCTGGAAACAGGCGAAGCGGACGTCGTCGCGGCAGGTTCCATCGACGGCCCCCCGGGTCGGTCCGCGGCGCATGCCGATCCGCTGCCGCGTCAGGCGAGTAATGGTCTCGGCATGCAAGCCTAAACGCGGCACGGGACTACGGGTGCATGCGCGCGCCCTTCGTCACCTTGTCGACCGCGTTGCGCGGGCCGTAGACCGCGACACCGACCAGGTCAAGGTCCATGCCGCGCACGGCCCGCACGGCGGCCCGGTTGTCACCGTCGTTGCCCGTCGCGAAGAGATCCGCGGTGAAGATCGCCAGCGCGAGGCCGCGGCCGACGGCGCGTTCGTGCGAGGTGGCCAGCGTCTCCTTGCTTCCCGCGTAGACGAGGACGGGCTGCCGGAACATCGGCAGGTACTCCGTGCCGTCCGCGTCCGCGTAGGGCTCCCCGATCACCTCGGGCACTCGCCGCCCGATCCCGCTCACGAGGAACGCGGTCACGTTCAGCCGCTGCCACCCCTCGAGGTCGTCGCGCAGCACGACCGCGATCTTGGTATCGAACCGCACGGGCTCGCCGGTAGTCGTATCCATGGGAAACGATCGAACACCCGGGGGCATCGACCGGTCTTGTACGATTTTTGCGTGGCCGATGACCCGCGGATCCGGGCCTGGCGACCGAGGGTGCCCGGCGTCGCCGAGGTGCTCCACGCGCGCATGACCAGCCATGTCTACCCCATGCACACGCACGAGGCGTGGACGCTGCTGATCGTCGATGACGGGATGATCCGGTATGACCTGCACCACCACGAGCACGGCGCGCTGCACCGGGCCGTGACCCTGCTGCCTCCGCGCGTGCCGCACAACGGGCGCGCCGCGACCGCGTCGGGCTTCCGCAAGCGGGTCGTCTACCTCGATCTCACCAGCCTGCCGGCGGGCCTCATCGGCCGGGCGGTCGACCACCCGGTGCTGTTCGACCCGCTCCTGCGCCTGCGCATCGACCAGTTGCACCGGGCGCTGGCGGAGCCGGGCCGGGAGTTCGAGGCGGAAAGCCGACTGGCGTTCATCGCGGAACGGCTGCGGCAGCACCTAGGCGGCCCCGTGGCGGCACCGGCGGCCACGGCCCCCGGCAAGTCCGACCTCGCGCACCAGCTGCGCGAGCTGATCGACGCCGGCTTCCGCGACAAGGTGACGCTCCGGCAGGCGTCGGAGGCGATCCACGCCCACCCGGCCCACCTGGTCCGGATGTTCAGCCGGGAGTTCGGCATCAGCCCGCACCAGTACCTGACCGGCCGCCGGGTCGACCTGGCCCGCAGTCTGCTGCTCGACGGGACGCCACCAAGCGCGGCGGCGGCGGCCGTCGGCTTCTGCGACCAGTCCCACTTGAACCGCAGCTTCAGGCGCCTGCTCGGCACGAGCCCCGGCCGGTACACGAGCGGCCGCCGCCCGGGCGGCTGATCAGAAGCTGTCACGTTTCGCGGCCGAGTAAGCTGCTTCCGTTCCGAAGACTAAAGATCTTTATCCCGAACGGATTCATGCTTCGCCAGTCGCGCCCCGTTATCTCTTCCGGGCGACGCCACCAGAAAAGCTGTGCTGAATCTCGGGATAGGGGGTCTTGTCCGTGACCGGCGGCCGCCAGTCCCCCAGCGGCACGAGACCGGGCGGTATCAGCTCCCAGTCGCCGAACCAGCCGCGGATCTCCTCGTCCTCGCGCCAGCGCATGCGACCGAACGGCCCGGTGTGCACCTTCTCACCCTCGATGGTGATCGCGCGGAGCTCTGGGAGATCCGGCCCGGGCAGCCGCAGGCTGGAGATAGCCAGGTAACTGCCGCTTGGCATGGCGGCACGGAATTCGCTCATGATCCGCTCCGGATCATCACCGTCATCGACGTGATGCAGGAGCGCGAAAAGCAGCAGGCCGACGGGCCGGTCGAAATCGATCATCGAACGGACGACAGGATCGGCCAGGATCTCGGCGGGCCTGCGCACGTCGCCGACCACGAAATCGGTCGTCAGCGCGTCGGCGATCAGCGCCTTGCTGTGGGTGTAGACAACCGGGTCAGGTCTGTAAGGTTTTTCCCACACAGACAGGACACATCCGATGACCACTAAGCCCGAGGCCGGACAGACGTGCTGCATGTGCTTCCGTAAGCACCGCGAATCCAAGGCCCTTGCTGAGTGCCAGGCAACCTACGTCATGATGTACAGCACCCCCGTTACCCCCGAGGCCAAGGCCCCCGAGGTTACTCCCGAGGCCAAGGCCACCGAACCCCGTGAGGCCACGTGGACCGAAAAGCGTGGCGACTCGGGCCGGTACTGGACCAACACGGACGGATGGGTTGTCTTCCGCGCTCCCGATGGCTTTGACCTACGCGACCTAGACGACAACAGGTATGGGGTCTACGGCCTACTTTCCAACGCGATCGACGCATCCGAGGCGATCGACAGCATGGAACACCACCAGGCCGAGACAGCCGAGGAACCCAAGGAACTGGCCTCATGGCTCACCAACGTGTCAGTACACGCGGAAACCGCATACGCGGTGGTGCACCGCACCATGACCGCATGCGGGCCGATGACTGGCCTAGCCCACTTCACCACCTGGATGTCAGCACAGTGGTTTGTCGAGACACAGCTACCGGCTGTCGGTGGCGAACTGGTCATGGTGACCTTCAAGTGACTATCCAGCATGTTGACTGGCGGGCCGACCGTAGCGACGCGTGGAAAGTGGCAGAACGGCTTTCCGGGTTCCTTAAGCTAACGGTTACGAGATCTACGTGAGGGAGGCGTAATGACTGACTTCGGATTCATCCGCGTCTCTACGGGCTCCCAGGACGCCAAGACCCAGCGCCGAGATATCCTCAAGGCATCCCCCGATGCAATCATCGTCACGCCCGACACTAAAGCGGCCAGCGCCAGCAAAGGCGAACAGATGGACGCGCTTGACGCCGTGATAGCTAAGCTCGGCAAGGGTGACCGTGTCATCGTCACAGACACCAGCCGCCTAGACCGCCGTGACAACCTGACATCCCAAATCGAAACCGTGATTGACATTCGCCGTACCGGCGCTGTGATTCTGAGCCTTGACCCCAAGGAAGCCGGATTCAGCATGGGCGATGACCTCGGGTCATGGATCAACACTATCGTTAAGCAGAACGGCAACGCGGAAAAGTCCCGTGTCGTCAAGACCATGACGTGGCGAGGCATCTCCGATGTGATGGCCAACAAAGGCATGCACGGCGCACTACCCGCGTTCTGGAAAACCAAAGGCGCCCGGTACTCAAAGCAAGCTTACTGTGCCAATCCCGAGGCAGTCAGGGACATTTACGAACGGGTAGCCGCACAAGAATCCCTGTCGTCCGCTGGGCGCAGGCACAACCTGTATCCACAGTCGGTAAAGGCACTGATCAACTTTGCCGCTAACCACACTGGCGTCATTGTATGCTCGTATACACATGACGGTGAGACAGAGACGTGGCCTCACGCGGTTAAGCCAGTAGTTGATTCAGGTCTTTGGTGGCGTGCCAACAAAGCAATGGAAGCAACTAGCCGTGGTAACAAAGGCGGGCGCCCGGTAGCGCAGGTATCCGGCTGGATATCTGGAGTGCTGGACTGTCCCGCATGCGGAGGCAAGCTATACCTCAACGCATCACCACCACGGAAGGGTGCCCGGGCGCGCACCCCGAAAATCCGCTGCCAAGGCGCACCGAGACAGCACGTTACGTGTGGAGACTTCAAAGGGATCGACGCCGCGCCGATCATCAGCGCTCTAGGGCAACGGTTCGCTACCGACACTAGTCCAGTGCTGGCATATCAGCGCATCGCGGGAAACCAGCATGAACTGGACGCCTTGGAGGCTGAACTAGCCAAGCTACAGGGAAGCCTAGGCACCGTTACCGATCGGGCCGAACGTCGGGAAGCTGTAGCCCGCATTGAAGCCTTGGAAGATGAGATAGACGGCTTCAAGGTTATCCCTGACACGTTCGACTACTCACCTACCGGTCAGACGATTGCCCAAATGTGGGAAGCCTCCGACGATGCCGGTAAGCGCGCTATGATTCAAGCAGTCAAAGCCTCGGGAGCTGTGCACCTAATCGAGCGCGACGGGGAATGGGGCGTAAGGGTCCGCACGGGACTCCCAGGCAAGCAGGGTGACGTGATCGACCTGGGCGGCGGTATCTGCTTTAGGCGTACGCAGCCTGACGTGATCGCGGGACTAGTGGAGTCGGAGTGAAAGACGACATGCCCACGTGTGCGCGTCCCGATTGCGGGGAATCCATGGCTGGTCTACGTGAAGGCGCCCGGTTTTGCTCCCACGAATGCCGTAGGCGGCATGGTCAAAATATTCTCAGGGCTAAGGGCTGGATTCCGCCTGGCAGGCCGAAGCTCATCCTGATTCGCGGGGGACTCTCAGTAGGCCCGTAAAAAGCCCTAGAAAGCCCAAAAGGCCCCTCAGATTCGATCTGGGGGGCCTCTCGCATGTCGGGGTAATCTCATTACCCCCTTGGCTCTACGGGCCTCGCAGGGGCCTCTACGGGCCGCACACAGGCCCCATACGCGAAAGGCCCCCCGAACCCTTTGGGGGTCCGAGGGGCCTAATGTGCTTCTAAGCGCTGAGAGCATCCTGCCTTACGTCAATGCCAATCAGGTTACTCAAAGCAACATTACTCAGAATCCGGGCAAAAGCGATCAGCATAAACTCATCCACAGTAAGATCAGCCTTACCCGCTGCCTCACGCTCGGAGTTGATACTGTTAAGCTGGTCAGTGAAAGTCATTTTACGTATTCCTCTCTTGGGGTGTCGTATAGTGCAGACCATTCCTTAGCCGCACGCTCACTGTCATTGATAAACCTTGTGTCCCAGTCCGCTTGCTTCCAAAGGGCCTCGAATTCGGATTCCGTCACAGCCCATGCGGAGCAACCAAGCACCCATGCTCTCTGGCCCTTCACGGCAACAGTTGAGTAGTAGTCTCAGACGGAAGAAGGTTGTACTTCGCGAGCAGATCAATGTAATCCCGCTTGTGGGCCATCACGGTAACTTTTCCGTCTGTGACCCAAACATATGAGGCATCCTGCCCGACCGCTCTAAACGGCCTCGTGGAATCAAGATGCTCCAAACCGAAAATCGGCTTCTCAGGCTCAGGACCCACAGGCGGAATGAAACCACCGTTGTCATCCGGATGAAGGTCATTCTTATGCGCCGTGACACCATGGTAAAAGCAGCGGTAATCCTCATCAGCCCCCGGAGGCGCGAGCGGATCAGGCACCTGATGGCCTACCATAGGACCGCCACCCGCGGGAATACGGGCGTTAGTGCCGCCATAGGCTTGCATGGCAAACCTGGCGTGCATCTCGGCAGCCCGCGACTCAAGCGAGATTTTCTCAGGCACCTCGGGAGAGATAGTTCTCAGGACCGAAACAGCCTGGCGCCCACACACCTTAGGGTTGCCAAACCCGTTCTTCTTAAGCCCTGGACCCATGCATGTCTTGCCATTAAACGGGTCGAAAGACGGTGGCGGAGGAATGATCTGGCCAACATGCTGAGACTCAACACCAGTCTTCACACCGCGAGCGTTAGCATCCTTGATCGAATCATTCAACCGCGCGTTGCTAGCGTGAAAAGCAGCCTCAGTGCTATGGTCGTCATAGCGACTGGGATCGATCCGATTAGGGTCTTGCATATCCATATGTGCATCCTTCACTAGAATCAGGAGATGCGGCCCGATGCCGCTACAGCCATCCCCTATGGCAAAGAATAGGTGCCCGTTTCGCTCGGGCCTCGGCATCTGCCCCATAGCCGGTTCAAGAAAAGGGACAATGCCGTACGGGTATAACGTGCCGCTGCCGAACCTCAACGCCCATCAGGCCCAAGGGTTAGCGGGCCGTGGAAGGTTGGCACCCAGGCGGACATAGACCCAGGGCCAAGCGGATGAGCTACGCCGCAAGCTTTACCATCCTGAACCGTCACCGTAAACAAAGCTACTCGGCTTGGGTGCCAGGCTCCAGGCTTGCCAAAGGGCGCCAAGATACGGGTAAGGCCCGTTCTCAGCCTGTAGATCCTTAGTGATGGCTAGCCTTGGGTCGGCAACACCAGGGGCCAACTGATACCAATGGAATTCAGCAGCCGTAGCCAGCCAATCCAACGGGATAAGCTCCGCTGAAAGCTCAGCAACCTTGAATCCCTCAACCGCAATACGGCATGCAGTCTCAAGATTCTCAGCTATAGCCCTAAGGTTCGCCCTGAACCCGTTCCCCGGAAAAGGATCATTCGCATTCGGCTTATCGTAAGCAGCCTCAAAGGCCCTCAGGATGAACTCGGAGAACAAACCGTCAGTGGGAACGGGCGCCTGAGGGTTAGTCGAACCTTCAGGGTTGCATTCCTCTGGCGGAATACCCGCCGAGAGTGCTGCATCCCAGCATTCGTTAAGCGATGCGTTGCTACGGTACTTCTCAACGAGGCGGCCAACGGAATCTAGGCGCCAATTACCGATACGGGCCTGATGTTTAGCGACCATCCGTCACCCTCCTGTACTGTCACCCTACTGTCACCCAAAAAATGAGCATCAAGCGCTGTGTGTGCAAGCGAAAAAAGAAGCCGTGGCGGGTCTTGGTGCGAGACCCTAACGGCCCACACATCTGGAGTTAGGTTTACTGGCCGCTAAGAGTCTTGCCATCCACCGTCCCACCACACCCTTGGCACAGAAAAGCCACAGGCTGACCATTCCAAAGGATACGAGCACTACAGCAAGGGCAGTCGATAACGTCATGGTGTGTCGTGAATCCCTGTACTGGGGCTGTGTGAGCCATGGGGATGAACGGGTGACCGACGTTAGCCATTGATCCTTCGGACCATGCCCCGTTGCCATCGGGACGGCTTTTCTTGTCACCTGTGGAACCTGGTGTCTGATGGGGTGAATGCGGATGAGTCGGCATGTCAGCGTTTCCTAGGCTTGATGGTTCGCTGCCTGTGTAGTTCCTCGTGGGCTGATGCAACCATTTCAAGTCGCGGGCTGCGCGGATCGGAAACCTTAACCGTGAAATCAAGGTTGAGAACATCGGAATGCACGGTTACATAGCCTCGCTTGGTTACACGTTTGCCGAGTCGTTCACGATTGGTAGGTGTCATTTCGCGGCGCTCTGGTAAGTCGCTGTATGGCATCCGCGGGTAGAAGATTTCCAGCCGCCAGTAATACCAAGCATCCACTTTTCAGCATTCCAACCGGGAACAACATCCCCATTGCTGTCAAACTTGCCGTGGTAAAACTCGTCATGGTAAGCGGGTACATTTCCCCAGACTGATTGCTTTACAGCTTTGGGGAACGAATCCAAGTCGGTCACTACCATTCCCCTTTCAGTCTTTGGGGTTGTCTTATTCTTCCCTTGCAACTAGGGAGGCTTTTGTTACAGGCACCTTGGGGGAAAGCGGAGCGCGACTCTCATTTGTGGTCGTTTACAAGGGAGACTATAAGGGTCTTGCTTACTGAGGCCCTTGCCATCCCTTACAGAAGAACTGAGGGTTTTGTCTCAAAAGGAAGATAGATTATGAGCTGTAGTCAGGAAGGTTGCACTAAGGACACTAAGCCATGGAATGGTAAAGGACGTAAACCGTCCTACTGTCCCGAGCACTCTGAAACCCGTTACAGGGCTTCAAGGTCTAGGGCTAACGGGAATGTGAAGCCCGAATGCTGTAGGCCCTATGGGCGTGGTAAGTGTCCTGCGCATCATGCACCGAGGAAACAAAGTGTTGGGCTGCTTGATCCTAGTGTCATTCATGCCCCGTACTGGGATGTTTCTAGTCCCGAGGCTGATCCTTTGGCTGACGATTACAACCCTTGGCGTCGTGAGTTTGATCCGGGCGCAAGGGTTATGAGTCACACCATGTTGTCAATGCCTCCGATGCTTGGCCGGACGACAGAGGTTTACAAGGTGATCGGCCAGAGCGACCTTAGCGACCAATGGAAAGCGGCCTCGAATGGAAAGCGGCCAGAACTAGTTTGGCGTGGTCCCCAATGGCCTTTCAGGGACATTTCCGTTACACCTTCGGAAGCTTTGCATTTGAGTGTTGTCTAAGGGTTTCTCTTCCAAGGCTGAAAGGTGAGAGGCAAGAGTGATGTTCTGGTTTCTCTGCCTCTCACCTCCCGGGGCGATCGTGAAGGGAGTGAACGTGAGTATCGGCACCACGCTTTCAGGCGAACCGCTTACCGGATTTATCATGGACAACGGTAAGGTGATTGACCTTGAAACAGGCGAGGTAATCGAAAACCCCTCTTGGCAGCAAAGAGCGGATGCCCTCAGGTCTAAACGAATTCTTGACGGCAAGTTTGTAACTAGCAGAATGGCCAAGCCGAACGGCAAGAGGATGCGCGGTGACGAATGCGACCCTAACGCCCTAGCTGACTCTGAGCTTCTGTATGACGAGACGGTTGACGATTACGAGTGGCCAGAAGTTTTCATTCCCGATGAGGCCGAGCGCGTTAAGGCTTTCAGGGGCAAGATGGGATGGGATGCACCCGATTCAAAGATGGTTCCCGTTTCTTCCCCTGGGCCACGTAAGCCAAGTCTGACTAAGGCTAGAGAGCGTGACGGAGTGGAACTCATCCGCGGTATCACCTTTCATTACCTGAACCATGAGATTGCCTACGGGGTGAACACTAAGGGTGAGGCTGTTTCCTACAACTTCCGTACGGGCAAGCTGCTATTCACGCCCTCAGTCAACCGGGCAAAGAAGATCCTTGCGGCCCTTGAAACCCGAGGTGCGGCTAGGGTCAGTCGCCAGACGGGTATCCCTGTTGACGTACTCCAGAACTGGAAAAAGCAGGGGCACTGTGGAGGCGTGTTATGTGTAACTGCATTGGGTGTGAACGTCTGCGAGAGAGGCGCACCAAAGGGCTTAAGGGGCCTTCCGAGCGTGGGTCACATGGTCACTATGTCGGAAACGCCTTTTGCGCTGACAGGTATTACTGCCTACTTGACGTGCTGACAACGGAAGCTGATTTCAGGGAGTTCTACAGGACTCATATAAGGCCCGAGGCCCTTATTAGGCCGAAAAACCCGGAAAGTACCCCTTGACCTGCGTACATGCCGGAGAGTGAAGCCCAGATGACTAAGGATTGCGACCCTAACCCCGACTGGATGTGTGACGCATGCCCGTTCCACGATGTGCTAACCGATCAACCTAAGCTATGCCCGTTGTACTTGAGAGACATTGGCCTGTGACTTAGCCCCCCCAGGCCCCGAGGCCCAGCGTGGTCCTGGGCGACGAGGGCCGAGGCTGCCTAACGGCTAGCGCTCAGGGAGACCCTCTGCTTGCAAAGTACGTTGACGTTGTCGGTTATCGTTGCTGGCGTGGGGACTCAAGGTTTCCCTGTCTGACGCTGGCCGTCGTTGCCCGGTCTCGTTGTGGTCGGGCGTAGTGGTCAGCTAGAGTTTCTTCCTATGAACGCTTGGGCTCCTATTTTGTCCGCTGTCGCCGCTCTTTTCGGCGGAGGCATTGGCGTGATGTTGCAAGGCCGCTACGGGACTACAGGCTGGCGTCGCCAAATCCGCATGGAAGCGTATACAAAGCTCCTCGATGCGAGTCACGACTTTGACTCAATTCTTTTTAATATCCTGCACGACACGGATGATTTGGATTACGTCCAAAAACGGCAAAAGGTTGAACAATGTTATTCTCAATTGCAGAGCGCCGGAACGTTGGTCGCCATTGCTGGACCGAAGGAAATAGATACTCCCGTGGCCTACCTTTTGAATGATGCCAATTCGGTAGTTAAGGATGTACGAAATCATGACATTTTCGTTTCAATTGTGGATGACTTGAAGCAGGGGAAGCCATACGGCAAATGGCAAGCGTGGCTTATAGGTGCCCAGGGATTCACAGATGCCGCGCGAAGAATTTTGAGAACTGAATGATGTAACCGTCTATGGGCGTACATCTGCCGCAGGTAGGTTCTTCTGTTTGGGGAAACCCCCGGATACCTTCCCGCTCACCCCCTTAGATGGGCGGGTGGTGCGTCCGGGGGTTTCCTAGCACCGGCCGTGCAACCGGGGCCTCTCCGTGACGATCCTCCCCCAGGGCAATCAGGAAGCCGGGGGGACACGGAGGCTTATGGGGCCTGTTATTTCTTCTTCGGTGGATTCTTGGCGCCTGGCGGAGTCCAGTGCGAACTCAAGTACCACCCACAGTTGTCACACGTCCCGTTCGGGTCGTTCGGGTCGGCTGGTACGAACACATTGCAGGGCTCGGCGTCCTTCGACATTTATGTCACTCTCCCGGTGTTCGCAGCACAAGGACTTCTGGGAAAGGCCACCGCACGGGGCTTTAGCCAGCGTGCTGCCAGGCGATCCGCGCACGACGATAAAACTCATCTTCGAGACGCCTAAAGCGGTCCCTAAGCTCAGGGGCTAGTTCATGGTTTGGGGAGCGTTCTAGCAAGTCCCGAACACGTCGCCGCTCACATAGAAACTCGGATTCGCCCAGCGCCGTAACGTCTTTATTGTCACTCATCTGGGTACCGGCTTTCCAGTTCGTCCATCATGCACGTGGCGTCAAACCATGCGATAGCCAAGTCAGGCGCTGTGACGTAGAACGCCAGTCGCCCACCGTTTTCACGTCTAGCCTGAATGTCAATCTCAGGGTGTTTCGCTGCGAACCGCTCACGCCGCTCAAGGGCTAGCCTGTTTCGCGCACGCGTTACTTCTGACGTTCCTAGCGGGCTATCAACTTTCCCTGTCCCTGAGTTAGACATTCCCCTCAGCCTCCGTGGTTCGCACGCGAACAGGCTTAAGCGCGTAATCGGCAAATATCTGGTTGCGCAGATCATCAGGCGCGTTTGCCTCGACCCATCCGCCTAGCCCATCCAATCGGTGGGCACGCCAAGACTCGCCGTCTCCCTCGATTTCGTAGGCGGTACCCCACTCATACTGAAGGGCTTCTAGGGCGTTCATGCCCGTGTCATGTTTCGGCTTGTGCCCGCTAGCATCTGGCCGCCTGGTCGGCAGGTTGATCACGGTCGTGGTGTCCGGCTGGCTGCTCACGGTCAGTCCCGTTCCCTCGGGCGTGTCTTGGTGCGTCCCGCTGCCGTGCGAGCCGCAAAGCGCCGACAACGGGACGTGATCACAGCCTGACGTGGCAGAACCGCCGTAGACTAGGTGGCGAGGGACCATGCCACGTTTCGCCACAACCGTGCGGGAAGGTGCCACGCATGCCACGCAACGGTGACGCCAGAACCAACCCCAAGGTGTTCCTTGGCGAGAAGCTCAGGCGTGCCCGCATCGCTGCCGGATTCAGTAGTCAGGATGCGCTAGCGGCGAAGCTCGGCTTTGACCGTACCGTGATCACTAAGGGCGAGACAGGCGATCGAGTGCCCACGCCGGACGTGCTAGCGGCATGGTGTGACGCGTGCGGCCTCGACGCTGAACTGTTCGCGGACATTGCCGAGTTGGCCCGATCATCTGATGGACCCATTCCGAAGTGGTTTGAGGACTATCTAGAGGCTGAACGGGACGCTCACACGCTCCGCATCTGGCAACCGCTACTAGTGCCAGGACCGTTGCAGACAGCCGACTACGCACGCGCACTGTTCATCGCGGCCCGGCATGACACAGCCAAGGTAGAAGAGATGGTTACGGCCCGCCTGGCGCGGCAGAAAGTATTCGAGCGGCCGGAACCCCCGCACACGATCGTGGTGCTTGACGAGTCGGTGTTGCATCACCTGATCGGTTCACCAGCGGTCATGCACGATCAGATGATGCACCTTGCCGAGATGTCAGAGATCTTGCAAGTTCAGGTCGTGCCATCGGCGCGCGGTGCGAACGCGGGACTGTCCGGAGGGTTCACGATCGCATCGTGTGACGGCGCACCCGACGTGCTCCGCATGGAAGCTGTCGAGGACGTGACCGAGGAACGTAGGCCACTAGTGCGCCATGCGGCACTAGTCTTTGATCTTGTTCGGGGTGACGCACTGCCCTGCGATCAGTCCCGAACGCTGATAGTGGAGGTAGCAGGGCTATGGAAGACAAGATAGTGGGACAGTGGCGTAAGGCCACGTTCAGCGGCAACGGTGGTGGTGACTGCGTAGAAGTCGCCAACAGCACACGCGCCGTCCTAGTGCGCGACAGCAAGGACCGTGACAGCGCGATACTCGGGGTGCCCGCCGAAGCGTGGGCAGACTTCATAGCGTCGCTCCGGTAGCCACCCCCTACCGGAACGGCAACGCAACCCCCGTATCCCAAGTGGTGCGGGGGTTGCCGCGTGTCAGGCCGCTAGCCCCGAGGCCCGAATCAGGTTGCGTGGGAACAACCAGTCAGATATGGGTCATTGTCTACGTGGACCACGCGGGCCGGCTTGCTGAATTGATGCGCGACCTCGCTGACGTTGCCTTGCGTGGGCAGCCCGGAACCGAGATCGAGAAACTGCGTAACACAAGCCTCTTCGACCAGATACTGCACCACCCGGCGCAGGAACTGGCGGTTGGAGATGGCCCCAAGCGGCGCCATGGGCGCGAACCGCAAGATGTCCGCGACGAACTCGCGATCGGCCGCGAAATTATCCTTCCCGCCGAGCATCGCGTCGTACACCCGCGCGACATTCGGCTTGCTGACGTCGATGTCCGGAATTTTCGCGTCACGCGGACCATCTGCGGCCACCGTTGGCCTCCATCCCGCCGGTAAAGCTAGTGTTTGCGAGGATAGTGGATCGCGTTTCCACCACACTCACACACCCGAAATGTCGGCTTTCTGAACGCATTGCAAGACCAAGTGCACATGCCGATGATGGACCTTGGGAACTCGCGGGACCACGGGGCGGCTAGGGAAGATCTTGAAGCGGACGGTCAAGACAGCAGACGGCAGGCGGCTGGCCGCATCGGTGTACGGGGACCCGGAAGGACGTCCAGTGTTCCTCCTGCACGGTACGCCGGGGAGCCGGATCGGCCCGCTCCCCAGGTCGGCCATACTGCACCGGCTCGGCGTCCGGCTCATCAGCTTCGACCGGCCGGGTTACGGCGAGTCCGACCGGCTGCCCGGCCGGCGCGTCGCGGATGCCGCGGCCGACGTCTCCGCGATCGCCGACGCCTTCGGATTGGGCAAGTTCGCCGTGGTCGGCCGGTCGGGCGGCGGGCCCCACGCGCTCGCGTGCGCGGCGCTGCTCCCCGAGCGCACGACCAAGGCCGCGGTGCTCGTCGGCATCGCGCCGCGCGAGGCCGAGGGGCTCGACTGGCTGGACGGCATGACGGAGTCGAATGTCGCCGAGTACTCGGCCGTCGCCCAGGGCTACGAGCAGATCGCCGCCGTCACCAGCGCCGCCGCCGAGGCCGTGCGGGCCGACCCGGCAAGTCTCCTGACCATGCTGCAGCAGCAACTGCCCGACTCCGACCAGCGCGTGGTCGCCGATCGCGGCATCCGATCGCTGCTGGTCGCCGCCTACGCGGAGGCCCTGCGCACCTCTCCGCACGGCTGGATAGACGACGACGTCGCCTTCCATACCCCGTGGGGATTCGACCCGTCCGCGGTGACCGTCCCGGTCCTGCTCTGGCACGGGGCGAGTGACACCTTCTCGCCGGTGAGCCACGTCAAGTGGCTGGCCAAGCGGATCCCCAACGCGGCGGTCGTGGTCCAGGCGGGCGCCGCGCACTTTGGCGCGCTCGACGTCCTCCCCGACATCCTGCGCTGGCTGACGGCCGACCGGCACCTGACCGGAGGCCCCGGTCAGTAGGTTTGCGGCTCCAGGTCGCGGTTGATCCGCTGTCCCGAGTTCAGCTGGGCGATGTCCGGGTGGCCCTGGCCGACCACCTGCTCGAGGCCCGCGAGAACTTTCGCGGCCATTGCCTCGGCTTCTTCCGCCCGGCCCGCGTCGCGCAGCGTCACGGCGAGGTCGGCCTGGCAGATCAGGGTGTCCGGGTGGCGGGCCCCGAGCAGCTTGGTGAGCGTGGCCAGCGTGTCGCGCTGCAGCGACTCCGCCGCCGCCAGGTCCTGCGCGTCGCCGAGGCAGTTGGACAGGTTGATGGTCGCCGCCAGGCTCATGGGGTGCTGCTCACCGAGCGTCTGCCGCATCCGCCGGGTGGCATCCTCGGCCAGCTCGAGCGCCTCGGGGTACCGGCCGACGGCGCGCAGGTAGCAGGCGAGGTTGTTCGCGGCCACGAGCGTGTTCGGGTGGTCGTTGCCGAGGCCGGCGACAAAGGCGCCCTTCACCTCGAGCGCGAGGTCAAGTGCCCGCTGGAAGTGCCCGCCGGCCGCGTAGTCGCAGGCGAGGTTGAGCGCGCAGATCCGTGCCTCGGGCGTGTGGCTGCCGTGGCGGCGCGCGTACCGGCCATAGGTCTCCTGCGCCAGCTTCATCGCCTCGGCTTGGTCGCCGGCCTTGCGCAGCGAGACCGCCAGGCTGGTGGCCGTGCGCAGCGGCTCGATCATGTCGTCGTCGAAGACGGCACGGTACTTGTCCAGGGTGGTGCGGAGCAGGGCAACGGAATCCTCGAAGGCGCCCTCCGCCCGCATATCAAGCGCCAGGTTCGCGGCGGTGTCGAGGGTGTAGGGGTGATCGGGCGGCAGCACCACCCGGCGCCGGGCCAGCGTGTCTTCGTCGAGGCGGCGCGCGGCCGCGTAGTCCCCGGTCAGCCGGTAGGAGATCGCCAGGTTGGAAGCCGCCATGAGGGTGCGCGGGTAATCCTCGCCGAACTGCTCCTTGAAGCTGGCGTAGGTCCGCCGGTCGCGCACCAGTGCTTCCCTGAAGTCGCCGAGCGCCTTGAGATCGGCGGCGAGGCTGCCCGCGGTCATGAGCGCGTGCGGGTGATCGGTGCCAAGCACCGCGCGCTGACGTTCTAGCACCGCCATGTCCAGCTCCAGCGCCTCACGGTAGCGCCCCTGGGAACGGAGCACGTTCGCAATGTGGAAGCGCAGGTACAGAGTCTGCTGGTCATCCGCGCCGAGCTGGCGCGACCAGGTCGATTCGAGCCGTTCCGTCAGCGTGAGGCAGGACTCGAACTCGCCGACCTTCCACTGGTAGCGCACCCAGTCGATGAGCAGTTCCCTGGTCCGAGCCTCTGGACACTCCTCCGCCTTCGACGGACCGAGGTGCGGCCAGATGATTTCGTAGGTCGACCAGTTCGACGGGTCGTCGGTCTCGCCCTGCCGGGGCCGGGCGCCGACCAGGAACTTGTGCACCTCGTGGCGCGCGTCGGCCTGCTCCTCCTCGGTCATCTGGGCCCGGATGACCGCTTGCACGAGCCGGTGGATCTGCAGCGAGTTGCTGCCCTGGTCGACCTTGACCAGGGCGAAGCGGCTGATATCGCGGATGATCCGGCCGAGCATCAGCCGCTCGGTGAGCGTGGGGTCGAAGGGGAGCAGGGACTGGATCATCTCCTCCGAGTAGAGCAGGTTCAGTGAGATAGGGCCGGGCGAGCAGAAGGCCAGGATCTGCAGCAGCCGGACGGCGGCCGGCGAGCGATCCCGCAGCCGCTCGAAGGACATGTTCCAGGTCGCCACCACCGACGTCGGGTAGTCCGACGGCTGGTTCAGGGCCAGTATCCGAGTCGCGCGCGGCGTCGACAGCTCCGCCACGTAGGTCTGCGCGGGCATGCCCGTCTGCTCAAGCCACGCGCTCGCCTGTTCGATCGCCAGCGGCAGGTCGCCCAGCGCCTCGGCGACCCGGTCGGCGTCCGCCGGGTCCAGCTGGGGGACATGGCGCAGCAGGTGGGTGATGCTTTCGTCCCGGGAGAACTCATTTACCTCAAGCTGTTCGGCGGTGTTCGTCCAGCCGTGATTGCGCGAGGTGATGATGACGTGTCCGCTCCCCACCGGCAGCCACGACTCCACCTGGTTGGGGTTATCGGCGTTGTCAAAGATGAGCAGCCAGCGGGGGACGATGTCCTTGCGCAGCGCCTCCAGGGCGGCCTCGGCCGCCTCGGCCACGTTGTCGCCGACCCGAAGCTCCATCTTCCGCGCCAGTTCGGCCAGCGACAGGCTGATCTCCTCCGCCCGCTCGGACGGCACCCACCAGACCAGGTCGTAGTCGGCCATGAACCGATGCGCGTACTCCTGGGCAAGCTGGGTCTTGCCCACGCCGCCAAGCCCGTACAGGGCCTGGGCCGCCACGACGGCACCGCCCCCGGACAGCTTGTCGCGTAGCAACTCCAGCGTCTCGGCCCGGCCGGTGAAGTCCGCGTTCCTGGCGGGCGCACTCCAGATCCTCGGCACCGTCCCGGGGAAGCGCGGCCCGTCGGCCGGCGCGGCGCCCGGCTGCTGGGCCGGCCGGTCGAACGCCCACAGCAGCCGCGCCGTGGCCTGCGCAGCGTCCGCGCGCGCCAGGTCGATGGGCGTGTACTCGCCGAACGGCTCGGCGATGCGCGTGTCGCTTACCTTGACGGGCACGATCTGCCGCCTGATGCCCGCGGCGTCCGCTGCCGACAGCGCCCGCCACAGCGACCGGGCCTCGGGTGAATTCATATACGCGTTGGACAGGATGGCGATTACCCGCGGCGGGACGGCCAGGGATTCCTCGACCTCGAGGTCGATGGGCATCTTGCCCACCGTGGAACGGGGGCTGACGCGGAAACCCGCCCGGGTCAGCACGGCCTGGATCCAGTCCGCCCATATCCGGTCCTCGGGGGCGTAGCTCACGTACACCTGGGTGAGGGCGGCCGGCGCCCGGCGGGCGAACAGTTCTTTGTACTGGAGGCGCATCTCCTCCGGGATCGGCCGCATCGCGGTCACCTTCCCCGAGGTAACCGCGGCGGTGATGCGCTCGAACGCGGCGAGCAGTGAGGCCGGCGACCCCGGCTCGTCGCCGAACGTGGCCAGCACCTCTTCGAAGGCGTAGAACGGCTTGTACGGGACCTCCACCGACGTCCAGTAGCCGAGCGCGTCCGTCTGGGACAGTCCCTGCGGGAACCCCTCGAACCGGCGCCGGGCAGTGGAGCGGCCGATGTCGAGCTTCTCCTTCTCCCCGTCCTCGATCCGCATCGGCACCGGGAGCACCCTGATGTTCCGGTCGCGGTACCGGTTGCTGATCTGCCGGGCGACGTCGGCCGCCCCCTCGATGGACTGGTCGCTGAGCGTGAAGCACACCGTGAGCACGTCGGGCAGTTCGATCGTGCAGATGTCGGCGACGTCGGACAGCCCGGTGCGGCTGTCGATCAGCACGTAGTCGTAGTTGCGCTTCATGTCCTCGCGCAGCGCGCGGAAGAACCGGCCGCCGCCAAGGCGATCGTAGAAGTTGTCCCAGTCGAGCGAGCAGACGGCGGCCGAGTAATCGCGGTTCTGCCGGCCGGCCGACAGGAAGTCGAGCCGCCCGCCGTCGGGGAACTCCCACTCCAGGGAGACGGCGTCCCGGTCGACCCGGGCGAGGTCCTCGTACCAGTCGTCGGGCCGTGGCACCAGGTCAAGGGCCGCGTTGGCGTAGTCGTTGATGAGCTCGATCACGCCGGGGGTGGCGCTGACCGCCGACTCCTCAAGGAACGGGTGGAAGAACTTGTGCAGCCCGGGAGACTCGAGGTCCCAGTCGACGACCAGCACCCGGTGGCCGTTGCTGGCAATGATCCAGGCCACGTTGGCCAGTGCCATAGTGCGCCCGGTCCCTCCCTTATAGGAGTAGAAGGTGACGACCTGGCCAGAGTGCGACGGGCTCACCGGGAGCCTCCGGGTTCACTTGGAGCGGCTTGCCGTAGCCGCGGCCGCGGCACGACGGGAGTGGCGCCCGGCGGCGGCGCCGGCGCGTCCTTGTGGTATCGCTTCAGCATGATCATTGCCATCTCGGGGAGCACGAATCCCAGGTCTTGAATTGTCGGTATCCCGTCCGCCGCCATGCGACACCGCCGGGGAACACTGGATAGCTTTCGTTCCAGACGCTCCTGCAATTTCACGCGGAGCAGTTCCCCGTGAATGCCGAAGTCTTGATCGTCACTGTTCCAGGGAACCACGATGCTCAGCCATGGCACCGCCAGCTCATTTAGCTGGCGCAACCGTTCACGATGAGCATCCGACGCAGCGACCCAGGCGTCAACAAGACATATTCCCGGTGGCACTGGATGGTCTCCGTTCATCGATTCGGCGTGGAATGACTCAATGACCGGATCACAATCCAGGCACTTCTTCGCCAGGTCAAGCGCGTATTCCGCTATCGGCTGCGGGTAGCCGGGCTGATAGGGCGACCAGGCGTGCGGCGTTGCGCCGTAATAGTCCCTCTCCCGTCCCTGCGGCAGGGTGGAGGTGTCGTGCGCGAGTACCGATATCCGAAGCTTGCCGTCACCAGTCCGCTTGGCGCTCATCGGCCCGAACGCGCTCTGCAGGGACTCGAAGTCCTTGCGTTCCATGCGCTGCACGTCTTGATCGGCATGAGCGACGCTCTTGTCACCGAGTTCGATGATCCGCTCAGCCAGCCGATGCACCGCCCGGAGGTAGGAGTCCCGGTAGTTGCGCAGCTTCATGATCCCGTAAAGCCCCTCCGTGCCGTACCGGTCGCCCAAGCCCGGGTGGGCGTACTGGTACGTCTGCGCGATCGCCGGGAGCTTGGCCCGGTCAATCCGCGTCCACAGCGCGGGCACGATGGCGTCGACCCGCTCGCCGCCGCGGGCCCGGTGGTTGACCTCGCGGCGGGCGAAGGCGAACCACTCCCGGCCGCAGTTATCACTTTCGAAATAACGACGCGAGTAGAGCGGAACAAATACTCGACACCTCTTTAGCGCCACCATAAGCTCCGGCGACCATTCGGCACCGAGCTTATTCTCCATGTCCATGAAGCCCGCCTCGGCCGGCTGAACGTCGGTCATTTGCAGGATGGCATTGCAGAGATCCTTGTAGAGCTTCTGCACCCAGCGATCGGGATTTTCCTTGTCGCCCGGGTCTCGCTTCGGGGTCCGCGCGTAGCTAAGAAAGAAATACGGACGGATATCCCGGACAGCGGCATCTGATACACGTTGTTCCCCACTGGACATGAACCGCCTCCCCCACGCAGCAGCGCGCATATCAGCGCTGGTGCATGCCGTATCGACACGGTAGCGGAGATTTCCACGGGCGGCCAGAGCCACGCGCTAAACGATGCCGAAGCACGTGAAGCCGGTGCATCACTGTTGTCACAGAGAGAAAATGGAACCCACGTTGCCTCAAAGAATTAGGTGCGCTTTAACTGCTTACTGCAATCGCGTCCCGCATCTGACCGACGAAGTGCCGGCCGAACAGGGTCAGCGCGCCCGAGCCGGTCACGGTCTCGATCGCGGCGGAAGTATGCTCGCGCCAGTACTGGTGCCGTTCGGCCGCCTCCGCCCGGTCGTGCTGACCGAGCCCCGCCCGGACCCGCCAGAACTCGGTCACCGCCAGGCTCGCGTACGCGTCCTCAAGCAGTTCCTCAAGCTGGCGGTCGACCGGATCGAATAGGTCGTACAAGTCAAGCACCGCGCCGAGCTTCACGCGCTGGAACTCGCGGACGAGCAGCAGGGCCAGGCTCGCGGGGTTGTCGGGAAGCACCGTGGCGACGGCACCGAAGCCTTGCCGCGTCGCGGCGGCGTCCGCTTCGGCCGACGCCGGCATCATCGGCATCAGCGCGGTGAGACCGACCTTGAGGGCCGGGGCGTAGGCGGGGTGATGCTCCTGGATCTCCCGCCCGGCGAGGCCAAAGGCGCGCTGCCAGCGAGCGAACTCCGCGTCCGTCAGCCGGGGAGCGGCGGGCCACTGATAGCAGTCCCGGTAGAGGTCGGTGTCCTCCAGTATCACCCTGACGTCTGGTGCGGTCAGGACGCGGACGGGCTCCCACCCGGCCGGACGGGCCACACCGGTCACAGCCGGAGCGCCGTCGGGAGTGCACGGCTCAGCCGGACAGGAATCGCCCGCGAGCACACGCGGTCGCGGCAGACGCCAGCCATCGGTACCGAGGCGCACCCGCACCCAGTCGGCCTCGATCTCCAGGACGGCCTGGGTCTCGCCGTCGGCACCGCTCACCTTCGGCCCGGCCGTGAGCCGGCCGAGTCCCGGCAGGTGGACCGCGCCGTCGATCAGCGGCACGGTCAACCGCGCCCGGGCTCGCCCGCGTATCGCGACGGCTGCGGCGACGGCTCCGAGATGCCCGAGATCGGCCGCGAGGCTCCGGTCGCCGTCGTCATCCGCGGCGTCGCTCCGGCCGAGCCGGGCGAGGCAGCGTACCGCCCAGGCGCGGAGATAGGGGTGACCGAGCACCGTGTTCACCGCGTCTGAACCGTCACGGTCGGCCAGCGCGAGCACCTGCCACGCCGCCCGCAGCAGGTCCTTGGTCGGCGGGGGCACCGCGGGCGCGCTCAGCCCGGTTTCGTAGACGGCGGCGGCCAGCCTTCGGTGCAGCGACAGCTGACCCCGCCCGACCTGGCCGATGGTCTCGGCGCCGCCCAGTCCCGAGGCGAGTTCGGCGATCGCGTCTTCGCTGAGCGCGGGTCCCGCCCGGCTCCCGGCCACGTGCGGCAGCCGGGAGGAAATGTGATTGATCAGCTTGAGAAGGTCATCGCAGTAAACGGAGGGATTGTCGAACTCAGATTCACTCTTATAGCGATGCGCGTACATGCCGCCGCCACAGGAGCTGACCACCGGGCAGCGCTGGCAGGCGGCGCTCAGGTCAGCGATCCCGCGCTGCCGCGCGACGATGCCGGGATGTTCCAGGGCCGAGTCCAGGGAGTGCGTGAACACGCCGAATCCGGTCGCCGGCGCCCCTTCGTACGCGACCTTCAGCGAGTCCGCCTGCTCATAGGTTCCGTCGGTCTCGATGACGACCATGCGGACGGGAGCGAGCCCGAGCGCCTCGGTGGCGCTTTCCCCGCCCGCCAGCGTGGCGGCGATCGAGTCGAACGTCCGGATTCGCACGGGGTAACCGTCGGCCTGCCAGCGATCGAAGATCGCGATCAGCCAGTCCGCGTACTCCGTGGCGGATCCCGCCGTGCGCGGGGGCGGGGCATCCCACGTCGCGTGGGGCAGGAGCAGGTCAAGTCGCGGCGGGGCGAGTTCAAGCAGGGACTCATACACCCGGATGGGGTCGTTAGCAATGTCGATAGTGCAGAGAAGCCCGGAATAGAGGTGCTTAAAACGGTCATCGGACAGCAGCCGGATAGCGCGGACAACCTTGTCGTAGCTACTGCGACCGTCGCGGTACTTTCGGTGGCGGTCGTTCGCCGTCCGGTCGCCGTCGAGGGAAATGCCAACACCGACACTATGTTCGCTAAACAGCTCGCAGAACTTCTCGTTAAGCAACACGCCATTGGTGTGAATCTTAACGTCGAGGCGGCATAGGCCGTGAAGCGCGTTTTCGAGTTCGGTGAGGACGGCGCGCAGCCCCGACACTCCGGCCAGTAGCGGCTCGCCGCCATGCAGCACGACCTCGACGCGGTCCAACTCGTGCGTCTTGACATGCTCGGCGATCCGCAGGGCAGCACGGGAGACCACGCCGGAAGGAACGGAGGCTGGACGGCCCCGCCAACTCTGGTCGGCGCTCTCGTACACATAACAGTGATCGCAGGCAAGATCGCACCTACTGTGCACCTTTAGTACGAACTGATCCGCCGGGATGAGCGCGCGGCCGTCCACGCCGAGAGCCTCTTGCGCTAGATCGAGGACTGGAAAGACCCTGTCCGCAGAAGGTTCGCTGAAGAGTCGGGCAGCGCGCGACCGATCATCCTCCCCAGCACGTCCAAGCCAAGGGCGGGCAGCTCAGCCAGCGGGATGTCGCGCGGATCGGCCATCGGCGAGGTAGCTGGCCGCAATTCTTCGGTGGGAACCATGGTTCTGCCTTTATCTTAGAGAAGGGTGGCATTCGCGTTAATGCTGGTTAATGCTGCGCTGCAAGCGCAAGTGCAGGTGCGGGGTGCAGGTGCACGCCCCCCGCTACGCTGGCCAAGCGTAGCGTCGGCTTAGCGGCCGGACAACGAAGACGCCACGATGACTTGCTACAAGCTTGTAACGCTGTGCTCTGCAAAAGACGGTGCAGCGGTCCACTTGACGTGACTCGACTCAGTTCCCTACCGCATGGCAATCTGTTTCAAAGGACACCGAACCGGACATACAGCAACCGATTAGGTCGCGAACCCCGGACTGCTCACTGGTGTCCTGGCGGGAGAGGGGCTTGTGTTGTCGCCACAGGCATCCAGTCGGGGCTGGGTTCACCACGTATGGCTGCTCCCCGCCGTCCTCGCCGCGGCCGCCATCTGCCTCCTGTGCTGGGGCGCGTGGGTGTACGGCTATGACCCGGACTGGCTCAACGGGTCCCGCGCCTGGTGGCGTCCCATCTTGGAAACCAGCCAGAGCTGGACGCTCGTGGTCACGGCGGCGATGCTGCTCGGCAGCCTCGGCGCCTTCTGGTGGCCGCGCCGGAGGGCACAGCAAGTTCCCATCGGGCTGATCATCGTCGTCGTCCTCGTCCTGGTGGCCGCGACTCTCGGCACGGTTTCTTACCTCCCGTGCCGGGGTCAGGTGAGCCGGACCGGCATCATGTTCTGGATCCTTCAGCTTTACGTCGGACAGCCACCGAACATCTACCAGACCGTGCAGCCGGGCGCCGCCTGCGCGGGCGCCCCGCCGCTCGCGCTGCAGCTCGGGCAGATCGTGGGCCTCGGCGCGACGCTGATCGGCGCGATCGCGGTGGCGTCGGTGCTGTGGCGGAAGCCGCTCGACCGGCTGCAGTCCAGGTTCGCGAAGGACGCGACCATCTTCACCGGGCTCACCCCGCTGACCATTCCGCTGCTCAGGCAGCTGACGAAGGCGGCGCGCCGCCCGCACGCGATCATCGTCATCGAGCCGGACGAGGACAACGCCCTGCTCGAGGAGGCTAGGCTCACCGGCGCGCGCGTCGTCATCGCCGACCCCGCGTCGCCGCACGTCCTGCGCCCGATCATCTCCGCATGGAACGGCTGCGCGCTCACCCACCTCTACGCGCTCGGCGACAAGGTCGCGGACAACGAGGCGGTGATCGACGAGACGGCGCAGATACTGGGACGCTACGAGGCCGACCCCGACCGCCAGCCACACCTGGTCGCGCTCATCGACGACCCGAGGCACGCCGACCACTGGCGCGGCCGCCGCAGCGGCCGGTCGGGCGTGTGGTTCGAGGACGCGCTCAGTTCGGCGGAGTCCACCGCGCGCGGCCTCGTCGCCCAGGTGCTGCGCACCCAGCCACGACAGTTGCTTGTGTGCGGTGACAGCACGCTGACGCTCGCCATCCTGCTCGAACTGGCCCGCCGGGCCTGGGAGCAGTCGCAGCTGGTGCACGCGGCGGCGATGGGCCGCACGATAGAACCTGACCTGCCGTCGCTGGCCGACGCGCCGGTTCCCCTTCCGCTCGACCGGGTGTCGCTGCTCGACCTGCGGTCGACCGACATCAGGCGGGAGTACCTCGCCTCCGCGCCTGCCGCGGTGCTCAACTCGCTGCCCGAAGTCGCCGCGCACCCGGTCCGCTGGCGCGACCACCTACTGCGCACGCTCGACGCGATGAACCGCGCGCAGGCCAGGAACACCGCCGTCATCATCACCGAGAGCCCGGCCGGCAGCGGCGTGCACGAGGCGGGACGCGTCGCCCGGCTGCACCCGGAGACCCCGGTGTTCGTGCTCGCCGCCTCGGGCGACACCATGGGCGGCGCGATCTTCGACCTGCTGCACCCCTTCGAGCCCGGCCTGCTCATCGAGGGCAACGTGCCCGAGGACACCTGGACGCGGGTCGCCCGGCACTGGCACGAGTGCTACCGGCTCAGCCACCCGGTCCCGCCCGGCGACGAGAAGACCTCCGCCCGGGTGCCGTGGTCGCAGCTTGACCCGTTCCTCCGGCAGGACAACATCCTGCAGCTCCGCTCCATACTTACCGCGGTCGCCGCGCGCGGCAGGCGGTGGGCGCCGCTCCACCTGGTGCCGCCGGGCAGCGTCATCGAGCTGAGCCATGAGGACCTGACGGCGATCACGATCGCGGAGCACACGCGCTGGGTGTGCCGAAGGCTAGCGGCGGGCAAGTCGGGCGAGAACGTGGTCCCCTGGGAGGAACTGCCGCCGGGCACCAGGAACGACGTGCTCGACTACCTGCGCTCACAGCTCGCGCAGCTTGAGGACGTGGGTTTCGTGCCGATCGTCCCGGCAGGCGGGCCGCCCTCGGCGGCCCGCTTCGAGCGCGTGGGGTCTGTCCGCGCCAGCCCGCTGACCGAGCCGCTGGCCTGGACCAATCACGCGGGTGAGCAGATGCACGGGTTCGCGGGCGACTGGCGGGTGATCGACGACGCGGGTAACCTGCGCACGGTCTCCGATCCCGAGTTCCAGGCCAGCCATGAGCCGATGGGCGACGGCCGCTGGCGCCGGGTCGGCACCTACCTCGCCTGGCAGGTCAGCGAGGCCGTGGTGGTCAGGACCAAGGAGGGCCGGGTGACCGCCCGCCCGGGCGACTGGGTGGTCGAGGCGCCGACCGGCGAGCGCTGGCCGGTCAGGGACGAACAGTTTAGGTGGAGCTACCGGCGCAGCCGGAGCGGGCCCGGCGTGCCCGTTCCCCGCGACCAGGCGAGCACGGAAGTGGCTGCGAGCAACAGCACGGCGCCGGCGATCTCCTCGTAGAGCGTGGTCTTCGCATAAGGGACGGCCCAGCTGTCTTTGAAGCCAAACATGCCGACCTCGACGTCGATGACCAGGGCGGCAACCGAGACGACTAGCAGGCCGGTCCCCACGAGCAGGGCGATGATCCGGCGGCTGACGATGACCAGCAGGCCGATAATGATCGCGGCTATGCCCTGAGCGAGGAAGAGCGGGCCGATGGTGGGGATGTCACGGTACGGGAACGGCTGCCTGCCCCACAGGTACAGATGGATGTACGCCGAGTAGAACGTGCAGGCCGCGCCGCCGGCGATCACCACCGTGATGATCACGCGCGCCGGCCGGGAAGCCAGGTCGGCTGGCCCCCGCCGCAGCACCCCTAGCCACGACGGCCGGCCATCGTAAACCGTATCCCCGGACACGTTCCGCCTCCTCGCCAACCGCAGCCGCCACAAACGTCGCGGACACCTGGTACACGCTGCCGCGCTCATCGTGGTTCAAGCTGAGGGGGAACTCAGAATGTTCTGTGGAAACGCTAACCGTCGGTCGTAGCGGCTGACCAGCGGCACGGTGAACCAGAGGCCGCCGACCATGACGCCGATGACCGCGGTGATCAGGCCTCCGGCGAGCGCTCCCGCGACGTACCACGTCACCAGCAGGACGGCGGCGAGCACGGCACCGCCGACCGCGGTCAGGCCGAGGATCGCCGCGACGTTGGCGAATCGGACCAGGCGCTCCTTCATGCCCCGGCGAAAGACCAGCCGGTGGTAGGCGACCGGCCCGATCAGCAGCGTGGTCGCCACCGCGGCAAGGGTCACGCTGGTCAGGTAGAGGTCCCGCTGCCCGGGGCCGAGCTGGACGAACCTGGTGGTGAACGGCAGCGACAGCAGGAACCCGAACAGTACCTGCACGCCGAGGCCGGCCACGCGCAACTCCTGGATCAGCTCACCGAGGTTGCGGTCATCCCGCTTTGCCGTGGTCTCCGGCCGCGGATCCGAGGCCTCGCCGGACTCCACATCGACCACCTCCTGGGTCACTGACGCTACCCGTGTGTCAGCGGTGAAACGGCGGGTAGACGCCCGTGATGACCACACAGATACGAGAATCGACCACACTCACCCGCGCGAAGGCACCGCCGGGCCAGGTGATGCCGGCGGGCACGAAGTTGACCACGCACGGCGGCCGGTCCGCGCACCGCCGGCGGTTCACCAGGCACTCCTCGGCCGGCGAGGTGGTGCTCGCCTACCTCGACACCCAGGCGGCCAAGCTTGGCCTCACCGACCTGGCGGTCCGCCGCGACAAGCCGGATGCCGTGCATCAGATGCGCGTCGCTGTCCGGCGGCTGCGCAGCACGCTGCAATCGTTCACCGGGATCGTGCCCGAGGCGGAGACTGAGCACCTGCGCGCCGAGCTGAAGTGGCTCGGCGGCGTGCTCGGCACCGCTCGCGACAACGAGGTGCTCGCCGATCACCTGCACGCCGGGCTGAAGGCCGTGCCGACCGAGCTTGTGCTCGGGCCCGCGCAGGCACGGATCACCGCGTACTTCGCCCCGCTCGAGGCAAGCAGCAGAAAGGCGGTGCTCGACGCGCTCGACTCCGAGCGGTACCGGGCGCTGCGCGCTGAGCTCGGTCGGCTGCTCGACCGCCCGCCGCTGACGACCGGGGCGGCTGAGCCCGCGGTCAAGGCGCTTCCCCCCGCCGTCGGCCGGGCCTACCGGCGAACGCGCCGCCGCATGCGCCGCGCCAACCACGCCCCAGCCGGGCCGGCTCGCGACGTGGCGCTGCACGAGACGCGGAAGGCGGCGAAGCGCGCCCGGTACGCGGCGGAGGCCGCCGAGCCCGCGCTCGGCAAGAAGACCAGCAGGAAGGCCCACCGGTTCGCCCGGCGCATGAAGGACGTGCAGTCGGCCCTCGGCATGCATCAGGACGCGGTGATCGCCCAGGCGACGGCGCGCGACATCGGCGTGCACGCCCACCTGGCCGGCGAGAACGCCTTCAGCTTCGGCCTGCTGCAGCAGCGCGCGCACTACCAAGCGCTGGCCTGCGCGGATCAGGCGCACCGCGCCTGGCGGCAGGCCCGCGGCAAGTCCCGCTGGCTGCCGAAGTCATAGCCAGCCAGAAACACGTCCGCCGCCCCGGCGCAACGAAGTGCTGCCGGGGCGGTGGACCAGGTCGCTCCGTCGCGACTAGCTAGGCATCAGGCCCGGCCGGCCAGGCGCCAGCCTTCCGCGTAGTGCTCGCGGGCCTCGCTCGAGTACGGCACCGGCGACACTGTGGCCCGCACCTCGACCTGCTTGTGCGGCCGCTCGACGGACGCCTTCTGCGACCCGCCGTCCGGCTCGCCCCAGACCAGGATGACCTCGGTGCCGACGTTGATCGACGGTTCGATGACACCGAGCGAAAGCTCTTTGCGCTCGTTGTGGCTGTAGCCGGTGAACAGCGACAGGCCGACGACCTTGCCGTCGAGCAGCACCGCGTCGTAGTTCGACGAGGAATAGTTCGAGATCGGCACGTCCAGGCCCTTGGCCGGGATCTCGTCGGTGTACAGGGAGGCGGCGATCTTGCCGGCGTCCTCGCCGTTCCACGCCAGCGTCACCTTGCGCCGCTGCGCGGGCTTGTCAAGCGCCTCGAGCGCCTCGCGGCCGATGAAGTCGTGGTCGAACCGCACCATGTGGCCGTAACCGAGCTCATACGGCGTCAGGTAGTAGTCCTCGATATTGGAGGAGACAAAGGAGCCGCCGAGCGTGCCCGCGAAGCCCTCGTAGCCCTGCGCGGGCAGCCACTCGCGGTACGCCTTGAGCTTCTCACCGGTGTAAATGGCCGGCAGCGGCGAGGGGATCCACCCGGACTCCAGCGTGTTGGACGCGTACGCGCGGGACCCGACGGGCTCGATGCCGAACTCCTCGCCCGCCTCGAGAATCGCCTCGCGGATCTCCAGGTACTCGTCGTACGGACCCCAGACTTCAAGGCCCGGCTGGCCGGACATGCCGTGCCTGAGCGCGTGCACCTTACGGCCCTTGATGTTGATGTAGTCCGTGCGGAAGAACCTGATGTCGGCGATCGGCCCGCCGTTCAGCTTCTCGATCACCTGGGACGCGTTCGGGCCCTGGATCTGGAAGCGGTACTGCGTGCGGGTGACGGCCTGGCCCATCGGGCGCGACGGCGAGCGGTCGTCGCGGACGAGTTCGACGTTCCAGTCCCCGGTCTCCACGTGGAACTGGATCCAGTTCACGGTCGGCACGCGGCCGACGAACTCGTACTCGTTCTCCTCAAGGTGGAACAGGATGCCGTCGCCGATCACGTAGCCGTCGTAGGTGACGGGCACGAACTGCTTCGCCATGTTCAGCGGGAAGTTCTTGAAGGTGTTGATTCCGAGGTAGGAGATCAGCTTGAGCGCGTCCGGACCCTTGATGTAGACGTTCGCCATGTGGTGCGTCTGGTCGAAAAGCACCGCGGTAGTGGCCCACGCGACCTGCTCGGTCTTCCAGTTGGAGAACTCGGTTGGGACGACCGGGTAGACGTAAGCGCCCTCCTGGGAGTTCCGCAGCAGTTCAACGGGGTTGACCGTCTGCAGCAGGTCCTCAAGGCTTCGCTGCGCCATGTGGCATGCCTACCTTCCTTGTTACTACGCGTGACTAAAAGCCAGCCGGGTACATCGTCCAGCCGACGCCCGATGACCATGATGTACCTACTCGTGAACCTTGTCGCTGTGGCGACCACTGGATTTTGCGGCAGCGCCTTCGTTCCGCGCAACGATCATCTGTCACCATCTGTTGTAGACAGACCCCGCAGGTAGAACGCGAGAGCAGGCGCTATCTTGCTGCTATCGCCGCACGCGTCCCAGGGATGATCGTTGTCAGACCACAAACCCTCGCGCTGGCCGGCCTGGCCCGCGATGCGGTATGCCTATCGGGTCGATAGGCAATGTCGCTGCGAAGGAGCCTTCACATGGAGACCTGGGACGCCATCAGGGCCAGGCGGAACGTGCGCACCTACCTGCCCGACCCGATCCCGGCCGCTGATTTGAACCGGATCGCCGAGGCCGGCTGGCGCGCCCCGTCCGCAAGCAACCGGCAGCACTGGAACTTCATCATCGTCACCGACCGGGATCAGCTCCAGGCGCTGTCGACGGTCTGGCAGGGCGCGCGGCACATCGCGGGCGCCGCCGCGGCGATCGCGCTCGTCGTGCCGCAGCCGGCGGACGACCGCAGCCGGGTGGTGGACCAGTACGACCTCGGCCAGGCAACCTACGCCATCATGATCGCGGCGGCCGACCTCGGCATCGGCACCGGCCACTCCTCGGTCGGCGACCAGGAGAAGGCCCGCGAGATCCTCGGCGTCCCCGACGACCACGACGTGGCGTTCATGATCGGCATCGGCTACCCGGCCGACCGCCCGCTCAAGCCGATCGTCAAGCCCAACCGCCTGCCGTTCGACGAGGTGGTCCGCCACGACCACTGGTAATTCTTCTCTCCCGAACGTAAGCGGCTTACTCGCGATCCGCCAAGGCGAGTCTTGCCGCGTGGTAGCCGCCCATGCCGTGTACTCCCGCGCCGGGCGGCGTGCTCGCCGAGCACAGGTAGACGCCCCGCAGCGGGGTTCGCCACGGGTGCGCGGACAGCACCGGGCGGCGGAAGAACTGCGTAAGGCTCGAGTAGCCGCCGGCGATGTCGCCGCCGACCAGGTTCTGGTTATGCCGTTCCAGCGCCGCCGGGTCGTGCGCGGTCCGGCCGATGACCAGGTCGCGGAAGCCCGGTGCGAACCGCTCGACCTGGTTCTCGACCGCGGCCGTCATGTCAGCGGCCGACCCGTTGGGCACGTGGCAGTACGCCCACAGGACGTGCTTGCCGTCGGGTGCGCGCGACGGGTCGGCCGCGCACGGCTGGACGGCGAGCACGTACGGCCGCGCGGGAAGCCGCCCGGCGGCGACCTCGGCCTCGGCCCGGGCGATCTCCGCGAGGGTACCGCCGAGGTGCACGGTCCCCGCGGCGGCGACCGCGGGGTCGCGCCACGGCACGGGTCCTGACAGCGCCCAGTCGACCTTGAACACGCCCGGGCCGTACTGGTAGGCGCCGAGCCTGCGCGCGTACCCGGACGGCAGCCGCTCGCCGCAGACGGCCAGCACCTGCCGGGGCGTCAGGTCGAGCAGCACGATCCGCGCCGCGGGCAAATCGGCCAGGTCCCTGACCGGCCGCCCGGTCTCGACGACGCCGCCTTGCCCGGTCAGCCGGTCCGCGAGGGCGGCGGCGAGCCGCGCGGAGCCGCCGCGGACGACCGGCCAGCCGACCTGGTGCGCGAGCGCGGCCAGCAGCAGCCCGTACCCGCCGGTGATCGGCTTGCGCAGGTCGACCATCGAGTGCGCGGCCATGCCCGCCAGCGCGGCCCGGGCCCGCTCGCCCCGGAACACCGCCCGGCCGAGCGCCGTCGCCGGCAGAATGCCCAGGGCGCCGTACCGGGCCAGCCGGATCGGTGCCCGTGGCGGCGACAGCGGTGAGAGCAGACTGTCGACCAGCCCGAAGTCACCGTTCGCAGCGCCCCTCGGCGCCGCGGGCCCGGCCGCCGCGCCGACGGTCTGCCGCCAGGCAAGCGCATCACCACGGTGGCCGAGCCCGCGGGCGGTCTCAGCGACGCTGCGATAGATGAGGACCGCGTCCTGCCCGTCGAGCGGGTGCGCCGCCTGCACCGCGGGGTACGCCCAGGCCACGTCGAGGTCGAGATCGCGGAAGGCCACCGAAGCCCGGGCGAGGGGCAGCACCGTGGCGCACACGTCGCGGGTGAACCCGTCAAGGCCGGCCAGGGGTCCGCTGCGCAGGCCGCCGCCGATTTCGTCCGCCGCCTCGAGCAGCAGGACCTTCAGCCCGGCCCGGGCGAGCGTGACGGCACCGACGAGCCCGTTAGGACCGGACCCGACGACGACCGCGTCAAATCCGTTCGCCTGCTTCACTCGTGTCCCGTCCTTTCCCCACTATGGCATTACATCGCCCATGGCCAGGTTCCTTGACGGGGAGCTGACCCTACCAATGCAGTGACGGTGGACGCGGGTCAGCCTTCCGCCAGCGGGCGGCGCCCGCCGTAGATAACGAAGTCGAGTTCCTTCCAGAACACGTCGACACCCTCGAAGCCAGCCGCGCGCAGGAAGCCGACCTGCGGGTCGAGCGGGATCATGTACCTGACGTGGTTCTCGTAGCGGAACTGCTCCTCCGCCGTCCGGTGCTCTCGCTTGTCCGCGGCCGACGGGTCGCGCCGGTCGCCGGCCCGCAGCCAGGCCTCCTCGACGACCGGGTCGGGCGGCCGCACCGGATCGTAGTTGAGGTACCAGCCGCCCGGCGCCAGGTGCGCGATGATCTCGGCGAACAGTGACCGCTTGCGCTCGTCGTTGAGGTGGTGCACGGACAGCGAGCTGATCACGGCGCCGACCGGGTCGGGAATGGACGCGGGCCAGGCCCCAGTCGCGGTCAGGTCGAACTCCACGTAGGTGTAGCGGCCTGCGTACGGCTCGAGCTCGACCTTGCCCTGGGCCATCATCTGCGGCGAGAAGTCGGCGAGGACGGCGTGCGCGGCGGAGTAGTGGTCGAGGACCGCCCTCGCGGCGGCGCCGGTGCCCGCGCCCAGATCCACGAACGTGAACGGCTCGTCGACGCCGAACGGCAGCAGCTCCGCCATCAAGACCCGCCGCTCGGCGTCCCGCCGGGCCCGGTCGCTGCCGCGCGACTTCCAGAAGCTAACGCCGATGTCCGATTTCCAGACGGCGGCATTGGTATCCCCAGTATCCGACATGGCACTGTTCTACCCGCACTCGCCTCCGCGCGCTCGGGACCCCTGCCTCCTCCCTCGTCGGTCGTCCGCTCGTTCCTCGCTCCCTCCCTCCTCAGTCCGGGGGCAGGGGCGCGCGCTTCGGCTCGCGCTCAAGGATGCTAGACGTCCAGGCTCTTTCTGATCTGCGGCATCGCGACGCCGCGGACCTCAAGCCGGGCCCGCTCGGCCGTGGTGGTCGTCAGGGCGGGCAGCCAGGTGACGCCCCACGCGGCGGCGTCCAGCTTGGCGGCGCTCCAGATCTCGTATCCCACCCCGGTGAACGCCTGGGAGATCCCGCTGCCGACGCCCCAGGCGCCCGAGCCGACGATCGCCACCACCGTCACGAGCGACGCCCACACTTGACTGGCCCCGCTGAGGTTCGAGATCACCAGGTAGAGCAGGCCGGCGAGCGCCACGAGGCCTAGCAGCACGACCGGCCAGAACCGGCGTACGACGACCGCGCCGATCATCCTGGCCGCCCTGGCGATAGACGACCCCGCCTGCACCCAGGCGCCCATGCTCGGCTGCATGGCCACCTCCGGGTCGGCGATGAGCACCGACCGCCAGACCCAGCCCTGGACGCGCAGCGCGCGCAGCACGACGTCCGCGTCCGCCGACCAAACGTCACCGGCGGGCGACTTCATCCGTGCGCTGTTGACGTCGATCCAGTCCGCCCAGTTGTCGAGCGACCTGGACACGATCGCGGCGGCGCCGGACGGCAGCTGCGCGCCCGCGCCGCTCAGCAGCGTGTGCAGCGACGCGAGGTGGGACCGCGCGAAAAGGCCGAACAGGGCGCTCGGCCTGCTGGCCGGCGATCCTCGCCCGGCGCCGCGATGACCGGCAGCCAGGCGAGGTCGCTGAGCGAGAGCCCCAGCTGGTACGCGCTGATCCGCTCCGGGTCGTCGGCGAACTCGTCGAGTACGGCCTGGTTCAGGCCCGACACGGCGGCGAGCAGCTCGGTCTCGGAGAACGGCGCTGCGGCGACGCGCGCGGCGGCCGCCTCCGCGTGCACCACGTCGGCCGCCTGAGTTTCGTCGGCCGCTTCTGCCGTGGCCAGGTTTTCTGCCGCGACCGCCGCCTTCTTCTTGTTCGTCTGGGCAGTGAGGGGCCGCAGCGACCGGTGCAGGGCAGGGAACCAGCGCAGCAGTTCGGTCAGTTCGGCGGCGAGGAAGACTAGCTTGGGGTCCGCCGCCAGGTCGGCGACGAGAGGGAGCTGTGTGGCCGGGTTGAACGGCGGCGTTGGTTCGGTGACGCTCGCCCGCCGCTTCTGGTCGAACAGCTGGGCCATCAACCAGCCGAGCGCGAAAACGACTCCAGGGGGCTGCTCCGCGCGGAGCAGCGCGGCGGGTAGCCGGCGCCCTTCCCGGAGCATCTCGACGGTGACCCAGCCGCCCTCTCGTGGCATCCCGGCGGAGATCGGCGCCCCTTCATCCCCAGGCATTATGGAGGCAAGCTGGTCGCCTTCGTCGTTGACCGACATGGGCACCCACATTAGCCGTTTCGCGGCGGCTAAAACGTGTCATTCATCGCGCGATACCCGGCTACGGCGATGCGACTCCAGCTGACCAGGCGTTACCGGCGACGTATCGTATAAATGAGCGGTCGAGCGGGCACACCATGCGGTAGGCCCGCAACCACATCCCCGAGTCCCCCCAAGGAGACGGATGCCTGAGCAGGCGGTACAGCCGTGCGCCCGCGATGCTGTGGTCGCCAAGTGACTGAGCTGGCGAGCACCATGACGCCGTGCGAGATCGCCACCCAGGCGGCGCACGCGATCACGGTGCTGAACGAGCTCACTCACGGAGGCGGCGAACTGTCCAACCCGGGCGACGTCCGTGCCATCGTCGGCAGCCTTGAACTCATCGGCCAGAACCTGCCGCAGCTGTACGAGCAGCTCGCGCGCTTCCTGGTCGCGCAGCACGAGGACGGGCAGGTCTCGCACGAGGACGGCCAGGACCCAGACGACCAGGTCACGGAGACAATCGAGGCGCTCGCCGCGGCCGGCCAGGCCGCGGACATGATGACTGCCGCGCTCAACGAGGCGCGCGCCGCGACGCAGTCACTGACGCGGGCAAGGCACCGCGGCTGGGAAGGCCGCGCCGACGCGGACTGACCCGACCGGCGCAGAACAACCTCAGAAGTTAGGCTCTCTCTCATAGCTGAGCTGCAAGTTTGCGGCAGGAGGCGCCCAGTCCGGTTTCGCACAGTCTGGGCATGAGTGAGATACCCGAAGTAGATATCGTCGTCCCGGTCAAGAACGAGGAGCACGACCTCGCGCCAAGCGTGACGCGTCTCGTCGGGTACCTGAGGGACTTCTTCCCGTTCAGCGCCAGAGTCACGATCGCGGACAACGGCAGCACGGACAGCACCTGGCGCGTCGCCCGTTCGCTCGAGGCCGCGTTCGCCGAGGTCCGCGCCGTCCACCTGGACCTGCCGGGCCGCGGCCGGGCGCTGCACGAGATCTGGTCGTCAAGCGACGCCGAACTGCTCGCGTACATGGACGTGGACCTGTCCACGGACCTGAACGCGCTGCTCCCCCTCGTCGCGCCGCTGCTGTCCGGGCACAGCGACATCGCGATCGGAACCAGGCTGGCCCACGGCTCGCGGGTCGTCCGCGGGCCGAAGCGCGAGATCATCTCGCGCTGCTACAACCTCCTGCTCCGCGTCGTGCTCCGCACGAGGTTCACCGATGCGCAGTGCGGGTTCAAGGCGATCCGCGCCTCCCAGGCGCGCGAGCTGCTGCCGCTCGTCGCGGACAATGGCTGGTTCTTCGACACCGAACTGCTCGTGCTCGCCGAGCGGGCCGGGCTCCGCATCCACGAGGTCCCCGTCGACTGGACGGACGATACCGACTCGCGGGTCGACATCGTCGACACCGCGCTCCGCGACCTGCACGGCGTGGCGCGGGTGGGCATCGGGCTCGCCCGCGGCACGCTCAAGGTGCCCCAACTGGCGCTCCGCGAGTCCGTCTACCGCAAGACGACGGCGTCGGCCGCTTCCGCCCCCGCACCCCTTCATTCCGTCGGAGCCGGGCGATGAGCGCCCTCACCGACACCGTCAAGCTCGCGCCGGGACGGCAGGCGGCGCAGGGACGGCTCGGCCGGCTGTGGCGCGGCCCCGCGGAGGATCCACGGTGGGCGCGGCCCGGCCTGCTCGGCCTGCTGGCCGCCACCGCGCTCCTCTACCTGTGGGACCTGAGCAGGAACGGTTACGCCAACGACTTTTACGCCGCGGCCGTCCAGGCGGGCACGCGGTCGTGGAAGGCGTTCTTCTTCGGCTCGTTCGACTCCTCGAGCTTCATCACCGTGGACAAGACGCCCGCGTCGCTGTGGGTGGACGAGCTGTCCGGGCGGCTGTTCGGCTTCGGCTCGTGGTCGCTGCTCGCGCCGCAGGCGGTCGAGGGCGTTCTGTCGGTCCTCCTGCTGTTCGCCGCCGTGCGGCGATGGTTCGGGCCGAGCGCGGGGCTTATCGCGGGCGCGGTGCTCGCGCTCACCCCCGCGGCCGCGCTGATCTTCCGGTTCAACAACCCGGACGCGCTGCTCGTCCTGCTGATGACGGCGGCCGGGTACTGCGTGCAGCGGGCGATCGAGCGGGACAAGACCCGCTGGCTCGTGTTCGCCGGGGTCCTGCTCGGCTTCGCCTTCCTCACCAAGATGATGCAGGCGTTCCTCGTGCTGCCCGGGTTCGGTCTCGCCTACCTGTGGGCCGGGCCCGCACGGCTGCGCCGCAGGCTCTGGCAGCTGCTCGCCGGGCTGGGCGGCGTGATCGTCGGCGGCGGCTGGTGGATCGCTATCGCTGAGCTGACGCCCGCCGCGGACCGGCCGTACTTCGGCGGGTCGACGAACAACAACATCCTCGAGCTCGCGCTCGGCTACAACGGGCTCGGGCGGCTCGACGGGTCGGAGACGGGGTCGATCGGCGGAGGCGGCGGC
>Ga0102924_1000753_pt1 | contig 38931 bp, 33 predicted proteins | sample PaiPotPPM11metaG_FD_80116 | JGI IMG/M metagenome (GOLD analysis project Ga0102924, IMG submission 80116) | Iron sulfur acid spring bacterial and archeal communities from Banff, Canada, to study Microbial Dark Matter (Phase II) - Paint Pots PPM... ...
CCGGCCTGCGCTATGTGCTGCTGCATTCGCTGGCCCACGCGCTCATGCGCCAGTTGACGCTGGAGTGCGGCTACACCGCCGCCAGCATTCGCGAGCGCATCTACGCGCTGCCATCCGAACACGAGTACGGCCCGATGGCCGGCATCCTGCTCTACACGGCGGCTCCCGACAGCGAAGGCACGCTCGGCGGGCTGGTCGCGCTCGGCCTGCCCGCTCAACTTGGGCGGCATCTCGACGGGGCTTTGGAACGTATGCAGCGCTGCACCTCCGATCCGCTCTGCGCCGAACACCACTGCGTCCAGGATCACTCGCTGCACGAGGCCGCCTGTCACGCCTGCCTCTTCCTACCAGAAACCTCGTGCGAGCGCGGCAACAAGTACCTCGACCGCTCAGTGCTTGTGCCGACGGTGGACAGAAATCATCTCGCGTTCTTCGGCGAAATCAGATAAATATAGGAGAAAGCATAATGACAGCAATCTGGCAAAATGATGGAGCGGGCTGGCACTTGATCGCGCCAACCGGTTTTCCTGATGAAGCGACCTTACATTCGTTAGTTGAGCAAGCGCCCCACTTGCTCCCACTGGCAGGGTCTCCACGTTTGATCGTACTTGGTCGTGAGGTGCAACTCGGCAACGGGTACGCGGACCTGATCGCTGTTGAACCCAACGGGCGCATCGCGGTTATTGAGATCAAGCTCGCCAGCAATGCTGAGGCACGGCGGGCTGTTGTCGCGCAAGTGCTTGCGTATGCCGCGTATCTCTGGAACCTGGATCAGACTGCTCTCGAACGAGATGTCCTCTCTCCACATTTGCGAAAGCGAGGGTATCAAAGCATCGCGCAGGCTGTCGCGTCCAACGACCAGGAACAGTCATTTGATGCTGACACATTCGCCACCGGTCTCGCCGAAAGCTTGGCCCAGGGGTATTTTCGCCTGGTTCTGGTTCTGGATGAAGCTCCCGAAGAACTGGTACGCTTGGTCAGCTACCTCCAGGCGATGTCCGAGCAACTCGTCATTGACCTCATCACGATTTCGTCTTATACCGTCAATGGCTCTCAAGTCCTGGTGCCGCAGCGTGTCGAGGCTGAACGGCAACGCTCAGAAGCAGCGCCTTTACTTACAAAATCGAAAGCCGAAGGTGATTTAGTCGGAGGCGCGGAAGATTTTGTCGCGGGCATTGATAGTGCGCCGGAAGCATCTCGACCGCTCTTGCAACGGTTGTCCCACTGGGCTGCGGCACTTGAGCAAGCGGGTCTGGTGAAATTGATTACCTATCACGGAAAGAACGGGTATTTGACGCTTAAACCTCTCCTGTTTATCGACGATGCTGGCCTCGTTTCCATCTACAACAACAATGGGCAGACGTATCTCCAATTCTGGCGCAGCGTGTTCGAGCGTCGTGCGCCCAGAAGCCTCGAACGCATCGAGCAGTCTTTCACGCCAATCAAACAAGGAAACACTCTACATGAGATCAGCGACGAGTTACTGGATGCGCTCACTGCGGCTTATCAAGAGGCGGCTGGTGGAGAAGTAGAAATTTAACGCAAGCGCAAGTTTCTTGCCACACTTGGGGGAAAAATTATGCCTGACAAGAGTATCAACAATCCGAATCAACCGCAGAAGACTAAAGAACGCTGGCTAAAAGAGGCACTCGAGCATTACGAAGCTAGACGCTATGGGCCGATGATTCACGCCTGCCAGATGGCTATTCAGATTGATCCGAACTACTCCAGGGCTTATCATGGACTGGGGCTTGCGTTTAGCGGGATGAAACATTTTGAAGAAGCTGCTGTTGCATACCAGAAAGCTATTGAACTGAATCCCGACCATGTAAAGATCTACGCTGATCTCGGCAAAGCGCTTTATGCAATGACTCGCTTAGAGGAAGCAGGAGCGGCTTTTAGACAAGCTATTCAACGTGATCCTCTCATAAATCAGGACTATTTGAAGTTGACGAAAGCTCTTTACGCTATTCCCATATTTCCTTTTCATATAGATCTTACGACTTTCGAACGTGCTATCAGTTTTAATCCCTCATATGCCCCCACGCATTTTGAATATGCGAGGGCGCTCTATCTAAGCAAGCTTTATAAAGAGGCAGGAGAGGCTTTCAAACAGGCAGCTCTATTAGATCCCAACTATATCCTAACCTACGCCGATCTACTGGATACTCTCATCGATGAAGGAAAAGAGCTTTATAATCAAAGGCGCTACGAGGAAACGTGCAACATTTATAAGGATGCTATCAAGTTCCGTCCAGACAATACAAGAGCTTATATTGAACTTGGAACCATCCTCTTTGAGCTTAGGCGTTTCAGAGAAGCTGGAGCCGCGTACAGGGAGGCAATTCTGCTCGATCCTACACTGCTCTCAATATATACCGACAAAATTAAAGCTCTTTTCGAGCAAGGGAAATACTTCTGTGAACTTCAACGGCATAAGGAAGCTCTCGCTATCTTTGAGCAAGCAATAGAATTTGCTCCTAACAATAGTGAACTCTACATTTATCAGGGCAACGCCTTTTATCAATTAGAACGCTTTGAAAATGCTGGTTCAGTCTACAGAAAGGCAGTTCAACTTGAACCTGCCCTCCTCCCAATATATAGAGATCAAAGAAATGCCTTGCTAAAGAAAGGACGGGATCTTTATGAGATCGGACAACATAAGGAAGCCACTGCGGTTTTTAAACAAGCTCTACAATTTGAGCCTGACGATTCTGAAGTTTACATCTACCTGGGTAATGTTCTTTGTCAACAAGAATATTATGAAGACGCCGGAAAAGTATTCAGGGAGGCAATTCTGCTTAACCAGGAGTGCATGCAAGCTTATATCGATAAAACGAAGGAACTTCTCGACAAGGGAAGGGGTTTTTACCAACAAGGGATGTACACACATGCGAAAGAGGCTTACAAGCATGCGATCCTCTTTAACTCCAAGAATACCTATATTTATGTAAAGCAGGTAAAATTTCTCATCAACAAGGCTAAAACCTTTCAAAAGCTTGGTGATTTAGAACAAGCATTTATCGCATTTGAAAACGCAATCCTCTTTGAACCCAAAAGCGCACAAGCTCATGCAGGTAAGGGAGAACTTTTGTACGAGCTTGGGCGCTACAAAGAAGCCCATGATGCTTACAAACTGGCTGTTCAGCTTGACATTGGCATCGCGCAAGTCTATGCTGCCAAAGAACATCGGCTCACTACTAAGGGGGAATCACTATTTGAAAGCGGCCATTATGAAGAAGCTCTCGCCACTTATCAACAAGCCATCTCGTTTTACGATACGTATGCCCCCTCTTACGCTGGACTTGGCGAAGTTCTTTTCTCCATTGGTCATTATGATGAAGCAAGAGATGCCTTCCAGAAAGCTATTTATCTTGAATCGAGCAGTAGTCAGTTATACGAAATGCTGAGAGGGCAATTAATTGAAGAAGGTAATAATCTGTGTCATAACAAGAATTACCGGGAAGCATTTCTAGCTTATAAAAAGGCTATTCGTTTTGATCCTGGGAACGAAGATGCCTATTCCGGGTTAGAAAAAACCCTTGAGCAGCTAGAATTTCATGAGAAGGTTAAAGATATTGGTCAAGTGCTTGCCCGTGAAGCGTTAAGATTGTTAAAAGCAGAACACTTGGAGAAAGCTTTAGTTCTCCTCAATCGATCCATTAGGCTTGATCCAGATAACGAAGATACCTATCGACAAAAAAGATCTGTTCTAAGGAAACTCAAACGTTATGGAGAAGCTGATGCGGTGCTTCAACCTCGCACACAGCCAAGGAATCCATCTCCGTCTATTGAACCAAAGGAATCTTTGATGTATCGAGAGCCATTTCGCTACGACGAATAATAACATAGCAGATGCTGACAATAAAGAAGGCACTGCTGAGGATCGGTACTACATTATCTTTTCTAAGATGAAGCAATAAGCTGTTGGTTAAGCTGTCAAACCCATAAATTGCGGCCAGTGCCGCAATACAAAACGAGGTGTGAAGCGGGTTCACACCTCGTCTCATTGGTGGAGATGGGGGGGAGTTGAACCCCCCGTCCACACGGGCTTATCGTAGAATGTGCTACAAGCTTAGTCGGCGGTTTGTTTGGACGCTGTGGACTCCCACCGACCGGATGCGACAGCGCTGTCCTTCTGGTCTTTCATGACGGTTAGAAGACATGGCCGTCATGGCATCCTATGTTTTCGACGCCCCGTCCCGACCCCATAGAAAAAGGTCGGGGGGACGACGCATCACTGGGTATTAAGCAGCGAGAGCGTAAGCAGGTGCCGGTTTGGCATCTATTGATTTGTCAGTTGTTTAACGAGAATGCTTACTGACACCTCGGCTTGCAATTCTGCAATCTGTCCGCCTGTCGAAACCCGACATCCCCAAATTGGAACATCCCGACGCATCATGGTTTGGGATGTGTTGTTACTATACCACATTCATTGACAAATAGCAAGCGTTACGCGAGACGCTGCATGAAGCGTTCCAGGTTGACGATGTAGCGTTCGTGTATGCCTTCGCCGATCTGCTTTTGCTCGTCGAATGCCTCTACTTTGAAAACGAGACGGCGTCCATCGATCTCGATCAGTTCAGCCTTCGCGCGTATATGCTGGCCCAACGGCGTCGCGCCCAGGTGCTTCACATTGACCAGCGTCCCCACCGTCACGTAGCCCTGTTCGAGATCGTCGGAGACTGCACCCCAGGCTGCATTCTCCATCAGGGCAACCATCATCGGCGTGCCGAAGACTTCGACGCCGCCCGCGCCAACCGCAGCCGCCGTGTTCTCGTGTACGACGAGCGTGGCCGCTTCACCTTTCATACCTGTTTGCAATGCCATCGATGACATCCTATCCTTTCTACAGCTCTAAATAAGATTCTATGGGTAAATTTTCTGCTGCTGAGCTAACATTGCGATAAACTTCTGAATGCGAGCGGAACGGGTTTCAGGCCTTTTAGCCGTCTGAATTCTGAACAGGATGGCATAGCGGTTGACGCTATTTAAGGTTTGGAAAAACTCCTGCGCCTGCTGGTTTTTGTCAAGCTCGCTTTGAAAATCAGCCGGAATGGTGATCTTGCTTTGCGATTCGTAAGCCGCTTCCCAGCGACCATCCGCCTGCGCTCGCTCCATTTGCCGTATCCCCGCTGGCTGCATTCTGCCTTCGGCAAGCAGCGCCGTCACCTTGTCGCAATTCACTTTTGACCAGATGCTCTTTGGGCCGCGCGGCGTGAACTTTTGTAACCAGTACTGATCATCAAAAGAGGCTTTTTGACCATCGATCCAGCCGTAACAGAGAGCGACCTCTAAGGCTTCGGCATACGAGAGAGAAGGGATGCCCGTGCCTTTTTTGGCTATTTTGAGCCAGAGACCACTTGCTTCGTCTTGGCGCTCTTTGAGCCACGCTTCCCAGTCTTGCCGGGTTGCAAACGATATGGTTGGGAGACTATCTGCATTCTTCATGAACATATTATATCAAATCCAGTGGTGTAGCTGGGCTTGATCTTGCTCCCAGCAAGCTCGTTCATTGTGCCAGGATCGGGCGCGATAAACCTGGCCCCTACTAGCGCAATGAATTGCCCAGCTACACAAACGAACCGCCATCGATAGCCGTGATATTATTAATGGTAGACACCCCAACCGATGCTCTAATAGGAGGAGAACGCAACTCGTGACCAGCCCTGTCCAGCGCGTCGCGCATCGCGGCGGCTCGGCCCTCGCGCCAGAAAACACGCTGGCCGCGTTCCAGAATGCTCTGACGCTGCCCGTGGATGCTATCGAACTCGATGTGCATATGACACGCGACGGACACGCCATCGTGTTTCATGATAACACCGTCGAGCGGCGCACCGACGGCAAGGGCAATATCCTTGATCTCGATTTCGCGTACCTGCGCGGTCTCAATGCTGCCGCGCATTTCCCTGGCGGCTGGCCGCGAGTGCAGCAGATACCAACAGTACGCGAGGTCCTTGATCTCGCGAAAGGGCAGGTACAGGTCTCTATCGAGATCAAGCCGAGCAGGCGCGGCAAAGATTATGGACGCTATCCCAACGTCGCTGAGACAGTTATAGCTGAAGTGCGCGCGGCGGGAATGCTGGAACAGGTACTCATCATGTCCTTCGACTGGACGGTCTTGCCAATCGTGAAAGCATTGGAGCCGATTGTGCAGACGGGCGCGCTCGTTTCGACGGACGTCTGGAACCCGCGTGCCGACCACGCGCTGAGCAGGCTGATCGCACAGGTAACGGCCCTCGGCTGCCAGTGGATCAATATGGACAGCGATCTTTTCACAGAAACGATGGTTCCGGCTGCGCATACACACGGTTTCAAGCTGGGTCTGTGGACAGTCAATAGCGAGCGCGCCCTGCGCTACTATGCCGCGGCAGGTGTGGATTCGCTCACATCAGACCGGCCCGATCTGTTCGCGAGGCTCTCAATCCTATAGGGATAGCGCCCGCGCGCGGGGCAATGCGGCTAGACGCCCTTACGGATTTCCTATTACGTGTCCCTTTTCGCCTATCGTTCGTTTATTCATACGGATGGCAAAGGTACTATGTTTTTATGCATGTGAACAGAGTATGTTATAATTGGCCTCAACACAAAGCGCCAGCGGGAGCAAGCGATGATAGCCGCCCCGTTGCGAGGGAAACGCGGAGAGCATAATCTATGCAACAAGTAGAAACGACAGCAAAAACTCTTGAAGAAACGGCAACGCAGCTTCCTGCCGAACCAGCACAGGCAATCGCCATTTCGGTTGTCGTCCCTGTGATGAACGAAGAAAAGAACGTTCAGCCGCTCTATACAGCGCTATCAGCACAGTTGGATTCACTTGAAAAGCCATATGAGATCATTTTTGTCGATGATGGCAGCACGGATAACACCTTTCAAGAACTGAAGCGCCTTTATGAAGAACACCGCGGCGTCGTGCGGGTCATTCGCTTCCGCCGCCGCTTTAGCAAAACGCCTGCCCTCGTAGCCGGGTTCAGTCGCTGCCGGGGCGAGATTGTTTTCACGATGGATGGCGACTTGCAGGACGATCCGCAAGAGATTCCGCGCTTTCTGGAAAAGCTCGACGAGGGCTATGACCTGGTGACGGGTTGGAAATTCCCACGCCTTGATCCGTTGTCCAAGACGTTCCCATCGCACATCTTCAACGGACTGGTCAGCGTCATGACCGGCGTTCACCTGCACGATATCAACAACGGATTCAAAGCCTATAGACGCGAAGTCATCGACGACGAATACGTCAAGCTGTACGGCGACTTCCATCGCTTTGTGCCAGTAATGGCGCACTGGCGCGGCTATCGCGTGGCAGAGATCAAGGTGAAACATTACCCGCGCCGCTATGGCGTCTCCAAATACGGCGCGCGCCGCTTCGCACGCGGCCTGATCGATCTGTTGAACGTACTGTTCCTGACGACCTTTTTACGCACGCCGCTGCGGCTTTTCGGCCCGCTCGGCTTCATCACCTTTTTCATCGGCGTAATCGTCGATCTGGTCGTCGTCATCAACAGTCGCTTTATCACTCACACGCCTATTCATGACCAGCCAATGCTGTTTGTGGGCATTCTCATGATGATTTTCGGTATTCAGTTCATCTTAACGGGTCTGCAAAGCGAAATGATACGCCACTTTGCCTTCAAACCTGGAGAAGAATATAGTATCAGGCAGGAACTCGACTGATGCGTATTTCTCCAGCCATGAAAAAAACAGGCAAGCGAGTCCTACAAATCGGCTTGCCTATCATCATTCTGGCCGCGTTTATCTACGAGGTGCAAAAGTGGAACTGGCGTCTCTTGCTGACCAATAGTTACCACTGGAATCCGTGGCTCCTGGCCCTCTCACTGCTGGGATTCATCATCCAGGAGTTTACGTTTGGCTTGATCTGGCGCAATATTCTGGCGCGCCTCGGCTCGCATCTGGGCATCCTGGTAAGCCTGCGCATCTACCTGGGATCAGAATTTGTGCGTTATATTCCGGGCAACGTCTGGCACGTCCTGACCCGTATTCTCTGGGTCAATAAGTATGGCGTGACCAAACCGGTTGCCTTCGCCAGCATGACGATTGAACTGATCACCAAGCTGGCGGCGGGCGCGCTGATCTTCGCGGCCAGCCTGATATTCTGGGGCGACTTCAGCGCCGTCGGTTCGCTGGTACATGGTTCGCTGTTCATTATTTTGGGGAGCGCTGGCTTCATCGTGCTGCTCATCGTGCTGCACCCGCGCATCCTGAATGGGCTGCTCAATACCGCGCTGCGCATCTTGAAACGCGAGCCGGTGAATCTGACGCTGCGCTACCGCGACATCTTACTGATCACCCTGGCATGGTGCGGCAGCTGGCTGCTCGCCGGCATCGCCTTCTATCTGCTCACACTGGCATTTGTGCCGAATCTGCCGCTAACGGCCCTGCCTATCTGTGTTGGCGTCTACGCGATAGCCTGGGATTTTGGCTTTGTCACCTTCATTACACCAAGCGGTCTGGGCTTCCGCGAACTGGCCGTCGCCGTCCTCTTTGCGCTGGCTCTACCAGCGATTCCCGGCGGCATCGTCGCGATCATTGCCGTGCTTCAGCGCGTCGTCTCGACCCTGGCGGAACTGCTCTGCGTCGGATCGGCTTACTTTGGCGGCGGCAAACAGGCACGAGCGGCCCTGCTGCAAGTACAACAAGCGGCACAACCTGCTCCGACCAGGGCGCTGCTAGAGCAAGCAAGCGAAGAATCTTCAGCTATTGACAATAGACAAGCGATGCCCTCTTCTGATGAAGAAAAAACATTTACCCATAGTATAGGGGAAAGAGGAACTTCAAGTGACTAGTGCGACATGGCGAAAACGACTCTCGGTCTGGCGCAATCGCCTCTACTTATACCCGCCTCCAGATCCAATGCCGCGCAGATGGACATTCTGGGCGGCGATGGCGCTGGTGTTTGTCCTGGTAGCTATCTTCAGCGTCTATTTCATTATCTACACCGTGACGCGCAATACCGCTTACCTGACGCACGGGGAAGACCTGGGCATCATGGATCAGGCTCTCTGGAACACCATTCACGGCAACTTCCTGCACCAGACTATCTGTAACAGCCTGACCGATACCAACTGCGTCGGCCTACAGGGGTTTGTCCGCTTCGCTATCCACTTCGAGCCATTACTCATCCCACTCTCCTTGCTCTACCTGGTCGTACCCGGCCCAGATACCCTGCTGGTGCTACAAGTTCTGGTTGTGGCGACCGGCGCGTTTCCCGCTTTCTGGCTGGCGCGCCTGCGCCTGCGCAATGATTTCGCCGCCGTGGCTATCGCCGCCGTTTATTTGCTCTACCCGGCGCAGCAAAATGCCATCGTCAGTGACTTCCACGCCGTCGCGTTTACAGCGGCCTTCTTGCTTTTTACACTCTATTTTATGTATACAAGGAAGACAGTCTGGCTTTTTGTTTTCGCTATTCTCTCAATGGCTTGCAAGGAAGAAATACCTCTGCTTATCATCATGTTCGCCCTGTGGTCGATGGTCTTCCAACGGCGCTGGCGCAGCGGCGGCGCATTGTTACTACTCTCAGTAATCTGGGTCGGGGCCTATCTTTTTATTACCCATTTTTTTAGTCCCGTGGGACACCCGCTACTGGAATCGCGCTACACCTACCTGGGCAATAACCCGCTGCAAATGGCAAAAAGCGTTCTCTTCCATCCACTTAGCATTGTCCGAGATCATGTGCTGGAGCCCAACCATTTCTCCTACCTGCGGGTGCTGTTAAACCCTGCCGGGTATTTGCCGATCCTGGCCCCGTGGGTGCTGGTGCTGGCATTACCGACACTGGCGCTCAATTTGCTGAGCAATTACCCTAATATGTATAGCGGATTGTTTCAGTACAATGCCGAGATCGTGCCGATTTTGATTTTTTCGACCATCGAGGCCATTGTCCTGATCGTCTGGTTCATGCAGTGGTTCTTCCGCCAGACGCAGATCGATCCAAAGCAACCGGAAAAGGCTACCACGCCCGCGGCGATTGCGCGCACGCGCACGATCAATCGCTGGGTTCACGGCATAATGCTCGTACTGCTCGCGTGCTTTACCCTCTTCACGGCGGTACGGGCCGACGCTCGCACGTTCAATATACCGGGCGGCGATGGCTTTACCTGGCCGCAAGTGACGCCGCATACTCAACTGGCACAGCAATTCGTGAACGCCATTCCGCAGGGCGCGTCGGTCTCAGCGCAGTCGGACCTGATCCCGCATGTGAGCGAACGAAAATCGATTTATCTGTTTCCCTATGCTGACAATTATGCCCAATACATCTTCCTCGATGTTACAGGCAACATCTATCCCTTCGCAGGAGAACCTGATTACATTACTGAGGTCAAGCAAGTGCTATTCAGCGGGAACTATGGCGTCGCAGCAGCTCAAGATGGCTATTTGTTGCTTCAACGCGGCTTGCCAGCGCCAGGCATCTCTCCACACTCAATGTACGGGGACAGCAGCAATGTCGCGGATCTATTGCCGAATCTGCCGCCAGCATTCTGCTCGTTTACGCAAGTTCCTGCCGCTCAAGTGCCAGCTTCTGGACAGGCAACGTTTACCGGCGCTGCTGGAGCCAACGTTATGAACTTAAGCGGATTAAATGCTTCTATCCCGGCGCTGTACAGTTTGAGCAACGGGGGATTACAAATAACCTTGTATTGGAAAGTAACTGCCCCTACAGAAGTTCCCGTGCAGATGCTTGTCTTCGTCACGGACAAAAACGGCAACAGGCATCTCCTTTCCAACGCTTTTCTGCTGTTCGATTGGTGTCCGACGAACACCTGGACGCCCGGAACGACTGTTGAGGTCTCGACCAGCCTGCTCTTCATTAACAATATCAAACATATGCCATATGGGCTAGCCCATGTATCCCTTGCTTTTTTACCTGCCACACAACCATCTGATACACTTATGGATGAGCAGGCATGGTTCTCCGTCAATGTGACGAAGAGCGCGGGATCGCTCAGCGCTACTAATGGAGGGAAAGCATTACAAGTAGCCACGATCCAGATCGTCCATTAGCGCCGTCCGGGTAGAGAGAAGCGTCAATTGAGCGCGAGCCAAACGAAAGGGGTTGTAGTAATGAGCATTTTCGTAGGTCAACTTCCACCGGCCGAGGTTGCGCGCCTCAAGGCCGAGTTGGCAGAGACATTGATCGCTCATTTTTGCTATCCACGCTTCTTTGACTATCGAACGGGAACGCTGCGCTCGCGCCCGGTTGATCGGGCCAAGCGGCAAGAAGTGTGGCTCTACCTGAGTTCGTTCGATTTCACCGCCTGGAACCGCGTGGACATCATGTCGCCGGAATTCCAGCGCCAGATCGAGCGACTCTTCATTCTCTTTGTGCAGCGCAACCGCAACTTTTTCGGAGAGCAAGGTCGAAAGCGTATGTCCGATATCCGCTTGTTGATCGGCTCTTCATCTACGACAGTGGTACAAGGGCTGCGCAACCACCTGAGCGGGCAACGCCAGAACAATCCACCGTTCGGCAGCCCGCGCCCGGCCTCATCCTGGATGACACCCAATAGCAATGGCAACGTAGATCCGAGCTGGGAACAGGTCGCCCAATCAACCACGGCGCTGCAACAACAACTGCAAGAGCTGCGCGGTGAAATCAGAGCAGTCCCTCCAACGCCACACAGTGATACGCACGCGGCCACCCCCCGGCGCCCCGGACGCAGACCGGCATCTTCACCAGCGAAGCCGTCGGTTGCCGAGCGTGAAGTCGCCCCTGTAGAGGCAAACATACCATCAACAAGCAATGGACGCGGCGCCACGCCGCTATCAGATCAAAAAAGCATACCTGCCGTTGCCCCAGCCACGGCCTGGAGTTCAGCGCCAACGGCTCCTGTTCCGGCAGTTGAGATCGCATCAGTCGCAATTGCCCACGCTATTCCCCCCGCCACTCCAGTAAAGCCCGTGGAGTCGCCGCTTCCTCGCGCAACTCTGCCGGAAAAAACGGCTCCGGCACTGACTCACGCCACTGCCGCGCCGGTGACATCACCGGCGGTAACGGGCCCGCGCGCAAACGCAGCGCAGCAGGTCAACGAAGAAGACGTGGCTATTTTTGAGGAGATGCGCCGCCAACTGATCATCTGGCTGCGCATCCAGGCTATCCAGGCAGGCATCGAATTATCGAACCAGGGGCCAGCACAGTTGCTCGAACTCTTGCGCCAGCACGATAATTACGATGAAACGCGCCTCCAGGTCGTCTCAACTCTGCTCAATTTCGCGAACCAGGTGGTAAAAAACGGCCATGCCACCGCCTTCGATTACAAGCAGGCGCTGATGTTCTATCTCATGCACCGCCAACATTGAGACGCGGGGAACGGTGATGGCAGGCATCGCCTTTCCCCATGCCATGCTAATATGGGTATTTTTTCAGGCATACTCGCGCTATAAAAAATTCATTAAGATATCCACGCGTATGATACTTTTCTCTTCCCAAACCGTCGCTAACTATGGTACAACATAGCCATAGACATTTATCTGCCTACGGATAAGGCATACATACTGCTGTCGGGGTAAACATACAACATATAGCGATTGATACAAGCAAACGCTGCCTGAAAAGCGTGTCACGGGGAGGCTATAAGCCATGGCGAAAGGCAGAACTACCTCAGCGGAAAACATGAAAAATATCCTTGATACGGCGCTGCGCAGACGGCAACGAGGACTTTTGAGTATAGAGAGCCAACAGGGAAATGTCCTCGAAGAAGGAGAAATTTATGTCGAGAATGGGCAAATCACCTATGCTCACACAAACCAACTGGAGGGACCAGCCGCGCTCCAGATAATACTCAGTTGGAGAGGCGTATATTTTGCGTTTGCCACGAACGAATATCCAGCGCGAAGCAGCGCCGCCGCCGGTCTGGTCACAACAAAGGCACAAAGCCGGGAGACGCCTCTCGGCTTACCAGCGCCATCCGGTCAGGGCAGCAGCTATCTGCCAATGACGCCTCCAGGTTTACCGCAATTCAGCGCCGAACGCGGCGTGCAGCCTACCGCGCGCAGTAGTACCAACACTGGCCCCTTAGAGGAAGTGAAGAGACCGGGCATGGCGATGCCAGGAGTAGAGTGGATCATCCCACGCCGCGTAAACACGGAGCAAAACGTCCTCTCATTGCCGCTGACGCGCCCGCAACGCTCAATTTATATGCTCATTGACAGCCACCGCTCCGTTTCCGACCTGGCCCGCTGCACCCGCAAAACGATACAGGAGATCGAACGCCTGCTCAGCGAATTGCAGGAACGGGGTTTAATCACGATTTAAGCCGCTGTCGTGATGGCAGGCAAGAGATCCTGCAATTGCTCAAACCAGTTGGTTCCAAAGAGGCGGCGTGGGATGCGAATCACCCCTTGCTGCACCTTCGCGTCATTCTTAAAGCGGCGATAGAGCGCGATGCGGTTCGGTACAATCGTGCGCCGCACGGTAAGAACCAGCTCGTTATCTTTCAACGCGATGGCTTCATAGCCCAGCAGCGCCGCATCCACTTTCAGCCGCACCGTGTTCAACAGGTTTTGCGCCGGCAATGGCGGCGCGCCGAAACGGTCATTCAGTTCGGCTTTCATGGCCTCAACCTGCTCAGGCGTATGCAGATTGGCAAGACGCTGGTAGAAGTTAACTTTGAGCGTGCGATCCCCGATGTACTCGTCCGGCAGGTACGAGTCGAGCGGCAGATCAACCGATGCCGTCGGGGTTCCCATCTCAGCCTGTTTACCTTGCAACTCCTCAACCGCCTCGGCCAGCAGTTTGCAATAGAGATCGAAGCCAACGGAATTCATAAAGCCGGATTGCTCCGAACCTAAGAGATTGCCCGCTCCGCGAATCTCCAGGTCTTTCATAGCGATACGAAAGCCCGCGCCGAGTTCGGTCGCCTCGAAGATGGCGCGCAGACGCTTCTCCTGGATCGGCGTTAATTTGGTATCCTTGTTATAGAGAAAGTACGCGTATGCCTGTTGCGTGGCGCGCCCGACGCGCCCGCGCAATTGATATAATTGCGCCAGGCCGAAATGCGCCGCGTTGTTGACGATGATCGTGTTAGCATTAGAGATGTCGAGGCCGTTTTCGATGATCGTGGTTGCCACCAGCACATCATATTCACCGCTGGAAAATTTCATCATGACGCGCTCCAACTGATCTTCCGCCATCTGCCCGTGGCCCACGGCAATGCGCGCCTCCGGTATCAACCGCTGCAACTTCTGCGCGATCACCTGAATCCCCTGTACGCGGTTATGCACAAAGAAGATCTGCCCGCCGCGGTCGATCTCGCGAATGATAGCCTCGCGAATCAGGCTCTCATCGTACTCGCGGATGGTGGTGCGAATAGGTAAACGTTCTTGCGGCGGCGTCTCGATCACGCTCATGTCTCGCAGATTGACCAGCGACATATGCAGCGTGCGCGGGATGGGCGTCGCTGTCATCGTCAGCACGTCGATCTCGGCGCGCATCTGCTTGATATATTCTTTATGCGCGACGCCAAAACGCTGCTCTTCATCAACAACCAGCAGTCCGAGATCGAAGAAAACCACGTCCTTCTGCAAGAGACGATGCGTGCCGATGATGATATCGACCTTGCCCAACGCGAGGTCTTCCAGCACCTTTTTATGCTCTTTCTCAGAACGAAAACGGCTCAGCAGTTCCACGCGCACGGGATAGGCTTTCAGGCGTTCCTTGAACGTATTGTAGTGCTGCAAGGCCAGCACCGTCGTTGGAACGAGTACGGCCACCTGTTTATGATCAAGCACGGCCTTGAAGGCGGCACGCAAAGCTACCTCTGTTTTGCCATAGCCGACATCGCCGCAGACGAGACGATCCATCGGTCGCGGACGTTCCATGTCGGCTTTCACTTCGCTGATGGCCTGTTCCTGGTCAGGCGTTTCTTCAAAAGGAAAAGCGTCTTCGAGTTCTTGCAGCCAGGGCTGTTCGGCATCGGTGGAGTAGGCAAAGCCCTTAGCCGCTTCGCGGGCTGAGTACAGGCGCAAGAGGTCGCGGGCGATATCCTTGACATCGTCTTTGACTTTGGCCTTGGCGCGCGTCCACTCCGTCGTCCCCAGCTTGCTGAGCGCGGGAACGGCTTCGCCCATGCCGATAAAGCGCGTGACGCGATCCAACTGATCGGTCGGGATATAGAGCTTGTCCGTGCCGGCATACTGGATCAGCAGATATTCGCGCTCGACGCCGGTCATGTTGAGTTTGACGAGTCCATCGAACCGCCCGATGCCATATTCCTGATGCACGATATAATCGCCCTGGTTAACCTCGGCCAGAAAAGAGGCAGGCGTGATCGGCCTGCGCCTCTGCGTGGTACGCCGCCGCGACCAGCCAAAGATCTCGGTGTCGGTATAGACATGCAGGCCCAGCGCGCGCGCTTCCCAGCCTTCGAGCAATTGGCCCTGGATGAGCGTCACTGTACCAGGGTCCGGCAATGTATTGATGTTCGTGCCGGGACTGGCATAGATGGCCGCGCCCTGGAGAATGGACTCGTCGCTCAGCACTTCGGCCATGCGCCGCGCCTGGGCCGTGACAATTACGATACGCTCGCGCTTGTCGATGAGCTTGCGACAATCCTGTACGAAAGGGCGCAGTCGCCCGCCATACGAGTTCGCGGCGATATGTTGCGGCACTAGATGAGCCGTGCCGCCTTGCAAACCAGCATCGACCGCGCCTTCCGCCGCCGAGAGCATCCCGGCGAAGTGCAGTTGACGGCGCTGTTGCAATTGCGGCTCCAACTGATCTCCACAGAAATGCGCGCCGCGCAGGTGCGCCGGATTCTCGCGATCACGCTCAAAACGTGCGCGCATCTCTTCGGCCTGCGCGTCAAGCTCAGTAATATTCTGGCGGATACGGTCAGGGTCATCCAGGATAAGCAGGCCAGCGCGCGGTAGATAATCCAGTACGGTGGCCGTGCTGTGCAGGTAAGGCAGGTAGAAAGCGATATCATCAAACGAACGGCTCTGCCGCAATTGGTCGAGGTCGCCCAGCCAGCGCTCTTCACACTCGCGGTGCAGGTCGCGGCTATCGAGCTGCTCCAACGCTTTGACCGCCTCCGGCCCGCGCGTGGGCAAGGCTTCGCGGGCCGGGCCGATCACGCACGAGGCAATCGGATTCAGCGAACGCTGCGTCTCCTGGTCGAAGGTGCGCAGCGACTCGATCTCATCGCCGAAGAACTCGACGCGCACGGGACGCGGCAGCGTCGGCGGGAAGAGGTCAATGATGCCGCCGCGATGACTGAATTGGCCCGGCTCCTCCACTTCAGCCACCGGCTCGTAGCCCAGGTTATAGAGATGCTCTAACATAAGGCTCAGATCGACCTCTTGCCCAGGCTGCAAGATATACAAAGCGGCAGCCAGTTCTTGCGGTGGAATCACCAACTGCGTCAATGTGCGCGCCGAACCAACGACGATCACATTGCGCTTGCCCTGCGCCAGCGCGATCAATGCCTGCATCCGCTGCTGCGTGGTCAGCGCGTCGCTGATCAGGCGTTCATAGGGCAAGGCGTCGCGGTCGGGAAAGTACAATACATCATCAGGATGTTCGGCGAATGCTTGCACGCCTTCAACAAGCAGATTGGCCTGCACTTCATCCTGCACGATCACCATGAGCGACTGCCTGAACATAGCAGCCAGCGCGGCAATCACAAATGGGCGAGCAGGTTCAGTAATGCCGGTCAGGGCTGGCAACTTTGTACCCTGCCGCAGTTGATCTATCACGACACGAAACTCCGGCCGTTGGGTCAGGAGTGTAAGTAGTCCCTGTAACGTCACGCGATCCTCCGCCGATAAACGCACAACACAAGATGCCTCTATGAGGTAATCCTACCCCCATAGAGGTTCTAAAAAAGTGCATATCTTTCTATTACTAATGATAACAATCAGTAACCGGCAAATATGCCCCGCGGCGTTGCACTCGGATTTTGGCGTAATCATACCGCATTTAGCGGCGAACTGCAAGCAGTAATCCGATTTGGTTCTCCATCCTGGCGGGGGAAATCCGCCGGAATCCCGTAGGGGCGTGGGCTTGCCCCGCCCTGGCCTGATAATACACCGTTTTTGGGCGGGGCAAGCCCACGCCCCTACGGGATTCCCCCTCAAGGACGGAGAGCCTCCGATTTGACAAACCTCACTAGAATACGTTAGTATTTCAATAGACGTTGAAGTATTCAAACGATCAGCCAGAGGATGCAGTATCCATTGGCTATACGAAATATTATAGGGAGAACTTCCATGAGCAAACGTGACAAGCAAGAGAAGAAACTGCTCACGCCGGGCAATGTCGTCTTCGGCATTGCCATCGCAACATTGTTCGGTATTGCTATTGGCGAACAATTGCGCCGCCCGCCGCAAGAGCGCACCTGGCAAGGAAAAGTAATCGGCATTCCTTATGATTTTCGTCGGCCCACGCTGGAACGCCTGCGCGCCGTGTTCTGGAACAAAGATAACGACAGCCTGCTCGCCCCGAAAGCCTTCGGCATGGGTTGGGACATCAATTTCTACCCCATGTTCCACCCACAAACTTCCGACTAGCAGATATATGACTATGAGAAATCATTTTGGTTTGCGACGCCTGCGACGTCCCAAACCAAAAACAATACTCCTATACGAGAGATAGGTTAAAGACAGACTTATGGATACAGATATCACACAAACAACTCCAGTCAACTCGCAACCAGCTACATCAACCGTGAGGTGGGGCAGCGTCGCGCTGTTTATCCTCTTCGCCTTTGCCATTAGCTGGGCCATCTGGCTGGGATTGGCCGCGCTCGGCGTCTCGTTTACAGTCCGGGTGAGCATCGGCATGTTCGGGCCTGCGCTGTCGGCGGTGCTGGTGCGACTCATCCGACGTGAAGGTTTTGGCGACGCGGGCTTACGCTTACGAGCGCGCCGACGTAAGGGAGCGTGGCGCATGTACGTTGCCGCCTACCTCGTGCCGCCAATCATCATCGCTTTGAGCATTGGCTTCGTTATACTGGTGGGACTGCAACATTGGGCATTCGCCCAAAACATGCAGGCAATGGGTACGGCCATCACAAAGGCGTTATCTTCGACGGGTCAAAGCCTGCCCAAAGGGTTCACTACGCCACAACTGGTGGTGATCGATCTCGTGGCGCAGGTGGCGCTGGCCTTCACGTTCGGCATCCCGTTCAACATGATCTTCACCTTCGGCGAAGAGTTCGGCTGGCGCGGCTACTTGCTGCCGCGTCTCGCGCCGCTGGGAGGCGTGCCTGCCGCCATTCTTACCGGCGTCGTCTGGGGTTTGTGGCACGCGCCGCTGATCATCCTGTATGGCTACAACTATCCCGGCCATCCTTTGCTGGGCGTGGGCATGATGGTCGTTTTCACCGTCGCGCTCGGCATGATCTTCGCCTGGCTGCGCTTCCGTTCCGGCAGCATCTGGCCCTCGACGCTGGCACACGCGGCAATCAATGCCCAGGCCGGTTTCGGGGCATTGCTCCTCTCGCCAGCCGATTCGCTGCTGCGCGCGCCGATTGGCCTGATCGGTCTCGTGCCGATGATCGTCTTCGCGGTCTGGCTGGCCGTGACGGGCCGCCTGCGCGCCAATGCGGATCAGCTCGCGCCAACAATAAAACCAGCATCGCTCTAGTTGACGAGGAGACTATGCAAGAAGCTTATAAAGCTATCGCCGACCCGACGCGACGGCGCATTCTCAAATACCTGCGCGGCGGAGAGCGCACCGCCGGCGAACTGGCCGAGTTCGCCGGGGCCAGCCCCTCCGCGCTCTCTCATCACCTCATGGTATTGAAATTGGCTGATCTTGTGCGTGTTGAGCGGCGCGGCCAGTTTCAAGTCTATTCGCTCAATACGACGGTATTCCAGGATTTGTTAACGGAATTGTTAGAGTGGTTTGGTGAAGCGGATACTACCACGTCTAGTCATAAAGAAGAGCAAGCGGAGACTCCAGCGGATTATCTCCGCGAGACAGAAGGAAAAGAGCTATGAGTACAGATAACCATGACGAGAAGATCGCGCCTGCGACGTCGCGCTATCGGTTCGCCTCGCCCCTGATCATCGCCATCATCGCGCTACAGGCGCTGATATCGCTAGTGAGCTATCCTTTTCTGCCGCCTATGGTTCCCTCACACTGGAACATTGCCGGTCAGATCGACGCTTATGCTCCCAAGCTACAGGTAGTCCTACAGTTTCCCTTGTTGAGCATCGGCATCTTTGTACTACTTCAAGTATTGTTGGCAGTCAGCCCCCGTTTGAATAATCAGAATCCGCGCGCTAACCGCAATGTTATCAATGTTATCCTTGCCGGAATATTCTTATTCATGCTCGTGATGCAACTGGCTACTATCGCCGTTGCCTTCCGCGTAGCAATTGACGTCTCGTTGATCACCAGCCTCGCGGTTTCCGTGTTATTCATCTTCATCGGGAATTATATGGGCAAGTTGCGACGCAATTTCTGGGCCGGTATCCGTACGCCGTGGACACTCACCAACGAGACTGTCTGGGAAAGGACGCACCGCTTCGGCGGTTGGCTGTTTGTGATCGGCGGGCTAATAAACGTTGTCCTCAGCTTCATACCAGCGGTGCGCTTCTATGGTCTGTTGGCGGTTGTGCTGCTGATGACTTTTGGCTCAATAGTCTATTCATACGTGGCCTATCAGCGCATCGTGGTGCATAGCGATCAGCGACTTTCGCCGCCATTTGATGAAAACGCGTAATGAATGTACCGGAACAACGTGGAGAGCGGTCTGACAATCTGGCCGCTCTCCACGTTGTTCCGGTACATTCAGCTTTCGGGCGATCCTGGGTCATCACTCTCTCCTTCTTGTTCGGCTTCTCGCCGCAATCGCTCTTGCTCGCGACGTTCCTGCTGCTGCTTGCGCCGCTCCTCCGCTCGCTGGGCCGCTTCGGGATCGAGGTTGACGACATTCATGGCCGTCTCAAGTCCCTGCGTGATAAACAGCGGGATCGCCTCTGCTGCTTTCTCCTCGCCTGTCTGGAGCAGGATACGTTCATCGCCGCCAGGATTGCCCAGCACGTAGCTGATAGGATCGCCGCGGCTATGCATGGGACGACCGATGCCGATGCGCAGGCGCGGGAAGTCGTCCGTGTGAAGATGGTGGATGATGCTCTCCAGCCCTTTTTGCCCACCAGAGCTGCCCTTCGGGCGCAGGCGCACTTTGCCCACAGGAAGATCGAGGTCATCGCAGACAACAAGCAGATCAGCGAGCGACGGCAATTTATACCAGCGCACCAGCGCGCCGACGGCCTCGCCGCTCAGGTTCATGTAGGTAAGGGGTTTGAGCAGTACAACTTTTTCCGCGCCCACCGTGCCGCTTGCCAGGATGGCCCGGCTGCGCTGCTCCGACCATCTCCACCTCATATGCTCGGCAAAGATATCAAGCACGCGAAAGCCCACATTGTGGCGCGTCTGTCTATATTCCAGGCCAGGATTGCCCAGCCCAACAATCAATTTCATAGGTCGTTATCCAGAATCAGCTGCTAGCGACCGAAAGCGAGGCGAATCGCCAGGTACTGCGGCAAACCGGCCTTGATGATCTTCTCTTGCGTTTTCTGAAAGTCGTATTTGACGCGATAGAATTCGCAGCCGGTTTCGGTATCGTAGATCATAAAAGCTGCGCGCGGGTCGCCGTCACGCGGCTGGCCGACGCCGCCGGGATTGATGATAAAGCGATGGTCTTCCGGGGCATCCCAATGTCCCTCCGGCGGGACGATCATCTTATTCGTCACCTGGATCATGCTGCGCGACAACCCCAGCAATTCGAGCAATTCTTCGATTTCGCCATTGAGGTGTTCCGCGTCTCTCAGCACCGACTCTGACGCGGCGTCCGCGTCGTAGAGGACCGCTTCGGCATCATCCGCGTCGTCGCTCTGATAGCCATTGCTCGCTTCCTCTCCGGCATCAGGCGGCATTACAGGCAACTCGTCCTCGTTCATATCAATGCTGGCCTGATCATCAGGCGCTTGATCTGTCGCTACCGCCGCGGTCTCCGCGCTTTCAGCCGCCGCCCCAGCCTGGGCAGCAGTAGTCACAGCAACGCTATGGCCTGCTTCCTCGTCCGCCAGATCGAGCAAATCGTTGACGTCGGTATCCTCCAGGGGATGCGTTGGAACGTTCGCAATAGTATCGGGCTGCTGAAAGATAGCGGGAATATGGGTATGACCCACAAAACAGTAGCGCGTCTCGAAATGCTGGAAGCTGCGTTCGGCAAAAACCTCCGAGGTCAGATACTCCCAAAGTGGGCCATACGGGCTGCCATGCACGAGCGTGCAGCCGTCAATTTCTAGCCGTTCAGGGAGCTGCGCAAGAAAAGCGCGATGCTCGTCCGTCAGTTGTTTCGTTGTCCATTCCGCCGAGATACGCGCCGCGTCGCTAAAATCTTCCAGGTCAAGTTTGCCGATGGCGGCCCAATCATGATTGCCGGCAATAATGACATCGGTCCGTTCGCGCACCAGTTCTATGCAGCGGTTTGGATCAGGCCCATAGCCAACCAGATCGCCAAGACACCAGAACTGGTCAATAGGGTTTTCTTCGGCGATTTCATCTATCTCTGCCAGCGCCGCTTCGAGCGCTTCCAGGTTGGCGTGTACGTCACTAAAGATTGCATAGCGCATGTCGATGTACTCTACTCGTGTCAAGAATATTATATTGGCGATAGGTCAGTGGGGCTATTGTATCACGTTTACGCCCGTGTGACTAGTATCCTGCCGATCTTCAACAGGGCTGCTGCAAGGTTCAGCCTCGCCAATTTTGGTGATTTGCTTGACAATGCTCTCGCTTCATCGTAGGATACATGCAACATTTGTTCGTGTTTTGATCCTACACTTTCAGGTCTCGCCGTGTTATTCAAAGAATATGAAAAAAACAGCCCTGCGCACAGCCCTGTGCGCACACAATACTTGCAGATCAAGGCGCAAAACCCTGATACCATCCTCTTCTTCCGCATGGGAGATTTCTACGAGATGTTCGACGATGACGCCGAGATCGTGGCACGCGAACTGGAGATCGCCCTGACGAGGCGCGACTTCGGACGGGGCGAGATGTCGCCGATGGCCGGTTTTCCGCATAAGGCCGCCGACAGCTTCATCGCGCGCCTCGTCGGCAAGGGCTACCGCGTCGCAATTTGCGAGCAAATGAGCGATCCCGCGCTCTCGAAAGGGCTGGTCGATCGCGAGGTGGTGCGCATCGTCACGCCGGGTACGGTGATCGACCCGGCGCTGCTGGCCGCGAAGCGCAACAATTTCCTGGCAGGCGCTGTGATCGGGCGCGAGGCGGTTGGCATCGCCTATGTCGATATCACCACGGGCGAATTCGCCGTGACGCAGTTCAGCACGCCGGAGCCTGAACTGGCATTGCAACAGGAGATAGCGCGTGTCGGCCCCGCCGAGGTCATCGTTGAAGCTCATTATAGCCGCCTGGGCAGTCGCAAGCGGCGCTGGCTGGCAGCCGTGATGAGCGAGAAAGAGGTCAAAAAAATTGGCAGCAACGGCAACGCCAACGCGAACATCCCGGAGGTCGAAGACGACGAGGATGATAGCGCGCCTCTGACAAAAGTTCTGAACGGTATCGCCGGACACGTTACGCCCTACGACTCGCGCTATTTCGACGAAGAGGACGCGCGCCGCCGCCTGCTCGAACATTTCGCCGTGGCCTCGCTCGAAGGCTTCGGCTGCGCTCACCTGCCGCTGGCGATCCGCGCCGCCGGGGCCGTGCTGGCTTATGTGCAGGAGGCGCAAAAGGGCTTGCTCAACCAGCTTAACGCGCTTGAAACCTATTATACCAACGGCTTCATGACGCTTGACCCCTATACGCGGCGCAACCTGGAACTGTTCGAGACGGGACGCAGCGGCTCCGTCAAAGGTTCGCTCTTGTGGGTGTTGGATAAGACACGCTCGCCTATGGGCGGACGCCTGCTGCGGCGCTGGATCAGCCAGCCTCTACTCGACATCGCCGTTCTCCAGCAACGCCAGCAGGTAATCGGCGAACTGTTGGATGATACATTGCTGCAAGCTCGCCTGAGCGAAACGCTGAAAAAGGCAGGCGACATCGAGCGGCAGATCAATCGCGTGCGCCAGCGCATCGCATCGCCGCGCGACCTGGTTGCCCTGGCGCATGGCCTGCGCGCGGCAGCCGAGATCAAGCAGGCGGGCAATGGACAGGCTGGTGAATCGAAGGCCACGCTGGAGAATCTCATGCAGCGACTCGCCAACAACGACGACATCATCACGCTGATCGAGCGCGCCATCGTCGATGAGCCGCCCGCCAGCATGACGGACGGCGGCGTGATACGCCCAGGTTTCAGCGGCGAACTGGACGAGATCAAGCGCGCCTCGCAAAATGGGCAGCAGTGGATGGCCGCGCTGGAGCAGCGCGAGCGGCGGCGCAGCGGCATCAGCAACCTGAAAGTTGGCTACAACAAGAAAGACGGCTACTTCATCGAAGTCAGCAACGCCAATGCCAGCCGAGCGCCGAAAGACTACATCCACAAGCAGACGCTGAGCAACAGCGAACGTTTCATCACCACCGACCTGAAAGAGCAGGAGGCGCTGCTCTCCACTGCTCAGGAGCGCATCAGCAAGCTGGAAAGCGAACTATTCACGCAGCTGCGAGCTGATATCGCCATCCACGCCTCGGAGCAGATTCTCAACACGGCGCACGCCCTGGCCGAGATCGACGTTTATCTCAGCCTTGCCCAGGTGGCGGCGCAGCGCAACTACTGCCGCCCGCAGCTCAACGACGGCAACGTCATTCACATCGTAGCGGGCCGCCATCCCGTCGTCGAGCAGACGCAGGCGGAGACGCCGTTCATCCCCAACGATACCAACCTCTCCAACGACGAAGCGCAAATCGTGATCATCACCGGCCCCAACATGGCCGGCAAATCCACCTACCTGCGGCAGGTCGCATTGATCACGCTGATGGCACAGATCGGGAGCTACGTCCCGGCGGAGTCGGCGGCCATTGGCATCGTGGATCGCATCTTCACGCGTATCGGCGCGCAGGACGATCTGGCGACGGGACAAAGCACGTTCATGGTGGAGATGGTCGAGACGGCCAACATCCTGCACCACGCCACACCGCGCAGCCTCGTCATTCTCGACGAGATCGGGCGCGGCACCAGTACCTACGACGGGCTGGCAATCGCGCGCGCCGTCGTCGAATACCTGCACAACAACAGACGCTGCGGCGCGCGCACGCTCTTCGCCACACACTATCACGAACTGGTGGAAGTGGCGCACCTGCTGCCGCGCGTGCGCTGCATGAACGTGGCCGTGACGGAAGAAAGCGGCCAGGTCGTCTTCCTGCGCAAGATCGTGCCGGGCGGCGCGGACAAAAGCTACGGCATCCACGTCGCGCAACTGGCAGGCATCCCGCGCCCGGTCATTCACCGCGCCGAGGAAATCCTGGCCGAACTCGAGCGCAAAGGCGATGCCAAAGCGCGGCGCAAGGCCATGCAGGAGATGACCATGCCCGCCGCGTGGCAGATGACGCTTCTCGCCTCCGAACCGCATCCTGTCGTTGAAGAACTCAAGGCGCTGGTAATCGATGAGTTATCACCTATCGAGGCGATCAGCAAGCTGTATGAGTTGCAACAGAAGATCAGGCGGCAAGACTAACAATTAGTTTCAACCTCAGCCCCCAACGACCCACAGAATAATGCTTCCATGAGCATCGCCGCTGCTAAGCTGCAAGCGCCAGCAACCTGCGCTGGGAACAACCACAATGGATGGAATCTCTCCTTCACCAGCGATAGTTTGATGGAACGTTTTTTTAGGATTGTACAGGCTCGTTCCGTCTATCTGAAGCGAACCAGAAGGTTGGGAATGGTCAACGATCCAGAGTATCTTGGTAGTACTCCCATCAGGATAACCCCCGCCCGTATGGAGAAACCGATAGGTTCCGCTCTTCGTCGTTTTACCTTGAGCAAAAAAGAGGTACCCCAGGATGTCCGAAGAGGTTGGTTGAGCCTGGAACCAGGGGATATCAGCCGCGCCAGAGATGCTTCTCTTTTGCCCTCCCTGATACACAGGTGTCACAGGACACGAAGATGGAAGAACTCCTTCCGGCCTCAATTGCGTGAAAGGTCTAGACGGTGATGTGACTGAAGCAGATGGTGTTTGCACCCGCTGTTCAGATGGTCCTGTGCATCCGGCCATCAACATCAAGATGCCCACTAGCAAGAGAAGATGATACAGAACATATGGCTGTTTCATATGCCAATTGCCTTTCGCTCGCCCCTAATACTAGAAATCTCCTTATCCCATGATCCCATGGAGCGCTAGACTAAAGAGCAAGGCACTCCAGAGGAGAAGTATGATTGCAAGGCCGATCTTTAACGAATAGGATGATCGTAAGGCTCTAATGTGAGCGGCAATTTTACTCCCTTCGCGTTCAAGCAGGAGTACCCCAGTACCAAGATTAAGAACAAGAGCACAGCCGTATCCACATAGAATTGCAGCGCCTGCCAATGGTGAAGCCAGCGCGAATACGGTGAGAACGACGATCCAGTAAAGCGAAGCAACACGAATGGTTGTAAAGCCAAGCCCCAGATCAACACCCCACAGGAATATCGCACGAGATCGACCAAGTGTGCGCCACCAAACAGGACAAGTTTGTCGGCGAGTCGTTAGCGTTCTTGTGCCTCCTATACCAAAGTCAGATAGAGCCATAGCAGCACCTATTACTGCTATGATTCCTATTGTCGGAGGAAGCCAACGACTCGGTACAAAAATATTTCCAAGAGAGCCAAGCGTTACCCCAAGTATCGTTGAACTTGCAATAGTTCCCGATGCATAGAGAGCAAATGGCTCCAGCTTTTCCTTTGGATTTGTTGCCACCTGCACGAGGGGCTTGATCATGCCGATCAAAGATGCCCCTCAGAGGCTTCCTATTTGTGCAAATCCAGCCAAGATAGCTGTAATGGCGGCGGAAACGGTGAGGATGAAGTTCATGGCTGTATCCTTAATGGCACTTCTCACCCATTGCACGCATTGGTAAGTTCAACGTCCTGATGGCATCGATAGATGGCGCTCCAGGGTCACATGGGCAACCAGTTCCACATAGTTGATATGCATATGAACAGCTACATTGGTCACACTCCCCGCACACCCATGCACAATTATGGCCGTTGTAGTTGTAATTGCAGACCCAGGCGTAATTGCACTTTTGACAGCATGGACACTCCCCATCATAGTAGTCTGAGTTGCAGAAATTTTTGGGCCAACTTAAATTGCAGCAAGCAACGTTTGCCGCATACGCCGTATCATAAAAACCAATTCCCGCAATGGTCGCTGCAATAACAGCACAGCCTTTTGTAATCCGGCCAAACGCTGTCCTCCGCGACATGCGACCAGGTTTCGCGAGGTAATCTTCAAACTTATCGAGAAATGGCATGGTTCGCCTCCTCCGCACGAACGAGTGCGTTCAGTTGATCGATATCATTAATAACGGCAGCTTCTCCAAGCTTTCTTCCTCGGACAGTGATTGCAGCAGGATTCCACAGAACATTAAGCTGTTTCGCGGTTTCTCCTTCTTCATCGATGATCACGATACGAAGATTAAGCTGGGTTTTTGCTATGAAAGCCTGTACTTCATCGATTTTTCCCTCTACAATGACAATAATCGCTGCTTCCTCGCTGACATCAGCAGCCAAGCGAGTTAAATCTTCTGCAATCGCCCGGCAGGTAATGCAATGCGTGCTAAGCAGAACTACCACACTAAAATGTGCATCAAGGTAATCTTCCCACCGCGCCGGGTGAAGATTCCTAGCTGAGAGACCAAATAACTGAGGAAGAGGCGCTCCAGCTTTTACTGCACCTTGCATGATCAGTACCCCTTGTTGTGGACCGACCTGCTTGCGCAGTTGACCGACTTGACGCAGAAGTTCCAGGAACGCCAAGCCTTGAATCACAACAAGAATCCATAAGAGACCAAAACTCACCCAAAAGATCGGGCTCATGAAGTGATTACCTCCTACTGTGCATTTTGCAGCAACCTCTGGGCGCGAGAATGAGCAACTTTCTCCTCATCTTGTCTTCGCTCAAAAGCAAATACAGCCAGGGATCTTGCCATCAGTAGCCATTCTGTTAGTAAAATTGTTGCAACGGCTATACTCACCAGAGGAACGATTGTGCTGAGGGTAGTCGGCCACCATAGCGAACTGGTGAAAAAAGTACTCAGGTAATAGAAACCAACTGGAACGAGAAGAAGGATAGCCCGCAAGAGTGTCTCTTTCCCTAGAAAAGAGGCCGATTCGCCAAAGCAATTGCATCGTATTTTTTGGCGTAGAATCAAAGCCCGAATCGATACGACAGCAAAGAGGATGAGCAACACTAACGCTGCGATTGTAGAGATCACTGAAAAGATACCTGAAGCAAACAGTATCCCAACCGCTGCTTCATACGCGATGATCAGCCAGGCAACTGTTGGTGCAAAGCCTCTCGTAACTCCAATGCGCCTGATGGTTTTAGCAAAAGCAGCGGCATCACGACATTTGGTTATTGATGCCGTGAGGAATACCACTGCGAAAAGGATACGAGATATGAAACCCAAATATATCATGGTAAGCTCCTTCCAAAGAAAGAGAGCCTTGCCGCCGCTAGCTAAAAACTTACATGAGAAATCTACGCTACGCAATCTCTATATACTACTTCTCGCCAGCGAGAGCAGAAACCTTTTCCGACGAGTTTATCCAGATCTCAACCTCTGGATTTTGGCCTTGGAGCTTGAAAACTCCAGACCAAACTTCAGCACCTATTCGATACACCTTCAGTACTGTCATCGGATGCTCAGGTACGGCGGTAGCAAAACGAGCCATTGCAGATGCATCTTTCCATAAAGAAATAAAAATGACGGTTCGAGGCCATCTTACGAGAACTGATGTCTCCAGAAGCCCAGGAACATTCCGAGATCTCCGTCGCATGCGGAAAAAAGCAAAAATGATACCTATCAAGGTAAAAATCTTTTTCACCTTGATCCGCGTAACCAAACAGAGCATTGACTCTCCACTCACTAACATAACTCACCCCTGCGATTCCCACATAAAAATACTCCCGTAGGCATCGTAAAAAGAGTGCTTTGTTATTTGCCTCTAATAGCAGCTTCTGTAGGTTTCCCTCAAAGCAGTAGCCGCTACAAGAACTCCATATGTGAAGTATACTCTGAAATAGCGCATCTATGAGGCAATTTGGACCCGACTTTCTGAGGAACTGGTCTCCGACTTTTTGGGGAACTAGAACCCGATTTGGTCTGCCAATTTGACGGGGAACATCCTCCACTACGGCTTCAAAGAACATGAAGTAAGTGCGTATCCCAGATCGCGGATTAAAGAGACTTTCAAAGAAGGCGATAGATCACTGAGCTTGATGCGAACACCAGATACGGCCCGATAAACTGGTTTCAGCTCACGCTTCAATTCTCGCGATCCTGATTCCTGAGCTTTTTGTATTCTTTTGCGACAATCAGCAGGAGAAAGCGAGGTAACGCTTGCCAGCAGCATTTCATAAGGGGCATAATGCGGATAAGACTTGAAAAGAACCATGAGGACAGCCCACTCGTTCTTCGTGAACTGCTGTTGTGCAACAATACGAGAGGCATCTATGTTGAGAAGGCTTACCATGCGGGTTTTCGCGTTCAGTTCTAATTTATATGTTCGAGGGAGCAGGTCTTGCAGGATAGCCTCATCAAGAATTATCTCTGTACCTTCGGTCGCCGCCTGAGTTCCTTTATGCTTCCTCATGGCAATCTTCCTTACTCGAAGAATATCGTATAACGATATAATTTCGCTCGTGACCTTCTCGCGCCTTTCGCTAGGGGACATGGCGAGCCAGGGGACATGGCGAGCCAGGGGACATGGCGAGCCAGGGGACATGGCGAGCCAGGGGACATGGCGAGCTGGCTGGTCACCGCCACAGGCGTCATGTGATACTTATACACATAAAAATCCGCATCTGTTAACCCTATGACTATCATAATCCAGATTCAGGCAAACGTCAATTTCAAATGCAATATGTTATCTTCCAATTTGGAAATTTACTAATACAAGAGAAATTGCTTCCAGCCGCGGGGCATCCCACGCCCGGTCATTCACCGCGCCGAGGAAATGCTGCTATGTTTGTACTCTGCTCCGTTACGTGCTATCATGGTAAGGGAAATCGTGTCAGAAATAGACACCGGCGCGTGTTATCATTAGTAGGGATGCAGGCACAACCTTACGATGATGAAAAATACACCAGCATACCCATCAAAGCAGCCGTAAAAGCTGCTTAGAAGGAGTTTTACATGAGTAACCCATTACAACAACTACAGAATTTTGGACAAAGCGTCTGGTTCGACAATATCGACCGCGCGCAACTCGTCTCCGGGCAGTTCCAGCGTTTGCTGGACGAAGATGGCGTTGTCGGCGTCACCGCGAACCCCACCATTTTCGACAAATCGATCAGCTCCGGCCATGCCTACGATGAGCAGATCAACGAACTGATCCGCGAAGGCAAAAGCACCGACGACATTTACGAGGCGCTGATCATCCAGGATATTCGCACCGTCGCCGACCTGCTGCGACCCATTTACGGCCGTACCAACATGCGCGACGGTTATGTCAGCCTGGAAGTCTCACCCGACTTAGCGCACGACACCGAAGGCACGCTGTCCGAGGTGCGCCGCTTCTGGAAGATGGTGAATCGCCCGAACCTGATGATCAAAATTCCGGCCACGCCCGCGGGTATTCCCGCTATTCGCCGGGCGCTCAGCGAAGGCATCAACGTTAATATTACCCTGATCTTCGCACTGGAAAACTATAAGCAAGTCGCCGAAGCCTACATCAGCGCGCTGGAAGAGCGCGTCGCCGAGGGCAAGGATATCAGCCATATGGCCTCGGTTGCCAGCTTCTTCGTCAGCCGCGTCGATACGCTGGTGGACAAGCTACTCGAGGACAAGGTGAAAGCGAGCAGCGACTCCACAGAGCAGCAGAAGCTGAAGGCGCTCGAAGGCAAAGCCGCCATCGCCAACGCCCGCGTTGTGTACGAGGAATTCCAGCGCATCTTCGGTGCGCCACGTTTCGCGGCGCTCCAGCAGCGCGGCGCGCGCGTGCAGCGACCGCTCTGGGCCAGTACCAGCACGAAGAATCCGGCCTATCGCGATGTTCTCTATGCCGAAGAACTGATCGGACCCGATACTGTAGATACGATGCCTCTGGAAACGATCCAGAATTTCCGCGATCACGGCAAAGTCGCCCTTACCGTCGAGAACGACATCGAGCAGGCGCGCAAAGAACTGGCCGCGCTCGAAGCCATCGGCATCCACTACGAGCAGGTGACGCAGCAGCTCCAGGACGAAGGCGTGCAAAAATTCGCCGACTCGTTCCACGAGTTGTTTAAGGGCATTGATACCAAGAAGAAAGCTATCGCGGGACAACAGGTCACGCACTGACAAGCGGTAACGCGCTGACCAATGCTGAAACAAATCCTGAAAAAATAGCTTGAATGTCTTGAGAACCTGACGTCCCCTGTGGATGTCAGGTTTCAAAGACCTTCAAATTTGCGAATTATTTCAATGAAACGAGGAGTTGTCTTATGCCTCAGCGAAGCGCAGTAGAGGCTCCCAATCCCCTGCGCGAGGGGATGCGCATCAAACAAAGCACTGAGCCGTGCGTCATGGTCATTTTCGGCGCGACCGGCGACCTGACACACCGCAAATTATTGCCCGCGCTCTATAACCTGGCGCTGGAACATCCACTGCCGGCAGGCTTTTCCGTGATCGGTTTCGCGCGGCGTCCCTATAATGACGACATTTTTCGCCAGCAGGCGCTGGAATCGATCAACCAGTATTCGCGCCAGAAACCGGTCAATCCGCAGGTATGGGATAGTTTCGCTTCAGGTATCTATTACCTGCAATCTGCTTTTCACGATCCGGCGGGCTACGAACGGCTGAATAGCCTGCTCAATCAACTTGATCAGGAACGCGGCACAGCCGGGAATCGTATTTTCTATCTCTCCACGCCGCCCAGCCAGTATCCCGAAATCATCCAGCGATTGGGCGCGGCTGGGCTCAACAAAAATCGCAAAGGCTGGACGCGCATCATCGTCGAGAAGCCGTTCGGGCATGACCTGGGATCGGCCATTGAACTGAACCGCCAGGTCGCAAAGGTCTTCCGCGAAGATCAGGTGTACCGCATTGATCACTATCTGGGCAAAGAGACCGTGCAGAATATTCTGGTTTTCCGCCTGGCAAACGGCATCTTTGAACCAGTGTGGAACCGGCGCTACGTCGATCATGTGCAGATTACCGTCGCCGAAAATATCGGACTGGAAGGGCGCGGCAGCTATTATGAGGAATCCGGCGCCATTCGTGATATGGTGCAGAATCACATGCTGCAATTGCTAACTCTCGTCGCGATGGAGCCGCCGATCGCTTTTGACGCGAACCCTGTCCGCGATGAGAAAGTCAAAGTATTACACGCCTTGCAGCCGCTGACCGGCAAGGATGTCGCCACGCAGACCATTCGCGCGCAGTACGGCTCCGGTTGGGTCAGCGGACAGCCCGTCAGCGGCTATACCGAAGAGGCGGGAGTTTCCCCAACCTCAACCACCGAAACCTATGTCGCCATGAAGCTATTCATTGATAACTGGCGCTGGGCGGGCGTGCCGTTTTACCTGCGCACCGGAAAACACCTGCCCAAACGAGTTACCGAGATCGCCATTCAATTCAAGCAGGCTCCTCTCATGCTGTTCAAGCGCAGCGAGGCGCATGGACAGGTTGAGCCAAACGTCCTGGTGCTACGTATTCAACCGGACGAAGGCATCTCGTTAAAATTTGGCGCGAAGGTTCCCGGCACGGAGATGCAAATTCGTTCCGTCAACATGGATTTCTTCTATGGCTCATCCTTTGTGCGCCAGCAGCCCGAAGCGTATGAGCGCCTGATCCTGGACTGCATGGTGGGCGACTCAACGCTGTTTACGCGGCGTGACGAGGTTGAGGCGCAGTGGGGCTTTATCCAGAGTATCCTCGACGAGTGGAAAAACGAGCCGCGCGAAACCATCCTGACCTATGATGCCGGCTCGTGGGGGCCACAGATTGCCGATGAATTCATCTGGCGCGATGGGCGCAGATGGCGTCGCCCATAATGTCGGAAACGTCACGTATCCTGTAGCGTCGCGCTCTTTGTATAATGGACCAACTCGCACCTGTTGAATGTATATCTATGGACACAGCCGTTCTACCCAAAAGAACAAAGGCGTTCTGAAAAATGAGGGGAATTCGAAAGATGACGAATGAGGCCACCAACATGCCTGGACCTCGCTCTCTATGGGCAGGCAAGGCAGTACAATTCGCGGATATCGAGCAAGAAATGTCCATCCTCTGGAAAATATCCGCCGATAATATGCGCACTGGTCAGAACAGCGGCGTTCGCACCAGCGTGTTGAACCTGGTTATTTGCGCACCCGATATTGAATCTGCCGAACGGGCCAGCAAGTTGCTGCGCACCTTAGCCAGCACGCACCTGGCGCGAGTCGCAGTGATCATCCTTGACGAGACCATTCCCTCGGCATCCGTTTCAACCTGGATCACGCTGCGCTGCTTCTCGGTGCTTTCCGACCTGATGCGTCACTGCTTCGAGCAGATTACGCTCGTCACAACTGGCGCTGCCTCGCGTTCTATCGCGCGTATTTTGCAGCCTCTGATCAAACCGGAGCTGCCCACGTATCTCTGGTGGCTGGGCGACCCACCAACCGACAGCGCCACCTCGTTTAAAGGTCTGGTAGAAATCAGCAACCGTGTCATCGTGGACTCGACCAGCTTTTTCCACCCGGAACAGGACATCCTCACGCTTGCCGCGCTCTGCCAGGAGTTACCGGATTGCGCCATCAGCGATATGAACTGGGGCCGCATTACACCATGGCGGCAGCTCATCGCGCAGTTCTTCGACGTCATGGACTATCGCCAATATCTGTCGGGCGTCACGTCGATCGAGATTGAACATGCCGCCGCGCCACTCGCCATGCCCATTCGCAGCGATGAGGGCGATGTTTCCCCCAACCCATCGTGCGCGTTGCTGCTCGCCGCCTGGCTTAAAGGGAGCCTCAACTGGTCAATCAACCCGCGAGCGGCAACAGCCACCCGGCGCGATACGGCAACAGGCACGTACCACTGGCTATTGGAACGCGCCAGCGCGGCGAACGGCGCGCATCCCGTTGGCGCGCCGCGCGCCAGAACCGGCAAACTCGGCGCGTCAGATGCGGTAACTATCGACATTCGCCCGCAGATACAGTCGCATATGCGACCCGGTTCCATCTGCCTGGTACGTCTGGTCAGCAGTGTCGAGGGCAAACACGCGACTTTTACCGTTGACCGCGAAGGCGATCCCGATCATGTGCTGACCTCGGTCGAGCTGACGCGGGAAACGCGCCCGCAGCGCACCGTGAGTCTTGCGGCGGCGCACAAAGAGAGCGAGCTGCTACGCGAGGAATTGGAGATCCTCGGCCATGATTTCCTGTTTGAAGAGACGCTGCAAGAAGTAGCCACTCTCTTGCAATAACATTCCCGTAGCGGCGCGATTCAGCGCGCCTTGCATCCAATATAGAGGAGTATTTATATGAATGTTGTCGTCTATCCTGATAATGAGACGTTGAGCCAGGCGGCGGCAAGTTATGTCGCTCGCGTGGCCCACGAGTCTATCGTCACGCGCGGGCGTTTCACCATCGCGCTCTCCGGCGGCACAACGCCAAAAACGTTGTACGGACTACTGGGCGACGCGCCCTATCGCGAGCAAATCGATTGGACGCTGGTTGAGATTTTCTGGTCAGACGAACGCTGCGTGCCGCCTGACGATCCCGAAAGCAATTATAGCATGGCGCACGAACAACTGCTGAGCAAGATTCAGGTTCCAGCCAGCCAGGTGCATCGTATGCCCGCCGACCAACCAGATCGCGACGCGGCGTCACTGGCCTATACGCAGGAAATGCAGCGCGTCTTTGGCACGAACGGCGTTCCCAGCTTCGATCTGCTCCAGCTTGGCATGGGGCCAGAGGGACATACCTGTTCGCTCTTCCCGCACCAACCATCGCTGCACGAGCAAACGCGGCTCGTGATGCCGGTCAGCGTGCCGAAGCCGCCGCCTGACCGCCTGACCTTCACGCCGCCGCTGCTCAACGCCGCCCGCAATGTGCTGTTCCTGGTGACGGGCGCGGATAAGGCCGAGGCTGTCCAGGCTGTGTTGGAAGGCGAAGACGATCCAGACGAGTACCCATCGCAGATCGTGCGCCCGGCACACGGCGAGGTCGTCTGGATGCTGGACACGGCGGCGGCAGCGAGGATACAGCAATGATCGGCATTGTTCCCTCGATTCTCTCCGCCGACTTTACGCGCCTGGGCGAGCAGGTGCGCGAGGCCGAGGCGGCAGGCGCGCAGCGCATCCAGATCGACGTCATGGACGGCCATTTCGTGCCTAATATCACGATGGGGCCAATGATCGTCGCGGCGGTGCGTCGCTGCACCGCGCTCCCACTTGAGACACACCTGATGATCACCAACCCGCAGGACTACATCGAGGATTTCGCCAGAGCCGGAGCCGACGTGATCATCGTTCACCAGGAAGTTTGCCCGCACCTGCACCGCGTCGTTCAACAGATCAAGACGGCTGGGAAACAGGCGGGCGTCGCGCTCAATCCCTCGACGCCCGGCTTCCTGCTCCAGGAGATGCTGACGCTGATCGACCTCGTCCTGGTGATGACCGTCAATCCCGGCTTCGGCGGCCAGGAGTTCATCCCCGAAACGCTGCCCAAAATCGGCTACCTGCGCCAGCAGATCACTCAGCGGGGATTACACTGTGACCTGGAAGTGGACGGCGGCATCCACGAAGCCACCGTCGCGCAGGCTGTGAGCGCTGGCGCAAATCTGCTGGTGGCCGGATCAGCCGTTTATAATGAACGCGAGAGCGTGGCGCAGGCAATTGAACGGCTGCGACGGGCGCTGTAAAGTAGAGAAGCACATGCACGACGATATCACCGACATTCCCGGTATTCGCGTGGGGCATGATACCGACCTGGAAGCAGGGACAGGCTGCACCGTGATCCTGTGCGACAGCCCCTTCACCGGCGGCGTGGACGTGCGCGGCGGCGCGCCGGCCACGCGCGAAACCGATCTGCTGCGGCCTATGCATATGGTCGAGGAAGTCAACGCAATTGTGTTGACGGGCGGCAGCGCCTTCGGGCTGGATGCCGCGAGCGGCGTCATGCGCTACCTGGAAGAACGCAATATTGGCGTCGATACGGGCGTGGCGCGCGTGCCGATTGTCCCGGCAGCGGCCATCTTCGACCTGGCGCTCGGCTCCGCGACGATTCGCCCCGATGCTGCCGCTGGCTACCGCGCCTGCGAGCAAGCAAGCGACGGCCCCATCGCGCAGGGCAATAGTGGCGCGGGAACAGGCGCGACAGTCGGGAAAATGGCCGGGCCGACGTTGTGCATGAAAGGCGGTTTAGGATCAGCCAGCACGGCGCTTGGTGATGGCACAATCGTAGGAGCAATCGTCGCCGTCAATGCTCTGGGTGATATCGTCGATCCGCAGACGCAAACCATCATCGCGGGCGCGCACAATCCCGTCGGCGGCTTCAGCGCCGCCAACCCGTTCAGTAATACCACCATCGCCGTTGTCGCGACCAGCGCCGCGCTCACCAAAGAACAGGTCAACAAAGTGGCGCAGATGGCGCACAATGGCCTCGCCCTGGCAATTCGCCCGGCGCATACTCTGTTCGACGGTGATACCGTCTTCGCGCTCTCCTTAAAACGAGTACAAGAAAACACACCTGAACTGGCGAACGCGGCGCAGGTCAGCATGATTGGAGCGGCGGCAGCTACAACGCTCGCCAGAGCTATCGTCAAGGCAGTACGCGGCGCAGCCGACTTGCATGGCATACCGGCAGCACACGCTTGATCGCTTGCCGTTGCTTTTTCTATGCAGATCGTTCAGGATTGCAGCATGATAAAGAGAATGATTCCTCCGCTGATCAGCATCAGGATCACGCAGATCAGGATAACCAGCAAGAAGATAGAAGTACGCGGCGCTGCTGGCGCCGTCTCCGGCAGGACATTTGTCGGTCGCCGATCAATCAACGAAGGAAACTCTCGTTTCGCGGTTAGAGTTTTCAAACCTCCCGTTGCCAGGTCCCAGGAATGAGATGCGAAATCAATGGCGCGGTCATATTCATCATCTTCGACGGGATCAGCGGCAGGCAGAGACAGTGGCGACATCGAGAAAGCCGTTTGGGGCAGGGAAGAAGGCGCAGTAGTAGGGTTTGCATGTAGAGGAGGGGTAAGTTGTGAATGATGAGGCCGGGATTGTGGGAATTGGGCATCAGATGTCGGCTGTGACACAGCGTTTCTCCATCTACCATTCGTCGAGACCATTTGCATCTCTCAAACAATCTACAAAGCACGCACTACGGACTGGCTCACGTACTACAAATATCTTCTTTCACTATTTCTATTGTAGCGATCACGCGGCAAGAATCAAGAGGACTAGGACAAATGGGTATCCCTCGCGTAGAGGCCAGATTGATCGCGCCCGCGGGATGGCAGGGCGCGATCAATCTGGCCTCTATGCAACCATTTTCCAGTCTTGTAATAGTTCGAGAAAGCTGTGCAGGATGTACGCTGTCACTCCCCAGACACGATAGCCCTTGACATCATAGAAGTACACGGTATGGGATTGCCCATCGCGCGTCCATAGCTCGGTATGGAAATTGGCTGCATCGCTCAACCCGGCTAATGGAAGAGGGAACAGTTCGGCCACTTCACCCATTTGCAATTGCACCTGGCCTAATCCGCGCGGCAAATAAGCAACGACCGGCGCTACCAGAAAATTGCTCACAACGGTAAGCATGGGGCGCAACACGCCCAGCGGCTTCACTCCCGAGGGGTCTAATCCAATCTCTTCGTGCGCCTCTCGCAGCGCCGTCTCTACCAATGAGCGATCAGTGGGATCGGCTGCGCCGCCTGGAAAGGCAATTTGCCCGCTATGCAAGCGCAATGTCGAAGAACGGCGAATAAACGGCAAGAATATCTGCCCATCTTGCTCAAATAGCCCCAAAAGTACGGCGGCTTTGCGCGCCAACGGATACTCTCCCGCGAGTGTATCAGACAAAACAGCGACGCGCTCAAGCGGCTCCAGGCGCTCGCGCAGCAGAGCAACCACAGAAAGAATATCTTGTGCATTCATACACGTTATTGTAGCACAAACGCTTGCATTCCTATGATACAATATGACAAACGGAAAAATAGCGAGGAGATTGGCAAAAAAGGCGTCATATTTACTTGCATTCAGGGGCAAGCTTTGGTATAATTAAGACATCGAGTAGGGGTATGCGCATTTTAGGCTCACTTTGTGTTCGTACCAGGCTGTACTTGTCGTTTCGTAGCATTGTTTTGTAGGGTACGTAGTAACTTAGCAGTACTGCGCTCTTCTCAGCAAGAAGATCGAAACGATGAACGATCACCGCCTAAGCAATCCCTCCCCGATAAGCCAATAGCCAGAGGTGCACTCCCCGTAGGCGGGTTTTGCTGCGAAAGGTGAACCGTTGCCAGGCGCTTAGCCGCCAGGTAGAACGGCAACATTCTGTCATGGCATCAGCAACTGCATCACTGGCCGGGCAATTACCGTGGATCGAAGGGGGTATTCTACCCATGCACAGTAGTCAGCACGGCGACCTTTCGACTATGCCAGCAGCAAATCATCACAGCGGGCGGGTACAGACGATGTTAGAAGAACATGAACACGAGGGGCGCGACTCTCAAGAAGAACTGAGCGACTTCAACGAAATGGCTGCTTTGCTTGCAGAGACAGCAAGTCCCATCACTATCAAACGCGGCGACGTGGTCGAGGGCGTGATCGTGCGAATTGACCAGGACGAAATCCTGGTCGATATCGGCCTCAAGTCGGAAGGCGTTCTCTCGACGAGAGAATTGCCACCCAACGGCTATGGCTCCTTTAGCGAGTTGCATCTGGACGATAAAGTCCTCGTGTACATCATCCAGCCGGAGACGCAGGATGGACACGCGGTGCTTTCCCTCAGACGCGCGATGGCCGAACGCCAATGGCGCATCGCCGAGGAGCAGTACCGCAACAACGAGCTCTTGAAGGCGCGAGTCATCGATCATAACAAAGGCGGTCTGATCGTCGATGTCAATGGCATTCGGGGCTTTGTGCCGATCTCGCAGATCATGAATTTGAAGCGCGAGGAAATGGCGGCAGGCGGCGACAGCCAGGAGACGGCGGCCAAGCTCCAGTCTATGAAAGACAAAGAACTCCAGTTGAAGATCATCGAGATCAATCGAGCGCGCAACCGCTTGATTCTCTCCGAACGCCTCGCCATCCAGGAATGGCGTCAGCGGCGGCGCGAAGAGTTGCTCGACGAACTGAAACCGGGCGAAGTGCGCAAAGGGATTGTCAGCAACCTTGCCAACTTTGGCGCTTTCGTTGACCTGGGCGGCGCAGACGGATTGGTCCATATCAGTCAGTTGGCCTGGAGCCGCGTCAACCATCCCAGCGAAGTCCTGCATGTCGGCCAGGAGGTTGAGGTCCAGGTTCTCAGCGTGGACAAAGATCGCAAGAAAATTGCGCTGTCCATCAAGCGCGCCGAAGTCGATCCCTGGACAACCGTGGAGCAGCGTTATGCTCCCGGCCAGATCGTCACCGGCGTGGTCACCAAGATCGCGCCGTTCGGCGCCTTTGCGCGCATCGAAGATGGCATCGAAGGGCTGATCCATCTCTCAGAACTGATGCCCGGTATGGACCCCAAGCAGGCGTTGCACGAAGGGACGCCGCTGCAATTGCGTATCTTACGCATCGATGCCGAACATCGCCGCTTAGGTCTCAGCCTGCGACAGGCGAACGAGACAGATGCGAAAGAGATAGTGGCTGAGATGACCGAGATTGAAGCAGCCGCTCTATCGCA
>Ga0102924_1000757_pt1 | contig 38857 bp, 30 predicted proteins | sample PaiPotPPM11metaG_FD_80116 | JGI IMG/M metagenome (GOLD analysis project Ga0102924, IMG submission 80116) | Iron sulfur acid spring bacterial and archeal communities from Banff, Canada, to study Microbial Dark Matter (Phase II) - Paint Pots PPM... ...
ATCCATGATGCAGCAACAGCGGATATGGTATTACCAGGCTCTCAAGAGGAGCGTTGAGCGGCCATACGCTCAAATACCTCGGTCGCCTCGGCAGCCGTAGCGGGCTTGAGAACATTGTTATCGGCAAAATCTTCTGCCTGCGGATAGCCACTGGCGCGGATAGCTTCCGCCGCCTGCTCCAGGTCATAAAGTGTGCGCCGGAATTCAATGTCGGGGCCAAGCAGCAGCCAGTAGGCTCCGGGTTCGCCATAAGGCATACCAACGCTCCCGGAATTCACTATCCGGACGCCGCCAGCGCGCCGGTCAAACTGCATATGCGTATGTCCACAGACGGCAACATTCTGCTTCACTCCTGCCAGGATGTCTCGCAAACGCGCCTCTGGCGTGGCCGCCGTCACGATCTCCTCGTCGCTTCGCGGGGAACCATGACAGAACAGGACGTTCCCCAGGCCATCAACGTCGAGGATAGCCTGTTCTGGAAGGTGCGCCAGGAAGTCCCGCTGGCGCTGTGCCAGTTGTCTTGCCGTCCAGAGCGTTATCTCGCGCACCTCTTCCGGCAGACCAGGATCAAGTGGAACGCCATCGAAGGCCGCGACCACCTCGCGATCCGCGTTGCCGCGAATGAAACGCACGCGCTCACCGAACTCCAGTAGACGTTCCAGCACGGCGCGCGGCATGGGGCCAGAGACAATATCACCTCCAACGAGCATGAGATCAGGTTGAACCTGCTCGATTTCTGCCAGCGCCGCCTGCAACGCTGGCAGATTTCCGTGGATATCATAGAGAGTCGCAATTTTCATTCTATCGCTCCTTTCAATTCTGCAATGTCTTTACACCTGCAACCATAGCAGATTCTGGAAGCGAAAAGAAGGGATAATCTATGCTTAGAGCGTGGTTTCGTGCTGTTTTCCTATTGCATTCGCTTGCTCTGCGCGCTTGTGGGATACTGCCTCGGCTTCTTGATGCAGCGCCACTCCACCTGCGACGAGGAGAATGCCTGCAACCTCAACAAGTGTCGGTATCTGACCCAGGACGACGATCCCGATCAGAGTCGCGGATGCTGGCAGCAGTGAAAGCAAGAGGGCAAACGTCGCGCGCGGCAGTCGGGCCATCGCGAGCTGATCGCACACATACGGGATGACCGACGAGCAAAGCCCCACGCCAACGCCTCCCAGGATGAGCAGTGGCTGCGTCATCGCCGGTAAGGCTCCGGTGAAACCGATGGGGGTAATGGTGACGAGCGCGACAAGCATTGAGGCTCCGAGCCGATCTATTCCCGCGGCGCCGCCATCCTCGGCAATACGATGGCCGAGGATCACATACAGCATGAAGAAAGCGCAGTTGGCAAAGGCGAAGACGAAACCCAGCGGCTGCCCGCCGAAGCGGACATCCGTCAGGAGCCAACCGCCGCCTGCTGCCAGGAACAGCGCGGCAATGTTGCGCGGAGTTCGCGCGCCGAGCGCGGCGAGCGTGATGGGGCCAAGAAACTCGATGGCTCCGACTGTTCCTAACGGGAGGCGAGCTATAGCAAGATAGAAGCAGGCATTCATCAGGCCGAGAACAATTCCCAGCGCGAGCAGAATACGCCGCTGCGACCAGGATACTCCGGCAAAGACGCGCCAGGGCCGACGCCACGCCGCGAAGACGACGGCGGCGCTCGCGATACGAAACCATGCCACGCCCAGCGCCGGGATACGGGCAAAGAGCAGTACCGCAAAGGCTGGCCCCAGGTAGTGGAAGATGGCGCTTACGAAAAAGAACATCTGCGGCGGAATCCTGGCTGTCACATCAGCTTTTTTTAATTGGTACATTTCGTCTCCTTACATAGATTTACTTCCCTTTCTATGGTACAATGGAAAGTAGCAAAAATACATAGCAAGTTTAAGGATGTTACATAATTATGTCTCAAGATGTAAGGGAAAAGCGGATATTTACCTATAGCTCGTTCCACAAGGACATTGACGCGGTCAATCGGCGCATCCTGGAAGAGTTGCAGCGCGATCCGCGCTTAACTATGTCGGAACTTGGCCGCCGTATTGGCATGTCGTCACCCGCCGTCACGGAACGGGTGCGCCGCCTTGAGGAAACTGGAGTGATTCGCGGCTATAGCCTGGACCTCAATCCGGCAGCATTGGGTTTGCCGATTGCCGCGTACATCCGTGTCCGTCCGAATCCAGGACAGTTGCCCCGCATCGCCGAACTGGCCCGGCAAATTCCCGAAATCGTCGAATGCCATCGTGTCACCGGCGAGGATTGCTTCATTCTCAAGGTTCACATTCCCGCCATCGATCAGCTTGACCGGCTCCTCGACAGTTTCCTGTTGTATGGCTCAACGACGACCACCATTATCCAGTCCTCGCCCGTCCCTCTCCGCCCTCCACCGCTGCCAGAAGAGGCATTGTTTGAATAAGATAACAAAATTCGTTGTAGGCAGGCGAGCCGCGTGGGGCAATGCCTTCAGGAAACCGCACCGCTATGGTTTGCTGACAGAAAGCACGGTACAGGAACCCTTTGTGCGAATAAACATGCAGGGCAAGCCCTACGAGAGTAGCAAGAGATAAATTGTATTCTCCTAAGAAGCGCAGCGTGTCGGTTTTAGAACGACCACGCTGCGCTTCTTTTAGAAAGGACGCACTATCAACATTATTCCGCGAGCGCATCCACTAACTCGCGAAAGAAATCAGGAATATCCTCGACGACGCGCCCCCACACCATATGCCCGTCCAGGAAGGCCGCTTCGTTCGTCCAGATGCCGCCGACGTTGGTGATGTCATCTCTGATGCCAGTCGAGCCGACAGCTTTGCGCCCGTGCATGATGCCCGCCGAAATGGGAACCCAACCGCCGTGGCAAATGGTCGCAATGACTTTCTTTTGCGCGTCCATCGCGCGCACCAACTGCAAAACACGCGGACTGCGCCGCAATTTGTCAGGAGCCCAGCCGCCGGGAATGACCAGTCCATCCAACGCGCTGGCTGGCGGAGCCTCCTCAATGCTGATATCAGGCGTCATTTCCAGGCCATGTTTGCCGCGTACAGGGCTGGTCGAGAGGCCAATAACGATAACCTTTGCCCCTTCCTCGTGCAGCCAGAGGATGACATTACCCAGGTCGATACAGCGAAAGTCCCTGCCGTTGTTCCCACTGAAAGGTACGGGGGCCAGGTAAGACGACCGATGTATCTAACATCTCAAGAATACATGAATGAGGAAGAAAATGACACGCCTTCCGCGTCGCACACCGTTTCCTGTCGATACAATACAGCCCCAACGGACAGCGCCGCTCCACTGCATATACAGACCCATGAACCACGATGCGCTTGTCCTGAGTTATCGAGTGATGCCTGGTTAATCCTTATGTTTTCCAATGAGCCGAGTCCAGGCCGATTTGATCGAAAATCGCTGTCCGTTTTGATCAATAGAAGATTCCTTCGGCAGTCGGGCTTTTATGGTATCAGAAGGAGCTTGAGCAGATGGTACTTCCGACTTCTCAAGCACGGAGGCCAGCTCCTCAATTGTCGCTCCTGCGAGCAGAGTGGCCGCGGAGATTCGTTTGCGCCAGACCTGCTCGATACGATCAATGAGGCGAACGGCTAGCAGAGAGTGTCCTCCTAGCTCGAAAAAGTTGCTTCGGATTCCTATTGGCCGAACGGATAAGAGTTCTTCCCAAATCTGCACAAGTTGCTGTTGAGTTTCTCCTGTTGGCGCAACATAGGTTCCTGGCAATCCGGAGCTTCCCAGTTCAGGCGCAGGTAAACTTCGCCGATCCACCTTGCCGCCAGGTGTCAAAGGTAGCATCTTTAAGAGAACAAAGACCGACGGAACCATGTAGTCAGGCAATTTCTCCTGCACATACTGGCGCAGCGCATTGCTTGTAACGAGTCGGTCAGGCAACGGAACCACATAGACTACCAACTGTTTGTTTCCCAATTCATCTTCACGCGCTACTACTACCGCTTCCTGAACGTCCTGGTGTCTCTCCAGTATCGACTCGATTTCGCCTAATTCAATACGGTAGCCGCGAATCTTGACCTGTTGATCGAGTCGCCCCAGGAACTCTATATTCCCTTCCGATAAGTACCTCGCTCGATCCCCGGTTTTGTACAAACGAGTTCCTGGCTCCGCACTGAATGGATGCGGTATAAATTTCTGAGTAGTTAACGTGGGCCGGTTGAAATATTCCCGGGCCAGTCCAATACCGCCAATATAGAGTTCACCGGGAATCCCAATGGGAACTGGGTTTAGATACCGATCCAATATATAGGTCTGAACATTCGCTATTGCGCGCCCAATCGGTATCTCGCGCGACATGGCTCTTATTGAAGTTGGTATCTTATATGTCGTTACTACTATTGTTGCTTCTGTCGGCCCGTAGGTATTTACCACCTGCACAGGCTGCTTGACGCGTTTTTGCCATGCTGCCAGCCATTCAGGTGAGGCTCGTTCCCCTCCAATAATTACCAGACGCAGTGAGGAAGGCAAAACAACATCTTCAGTATCCAGTTTCCTTACCAATTCATGCCAGAATGCCGTTGGCAAGTCCAGAACTGTAATAGCCCACTCCTGGCATTTTTGGAGGAAAAGAGAGATTGAATCAGTCATAGAACTCGTTCGCAAGACGAGTACGCTCCCTTTTACCAGACAAGGGTATATTTCCTCGGCGCTTGCATCGAAGCTGAGCGAGGCAAATTGCAGTACGCGGTCATTGGGGGTCAAATTATATGTGTCACCTGCGAATTCGACATAGTTTACTAAGGATTGATGCTGAATTACGACGCCTTTGGGCGATCCTGTAGACCCGGAGGTATAGATAACGTATGCCACATTCTCTGCTGTCACTCCACTGAGCGGATTTTCTTCTCGTTCCAGGCTAATCTTGTCCCAGTCTTTGTCAAGGTAGACAATCTTCATACCCTTTTCAGGCATATCCACATGCAACCGCTCCTGAGTGAGTAGTAGTGATACCTGGGCATCAGCGAGCATGAAGGAAATACGTTCCGGAGGGTACGCAGGATCGAATGGCACATATGCTCCTCCCGCCTTGAGAACGCCCAGTACGCCAATAATCATCTCCAAAGAACGTTCCAGGCAAAGACCAACCAATACCTCCGGCCCAACGCCATTTTGTTGCAAATAATGCGCGAGCTGATTAGCGCGCCGGTTCAGATCTCGATAGGTCAGCGCGGTTTCCTGGTACATGACAGCCAGTCCATCTGGATTGCGCTCCGCTTGAGCCTCAAATAGCTGATGAATACAGCGTTCATGTGAATAATTGGCGGCTGTTTCATTCCATTCCACCAGAATCTGCTGTCGCTCGCTCCCGGTCAAAAGCGGCAATTCAGAAATATGCTGTGTAGGATCAGTGACGATCCCCTCAAGCAACATTTGCCAATGCTCCACAAGCCGCGCAATCGCCTCTATTTCATAGAGATGTGGTTGGTACTCTACTCTTCCTTTTAACCCTTGTTCTGTTTGTAGTACGATGAGAGCCAATTCGCACCCGGCCACCCAATCGTTTTCTACTGGAAGAATGTGATCTGACTCTCCCGGTTCCAGTTCCCCCAACAGTGTAGTTCCGAAGACGAATGCCTTCTTGAATGAGGTGGCGTTGCCTGCCTCCGCCTGCAAAGTTTCTACTGGCGGCGTAAGCGGCACATCTCCACGCACATCCTGTTCTGAAACCATTGCTTGCACCCATCTCAGCAACTCTCTGAAGTCAGGATTGCTGAACAAATTACCAGGAAGTATCCTGGGTCGAGTTGCGTCTTCAATTCGCTTGTCAGCATAGCACGTTCCAATTACAAATTCGTCCTGATCTGAATATCTCTGGAGCAGTGCCTGGAAGGCGGCAAGCAGGAGTATAAATATAGTAGTATTCTCAGCTCGTGCCAGTATTTCAAGCCTTTCACTCAGCCCTTGTGACAAAGTGAACAAGTATTGGGAATGGTTCCTGGACTCAAGTTCCAGTTGAGAGGCATCAATCGATAGGGCGGGGGTTGCAGGAATTATTCCTGGAAGATCCCAACTGGAGACATTTTCTTGTTTGTCTGCCAGAATCGTCTTGTCCTGCTCGATTATTTCTGCTTGAGTGTGTAAAAACGACTCATGTCTATTCATTATTCGTCGCTACCTGACTTATGATTGCATTGTTGACTTTTTCCTGCCTGTAACTGTCAAGAGAAGGGAGCAAAGTAGGGCATTGATGGCGGGATGATGCTAGCAACGAATAGGGAATGAAGCCTGTTACACCAACCTGCCAAAAAAGTCTAGCATAAGCATGGGGTTAGAACAACCATGAAAGCACGTAGGTTTGCAATGGGTATTTTTTCGCATTAACAGGTAAGTAATGAGAAGTGGTGATATAGTGAAGTTTAAGAAAAGGGCGTGCTTATTAATGCACTAGACGCTATTTTACTGGAAATTGAGGCATTCTCATATCATTATTTTTTAATCGGGAGATACATTGTAATTTAGAAAAGATTATGTTATAATTAGAACGCTTTAGGGGGCTTTTCTCCTTTCCGAATTTTTCAGTAAATATATCTGAGGAACCTTGAATTCGCAAACAACTTTTACTGGCAACCAGCGGGGATAGGTTGTTTTTTTAGTGTGTTCCCTGTAGGAGAAATTATGCTAGCGACGGTTTATAAATAGGTATTTATTCGCCGTCTTCAGTAGAAGGATTCAATAGAGGAAGGTAGCAATGTCATACACGAGCCTTGATCAAGAGGTTAAAACCCGCGTCCCGCAAGGGGGAAATTCTACGTCAATCTCGGCAATTTCGGTGTTAGTTGTTGACGATCATGCACTTGTCCGTGCTGCTATCAGCCAGGTCTTATCCTCTCAACCTGATGTTAAGTGCGTCGTTTCTGTATCGAACTATGTCGATGCAGAGGCAGAGGCTGTTCAACTTCAACCTGACATCATTTGGTTGGATATGCACACCACACACGGTGATAGCATCGCGGAGATCCGGCGTTTACGAAAACTTGCGCCGAACTCTCGTATTATTGCGCTTGCTGATATTGAAGATGAGCAAGAAGCCTTTGCCGCCATAATGACAGGAGCACATGGCTATCGATCGAAACAGGATGTCGATCCTGGTGAAATCATGTCTATGCTCCAAATGGTTTGTCGCGGTGAACTGGCAATGCGCCCAGCATTATTGACCCGTTTGGTGCAGCGCCTGCGAGTTGCTGCTATGCCATTATGGGGAGCGGAAGACAGTTCTGGGAATCGTACGCTGTTGCGCAATGCGGAATACAATGGCATCTCACAATTAACGACGCGGGAACGCGAGATTCTTCAACTCATCAGCCAGGGATATCGAGACCGGGATATAGCTGGAGGATTGCATATTTCTGAGAAGACCGTGCAAAAGCATGTACAGAGTATTCTGAGCAAACTTGGCGCCCGGAATCGTACTGAAGCGGCTTACCTCATTCATCATCGGGAATCTTCTTAAAAATTGGTGTGAATGAGAAAAGGCTTGAAAAGAAGAGAACCAGATCGTTGAGTGAGTTGACTCAACCAATTCCTGAGAAAAAGAGCTGACTAATGATCGATCTGGATACCTTCATCACAACATCGAATATCATGGTGGACGATTTTTGCCAGTTGGAATATGAGCAGAGATACTCTCCTCAAGTTGCTTACAACAAACCTAGTTCGTCCAGGTTCTGAGAATTCTCCCATCCGTTCCAATACGCGGGATTCTGCTGAATTGGCGCTTCCACTAACGCTACGCAACGCTTAAACACAGATTCTGCATCACCATTCATCGGCACTGGTGAGATTTCCACAGATTGATGTCGCCAGTCCGACGAGCGGCGCACAACCAGAGACAGCACCTGAGAACCGGTCATCTGTGCAAGAGTAACGCTTCCTGGCAGCAATAGTATCTGCCTTCCGAGAAAATCGACTGCGACAGCCCGCTGGCGTTCCTCCTGAGTTATGGAGACGTCAATCGCTATTCCGATCACTTCGTTGGAGCGTAGGATTTCGACAATCTGGATGGCTGCTTCAACCTGGCCCCTTCCAGGTTCGATGTTAGGCCGACGACGATAACGTGCTACTCGTTTCTCAACGCCAAAGCGCCAGAAGAGCCGTTCTACTAGCGACATGTTAGAGGTGGATCTGGATGGCTGTTCACCGACTACCGTAATCGGAAAACCACGCGCGGCAAGCAAGGAAAAGCAACCATTGAAGAAGCCATAGTGCGCGCTACAGAGTATCGCTCCCTTACCGGCAGCCAGTGCCGCTTCGATATGTTCCAGGCCGCGTATCTCCACAAGGCGCGCCAGCCAGCGACCCCTCCCGGCCAGGCGCATCATATCTAATGCCTCACAAGAGCGCCTTCGAAAGAAGCCGCGAGCTACCTGTGCGCGTTCAGTGTCGCTCATTTGATCTCCAATGACGCTTTCGAGGTTACGCATGATCTCTTCGCGCGTAGATGCATCATGCCGATAAGCCCAATCACCTCGCCGGCAAGCTATTCCATAAGCCAGCGGCGCCGGGAGAAACGCAATCATGGGTACGATGACCAGAAGATAGAGAAGTTGCTCGAACTTGCAAATGAGCTGTTCAACCCTGGATACTCTACTCCGCTGAAAATAGACGAAAACCATTATTGCTTCTCCTCACGCTCAGGTGACTTCCCAGGAAGTGTAGCATCACCGGTTATTTCTCCACAACCACAAAAACAGGTGAGTAATTTACTCCAATGGATTCATACCCTGGCTCGCAAAAATCCGTGTGTTCGAACGGCAGCAACGCAAAATACTTCCCTACTTATTTTTCTGTGCGTGAGGCCGACACTGCCCTCATAACTTCCCAACGATTCTACGAAGAAATATCCGCAACAAACTCTCGTACTTTTACAGTTGCTCGATATCACACTCTTATGCTAGATTTGTGTATAACATGATGCGGCTCGCTGTTCGACCCATATCAGGTTAGGGCCATGCAGTAATTCCTTCTGTCTCGGAGGTTGAGATCGCGATCTGCGCAATAGACGTTAAAGTCGAAAGCGATCTGCCCAACTGAGCGGATGGTTGAAGTTCGTCCGGCCAGGTATTTTAGAAAGAACTGTATCATCATGGTTGAGATCTGATCGGCTGAAGGAATAAGAACGGCTCCCGCAGGAACCGGGTTGAATTCATGTTCTGCATTTTGTACCATTTGTAAGATGGCAGGCTGCCCGGCATCAAGCAGGGCGTTATAAAACCGCAGCGAGTGATATGGTGGAACAGTTTTATCTTTATCACCTTGAAGGATCAGAAAAGGCGGATCAGTATTGGCAGTGTTAGCAATATAGTTCGGCGGGCTAGCTGCTTGTGGATCGGAGCCAAAAATCGCAGGAGCGCCTATGGCAGGATTACCGATACCAGAGGCGAGATACTCCGGCCCAAACATGTCAATAACTGCCTGCACGGCGCTCGATTGGTCTGTATACTCTCCTCTATCCCAACCGGCGTTTGGATTGGCAAGACCGGCGAGTGAGGCCAGATGGCCTCCTGCACTTGAACCCATCAAGCCAATACGGCCGGGATCAATATGATACTGGGAGGCATGGGCACGTAGATAGCGAATAGAGCATTTGACATCTTCGATATTATCTGGAAACTTAAACTGGGGGGCCAGGCGGTAATTTATGGAAGTCACGACAAATCCTCGGGCCAGCAGGCCAAGCATGGTAATTGGGACCTCGGGTGTTGGCTGAATCGTGTTGATAGAGCCTTTTGAGCCACCTGTCCAACCGCCGCCATGCACCATTTCCACAACTGGCATCGCCGCGTGACTGGCGAACTGAGCAGGCGTATAAATATCCATCAATTGCGGGAGATTGTCGGGGGAGCAATAGGTAACGGTTTGGAGTCGGTAGCTGGGAGCCACGCTCTGGCGTGTGGTTTGTGAGTGTGTTAAAAGAGGGATTGCGAAAAGTAGCGCAAGCGTGAGAAGAATGGCGAGCATGAGAAGAATGGCGAGAAATAGCAGGCCGACTGCCCTTCTGGGACGTGATGAAAACATGTCTCTTACTGCTCCATTCTTTCTAGACCGCTAGATGAAAAGCTCCGAAACGATAGTAGCATAGAAGAAGATGCGTAGTCAATAGTTCAATTGAAATCGATGGATGATATATTTGATCTTGTAACAAAGATAATTGAAAGTGAGGTCATCATATGCGATTCTTCAGTCGCTCAAACATAAGCGTTCTGCTTTTATTCGTCATCCTTATCACTCTTCTCGGCACATTTGGGGGATTTCGATCACTTTCCGTCCATGCGTCAGAGGCTCCTGATGATTGGCCGACGTATTTGCATGATCCAGGTCATAGCGGCTTTAACAGCACTGAGACCGTCATCAACGCCGCTACAGCGCCTGATCTCACGCTCCAATGGGCTGCTAAGACGAATGGCTGTTCTGGCTCTCCCGGTGGCCCTACTACCATTTCCACGCAACCGGTGGTAGTGAAAGCACTCCAACTAATCTTCTGGGGTTCGTGGGATGGTTGTGAACACGCGACGAACTTGAGCGGCACAGAAATCTGGGCCACATACCTTGGGCAGATAAACAGCCCAAAATGCCCCTATCCCTCCACTATCGGAGTAGCAAGCACCCCCACAGTCATTAGAGAGTTGATCGGGGGCGAAAATACTCCGGTCCTACTGATAGGCGGGGGAGATGCGAATTTTTATGCTCTCAATGCTACTACAGGAGCAGTGATCTGGAAGACATCATTAAGTACCGGTACCGGTAGTTTCCTCTGGAGTTCACCTGTGGTGTACCACGGAAGTGTCTATGAGGGTTTATCTTCCCAGCTAGATTGTCCTCTCGTGCGGGGACGGCTCTATCAATTGAATGCGATAAACGGAAACATCCAGCACGTCTTTAACACCGTACCTGGCGGATGTACCGGCGCGAGCGTATGGGGCTCGCCCACTATTGACACGACAGCCGGCACGTTGTATTTCGGCACAGGCAATCCAAGCAAGGGCTGCCAGCAGCCTGAACCTTACGCAGTCTCAATTATCGAATTGAGTACAACAAATCTGGCATTTATTGGCTCCTGGCAAGTACCTTCCTCTCAGCAAATCCCTGATAGCGATTTTGGGACCACCCCAACACTGTTCCAGGGAATGATCAACGGCGTCATGCAGCCATTGGTGGGTCTTGAAAACAAGAATGGCATCTTTTATGCCTTTGTCCGTGGAAACCTCAGCCAGGGTCCCGTCTGGCAGGTGACGATTGGCGATGGGGAAATCTTCTCGCCCGCCGCGTGGGACAACAGCAACCTGTACATTGCAGGAGGTCACGCGAATATAAGCGGCACATCATGCCAGGGTACAAATAATGAAGGAAGTTTACAAGCGGTCGATCCGGGTACTGGGACCTTTCTCTGGCAAGATTGCTTCCCCTCCGGCAATGTGATAGGCGCTGTAACAGTTGTTCCAGGTGTGGCTGTGGTAGCTACAGGATCGGATTTAGAGGTAGTCTCTACAGCAGCGGGGCAATCTCTCTTCACTTACACTGACACAAGTATTGGCGGAACATTCTTTGCGGCGGCAACCATCGCGAACGGTGTGCTGTACATTGGAGACACGAATGGAAATCTCTATGCCTTTGCTCCATAAATTGATCAGCTTGCATAGTAACCTCTTCAGGAGCATATGGAGTTCTCCTATAAGTTACGTTGCAAGCTGACTTCTCTCGCGGTCCATAGAGTATCCACGGAAATACCCTGCAAAAATCTTCGTAATTTTACGGTTGTCCGTACTCCCTGCGCATTTTAGAATACTCATTTGAAGGTGTTCATTGGCGCTGTGCTATCGTTGATACTTCTAGAGAAAGGAACCCGGCCATGGCAACTACTGCGGTCCGCAAACATCAGAGTTCCCTGATGAATCACATAAGTAAACTCATGTTTATCGTACTCCTTGTAAGTGGTATTTTTATATCATTTCTGTTCTCAAGCAGAGTCACTCATGCATCCCCTAACACGGTGCATTATGGCAAGCCTCCATTGTTAACCTCCAACTCCTCTAACGATTCCAATCCGCCGACTGCTACCGTCTCACGATATATCACTCATCAGGATACTTCAGGCATCATGAATACTGATGGATGTAGTGAGGTCAAGGCTCTTGTGGGCGGTACTGTCATCCTCGACTTCGGAGAAACAGTCTCTCAGAATGGAACCTACGGTACGTTACTTCCCAACACAAGTACCGGGTTTGTCAGCGACCATACGATTGAATCGCTTGTAAAGCAGTATCTCAGCGGCTACGCCTCATGTAACCCTGGCACCAATAACACGCCTTTTGTACTTGGCATCGGGACAACGAATGCGGGTCCCTACATGACATCAACTGCAAACGCCACCAGCGCCGGCCAGGAATGGGCAAATATGATAGTGAGTCTCCGAGCGTGGGCCGCCTTTCATAAAATAGCCGAAAAGGAAAGGGTCTTTGGCGCTATCCAGCTTGACCTCGAAAACAACACCGCAGCTATCTCGCGGGCCTGGGTTGATGGCTTCGGCTCGATCTCTAACAATACTGGAGCCAATTTCGTTAACTATGGCGACGCTGCCGGTTGTCCGACAGTTGACAGCAGCGCCGATGGTCAATGCAGCAATGGCTGGATGCAGTCAGACGTTGCTTATGTTTCCTGGGATGCGGTAGCGGCCTATCCGCTTCCACAGATATACGATACGGCAGGTCAGGACGCTTTGCAGTGGCAGAGCATAGAATATTATCAGCGCATCAACAACCTGGGAGGAAATCTTGGCCCTATGTTCATTCAGGGGTCTCTGACACAATACGAGGCGTGTCAGCAAACAGGGGGGTGTCAAGGGACTGATAATACACCCAGCCAGGGTTGGCAGCAAATCTATGACGCGCTTCAATCTAGCTCAGTAACCGCACAATCCAAAGTTTGGGATTCAACCGATTTTCAGTGGGGATAATCAGGTGGGTGGGTGCGATCAAGCGGCCCCTATGCACCTCGGTGCATAGGGGCCGCTTGATCGCAGGTATCGTCGTTGTGCAACCGGCTTTGATGTTAGAAGTGCAGGGGTTGAATACCCTTGTCAAGAGTAAGAAGACTTACTAAGGTGTGACAAGCCCGAATTCGGTCCCCCAGGAATCTGTGCCATTTGCGTACATGCCGGTAATCCAGACGGCATTGTGATTACTTCCTCCAATATCCAGCCAGGCAGATTGATAGTCCCCCCACGGTTGTATGCCGCTCTGACCATAGGGGCCGGAACCCTGAACCAGAGCCTGCGGGTTGGTGAAGGTCTGATTCACATACCAGATGCTGGGGTAGATGCTCGACCCAGAGACGTCATACACGAAGATCATCTGGCCCTGGAAATTCCGTACCGCAGCTGCGTAGAACAGCCAGTACCCAGGAGTGCCGAACGCTCCCTGGCTGAACAGTTTGGCAGTACTGGGATTGATCACAAACCACTCAACAATAGCCACAGGTCCTTTCCCGTCGCCGAAGTCATACGAGCCAGGTATGGCAAAGGTCAACAAACCGTTGACGAAGCTCACATGCGTAATACTACAGTCACCGGTATAGATGGTCGCAGAAGAGTTCGCCTGGGGAGCATTTGGCGCCGGGCTATAGCACTGAGTATGGACGCTGGTACTGGATAATTGTAAGCTACTGGTGTTGAGTGTCCAAAGCGTGAACATACATCCTCCGTTGGGGTAGGAGTTCACAAAATACTCGTTACCCTGTGATGCGGTTGGCTGTACTGCCGGTGTAACGGCTTCAGCAACGGTGCCATTCGGGTTCTTTAACTTTGTCCACGTCGTGTAGGTCACATTTTGCGCGCAGCTTTCCACCTGCGCCCTGTTGACGTAGAACACCATATTATTGTACAATTTTCCTCCTGCAACCTCATTAGCGGTGAAAAACACCCCCGCGTTATTCACCCCCAGTTTTTCGAAATCGGAGCCGAGACCCGAAAGCGTGGGGAAGGCATAGTTGCAGAAGTCCCCCGAAGTCGCGTTGGTCTGCTGGGCCACCGAAAGTAATAGCGAAATACCGGTCGTCACAAGGAAAATGAAGCGTTGCCCCGTACTATCCCAGATCACGTTGGGGTCGTAAAATGTGGTGGCCTGTCCCTCTACATTGGCGAACCACTGCTGGTAGGTAGTCGTATACTGCAAGTTACCGCTGCGATCGTAGATTGCGAACTCTCGATTGATGGTCTCGATGTAATTGTCAGTACCGCCGGTCCCATTGGCATCTGTCGGTGAGGGGTAGCCGTCATCGGCTATTCCACTGTCTGCCGTGGGATCGGTACTGGTAGCAGGCGGAACAGTTACAACATTGAGCGAGGTTGGGACGTTAGTAGGAACAGCATTATCCTGACTTTTGGTTGATACAGCGTCATGTATTGACGGCATAGTCATATCGTGGCCGCTACCTCTAATTTGCGGTATCGTAGCTGTACTAATCCTATGTGCTGTCGCAATGCCGTACCTACCCGGCTGTATGCTACTCCTCCCCGAAGCTGAACGCGAAGTGACATTCGCAGCCGACACATTCGAAAACGCAAGCAGACCAACGAAAAGCACAAATACTAGTAACGCGCGAAGCGAATGGGTATGCATCGACGGCTCCTTTCTTGTCCTGAAACAAGACGCGGGGTTAATGTTAACGACACCTGCAATACATTTTGCAGACCAGCCTCTCAGGTGACGAAGTTAAACGAGATCTTCCATAGCCTCCCGCGGCAACAATCCCAATTGAACCAGAGGAGTTATGTTCCAATAGCGCCAATGGGCCGGATTCTGGCGAATCGCGTTTTCCACTACAGCCAGACAGCGTTCAAAAGCAGTTTCTGCATCGCCGTCCATCGATACAGGCGGCGAAATCTCCAGAATCTGATGTCCCCAATCTGCCGAGCGGCGCATAAACACCATCAGGACTGGCGCTCCCGTTAGCTGGGCAAGCGTAACCGCTCCGGGTAGCAATAGCGCCCGCCCATTGAGAAAATTCACCTGCACAGCTCGAGCCCGGTCTGCCGGGAGTACTGGAGGATCTAAAAGAATGCTGAGTAATTCGTTTTGCCGCAGGACATTCGCTGCCTGCACCGCGGTTCCAATCTGTCCTGGTCGAGGTTCAATATTTGGTCGGTGCCGGTGGTGCGCCACGGGCTTCTGATACGTTTGTCGAAATAGAAAGCACTCTAGCGATGACCGGTCGCCATCACTCTTAGACGGCCAGCGGCCAACGACAGTGATAGGGTAACCACGGATACCGAGTAAGGAAAAACAACCATCATAGGAGCCAAAGTGGGCGCTGCACAAGATGGCTCCTTTACCAGCAGCCAGAGCGGCCTCAATATGTTCTAAGCCGCGCATCTCCACTAACCGTGCCAATGCCTGCCCTTTTCCAGCCAGGCGCATCACATCCACTACTTCACAAGAGCGAACGCGAAAATGGTCACGGGCCACACGTTCCAGTTCCCCTCGGCTCAGTTGATCGCCTAGAACCATCTCCAGGCAACGCAAAACACGCTTACGTTTAGGCACGTCCCATAAATAGAGCAAATCTGCGCGCCGACAGGCGAGATTATAGGCCAGCCGTGCAGGCAGGAATGCCGCCAGAGGCATTATGACCAGGTAATAGAGGGCCATCTCGAGCCGACGTAACGTCCCTTTGTGCAAATAGCCCACCCCCCTAAAAGCCTCAGAAGCTTGGGGAGATGCTTTTAGCCGCAGCTGGCCTGGCCGATATGAATGTGTATTATACAGGGGCAAAAGCTTGATTGTTGATCTTACTAGACCACGCATACTCATACATGTTTCTCCTACACCTGTTGCTGAACACGTAGATATGCGCAGATGGCCTCAACCGTCTCGAAGTTCTCTGGGATCAGTTCATCGGGGGCTACGACTATGCCAAATCGCTCCTCCAGGAATAACACAAGCTTGAGTACTGATAGCGAATCCAGAATACCAGATTCAAGCAGAGGCATATCGTTTTTCAACGGAAGCTGTTCAGGTTTTTCAACCAGTTTATGGCTGATATAATCGTTAATCACTGATTCCATTAGGAAACCTTCCTTACTGTTGTTGACACTTACCGTCCGCGCTCCTGAACGAGAGACAGAGGAGAGTGCATTGCTGAAATGGCAATGCAATCAGGCTCCCCTCGTTAAGAAGAGAAACTCCGTACTAGACCCATGCGATCGGTTTTGCCGGTAGACGTCTTTGGCAGCGAATCGCGGAATTCGATCACATCTGGGACCATATAGTGTGGCAACTGCTGGTTGCAGAAAGCCAGCACGTCCTCGCGAGTTATCACAGTCCCTTCGTACACGCTGATAATCGCACACAGGCGATTACCAAATATCTCGTCAGGGACAGGCAGCACTGCTACCTCTCGAATCGCTGGATGTCCATAGAGTACCGCTTCAATCTCCCCAAGCTCCACACGATACCCGCGCGTCTTAATCATGCCATCCTCGCGGCTCAAGTAGAGATAATTCCCATCAGCATCCAGAGACACGATATCGCCTGTCTTATAGGCGAGTTCATGAAAATGCAGCTGGAAAGGATTACGGATGAGCATTTTCGCCGTCTTTTCGGGATGCCCCCAATAGCCCTGCATCAACGATGGACCACGCACATATAACTCGCCGGATTCGCCAGCCGCTGTCACCTTCTCTCCCCTACTGTTGACTGCAAAAACCTCTGTGTTGGCGCAGGCTTTGCCGATAGGAACAGGTATCGTTCTTTCTGGGTCCAGAGGCGGTACTTCGTAGGAAGTGCAGACGTTGGTTTCGGTCGGCCCATACCAGTTCAGGTAACGTGCCTGAGGTAGAGTGGCCATCAACTGGCGCAGGTATTTCACCGGGAAGACCTCGCCGGCGAAGATGATTGTCCGCAAGCAAGAGAGGTTATGGGCTGAAAGCTTGCCATAGAGCACCAGGAGTGTGAGCGCCGATGGCACCGAGTACCACACAGTGATGCGCTCACGCTCTATCAGCCGGGTCAGTTGCACTGGGAAGGTTGAAGTTCCCTCCGGTATGAGGATAATCGTTGCCCCAGCCCGACAGGCGGCAAAAATATCAAATATCGAGAGATCAAAGTGAAGCGGTGCGTGGCTGGAGACCCGGTCGTCCTCCGTCAGGCCCACACAGTCCGTTGCCCAGTTTACGAATGTAAGCGAATTACGATGGGAGATCATAACGCCTTTCGGCGTGCCGGTCGAACCGGAGGTATAGAGAATATAAGCCGTATCTGTCTCAAGAGCCAGATGATCAGGGAGAGGCTCTGTCTGCCAGTTCGTGACCTCATTCCAGAACAACGTTGTCACCCACGTAGACGTTTGTATGGCATCTGCCCGGCTCTTAAGCGGTAAATCGCAGTCTACCAGTACAGCTGTGCGCAATGGGCAATCGTCGGGAAACATCGCTTGCACGTTCGCCACTTTCGCGGAGTTGGTCAGGAGGGTTGTGATCCCGCTGTCTCGAATGATAAACGCCAGGCGCTGTACCGGTGCGCCTGGATCAAGCGGCACATAACATGCGCCTATCTTCAGAACTGCAAAGACACTGACCACAGAAGCAAGCGACTTGGATACGTAAATGCCAATGCGGTCGCCTACCGTTACTCCCCGCGCTTGTAACACGGCTGCCAACTGGCTCGACAGCGTATCAAGTTCGCTGTAGGTGAGTTGTAACTCACCGGAGATCACCGCTGTTTTGTCTGGAGAGCGCAATGCGCTTTCTTGCAGCAATTGGTGTAGCAGGTAGGCCATAATCACTCCTCGTTACGAAACAATAGGAACTTTCAGACCTCTCTTCAGAGTCCGAGTGTACGAGCGATAATCACCCGCTGGATTTCCGACGTACCAGAATAAATTGTCCCGGCTACCGAATCGCGCAAGTCGCGTTCGATCTCAGATTCCTTCATATAACCGTAGGCGCCGTGAATCTGAATGGCATCCAGGCTGGATTGTATCCATGCTTCGCTTGTGAACACCTTCGCCAGCGCCGCTTCGGCTAGCGCCGATTTGCCTTGCTGCTTGAGCCAGGCAACTTTGTAAATAAGGAGCCGGGCAGCCTCCAGCCGCAGATACATATCGGTAATCTTGTTGGAGATGCTTTGAAACTTCCCTATGGCCTGTCCAAACTGCTGGCGCATCTGTGCGTAACGCACGCAGGTCTCCAGCTGGCGCTGCATCGCGCCGACGGCGCTGGCGAGAATGCAACTACGCTCCCATTCCATCGATGAATTGAAGATCGCCATCCCAGCCCCTTCTTTACCCAGTCGGCGCTCTACCGGCACCTCACAATCGGTAAGAACAATCTCCCCCATTGGCGAGGTACGTAGTCCCATTTTATCGAGGCTGCGGCTCACTTCGAAACCCGGCGTGCCTTTCTCAACAAGAAAGGCGCTGGCGCCGGCAAAACCATGACCCGGATTGAGGGAGGCAAATACGATGACCACATCAGCGATCGGGGCATTGGTGATGTAGAGCTTAGAGCCGTTGAGGATATAGCGATCACCTCGCCGCTCAGCACGCGTATGCATGCTGTAGGCGTCCGATCCCGAATCCGCCTCGGTCATAGCGTGTACGCCTATAAGATCGCCCGTTACCAGCCCTGGTAGATAAGCTCGCTGCTGTGTGGGTGTACCAAACTTCAGCAGGGGTAGCTCGATGCTCCACATTTGCGCATTGAGCGAGAAAATGAGGCCATTGTCGCGACAGGCATAGCCAAGTCCTTCCATCACCAGGACAGTCGTCACTATATCTGCCCCACTGCCCCCAAACTCTTCAGGTACCGGTAATCCCTGGATCCCAAAACGGGCGCAGGAGCGCCACTCATCATGTGGGAATACGCCTGCATGTTCTCGCTCACGCAAGCTATGGTTCAATTCTTTGCTGGCGAACTCTATGGTTGAGGCTTTCAGTGCAAGCTGATCCGCGGTAAATGAGAAGTCCATGCTCGATCCTATCTCTGAAGATTCCGACGATCTATGAGGTGAGTGTAGCATTGATAGCCTATCCTTACAACCATAAAAGCAGGTAAGTAATTGTCCACTCCTTGTCTCGCATCCTGCTCCGCAAAAACGGGCATGAACTCAGAATGCACTCACCGAGTCGTCGCCTGCGTTCTTCACCCGATGTTTATCAAAGTTACTCGTATATTTACCTATGCGGTTTTCGCAGAGTTCCCCGTTGAAAAACTGCGCGCTTTCACGGTTGTTCATCGATAAATAGCAATGCTATAGTTCCATGTAGCTTGCAACCTGCATGCAAGGCCATCTTGAGGCTGTAAAAATCCCTGGCTGCTGTCAGTAGTAACAACGATATACTCGTTCCACTGGAGTGATAAACAACTATGATGCCTAATTTTTTCATTGTTGGTGCGGCGAGATCTGGCACAACCTCTCTCGACCGGTATCTCAGCCAGCACCCGGAGATCTATATTACACCAAAGAAAGAAACTCACTTTTTTGCTGACGGCCATTTCCCCAGTTGCTTTAAAGGCTCTGGCGATGAGCGGCTAAACAGAAGACTGATCCGTGACGAGGAGCAGTATACCCAACTCTTTGCTGGCGTAACAGAAAAGAAGGCAGTTGGCGAATCCTCGGTTTTCTATCTCTGTTATCCTGCCACCGCAAAGCGAATTGCGCAAACGCTTCCCGAAGCAAAGATTATCATACTTTTGCGCGAGCCTGTAGCCCGCACCTACAGCTCTTATACGTTTTTATTTCGTGATGGTCGGGAAACTTTAGGGTTTGAGGAAGGTTTGAGCTGGGAGAAAGAGCGTAAAGAACAGGGCTTTGAGCCTATGTGGTGGTACAAAGAACTGAGTTCGTATTATACTCAGGTCAAGCAATATATCGATGAGTTTGGTGAAGAGCAGGTAAAAATACTCTTGTACGAAGAGTTATATGCAAATCCAGATCGGGTTCTTCGCGATGTATTTGCCTTCCTGGGGGTAAAGGAAGATGTATCCATTGATACCTCAATACGCTATAACCTTTCGGGAGTGCCAAAGTCACGCAAGCTCTATAACCTCCTGGATCATTTCATTGACAAACCCAGCCCCTTTGAGAAACGCATTAAGTCTCTGGTCCCATTACACCTGCGGATAGCCTGGGCTAGTAAGATCATTGGAATGTTCACGCGATCTGTACCTATAGATCCCCAGATGAAAGAGCAGCTCAAGACGTACTTTGCAGAGGATGTGGGGAAGTTAGAGGATTTGCTACACCGGAATCTGAGCGGTTGGCACTTTCAGAAGCCTAACCTTGCGCAAAAACCATAAAGGGAGCAATACCGGTATGAAAGTGAGATCAAGCGATGCCAACTGAGTCCAGGCCGCTTCGTTTGCTGATGGTGGCCGCACGCTGCTTTCCATACATAGGGGGAGTGGAGACGCATATCTATGAGGTGGGGAAACGTTTAGCCCGTGCGGGCGTCGAAGTCACTGTTCTGTCTACAGACTTGAGTGGTCAACTTCCCATTGTTGAAGAATCAGAGGGTATGCAGATTCGTAGGGTACGGGCCTGGCCGCGCGACAAAGACTATTACTTCGCTCCCGGCTTATATCGCGTCATCACAGGTGGGCAGTGGGATATTGTCCATTGTCAGGGATACCATAACCTGGTAGCTCCACTCGCGATGCTTGCAGCGCAGCGAGCGAAGATTCCATACGTGGTGACGTTTCATAGTGGTGGAGATTCATCTCGCCTGCGCAAAGCGGTCCGCGGCGTTCAGCGTATGGCACTCCGTCCTCTATTAGCGCGGGCGAAGCTATTGATAAGTCCGTCCAAATGGGAGCTAGAGTTCTTTCGAGATCGGCTACATCTTCCAGACAACCAGTTTGTCATTATTCCAAATGGTGCGCATCATTTATTACATTCGGTAGACCCATCCGCCGGGATCACTGATGGTACTCTCATCCTCTCGGTGGGCCGACTTGAGCAGTACAAGGGGCATCACAGGTTAATAGCAGCCATGCCAAAGCTATTGGAAGAAGTTCCAGACGCGCGATTGCGCATCGTAGGTGTGGGTCCCTATGAGCCGACCCTGCATAAATTGGCGCGGAAGCATGGCGTTGCTGAGAGTGTAGAAATTCGAGCAGTTCCCCCTGGGGATCAGCATGGCATGGCTTCGTTGATTTCGCGAGCTAATCTGGTGACGCTACTCAGCGAACATGAGGCCCAGGGTATCGCTATCCTTGAGGCTCTTGCTCTCCAACGTCCTGTGCTTGTCGCCGGTTCAACGGCGCTACAGGAATTTGCCGAACGTGGTCTCGCGCGCGCGGTTTCCCTTAAGGGTACTCCGGAAGATGTGGCGGCAGCAATGATTGATCAGTTGCGCATGCCGCTGGTGCCAGTAAACGTTGAATTGCCAACATGGGACGATTGCGCAGTCGCCCTTTTAGCTCTCTATTGTAAGATTACAGGGAGAGAAACATGCGCATCCTGATGCTCTCACAATTCTACCCACCTATTATAGGGGGGGGAGCGAAACACGTTCAGTCTCTCAGCACTGAACTTGTTTCGCGTGGGCATGATGTAGTCGTTGTTACCTTGTGGCATGAGGGTCTGGAAGAATTTGAGCGTGTTCAGGGGGTACGGATATATCGAATTCACTCCTCGCTGCAACAGTTACCATGGCTCTTTAAGGATAACGGGCGGCAGTATGCTCCACCATTTCCCGACCCAGGGATTATGCTGGCTCTGCGCCGCATTATTGCGCGTGAGCAACCTGAGATCGTTCATGCCCACAACTGGCTCGTGTATTCGTTTCTTCCGCTAAAGACCTGGAGCGGAGCCAGACTCGTCGTAACCTTGCATAACTATAGTCTGGTGTGCGCAAAGACGTTGTTTCTGCATCATGGCACGGCCTGCGATGGCCCCGGTTTCATGAAGTGCTTTAGTTGCGCCGCTCAGTTCTACGGCCCGATCAAAGGAATGCCGACCGTTCTTGCCAATCGGGCGATGAGTCGTCTTTCGCGACAGACGGTTGATATGTTTCTGCCGGTCAGTCAGGCAGTAGCCGTGGGCAGTGGCCTGGTTGGGAGCCCATTACCATTCCAGGTCATCCCTAACTTCTTACCCGATGATCTTCCTGATGGGCAAGAGGATGTGCAATCCTATCTGACACAATTGCCAGCCGAGGGTTATCTCCTCTTCGTTGGCGCGCTGGGTCGATTGAAAGGAGTAGACATACTGTTGCATGCCTACGCCGATCTTACGAATGCACCGCCGCTGGTTCTTATCGGTTTTGATACGCCCGAATGGTCTGCTCTAGCTGATCGTTGTCCTGCTAATGTCCTGGTTCTCAAGAACTGGCCCAGTTATGCTGTTATGCAAGCATGGAGACGCAGCATGCTAGCTCTGGCGCCTTCCGTCTGGGCTGAGCCTTGCGCAACAACGGTGATGGAGGCGATGCTGATGGAACGACCCGTGATCGCCTCTCGTATCGGTGGAATGATCGATCTGGTCGATGATGGGAAAACAGGGTTGCTGGTACGACCAGGCGATGCAGTAGCTTTAGGTGAGGCTATCGAGCAGTTGCTGCAGAATCCTGATCTCCGTTATCATATGGGAGAGGCTGCCCGACTGAAGGTTCTTGAGTTTCAAGCGGCCAGAGTTGTGCCGCGTATTGAGCAAGTCTATAAAAAACTCCTGTTGAAAGAGCAGATTGCTCAGGAGGCCGGGCTGCATGGCGACACTGTGGGAGCCAATCATGCATAACATCTTTCTTATGAAGCAGGCAGTTAAGGCAAAAAACGTATGGATATGATGGAACCAGATGATAATAGAGAGACAATACATCTTCCCAGGCTCTCGCGAATACATTTGAAGCGTGTGCAATCGCGCGCGACGCTTACAAACAACGGAATGCCGGAACAGGCACAGCAATGGAACGCGCGCCCTCAAACGATAGAAGCTCTCACCATTCAAGATATGATAAGTATGCAGCCAACGCAAAAGGTTTCTGTGGCAACGGCGAGTATGCAGTCAACGCAGAAGCTTCCTGCGGTAGCGGCAACGTCGAGTATGCAGCCAACGCAGAAACTTCCCGTGGCAGCGACCATGCCCAGGACAGGCTCAGCAGTTTCTGGGGCGTCCAACAGTTGGGGATGGCTGCCGATACTCAGTCTTACGAGCGCACTTGGCATATTCCTGGTCGCGCTCGCTGCCGATGCCGGGCGATTTGCGATACCGCAGGCCGAGCTAATCTTCTGGATCGGCTTGATCGTGCTTTTTCTGCCGATTGTTGCGCGCCTCCTTTTCCCTGGGCCGTCACGACGCGAACGCCTTTCCCTTGTCCTGATCCTGGGAGGCGGGACCTATCTCTTCAGGTTTCTGGACTATCCTCTGTATTTCGCATACATAGACGAGTTTATGCACTGGCTGGGCGCGAATGATATCGCTGCCACGGGGCATCTCTTTCATATTAATCAGATCAATCCGGTTGCTTCCTTTTATCCTGGCATGGAAATCGTCACCAATGCTATAAGCGATTTGACGGGACTTTCTCCTTTTGGCGCTGGAAGCATTGTCCTTCTTATGAGCGGTATTATGCTTACCTTGTCACTTTACCTATTTTTCGAATGTCTCAGCAACTCGCCGCATCTTGCCGGAATCGCTACGGTCCTCTACATGGCGAATCCGGGCTGGTTCAGCGATACGCAGTTCGCGTATGAGTCTCTGGCTCTTCCGCTAGCCATGTTCGTCTTGTTTGTAGTGGCGCGCCGTAGCGGGACGCCTGCTAATCGCCGCTGGCTGCTGGCGTTGCCGATCTTACTGGGGATGGCGGCGACAGTGATTACACACCATTTAACGTCATTTACGCTTGAAGGATTCTTCCTGCTCTGGACCGGAGTGTTTCTTTTCATCTGGTTGGTGGCTTTCATTCGTCGAAGCCGCATTCAACCGGGTCCGCGTGGGGTTGCTATCATTGGCCTGGCGCTGATTGTTGCCTGGACAGCATACACCGGGTGGCGCGTGATTCCTTATCTGTTCACCCCCTTCGCTGCTACCGTCACCGAGGCCGTTCAAGCGGTCTCAGGGAAAGCGCCTGTTCGACATTTGTTTCAGGATGGGTCGGGATATACCGAGCCTCTCTGGGAACGCGTGGTCGGCTTTACTTCAAGCGCATTGATCTCGCTCGGTTTGCCGTTTGGGCTGTTCCAGCTTTGGCGCCGCTATCGTACACATGCGCTTGCAATCGCGCTCGCTATTGCAGCAGTTGCATATCCATTCAGCCTGCTAGTTCGCCTGACTCCGGCGGGAACTGTTACCGCGACTCGCGCTCCGGTATCCCTGTTTGTGGGAGTAGCATTCGTCCTGGCCCTCGGCATTACCAAATTCTGGTTGTCCGCTGTGCCGGGCTGGAAACGTTACACGATGGTGACAATCGCGGTAGCGATCATTTTCATCGGTGGCTGGGTCATAGGCACATCTCCATCCTGGTATCGTTTGCCGGGTCCGTACCTGGTTTCCGCCGATCATCGTTCCGTCGATCCCGAAAGCATCAATGCCGCCGAATGGACGCTTGCGTATCTGGGACCAGGGAATCGTATAGCCAGCGATCGGTCGAATTATAACCTCCTGGTGACGTTTGGGCAACAGTGGATTGTCACCTCTCAGGACACCGGTGTTGAAATAGCAGACATATTTTTTACACCGCAATTTGGAGCCGGTACGAAGGGGATTATCCGGTACGCGAATATTCAGTACCTTCTGGTTGATCATCGACTCAGTACAGATTTGCCGCGCATGGGAACCTACTTCGATAGATCGGAGCCTGACGGTCTCTATCATACCACACCTATCCCAGCCGCGGCGCTTGACAAATTTGATGGTGTGCAGAATGTAAGCCGGATCTTTGATAGCGGCAATATCGTGATTTACGATGTAGAAGCGATCATCAGTCCGACTGTAAACACTCCCGTTGCATCTCCATGCAAGCTTGGGCCGTCACCTGCTGTATCATCCTCTCCTCCCATGCTAGCCAGTACCTATACCGGTACTATTGATGATATAGCAACCGGCCAGAAAACGGCAATGTCACTCTCTGGCATTCAGCAACAGCAGGGGAGTTTCTGCGCTACATTCGCCGGGCTTGGTAGGACCACACTTGTCAGCGGGAGCATTGAGCCTGGGGGGCAAATAAATTTTATGGTGAAAACCCGCACCGGACAGGTGATTGTGACGTTTAGCGGGCTTTTACTGCCAGATGGGGTGCTTTCCGGGAATTATTGCCGGGTGAAGGCAAAGGGGTGTAGCGATTATGGCCTTTGGAGTCTGTCCAGTGGAGCATGAGGGAAAGTAAAGGAAAGAACTGCATTCTTTTCAAGTACGGTGTAGACAACAGGATTGATGTCAGAGGAGAACTGGAACATGAAACAGAGGTCTGTTGATATTCTTGCTGTGATAGCAATAACGCTTATCGGGGGTTTCCTGACATTTGTGATGCCGCCCGATAGCGTGGCTGGACGAATCTGGGCCTTACCGCTTGTTCTCCTGTTACCGGGGTATGCATTGATCTGCGCGCTATTCCCGAAAGAAACGCTTGGTGTCGCGGAGCGATTCATTTTCAGTCTGGGCTTGAGCCTGTCGATCGTCATCATTAGCGGTCTGTTGCTCAATTTAACTCCCTTCGGCCTGCGTTCATTGTCATGGGCAGTGTGCCTGGGAAGCGTTACCGTTATCGCTAGCATTATCGCGTTGATCCGCCGACAAGGGCAATTCAATGCGAGTTGGGTATGGTCCGGGCATTTCGGCTTCACGTTTCGCCAGGGGCTTCTGCTGAGCCTGGCACTGATCGTTGTCGGTGGAGCAATAGCGATATCGATCATCGGGGCGGAACAGCAGCCTTATCCAGGCTTTACTCAGCTCTGGATTCTGCCCGCAAGCCACGCCAGCGCCGAAAGCGTTGTTCATCTTGGCGTAAAGAACCATGAATCTACTTCTATGATGTACCGGCTGGTCGTTGATATCAATGGCAACCCGATAAAGGTATGGCCTGCCATCGATGTGAATCAGAATGATACCTGGCAAACCACCCTTGTTCTGCCACAAACTGCGCAAGGAAGCAATGCAAAGGTAGAGGCGTTGCTTTACCGTGAGGATGCTCCTACAAAAGTATATCGCGATGTTTTCCTCTGGCTTGGCACATGAAGAGAAGTGGATAATCATTCGTCTCTACGGGTCCATCTGTTGGCATAAAGCTGCACAGAAAACGAAAGTGAGTACTATGAATTTCAACGTGCAGGCATTCGCACATCCCTGCTTGCTGGCGCGTTCGCTGCTACATCGCATACGCAGTGACGTTTTGCTTCGCAACAGTATGTACATCATGGGTACGAATGTTGTTACCGCGGGATTCGGGTACGTATTTTGGATAGTTGCAGCTCATACCTACTCGGCGTATAACGTTGGACTGGCTGCCGCGTTCATCTCGATCATGCTGCTCGCCTCGGCACTTTCCAACCTGGGCATCGGCTCCACGATGGTGCAGATGTTGCCTCGACGTGAAGCAGGCCATGCCTGGTCACTTACGCTCAATGCTGGGGTAGCTATAGCCATCGTTACAGGCTTGCTTACTGGAGTCATCGTAGTTGTGGTTCTGCCGCTCTTCTCGCAACAATTCGCCATCGTCGAACACCAGCTCGGTTATGCCATTACCTTGATTGTTGGCGTTCCCTTCATGACCTTATCCTTGCTACTTGACCAGGTCTTTGTTGCTGAACGTGTTGCAAGAAACATGCTGCTGCGGAATCTGATTGTTGCGACACTCAAGATTCCTCTCATGGCGGTACCTGTGCTGTTGTTAGCCAGAGTTGGCGCCCTGGGTATCTTCTCTTCATATGTCCTGGCAACAGCAATTTCATTGCTTGGAGGAATGCTGCTTGTACTGCGTCTCAGGAGAGCGTATCGCCTGTCTATTCGAGGCATAGTAAAGCAGATACGATCGATGCTTTCATCACTTGCAGGGCATCATTTTATCAATCTTGGTGGCCTCACCCCTACCTACCTGTTGCCAGTAATTGTGGCGGCCATGCTATCGCCAAGCGAGAATGCTTACTACTACACAACGGCAAAGCTCAGTGACTTCTTCTTCATGTCCTCATCCTCGGTGGCAGTCGCACTCTTTGCCGAGGGCTCGCACTCGGCAGGCGACCTGTCGAGCAAAGTGCGTTCTAGTATAAAAGCTATTAGCATGTTTTTAATCCCTAGTATGATCATATTGTTTGTAGTTGGCTACTACGTCATGTTGCTCTTTGGACCAGGCTATGCCCAGCATGGTCTGCTACTGTTGAGAATTCTCATTATCGCGGCTGTACCTGATGCGATCACCAACATTTATGTGAGCGTGCTACGCGTACAGAAGCGACTGCGCTTTGCGGCAGCGCTCAATTTAAGTATGGCAACGCTCGATCTGTCCTTTGCATGGATACTGCTTCCAATACAGGGGATTGCAGGAGCGGGTTGGTCCTTTTTGATCGCTCAGGGAGTGGGAAGCCTGGTAGCAGGAGCAGATGCTTTCCGCATCTACCGACTGAGGCGCCGGACACATAGGGAGGCTATGCAGAGTGATGTCGATCAAGTGGAGACGCAAAAATTATCTTCAATGAAAACTACGCCGCGTGATGTCGATCAAGTGGAGACGCAAAAATTACCCTCAATGAAAACTACGCCGCGTGATGTCGATCAAGTGGAGACGCAAAAATTACCTTCAATGAAAACTACGCCGCGTGATGTCGATCAAGTGGAGACGCAAAAATTACCTTCAATGAAAACTACGCCGCATGATGTCGATCAAGTGGAGACACAAAAATTACCCTCACTAGCAGAAGAACTCTTTAGGGAAGGATGAATATTATGGCAGAAAAGAAACAGCTACGGGTTTGCGTATTTGGGCCGGGAAAACGGTTTTTGAGCGGGATTAGCTATTATACAATTCATCTGGCAAATGCGCTAGCGCGTTTCAACAGTATATCCGTAATTTTAATGCGCCACTTATTGCCGACACGCCTGTATCCAGGTAGGGAAAGAGTGGGCGCGAACCTGACGCAGTTGGAGTACGATCCGGAGGTGCGCGTCTTTGACGGAGTGGATTGGTACTGGCTGCCCAGTATACTACGCGCGCTCGTTTTTCTGGTGCGCGTGCGACCAGATGTAGTGGTATTCCAATGGTGGAGCGGGACGGTCTTGCATTCGTATGTTTTGCTCGCTTCGGTGGCCCGACTGCTTGGAGCGCGAGTGGTGATTGAGTTCCACGAAGTACTCGATCCAGGCGAGGCGAAATTGCGCCTGGCGCAGTTCTATGTGCAATTTCTCGCGCCACTTATGGTGCGCCTGGCACATGGCTTTGTCGTACACTCGGAGTATACCGGCAAACAGGTGCAGCAGCGATATAAGTTGAGGCAACGGCCAATTGCGCTGATTCATCACGGCCCATATAACCAATATCGGACAGACCATAAGGAACACCTGGCTCGTATCGCGCCTGCCGCTTGCTGCAATCTCCTGTTTTTTGGCCTGATTCGACCATATAAAGGGCTAGACGATCTCATTCGAGCATTCGATGCCTTGCCAGAGAACGAGGTTGCAGGGTACTGGCTTACAATCGTTGGCGAGACCTGGGAGGGATGGAACATACCAGCTGAACTCATCGCTCGAAGCCGTTATCGTGATCGTATCACTTTTGTGAATCGCTATATATCTGATACGGAAGTGACTCAATTCTTTGCCGAAGCAGACGCGATAGTGCTTCCATACAACCGGGCATCAACGAGCGGAGCGCTGCATATCGCCATGAGCTGTGGTTTGCCAGTTGTGCTAACAAACGTTGGGGGGTTAGTCGAGGCAGTGGCTGACTATGACGGCGCCATACTTGTCTCCCCGAATGATCCCATTGCGCTGCATGGTGCGATGCAGCAGGTGGCAAAGCTGCGTGGAAAACGCTATAACGATCCGCACTCATGGGAGCATACAGCGACAAGCTACCAGGCCCTGTTTGATGCTCTTCGAACACCTCCTGGCGTCAAAAGTTCGATGTCTCAGCAGAATTATGATATTTTGGTTGATTAGTGATAGAGGCAAAGTTTATGCAAATACGAAGGTCTGCTGTATTCCGAAAGCGAAGATATATCCTTGGTGCGTTTTTTTTGATACTGCTCGCTGTCATTGTAGTTGTCTTTCTTACCCTACAACATCTAGCCTCTCCACAACCGCCACCCGGAGTACCCTCGTCTTCGCGCTATTCAGCGAATATCGACTTTCCATTATCAAATTTCGCGACTTCAAATGCCTATGGAGCCTACAATCCTTCTGCACTTACGAATCCTAATGTAGGAGGAGTAGATATTAATCTCGACTGGCAATTTCTGGAACCCCAGCCGGGCGTCTTTCAATGGGCGCCACTTGATTCGGAAATGGCAGCGTGGGGAAATGCAGGAAAAAAGTTTGTTTTAATTATCAGGTATTTAGGTGAATCAGGAATAATTAACGGAACAAATTGCAATAACAGGCAAAGTTTACCATCATGGGAAATAGTTCGTATCCAGCATTTTTGTGATACTGATAATCGCCTGATTATCCCTGATTATTTTGATCAAAAGTTCATCGCGGATGCACAAGCCTTTGTCAAAGCAGTCGCGGATCACATAGCGCAAAGTTCATATAAAAACAATATCATTTATGTCAGAATCGGGGTAGGGCTTGCAGGAGAGGGAACGCCAATTCTGAGAAATCAACCAGATTATCAAGTAGATAGAAATCAATTATCATCATACGGCTATTCTCCACAAAATTGGGAAACCTGGCAAGAAAATATGCTCTCTTATTATAAAAGTGTATTCTCCTGGACAACTGTTATTTATCCTATTAGCAATCTTGATAGAAATCCGGCAACGGGTAAACCTATCCAAATGGAGGTAGCATATTGGGCTGCTGCTCATGGGTTTGGGGTAGGTGCGCAAGGTCTGGTTCCCATACCGCATTACTCCTTTGCCGATTTGAATGTGATTTTGCCATATATTCAGTCCCATTGGCCGAATACCTATATTCAATTCCAAACCGTAGCTGGAGTAGGTAGTTATAGTGGCATACAAGGAGACATTGCCACTGCACATGAGTATGGAGCGCGGACTATTGAGTGGTATGATTCTGATATGACGAATTCTGCCTTTCAACCGCTTTTCCAACAATGGCAACAAATGGTTGATAGGGAGTTTGGAGGAACTGGGGACAGACAAACTCTGAATATATTCTACTTCGAACGGCGTATCTATAGACGAGAATCATACAAAACCCTCACGGAAGTGAAACGAACTATTGCCGAGTTCTTATCTCTCCGCATTTTTACGCACATCAAGTTCCTACGCATACGTATATTTCCCTCAGGCTTTTCATAGAACAGCTTATGAAATTTTTTCTTAGGGAAGTAATCCTAATGCCGTCTGGATCACAGGCATGTACGCAAATGCAACAAATTCCTGGGGAACAGAGTTCGGGCTTGTGACACCATAGCAGATATTCTAAGGCTGAAGAGAGGTTGCAGCAATCACGCGGCAACTCTTCGCACCGGCTATAATGATGGAAGGTTGACTGGCTAACTCGATGGGCAAGCTTACAGCGTAATCGGGCTTGAGAAAAAACTTGCACATTGAGTTAACTGCCCAGAAAGCCCCTACGTGTTTTGCCTGAGATTTGCTCAAAAATTACTATAAATTACCCGTACCTATCTTCGGAGAGATACCTAATGAAAATCTCCGGATATTTATGTTTGCTCATAAGTAAGTACCAATGTTATTCTTTATAGAGGCTTTATACTGATTTTGCAAATTTCTGGAGCTAAACTGCTTGATGCACCTGAATCTCAGTCATGATATAATCTAAGACCTTCGTAAAAAGGCTTTTTCAGAGGAGGAGGTATCATTTTGGAGTCAATAGTCAATAGCTTTATCAGTTGTGAACTGGTCAACAGAGCGGATCTGCTCCCGCTGAAGAATGATACACCGTTGGTTGAGTCTGGTGTTCTAGATTCGCTTGCACTCCTCAGCCTCCTGGTATTCCTGGAGAATGAATTTAATATTTCGGTGGATGATTATGAAGTTGTCCCTGAGAACTTCAATACTATTGATGCCATTTGTGCCTATGTCCGATCTCGGCAAAAATTGCAGCTAAAGCATTAAAGCTGGCATCTATCGCAACTTACCTTCAGATGGACAAGGAGTATACATGGGAACAGCGCGCCCCTTTGAAGACATTCCCTACATCACCCTGCCAGGTAACTACTCGACCCACCTCGGCCCATTCCTGGCGAGTATGTACGACCAGCATGGGCCAGTCTTCCGTACAACGTATCTTGGAAAGGACCTGATCTATCTGGCCGGGCCAGAGGCCAATCGCTTCGTGCTTTTAAGCGACCGACTCAAGTTTTCGTATCACGAAGGGTGGGGGCAGCTCTATGGAGTTCTGGATGTCTATGGCAATGGATTACTTACAATGGATGGCGCGGAACATAGTGAACATCGCCGCATGATGAACCCGGCGTTTACGATGAGCTATATGAATCACTACCTGTCTTTGATGAACCGTATCATTCGCCAGCGAATCGCTACCTGGGCAGCGTCAGGCGCGATCGACATCTATCAAGAAGCGCGCAAGATCACCTTTGACATCGCCGCTGAGGCATTGGCGGGTCTCAAAGCCGGTCCGGAGGTAGAACGCTTCCGTGAATTGTTTGTCCACCTGCTCATGCAAGGGATGAGGGCCAGGGGAAGCCGGCTAAAGGATGAACTCTCCCACCTCCTACAGCTGAAAATTCAAGAGCGGCGTGAGTCTCCGACCGATGATGTGCTGGGGATGCTCGTCCAGGCGCGCAATAACCAGGGGAAGCCGCTCAGCGACGAGCAGCTTATCGCGCATATCAATATCTTGCTGGTTGCCGGCCACGAGACAGCGACCAGCCTCAGTACGTGGCTACTTTACTTGCTAAGTCAACATCCTGAGTATGCACAGCGTGTCCTGGTAGAGCAAGATGAATTACTCGGAAACAGGATAGATACGGATCTAGCGCTGGAAGAAATCAAACAGATGAAAGTGCTGGACAATGCCCTGAGCGAAGCGGAGCGAATGTACCCGCCAATAGGACATGGGCCACGAGGGGTAGTGGAAGATTTCGTCTTTCATGGTTATCATATTCCAGCAGGAATCTTTATCTTTTACGCAATCGCTGCCACACACCTGAATCCTCATATCTTCGAGGAACCCATGCAATTCGATCCAGATCGTTTCGCGCCTCCACGCGAAGAACACAAAAAGGCGCCCTTTGCACTGGTCGGATTTGGAGGTGGCCCAAGAATGTGCATCGGCATCAACTTCGCGAAGATAGAGATCAAGATATTGGTGACACATATCCTGCGTCAATATCATCTCGAATTACTACCCAACCAGGATATTACCCAGTTCTATCGAGCAACCGGCATGCCCCTCCATGGAATCAAGATGCGTGTCCTGGAAAGAGAGCAAACTCGCGTCTACTCAGGTATCATGGCAAATTTGGATTCCGTAGCTCGTTCAGAAGGATACTGCCATGACCGAACAACATCAGACATTAAAAGCGGATCTATTTCTGCTTCACGCTCCGAGTGTATATGATTTTCGCGAGCGCGATGATATGCTCTTTGCCTATCTGAGCGACTCAGACAGTGTCAATGTCACGTCCATCTATGAAATGTACCCGCTCGGCTTTTTTGCCATCAAGCAACGATTGCATGAGCATGGGTTTCAGGCAGAGATCGTCAACGTGGCTTCGCTCATGCTGATGCATCCACAATTGGACGTGGAAGCCTTGCTAAGCAGGCTAGAAGCCCCGGTGTTCGGGCTCGATCTGCATTGGATGGCTCACTGTCACGGCTCCATCGAAGTTGCTAAACTTGTGAAAACTATCCACCCGGAGTCCCTGGTGATCTTCGGCGGGATTTCCTCCACCTATTACGCTGACCAGCTCATCCAGTACCCGGCGGTGGACGTGGTCGTGAAGGGCTACGATACGCTTGAGCCGATCACGATGCTCATGGAGGCAGTTAAACATGGCGAGCAGAACTTCAGCCACATCCCTAATCTCGTGTACAAGCGTCACGGGACGGAGATTATCGATACAGGATTTACACATAAACCGATGAAGAACTACAACGATGCCACCATTGATTGGTCCTATTATCGGGAGTCACAATCCGGCCCCGCTGCCTCGAAGCTCATCATGACGTTGCCCAACACCGGATGCGCATTTGATTGCCCCTGGTGTGGAGGGTCCCGTTACGCAACCAGGAAGATAATGGGGATCAATAAGACGCTGGTCTCTAAAAATAACAATCGTATCATCGACGAATTGCGGACGATGGGAGACATTTCCAGGAATACATCGATCTACGCCTTGCAGTGTTACTCTGAGACGAAGGCCCGTCTCCATCAATTTCTCGATGGCGTCAAGGAAATGGGCTATAAAAGCGTCTTTTTCGAGACGTTTCATCTGTACGACCAGGATACCCTCGAGAAAATGAGGCAATCGACAGAAGCATATATTATGCTCTCACCACAGTCACACGATCCGGTCATCAGCAAACTCGCTGGGCGCGGCACCTACACGATGGCTGAGATGGAAACATGGATAGCGAGGGCATTAGATGCCGGGATCGCCGGCATTATGATCTGGTTTTTTATCGGGATGCCCCAACAAACGAGCGATTCTGTTCTTGACTCTATAGCTTACAGCACACACCTGTTGCACAAGTTTCGTGGTAAGCGGGTCTTGCCACTCATTTGCCCGATGGTTCCTTTCCTGGATCCAGGCTCACGCTTCTTTGAGGAACCGCACAAGCACGGATATCGCATTTTTCATAAGACACTGGAAGAACACCGGCAAGCAATGGTTGATCCAATCTGGGCCACGCGGTTGAACTATGAGACGGAGTGGATGTCGAGACGGCAGATCCAGGACGTGACATACGAATCCATCACGAGGTTGGTAACGGCCAAAGGCGCACTGGGGGTCCTGCCTGAGGGACTTTGCAAGTTGGTCTTGAAAACCATCGACGAAACCAGATTCCTGCTTGCAGAGATGGAACATGCGATTGAACTCGACGGCAAGTTCCCGATGGACCTCCGCGACGCGATTCGTGTGTATAACCGGAAGATATTGGCCTATTCAAGCGATCAAATTATACCGATTCCGCGTCCCTTTGGAGGAAGATGGTATGATGATTTTACCGTGCCTTCAAGTATGATACAGGAAATTATAGCAAGCTCGCATTCAGCCTCAGGTACTGAGTTTGGACCTGATTAGAATATAGCAGGTCCCCGGGAGGCTGCAAAGACTCATTACCCACTATGTTCAGCAGCAGAAAATGTCCGCGCCGCCGGTAAAAGATTTTTCCCCCGGTTGAGTACAAAAGACCAGCCGATCATATTTCTTTCGTAATTGGAAGGAGTAATATCCATTGATGGCCGGGGCGCAATAATCCAGGCGAGCGCGCCAAGAACCTCCTGAGCGTGTTCCGCTTTCACTTCCTGAAAGACACCCTGATACACATATGCCTGCCACCGCAAGCTGCCTGTGGGCATGGCCTCCGTTGTTGGCGCTAATCCATTACCGGCGCCAAACTCCTCGATGAGGATCGGCTTGCCCTTTGCTTGTGAACGAACAGCATTCAAATATCTTTGGACCCATTGCTGAGGTGTGAATCCTTGTCGGAAACCCTGATCGAATTGGTACAAATGGACGGACACAACATCCACCAGATTTATTAACCTGGGAATGTCAGCCGGGTCTTGAAAACGAAACTGAGAAGGCCGTCCGGGAACCTCGTGTTTCCAGCCACCGATGGTGATGCGCGCCGATGGCGCGATTTGACGAACATATGCTGCTTCCTGCTGTATCTCGGACATAGATTGAGGATTATCTACATCCGGTTCATTGCCCAGGTCGACCATCCAGAGCGCCGGGGACTGTGCCAACCCATATTGACCCAGGAGCGTATGTGCATGTTCGAGCGCCGTGTGATTTCCACCATCCACCAGCAGCAGGACGATACGTATATGGTAGCGTTCAGCCTCACGAAATACACTGTTCCATGTATCTCGAGAATACTCCTGTCCGGTAACTGCCCATCGAACATCTGTAATGCGTAGTGTATTGATACCAAGCTGCGCAGCCAGACTAAAGAAATCTCCTCCATCAGCAGTAGTTACGGTATAAGGCGTGCCGGGAATCATCGCTGTCATATCTACATTGACACCATAAGCAATGCTTGTTGTGGATGTCGGCGTTGGCAATGGTTCATTGATGTGTATAAATATAGCGACACCGGTGAGCATGACTAAAAGCCCAACGAGCAAAGCAACTATGATACGTTTCGTTAGTAAGCGAGGAGTCATCGAATACCTCATCTCACGAAGCCAGTCGATACTGGATGAGGTAAACTGCCTCCATGCGATTCTTTACGCTGAGCTTGCTCAAATACTCTGCCCATGCATTTGCCACGGAAAAAAGGATAGAAAAACACATAGCCGACGCTCGATTGCTTTCGTTATTTTACTCGGTATACTCAATCCTGGAAAAGCAGGCAAATTACCCGGCGCATTCAAGCTTGAAGGTAGAAAACCCGTATAACAACAGGTAGAACTTCTAAAAGTACGTAGATAATTCCCCCACCCATTTCCCAAGATGGGAGCCAGCATCACAGTGCAGAGAATCACGCCCTTAACTGGATAAAGCAACGAAAAGAGCCGCCTCTAGTCCGAGACTCACCAACGTGGTATCTGAGTCCTCGAACAGAAGTGCGGAAGAGTCACTGTACTGTTCCAACCCGCTCCGGAACGGATAGGCCATCCCATGCAATGGTCTCGTCTTGATACAAAGGCTCCATTTTGGCCGTTCGAATAACCGAGCGGCCATTTGCCCACTCTTTCAGGATCATTCCCAGCACCCTCCAACCATCGCGGAAAGTACGAAAGTTGCTGGTGCCGTGGATGCGGGCACGTTCAAAGCTCGGTACTTCTGCGATCTCCAGGTTGGCCTTGCAAATACGCAGGTGAAGCAGAGCTTCAATTTCAAAGCCTGGACAGTCAATGTCGAAGAAATCGAGGCAGTCTTTCCAGAAGGCATTAAAGCCACAGAACATGTCGGTAAAATGAACGCCGAAAAGCTGATTCGTAATCCCTATCAGACAACGGCTGCCAAACCGACGCAGAGGAGTAAAATCAGAACTGCCGCCGCCATCGATGAAGCGTGATCCCTTCACGAGATAGGCGCCGGATAGCAGCGCTTTGATAAAGCGCGGCATCTCCTTTGGATCGCTCGATCCATCTGCATCCATCATGACAATGATATCGCCGGTAGCCGCCGCAAAACCGATCTGTAACGCTATACCTTTGCCACGTCCACCATGAGCATTGGCGATACGGATAGTGGGCAACAATTCTTGGGCAACCTCTACGGTATTATCTGTTGATTGATTATCGACAAGGATCACCTCATCGACCCAGAGCGGGATCAGAGGCAGCACATACTGCAAGTTTTTTGCCTCATTGTGCGCTGGAATTACAACGCTTATCCGTATGCCTCTGAATTGTATCATTTCAGCAATGGACTCCATGGATTTTTGTCCTCCACTCTAAAGACAATGTTTGCTGGCTTGAGTGCCGGAATATTGCTGAAACTATGATCAGCATCAGCCTGCTACCCCCATCCTAAACAAGACTATAGCACAGTCCATTGATTAGAAGTATTCGGAAAAGTGCGAGAATTTTTCTTAGGTAGCTCTTCGAATAACTTGCGGGAAAATTTACGGGAGTTTTTGCTTTCGTATACGGACAAAGAGGTAGGCTAACATGCTGCACTGTGTACTATCCATTTCTGAACTGAAAATCCATTATGGATGAAATTACCTACTTGCTTTTATGATTGGCTAAATATGGATTCCGGTGTTACACTTTTCGGATACATGATCGAGAAGTGATCAGCGTAGTGGCTCTCCTGCAAAATCATCTTTGACAGGTTCAAGAATGGAGACAGTATTACGCTCCCTCAGACAGACAAGAATACTGACCGGTGGAGCAGACGATGCACCTGTTCATCAAGATATACTGCAAGGCTTTTCAGCGAGGGTTCTTCAGGGCTTACATGCGCTCGCAAGACGTCAAAAGCGTCATCAGGAAGTTCAACCGGATGAGAATACTGAATCCGTGTGTTGCCGGTCGGCGCCGGAAAAATAATAGTGTTTACCGCGATAGCACGTCGCCTGAAACTGACCACTCTGAAGCTTACTCCTTAACAGGCGCTGTCTCTTTACCGAAAGAAAAAAAGGATGGGCTTTCACCTCAAACGATCAATTCGATCCATGACGTCCTGCACAACGCGCGGATAATGCGGTACGTTGGAATCTCATCTCGCGCAATGTCTGCGATCTCGCCTCGCCTCCACGCATCGTCAAACGTGGGGCACAGACGCTTACGAAGGAAGCAGTTGATTCTACTGACTACAGGTATTCCGTAATTACGAAATAATACGTTCCTTCCGGCACAGATGGCGGACATCGCAGGATCGACAGATTTCTGGGCTGGGCGGATGTATCACATTGAATTTCTGCTCCTGGATCTGCCCAACAACTGCATTGATGGAGTGAAGCGTTTCCTGAATATCTTGTTCTTGGCAAGGGACTTCCATCAGTGCGCGTTCCTTGCGCTCTTCACCCATCCAGTAGAGAACGAGCTTGCCAGGAAGCGTCCCCGTTCTTCTCTCCAGAGCATGAGCATAGAAGTGCAATTGCTGTTTGTACGCTTCGAGGCGAGATGGTTCATCTTGCCGGGGCATCGTTTTGAAATCGACGATCTCCAGTCCGTCCTGTCCCCGGCGTATCAGGTCTATTTGTCCTACCAGCACATATGTTTTCTGCTCTACGCGAAAGTTCAGCTCTGTATCAGCGATGCGTTCCAACTCTCTCTGGTTGCTGAACACATAGTTGCAGATCATGCGAAACGCGCGTCCTTTTTCGTCTTCATCGATTGGATGCATATGTGAACTGAGGAGAAAGGTATAGGTCTTGTCAAACAGCTCTCGCACTCCTTTTTCCGCAAGCACATCGAACATTCCGTCTCGCGCAAACCGATGGATTCTCTCGATAGTCTGGTGAACGAGCAGGCCAAATGACTGTTCAGGGGGGCGCGAAGGCCGAAACTGGTAGTCATAGAAAAATTGATACCGGCGTGGACAGGTTGTATATGTTTGAATATGGCTGGTAAAACCATAGCGTGGTTTGGACAGATGATGATCTTCTGTCCGAATATAGGCAGGTATATGTACCAGACGCGGATGATCAAACGGCCATGATGTAGTATGTTGCCATACAGAGGCGAAATATGGATCAACTTTTTTACTGGCGGAACAGACAAGCACTTGCCTGGCACGAGACAATGCTACATAATAGAGACGCCGACGATCCATATCAGGGATAGACTCTCCAGGCTCGAGGCATGAATGATGATAGTAGGCACTCAAGCCGTAATCATCCTCTCTCGAATTCGGAAACAGCGTATCCAGGCGTCCAACGGCGACAACAGGAAATTCCAGCCCTTTCGCCTGGTGAATGGTCAGAATCGGTACGTGGCCTTTGGGAAGAGGCGCGTTTTCTCGATCCTCGTCCAGATTCACTCCCCCTGTTTGCAAAAAGCTGAGAAACACTGACATGAAATCTTCGCGCAAACGCCGTACATTCTCTCCAGTCATGTACTCATAATGGTAGTATCTCTGAAACGTGTGTAAGAGGCGGGAGAACATAATCAGGTTGTATCGC